>Ga0302316_10002336_pt1 | contig 13839 bp, 16 predicted proteins | sample III_Palsa_N3_2_FD_200456 | JGI IMG/M metagenome (GOLD analysis project Ga0302316, IMG submission 200456) | Peat permafrost microbial communities from Stordalen Mire near Abisko, Sweden - III_Palsa_N3_2 | ecosystem: Environmental > Terrestrial > Soil > Palsa > Peat permafrost | place: Sweden...
GCGGGTGCGGATAACCGCGCCGAAATCCACGTTCAACCTTTACGAACTCTTTGTCAACGGCAAAAATGGCTTTTACACAGGTATTTTGCGGGTTTTTGCGGAAATCTCCTGTTTTCGTCCGAAAACCGCTAAATTTCGGTAAAAAATGCCCCTAAAACAGAGGCCGCCGGCTCTCCGGCTTGCGATCTGGCCCAGTCGCTGTCCCCTCAAGAATCGCCCCATTCAGTACATCGATAAGCGGCGTTGCCAGCTTAAATCGCTTGATGATCTCCTTGCCCAGCGAAGGCTCCAGCGCCAGCGACGCGGGCAGCGAAACATGCACGCCCCAGTTCTTCGCCCGCAGCAGCTCATCGGCCGGATGATCCGCAGCAAAGCCCTTGGGCATACGCGTAAGCGCCTCTGCATCGATACCCGTGAAGGCCTGCGAGCTACCCCGCTGCTTCGTCAGCGACTTCAGCAAAGCGCGATACTCCGTGTGATGCTCAGCCATCCAGCGCCGAATCGCCAACAACTGCTCCCGCTCCGGCATGTAGACACCGATCGAAACAAGCACCTCCTTGGGATGGATGTGCATATAAAAGCCGCCGCCGGAGGTCTTCTCCATCCCGCGCCGCGCCCACCACGCAGACACCTGATGCTTATAGGGCCGCTTATCTGCGGCAAACCGTGTATCGCGATAGATTCGCATCATCGTCTTATGCGGAGGCCGCACATGCTCCGGCGCGAACTCCTCCATCGCGTGGTTGATCTCTTCAATCAGCGCCAGCATCGGCGCCTTCAGCTCGCGCTCATAGATGTCTTTACGAGCGTTAAACCACTCGCGATCGTTGTTCTTTGCCAGTGCGCTGAGAAACTTGAGAGCCTGCGGTTTGAAGTGTGTCGCCATCGCTCTTTGATGCTACTCGAACGCAATCCGCATCTGGATTCCGCGCAGCCTCCGAGCTCATGAAAAACCTGACGTTCAAAGCAAAACGGCGGAGACCGAAGTCTCCGCCGTCTCATACAACCAGCACAATCTACTTCACCGGTTCTACCGCGTTCGGATACATCCCCGGAATCGGCGCATCCTTCGTCTTATCCAGCTCTGGATGCGGGAACGGCTTACGCGGCATCATCTCGTCGCGCTGGCTGGTGTTCCAAAGGAAGATCGCCTCCACAATCGCGGCCTGCTCCAGATCGGCCTTGTGCAGCCGGTCATAGGTATCCATGTTGGAGTGATGCGTCCGCGTCTCATAGTCCAGCGGATCCTGTATGTACTGGAAGCCCGGCAGACCCACTGCGTCGAACGCCAGGTGATCGGTGCCGCCCGTGTCGCGATAGCTGATCGTCGTCACGCCCAGATCGTGCAGCGGCGCAATCCATTGCTGGAAGATCGGCCCAATCGCCCAGTTGCCCTGCGTATACACGCCGCGAACCTTGCCGGTACCGTTATCCAGGTTGTAATAGGCATCCAGCTTCTCCCACTCCTTAGTCGGGTTCAGCGCACCATGATGCCCCATAAAGCTAGGCAGACCTGCGGGGTCAGGAGTAGCCGGCGGCGCAAACGCACCAAAGTGCTGCTTCACATAGCCCAGCGAGCCAAACAACCCCTGCTCCTCGCCCGTCCACAGCGCAATGCGGATCGTGCGGCGTGGTTTCACATCCAGCGCCTTCAGAATGCGCATCGCCTCCATCGCCACCACCGAGCCCGCGCCATTGTCGGTCGCGCCGGTCGCTGCAATCCAGCTATCCAGATGCCCACCGACCATCACCACTTCATCCTTCAACTTCGGATCGGTGCCCGGAATCTCGGCCACCGTATCGAAGCCATGCTCATGGTCGCCCGTAAACTTCGTGTCGATGTCCACTTCCATCTGCACAGGCACATGCTGCTGCACCATCCGCGCCAGGCGGTTGTAGTGCTCAATCATCATCACAGCGTTAGGAATCTTCACCGCATTCTCGGGCTTCTGCGAATTCAGAGCCAGGTTCGCGCCGTTGTCGTCGAAGATGATGCCCGTACCGCCGCCATTGCCACCATCGCGGGCCGGGGTGATGATGGCCACAACACCCTCATCGGTCATCAACTTCATCGCCGCCTGCCGCAATTCGTATAGTTTCCGGCGCGCCGCCAACCGCTGCTCGATCGTCATCACCGGAGCGCCGGCAGGCGGAGTACGCTGCTCCATCGTCTCCATATCCTTCAACTCGGCATCGGTGTAGCGATGAAACAGAGGCTCAGTAATATCCGGCGTCGTCCGCATCGCGCCTAGCAGCACAATCTTCCCGGCCAGTTTGCCCTTCAGCGCATCCAGCTCGCTGGCATCGTTCAGCGGAACATAAACCACCTCACCGCTCACCGCGCCCTTGGTTGCAGGCGACCAAGGCGCTGCTTCCATCCAAAGCGGTTCCGGGTCTGGCGAAACCATGCGCGCCCAGGTGTTGATCTGGTACCACCCCATCCCGAAGTCGCCCCAATCTTCCAGGTGCGCATTCTCCAGGCCAATCTTGGTCATCGTATCGCGCGTCCAGGCGTTAGCCTTCGCCAGGTTGGGCGAACCCGTCAGCCGTGGCCCAATGCCATCCGCCAACGCCGCGGCAAAGTCCATCACCTTGCCGTGCTCGAAGCCTTCCGTGCGAATCCGCGAGTACATCGTCAGGTCGATATTCTCCGTCGCGGGCTGCGGGCCATAGTAGGCAGGGACTTTCTTCGACTCCTGCGCACTCGCAACAAAGCTAAGGGTTGAAACACCGATAACAAGCGCTATGGCAGTACAACAACAGCGCAATGGGGTGCAGGAAAGCTTACGCATCCAGAGACTCCTTGAGATTTTAGGAAAAAGATTGGTAGTTCAGGCCCGGCGGGTTTTACGAATCATACGCCTGGACCACTGTACGCCAAGATATCCCAGCGCCAGCGCCATCACCGTCACGCCGACAGGGAACCCGGCATCGCGATAAGCAAGCTGATACGCCGGAACGCGATGCGTCACCGTCTGCTGCACCAGCATCACCACGATCGCGCAAAACGTCGTCAAAAAGAACGCCGCCATACCCGTCGCCGCTCCCATCAGCAGGGACGAAAACCATCCCAGGTCGCCCAGCGGGATTCCAAAGAGTACGCCGTCCCGGCGCGCACGTTCGACATCGTTTTGAGTAGCCATACTCATTTAGAATAAGCCAATGGCCGAAACGCTGCAGACCGGACTCGTTCGCGCCCCACAACTCGTGCGGGCAGCACAGGTTGCGCGCGAGGCTGAGGTCCGCCAATCGGCCAACGGCGTCCGTTTTGCCACCTACGGCGAAACCGGCGTCGCTGCGCCAGATCTCGACCGCATGCTGGAAGCCGTCCCCGCCGCCATCGTCGCCGCGCTCAAGGCCAACACCTACTACTTCGTCCCACTCGCTCTCCGCGAGCACGCCGACACCTTCGAGCAGGCTACCACCTCCGCAAAGCCGGTAAACATCGTCCCCGAGCACGCCATGGTCGCCGGCGCCTACACCGACGAGTTCTCCGACGCCGCCATCTGCCATCGCAACGTCGAGCTGGGCAGCGGCAACCACGGTGTCTTCATCTCCACCCGCCTCATGGGCGATCGCTTCGCCCTCAGCTTCGAATTCTTCATCAACGTCGCGCACGCCTTCGTCGATCAGGCCGGCGTCCCAGAAGCCTTCGCAACCCTGGTCTGGCAACAGGCACTCTCCAACGTCCGCGGCGAAACCAGCCAAGACGCATGGGAGTCTCGCAACCTCGCTATGGGTCGCCCCGCCAACGCCGAACCGGAAGCCGCATCAAACCCGCGCCGCACTCGCGCTTTGATGTCCGCCTCGTCTTTCGCCGCAGCCTCGCGCTCTCGCTCCTTCGGCGCCACTGCCAATTCCACTCCCGTAGTCGACGAAAAAGAGCGCGCCCTGTTCGTTGAATCCGCCTTCTCCGATGCCGTCGCGATCTACCTGCTATCGCTCGCCCTCGACTTCGACTACAGCGAGCTCCGCGAGCGCGAGTACCCCCTGCTGGCTCCCGCCGCACTAGCCGCCCGCCTCAAGCTGGTCGCCGAACTCTTCCCACCCAACGCGGAATATGAGTTTGCGGTGAAGTACCGCCGCCGCGCCTAGCAGCAGCGGGTTTTATGCCGCTATCACATCGAAGCTACCGTGACGAAACCCTAAACATAGCGGCGCGGAATAGATACTCGAAATGTCTAGCACCACCTAACGTCTTTTTGCGGTCTTCGTCACCCGGCTCCTTAAGAGCGAGCTCAACTGCCTTCTGCGCCGCTGGCCGCGGATATCCCAAATTCACTAAAGCACTCACCACGTCATCCGCAATACCATCAAGCGACGACACCGCACCAGCTTCCGCCGTAAACCCAACCATGTCGTCGAGCTTATCCTTCAGCTCCAGCACCACCCGCTCGGCCGTCTTCTTCCCAATCCCCGGAATCTTCGTCAGCGTCGCATGATCACCTCCGCGAATCGCTCCCACTAGCCGCTCTGACGAGATCCCACTCAACACCGTAATCGCCAGCTTCGGCCCAATGCCCGAGATAGTCAGCAGCTTCTCAAACAGCCGCTTCTCTGCCAGCTCCGCAAAGCCGAACAACAGAAACGCATCCTCGCGCACATGCGTATGCACATGCAGCTTCGCCTCTTTGCCTTCTCCAGGAAGCTCCGTAAACGTTGCGACAGAAATCGCCAACTCATAACCCACACCGCCGCACTCAACGACAACCGCGTTGGGCGACTTGCTCAAAATCAGTCCTCGTATATGCGCGATCACAAGGCGATTGTAGCGAAGGTCTTCAGACCTTACGAATGTTCCCGGAATACTGCGACACTTTACGATCCACTGTTAGCAATACGCAACGCTCCACAAGACTTTGCGCAATCAATATCCGATCGAAAGGATCGCGATGAATCTTAGGCAACTGTCCCACCGCCATGGCATGTTCGCTGGTGATCTGTAATTCTTGAAATCCGCCAAGCAGTAACGTCTCACGAAGAGGACGAGGATCAACCTGAAAGTCCGCCCTATCCTGGGCCTTTTTGATTGTGATCTCCCACAAATTAGCTGCACTAAAGAATAGGCGATTTGACCCGCTCTCCAATATGTTTCTGGTTTCTTCACTAAGCAGTCGTGTTTGATACACACTCCAAAGCAGAATGTGCGTGTCGAGAAGAATGTCCATTATTCGGAGGAGTCTCCGTTGAACATCTCCTCAATCTCCTTATCGAACATCGTGTCGAAATCTGCAGGAATCTCATAGACGCCTTCCAGCAAACCTATTCGCCTCTTCGGCTGTCCTCCAGTAAGCGGCGTCAACTTCGCAAAAGGTTTTCCTTCGCGCAGGAGTATGACATCCTCACCATTCGTAACACTTGCAGTGAGTTCGGAAAGCCTCGGATCTGCGTCATGAAGTTCGACCGTCATGCCGATATTCTACCCCTGCCGAACATCATGCTGCGCCACATACGTCTCGTAAATCACCTGATGCAGCCGCGTCGTCAGCGCCTCCGCATCCTTGGTCGTCATCCCCACCGTAGAGATCGGTTCCCCCACAATCAGCTTCAGCGGCCTCGGCCGCAGCGCATACACATGGATCGGCAGCAGCTCATACGTCCCCACCAGCGTCAGCGGCACCAACGGAACCTGTGCCTTGATCGCAATCCACGCCGCACCCGCAGCCATCACCTGAAGCTCTCCGGTCGCAGCCCGTCCACCCTCAGGAAAGATCATCAACGGCAACCCAGCCTGCAGCGTCTTCACACCTTTACCCAGGCTAGCCACACCCGCCCGCGCCGAGCTCTGGTCGATCGGCACCTGCCCCGACCGCTGCAGATACCACCCAATAAACGGAATCTTCCACAGCGGAGCCTTCGCCAGAATCCGAAACTGGAACGGTATCTTCGCAAACAGCACCGGCGTGTCGTAGTAGCTCAGATGGTTGCTCGCATAAACCGCCGTCTGCTCGGAGTGCAGCCGCTCCGCATGCTCCAGCGTCACCGGCGAAAGCGCAATCCGCAGCAGTACCCGCGACCAAAGCCGCGCGCATAGATGCTGCTGGCTGCCATCCTTATCCCAAAGCCCGCACACCAGCGAGATCGTTCCAAAGAAGACCGTCGCCAACCCCACCATCGGCAGAAAGAAAAGATAGTTCGCCCACCGCAGCAGGAACGAAATCGCCGGCCGCGGAGCCTCCTCAGGCGCAACATGTTCTTCCGGTTGCAGTATCTCGGTGGGTGGCATCTCTCGTTATGCTACCGCTTCCGCCAGCGCCAGCGCACGCAGCTCGCCAATCAGAAAGATAGAACCCGTAGCAACAATCACACCATCGCGCGGCGTAATCGCCTCAGCCTGCGCTAGTGCTCCCGGCACATGCGGCGCGGCATGAGCAGGCACGTCGAGCCTCTGCGCCGCAGCCAGCAATTCATCGATACTCGCCGCCCGAGCATTCTGGATCGGCGCCAGCACCACATGGTCCCGCGCCCGCGCCGGATCGCCCGAAGTCGAATCAAACAGCGGCAGCAACACCTGCGCCATCTCGTCGATCGCCTTATCCGCCAGGCAAGAGAAGATCAGCGTCCGCGGCATATCCTCCGGCAACTGCGCCAGCGCGGCCCGCAGAGCCCATGCACCCGCCGGATTATGCGCCACATCCAGCAGCAGCGGCGCATGGCCACGCTTTGAAGGCAACCACTCCAGCCTTCCCGGCCAGTTCGTCACACGCACACCGGTCTCAATCGCGGCATTCGAGATCGCAAACCCATGGTTGGTCCTAAGCTCAATCGCCGACGCAATCGCCAGCGCAAGGTTCCGCTGCTGATGCTGCCCCGCCAACGGTGAATCCACCCGAATCACCGCCCCATCAATCGAAAGCTCATACCGGTTCCGCGGCAGCAAAGAGTCCTCTGAACCCTGAGCCCTGGGCCCTGAACCCTCCAACCTCGTCCCCGGCAAGCATCTCGCCGCATCCACTCCACGAACACCCTTCGCCATCGCCGCCTCGCCAATCGCGGCGTTCGCCTCCGGATGCTGCGACAGCGTCACCAGCACGCCATTCTCACGCAGAATTCCAGCCTTTTCCGCGGCAATCAGGCCTAGCGTATTGCCCAGATAATCCATGTGGTCCATACCGATGTCAGTAATCACCGAGATCACCGGCTCAACAACGTTCGTCGCATCCAGCCGCCCACCCAGCCCCACTTCTACAATCGCCAGCTCCACCCGCTGCTCCGCAAAGTAACAGAACCCTACCGCCGTCAGCACCTCAAAGAAGCTCGGATAGTTCGGCAGCTTCTCTTCATCCACCAGCTTCTTCGCCGCATCGTCAGCCAGCGTAAACAGCCGCGCAAAATCCTTGTCGCTAATCTCTTCCAGCAACCCACTCGAGCCTTCAACAGAGACCCGCATCCGCTCATTCACACGCAGCAGATGCGGCGAGGTATAAAGCCCCGTCCGCAGTCCCGCAGCACCAGCAATCGCAGCAAGCGTAGCCGCAGTCGAACCCTTGCCGTTTGTGCCGGCAATCAACACAGAAGCAAACCGCTCCTGCGGGCTACCCAGTTCCGCCAGCAACGCACGAATCGAATCCAGCGAAAACTTCCGTGGCGAAACACCCTTCGCGCCCTTACTCGGAGCCAACTCCGGTCCCAACGCCGCCAGCCTCGCAATTACAGCTTCATAATTCATCAATCACATTCCAGTCCGTAGCCATCATCCATTATCACCTTGCCCGCGCCACGCATATCCGACCCCCGCGCCCCCGCAGTTGCAGCCCATCCTTCCGCCCAGCCAGATACCTCGCCGTCATCGCCGGCCCATCCAAATCCTCAACAACCTCCAGCCCAGCCAGCTTCAACTCCGTCTCCAGCGCATCCGGCGTAAAGAACAGCCGAAACGGCTCCCCCGCCTGCGCCACCCGCGACGAAAGCGAAGCCAGCATCAACTGCTCCACCGGCGGCAGCGCCTCGATAGGCTGCGAGTAATCAAACACCACCTCGCTACCCTTCGCAAAGCTCCCCAACAGCTCCGTCGTATCCCGAAACGCCTCCAGCGTCAGATAAGGCACTACCCCCAGCCACGCCGTCACCGTAGGCGCCTTCGGATCGAACCCCGCCGCCAGCAACTCCTCCGCCAGCACCTGCCGCTCAAAGTCCACCGGCACCAACTTTGCATTCTCCGGCACTGCAATCCCAGCCGCAGCCAGCCGCTCCAGCTTCCAGGCCTGCGTCGCCGGATGATCCACCTCAAACACCTTCACACGAGCATGCGGATTGCGATAAGCAAACGTATCCAACCCCGCACCCAGCACCAGGTACTGCGTCACGCCCAGCTCGTTCACTGCAGCCGCCAGCGTATCCTCCGCCAGCCTCGCCCGCACCACCATAAACGCCCGCAACGCCGCGGAAAACGGCCTCCGGTCAGCACTAGGCGTCCGCTTCAACTCCTCCCGATACTCCACCCCAAGTATCGACACTGCCAGCGGGTCGTCAAACACCAGCGGCTTCTTGTCATGGATCTGATGTGCCGCCCGCCGCAACGCCACCCGCAGAGCAGTCTTCGATGGTTGAGCTTCGATCACATGCTAAGTTTAGCGTCTTAGTATTGCCATGTAGCAACACTGTAGCTACACTACCTGTATCGGAATCATGTAGAGGAGTACCGATATTGCAGTTCGATTGGGACGAAGAGAATCGCACTCATCTTGCTCGGCACAACGTTCTTCCGGAAGAAGCGGAACAGACATTCATCAACGATCCGGTCGATCTGGAAGTTCAAGAAGACGATGATGATGGCTACCGCTATCGTCAGATCGGTGAAACCACATCTGGAAGGATTCTGGTCTTTCTTTCAACCGTCCGTGGCGAATCAGTTCGCATCATCACCGGCTGGGACGCACCAAAGGCCTACAAAGACTTTTATCTTATGCAGAAAGCGAAATCCTCATGACAACATCGACAACGACCATCCCTAAATTCGCAACTGAGGCAGAAGAAGCGAAGTGGTGGTTTGAACATCAGGACTTCATGTTGGAAGAGTTCAAACGCGCTGCAGCCGACGGAACTCTTGGTATAGGTACCGCTATGCGCCGTGCGCAATCCCAAACAAGGACACCGACGACAACAATCCGCCTTGACCCGGCAGACATCTCCAAAGCTCGCGCCGTGGCAGCAAAACGCGGTCTCAGATATCAGACCTACCTCAAAATGCTGATCCACGAAGCTCTCGAAAAAGAGCCCCTCGAAACCGAAAAGCTATCCAAAGCCAGCTAACTTAAGCCGCCGTCATCCACCCCAGCGCCTGCGCCAGATAAGCCTTTAAATCCTTCCGCGCCACAATCGCATCCAGAAACCCATGCTGCAGCAGGAACTCCGACCGCTGAAAGCCCTCCGGCAGCTTCTGCCGAATCGTCTGCTCAATCACCCGCGGTCCCGCAAAACCAATCAGCGCACCTGGCTCAGCGATATTCAGATCGCCCAGCATGGCAAAGCTAGCCGTCACGCCCCCGGTAGTCGGGTCGGTCATCAGGCTGATGTACGGAATCTTCTCGTCATCCATCTTCGCCAGCCCTACAGACACCTTCGCTAACTGCATCAGGCTGGCAATGCCTTCCATCATCCTCGCCCCACCCGAAGCCGAAACAATAATCAGCGGAACCCGAGCCGCCAGCGCACGATCAACAGCGCGTGCAATCGTCTCTCCAACCACCGCGCCCATCGACCCGCCAATAAACCCGTACTCCATTACAGAAAGCACCACATCCTGCCCATCGATCTTGCCCACAGCATTGATGATCGCGTCATTCAGCCCGGTCTTCTTCTGCGCCTGCGCCAGCCGCTGCGCATAAGGCTTCAGGTCGGTAAACTGCAGCGGATCGGTCGACTTCAACTCCAGATCGACCAGCTCATACCCTGGATCGAGCAGGTTCTCAATCCGCGCCCGCGCGTCGAACTTGAAGTGCCGCCCGCAGTTCGGGCAAACCTGCAGATTGGCCTCCAGATCGGCCTTCCACAACGCCTTGCCGCACTGCCCGCACTTGGTCCACAGGCCCTCGGTGCGAACCTCGTGGTCGGGTGTCGGTTGAATCTCGTGGGTTTCGCGCTTGAACCAGGTCATAGGCGGAAGAAGCTCCTGACAGATCGGGCCGGGCAAAATGCCGAAAGGGCCTCCGTCATTGTAACGAAGGCCCTGCCTGTCTTGCTTGAATTGTGTCGAAGTCTCTTACGGCTGAATAAGTTAGCTCACAGCCCACGCCGGCGCGCCACCCAGCAGCGCCGCTGCCGAAACCTCCGGCGCTCCCGACCACTCCGGCACATTGAAGCCGGCAGCCGGATGAGCCTCAGGCGCATCCGTTCCCAGATGCTGGTCGCGCAGCGCCTGCTGAATGTCATACCGCGCATTCGCCCGCTCCTGCTCTGAGCTACACGTAAAGTACACCAGGAACCCCTGGCCGCAGATCTTGCAGCGTATGTCGTTGACCGTATTCGAAGCTTTACAAAGAACCTGCATAAGTCACATTCCTGGGAGAAGGTTTTGAAGATTTGTCTCTATTGCTCGGTCTTTTCTGCGCCGATAGAAAGACCATACGTCCGCCCCCACCCAAAGCCAATACAACTTCCCGCATAGAAACCCCACGCAATAGTCACACCCAAGCGGTTACTAGTCACCGCTACCCCTTCCATCCCCGCGAATTGCTCTATCCTTATAGCTGTGAGTGACATGATCAAGATCCAGCTTCCAGACGGCTCCATACGCGAAGTCCCCAAAGGCACCACCGCTCTAGACATCGCCAACAGCATCTCCCCACGACTGGCCGCCGCCGTCGTCGTAGCCCGCATCCGCGCCCTGGCGCCCATCGCCGCAACCACCACCGAAGCCGCGCTGGAAGCCAGCGAAGAGGCCATGTACTCCAGCCACACCGCTGGCTCGGACGCCGCCCGCATCGTCGACCTCAACCTGCCGCTTACGGAAGACGTTGCCCTCGAGCTCCTCAAGGAAAACGACCCCGCCGCCATCAAGGTCGTCCGCCACTCCGCCGCGCACGTCATGGCCACAGCCATCCTCGAACTCTTCCCCGAAACCAAGCTCGGCCACGGCCCCGCCACCGACAACGGCTTCTTCTACGACGTCTACCGCGAAGTCCCCTTCACTGAAGCCGACCTCGCCGCCATCGAAGCCCGCATGGCCGACGTCGTCAAACGTGACGAGCCCTTCGTCCGCGTAGAAGAGTCCCGCGAAAAGGGCCTCACCGACTACGCGGCACAAGGCGAGTTCATGAAGCTCCACTTCATCGAACGCTTCACCAAGCCCGGCGACGAAATTTCTCTCTACAAAAACGGCGCGTTCACCGACTTCTGCCGCGGCCCCCACGTCCCCTCCACCGGCCGCGTCAAGGCCTTCAAAGTCATGTCCATCGCCGGTGCCTACTGGCTCGGCGACGAAAAGAACCAGCAGCTCCAGCGCATCTACGGCACCGCGTTCTTCAACCCCAAGGACCTGGAAGCCCACTTCAAGCATCTCGAAGAGGTCAAGGCCCGCGACCACCGCGTCCTCGGCAAGCAGCTCGATCTCTTCAGCATCCAGGAAGTCGCCGGCGCCGGCCTCATCTTCTGGCACCCCAAGGGCGGCCTCATCCGCAAGACCATGGAAGACTGGATGCGCGAAGACTGCATTCGCCGCGGCTACCACATGGTCTTCACGCCGCACATCATGCGCCGCGAGCTCTGGAAGATCAGCGGCCACGAAGAAAACTACGGCGAAAACATGTACCCACCCATGGAGCTCGACGACGCAGAGTACCGCCTCAAGCCCATGAACTGCCCCGGTCACATCCTCATCTACAAGAACTCGCCCAAGTCCTACCGCGACCTCCCGCAGCGCTACGCCGAGCTAGGCAACGTCTACCGCTACGAGCGCTCCGGCACCATGCACGGCCTCCTGCGCGTCCGCGGCTTCACGCAAGACGATGCCCACATCTTCTGCACGCCGGATCAAATTGAGTCCGAGGTCGAATCCTGCATTGACTTCGCCCAGGCCGTCCTCAAAACCTTCAGCTTCCACCAGTTTCAGGTCGAGCTCTCCACCTGGGACCCCACCGACAAAAAGTTCATCGGCAGCGCCGAAAAGTGGGACAACGCCGTCGGCTCGCTCACCCGCGTCCTCGACCGCAAGAACATCCCCTACAAAACCATCCCCGGCGAAGCCGCCTTCTACGGCCCCAAGATCGACATCAAACTCGTCGACGTCCTCGGCCGCCTCTGGCAGCTCTCCACCGTGCAATTCGACTGGAACCTCCCTGCCCGTTTCGATCTCGAATACGTCGGCGAAGACGGCGAACGCCACCAGCCCGTCATGGTCCACCGCGCGCTCTTCGGCTCCGTAGAGCGCTTCTTCGGCGTCCTCATCGAGCACTACGCCGGCGCCTTCCCCATGTGGTTAGCACCGGTCCAGGTAGGCCTAGTCCCCATCAGCGAAAAGCATCTCGACTACGCCTACACCGTAAAGTCCCGCCTCGAAGCCGCCGGCCTCCGCGTCGAACTCGACACCAGCAACAACAAGATGCAGGGCAAAATCCGCGACTTCGGTCTCCAGAAAATCCCCTTCATTCTCATCATGGGCGACAAGGAATCTGCCACCGACTCCGTAAGCGTCCGCGTCCGCGCCAAAGGCGACGAAGGCTCTGTCACATTGGAAGCTTTCCTCGACCGAGCGAAGAGACTCGTGACAGAGCACTCGATGGAACTGTGAGATGAATCCAAACCTCGACGCGTGGAGCAGTGACTTAAGCGCCATACCCTATCCGCCGCAAATGCAGTACGTCGATCGCGGTATTACGGGTTCCGGCTTTTACCCCGGAGCCCGCATTTGTCAGTTCGGTGATATCTCGGCACCAGGAGTGTTTCTTTTAGGCCGAGACTTTGGAACGCTCAGCTACTACTCTTCACTCGCTAAAGAGCCGGGCCGAGGGGAATACGCGCCCACATGGCGGCATACACAACAAATCTACGTGCGTAACTTGTACGGAGCGCGTGTCCTTTGCACCAACTATCTAATGGGCGTGCGCATTGATGGATCAGCTAAAGGCGATCTTCGCGAAAGGCTCTCCCGAACAGAATGGGACGCCTTCGAGGCAGCGTGCTGGAGATTTTTACAGAAACAGATCCGGGATGCGGGTCCACGTTTGATTGTCGTGTTCGGAGCCGACAACTTACGGGACTTGAGCAGGAGCGATCGCCTCGGCCCTGCAAGTAACTATCTGTTGTATGCGCCACATCCCCACTCTGCGATCGGTGAAAAGAATGCCCGGCCTCATCGCGAAGTTTGTTTGGAAATCAAGCGCAGACTCTCACTTTGAGCCGCTACTCACGCAGCGTCCCATCCTTCCGCTGACAGAACTATCAAGTCAAAGGCTTGTAGACGGCATCCAATAACCATGAGCAAACTCACCGCCCCCGTTTCCAGTCACGATCACGCGCAAGGCAAGACCAACACCCCCTGGACCCTCGTCGAGTACGGCGACTACCAATGTCCATCCTGCGGCGAAGCCCACCCCATCGTGAAGCAGTTGCAGCAGCACTTCGGTGACCAGCTCCGCTTCGTCTTCCGCAACTTCCCCCTCGAGATGCATCCCTACGCCGAGCACGCCGCCGAAGCAGCCGAGTTCGCATCCGCCCACGGCAAGTTCTGGGAGATGCACGATCTCCTCTTCGAAAACCAAGCCAACCTAAAAGACTCCAACCTCCTCAAGCTTGCCGTCAGGCTCCGTCTCGGCACCGACCATCTCAAGCACGCACTCGAAGAAGGGAAATACGCTGGCCGCGTCAAGACAGACCTCGACAGCGGCATAGCCTCCGGCGTCC
>Ga0302316_10002339_pt1 | contig 13829 bp, 9 predicted proteins | sample III_Palsa_N3_2_FD_200456 | JGI IMG/M metagenome (GOLD analysis project Ga0302316, IMG submission 200456) | Peat permafrost microbial communities from Stordalen Mire near Abisko, Sweden - III_Palsa_N3_2 | ecosystem: Environmental > Terrestrial > Soil > Palsa > Peat permafrost | place: Sweden...
TGCACATGTATTCCACTCAACTCCCTACAATAGAAGTAGGCATTAAAACAAACCGCCCGGCCACCCGCCTGCTTCCACATTTGGCCCACCGGAAGTCTCCGCATGGAGACTTCCCCGAGACTTTAAAAGACTTCAAAAAGACCTGAGTCCAGACCTATGTCCTTTATAACGAAACTTTGAACCAAAACCCCCCGGGGGGAGGGGGTGCCCCGCCGAGCGCACTTGCTCGCTGGGATGCAAAGGGAGTGCCAACCGAGCGCCTCACCCACTACTCCTTACTCCTTAACCACTACTACTTGCCTCTCAGCTTCTCCAGTGCAGCTCCACCGGCCCGCTCAGCGGATGTTCCCCCACACCCGTCAGCCGCCGTTGCTTCAGCGCGAAGTACCACTTCGCCGGCTTGTCCGCATCGTCGATCAGCATCAGCCCGGGATTAGCTCTCAACCCCCGAGCCTGCTCCACCATCGTCTCCTGGTCCTGCCGCACGAACTTCGCTCCAAAGTATCGCGCAATCGGCGTCACAAACGGCACGTAATACCCAATGTCCCAAGCCGCGATCACATCGATCCGGCAAGTCGAAGCCGTCACCGGAGTCACCGTAGTCAGCGAAGCAAACCACCGCTCCTTACCCTTCGCATTCACCGCCCGAATCGTCTCGTACCTTCGGTTCGGCAACACAAAATCGATCGTCGTCACCGGCTTCCCCAACAACCGGTAAGGCGCGCTGTTCGACGAAGGCGCATGAGCGCTCATTCTGAATCCATCGGGAATCGGCTCAAACATCTTCGTCTTCTCATGGATACTCGCCCCGCTCCGCCACCACCACGCTCGATGCACAAACGGCCCATGCGCCGGGTCCATCAACCCGATAATCCCGTGGTCGACATTGCAGGGCAGCTCAGCCTGCAAATGCGCGCTGCGATAACGACTGCCAAACTTCGGCAGCTCCGGTACCGCCGGCAAACCAGCTTCATCGACCACCCGCCCAGCCCCGGCCTCCGGCACATACACCCACGCATACCCATCGCGCTCGGCCACCGGAAACGAGTTCGCAAAGATCTTGCTCGGCACTAAATCATCGAAGCTCGTCAGCGAAGGAATCTCCTCGCACCTTCCGCTGCAAGGCTCAAACCGCCAGCCGTGATACTTGCACTGCACCGTCTCGCCGTCGAACCACCCCGCAGACAGCGGAATCCCGCGGTGCGGACAAAGATCGCGCATGGCAAACAGCTTGCCATCGCTCTTGCGCCCAAGCAGCATAGGAATCCCCAGCAGCATCGTCACCGCGGTCTCGCCGCGCCGCAGCCGGTCCGCCCGCAGCGCCGGATACCACTCGCCAAAGATCATCTCCGCCGCCGGCCCAGGCTTCTCGCCGCCCAACTGCACCAGCGCCTGCTCCGCACGAATTGACTTCATGTTTCCCATCGCGCCTAAGTTTACGCGAGCCGCATACACTTGAACGAATGCCCGCAACACCCTCGCGACCGCGTTCCACGCTCCTCAGCATCCTGCTGCTCTGGCTAGCCTTCTATGCCAGCTTCACCCTCTTCACCCCCGCGCTCTTGGACGACGCCGACTCCGTCCACGCCGAAGTCGCCCGCGAGATGCTCCTCCGCCACGACTGCATCACCCTCTACGCCAACGGCATCCGCTACCTCGAAAAGGCCCCGCTCCTCTACTGGGCAATGGCCCTGAGCATGAAGCTCGCCAGCTTCTTCGGCGCAACCAGCCCGCGCAACCTCGCCGCAGCAGCTCGCCTGCCGCTGGCCTTCGCCGTGCTCGCGCTCGCACTCCTCGTAGAAGCCTTCACCCGCCGCCTCTTCAACAGCACCCGCGCCGGTCTTTATGCCGCGCTCATCCTGCTCTCCAGCTGCGGCATCTTCATCTACTCCCACCTCAACCTCCCCGACGCCTTCGTCTGCCTCTGGATCACCCTCGCCCTCTACGCCTTCTACCGCACCGAAGAACTAGCTCAATCAAATGTTGTCATCTCGACCGGAGCGAAGCGTAGTGGAGAGACCCCTGTATTGGTCTCTCGCACGGAGCGGCAACTCCGTTTGTGGTGCGGAGCCTTCGCAGCCGCCTGCGCCCTCAACGTCCTCACCAAGGGCCTCATCGGAGTCATCTTCCCCGTCGCCATCGTCGCCCTCTATCTCCTCCTCACCCGAGGCCTCAAGCTCACCTTCGCCCGCCTCCGCGAACTCCACCCCCTCGCCACGCTCGAAGCCTTCCTCCTCATCGCCACTCCCTGGCACATCCTCGCCGGCCTCGCCAACCCCACGCAAGGCCAACCCGCACCGTTCCGTTTCATCAACCACCACTGGCTCATCCCGCTGCCCACCGACGGCAACGTCCGCGGCTGGTTCTGGTTCTACTTCATCAACGAGCACGTCCTCCGCTACCTCAACCTGCGCATCCCCCACGACTACGACACTGTCCCGCTCTGGCTCTTCTGGGGCCTCTGCTTCATCTGGCTCATGCCCTGGTCGGCCTTCGTCTTCAAAGCCACAACCTGGGTCCTGCCTTTCCGCGACGCCCGCTGGCGCACCCACTTCCGCCATCACGATCTCCCCCTCAAACGCCGCGGCGTTCTCCTGCTCGCAATCTGGGCAGCCTTCGTTCTGCTCTTCTTCTCGCTCTCCACACGCCAGGAGTACTACGTCCTCCCCGCGCTCCCCGCCGTCGCCATCCTCATCGCCGGATGGCTCTCGCTCGGGCGTAACGGCATCTTCGACACAACGCTGGCCGCGCTCGAGAGTTGGCGCGTCAACCAGCGTATCGGAGCAGTGCTTCTGGCCGCGGGCACGCTCTTCGCTCTGGGCAGCTCATGGCTTCTGCTCCGAGCTCCCGCCGTCGCACCGGGCACAGACCTCGCCTCGCTCCTGTCGCAGAACCCTAACGACTACGCCCTCAGCATGGGCCACTTCCTCGACCTCACCGGCGCCTCCATCGCTCTCAACCGAGTTCCACTCAGCATCGCCGCGCTCAGCCTCTTCCTTGGCCCGCTCGCCGCATATCTCCTCCGCCGCCGGTACCGTGAGCACGCCGCCAACCTCGCTCTCGCCGCCGGAGCCTTCACCTTCCTGCTCGCCGCGCATCTTGCCCTACAGAACTTCGCTCCTGTCCTCACCTCCGCGCAACTCGCCCAGACCATCGCCCCGCAGGTCCACCGGCAGGACATGATCGCCATCCACGGCGAGTACGAATCAGCCTCCTCCCTCGGCTTCTACCTGCAGCGCGACAACATCCACATCGTGGACGGCCGTAGCTCCAACCTCTGGTACGGCAGCTTCTTCCCCGACAGCCCGCCGATCTTCGAGACCCCCCAGACTCTCGCAGCAAAATGGCCCGGCCCGCAACGCATCTTCCTCTGGCAATCCCTCACAAATTCAGACGCACAGCCCAACGCCTTGCCACTCCTACCTGCCCCGGTTTACATTCTCGTAAAATCCGGCGGCAAGGAGATCGTCAGCAACCAACCCAACCGCTAATCTGTCTAAGCCCTTGCTTTTGTCTTTCTCTACTCTCTACTACTTACTCACTGCCCTTATGCCCTGCGACACACAAGAACTCCGCCACGTCCCTCTCTTCTCTCTCCTCGACGACGACGAACTTCACGTCCTCTCGCAGCAGGTCGAGCTGCGCGACTTCGCCGCCAAGCAGCGCATCTACAAGGCCGGCGACCCCAGCAAGAGCGCTTACGTCGTGCTCAGCGGCGGCGTCAACGTCTCGCTCATCGACGAAGACGGCCAGGAGGTCCTCTTCTCCGAGCCCCACCACGGCGACTTCTTCGGCTTCGCTTCCATGCTCGAAGGCACTCCCCACCACACCACCGCCATTACCACCGAACCCACCACCTGCCTCGAGATCGACCGCAACGACCTCGCCGCGCTGCTCACCAGCAAGCCCCAGGCCGGCCTCGACATGCTCGCCGTGCTCTCCCGCGAGATCCATACCGCGCAGGGTGTCATCAGCAGCCGTGCCATGCGCAACCCCAACGAACTCATTGACGAGCAGGAGACCTTCGGCGAGCGCATCGCCGACCACGTTGCCAGCTTCGGTGGCTCCTGGACCTTCATCATCTGCTTCTTTGTCCTGCTCGTCTCCTACACCATGGTCAGCAATCTCTTGAAAGACAAGACCTGGGACCCCTACCCTTACATCCTGCTCAATCTTTTTCTCTCCATGCTCGCGGCCATCCAGGCGCCGGTCATCATGATGAGCCAGAACCGCCAGGACCACAAAGACCGCGTCCGCAGCGAACTCGACTTCGAAGTCAACCGCCGCGCCGAAGCCGAAATTCAAGCTCTCTCGCGCAAGCTCAACTTCCTCACCGACAAGGTCGGCGACATCGAAGACCACCTCCGCCTGCAAAGCCCCGACAAGCCGCTGAGCTAGCGGCGCTCCCGGGCCAAGCCCAGCGTAAAGACCCTATGTATAATTCGGCAATGATCTTTTCAATTCTTGAAATCGTTATTGGCGTGGCTGCGGTCGTCACAGCCTTTTCGTTGAACATTGGAGCCGACAAGAACATCCCCCGATGGGTCGGTCGGCTTGTGTTTACCGCGCTCGGAGCGAGCTTAATCTTACTCGGAAGCAGGGCTTTGTATTTCGCTCATTGAGTATTCGCGCCAATCATTGCCGCTTCACGCCCAACAACTTCCTCGCTCTCGCCTGCATCGCCGGCGTTCCACCCTCCAGCGCCTCGCGCACAATCGGCTCACCCGCGCGCGCAGCGCCGCATCTTTTTCTGTGAGGTCCATCAGCGCCTGCATCGCCACCGTGCGGTTCAAGCCGCTCTTGTCTTGCAGTCTCTCGTACATCAGGTCGACGACCACAGCCTTGTCCTGCCCCTTCAGCGGAAGCCTGCCCAGCACAATCGACAAATTCCACTGCACGCGCACATCCGTCGCGCGAAATGCCTCCGCCAGCAGCGCCTTGCGCCACGCATACAGCGCGCCCGCATCTGCCTCGGAAATTTTCTTCAGCGTCCGCGCTGCGCGCTCCGCCACCAGGATGTCCTTGTGACCCACCCGCCGCACCAGCTCGCCGCACACACTCGGCCCCTTCGGGCCGAACGCCGCATCCACCATCTCCGTAATCGCCGCCTGCGGCATTCGCCTCATCGGTCTACCCTCGCCACTACTCTGGGTGCCCCATGTCCCGATTCTGGGACATGGGTTCGCAGCATGACTAGATTCTCGTTAACCTTCCACGCTTCAACCGGAATTTCTCTCCCCGCCACACCACCACATCGCTGGCATAGCTCCACGCCCAGAAAAACATTGCGAAGCAATCGCGCAGCGGCAGCAGCCACAGGTCGCGCAACACCTGCCCATCCTTCAGCACGCCCACACCCACCGACAGCGCCACGGCCACGCGCACCAGCAGCGCCACGCTCAGCAGCGAGAAGCTCCACAGCGCGCCGCCACTGGCAATCACGCAAGCCAGCGCCCACGGCAGCACATACGTCACGCCCAGCCCGATATACCCAAGCCGCCGCGAATCCCTCGTCCCTCGCGCCCAGCGCAGTTGGTGCTCGCAAAACCCGCGCAGCGTATACGCCGGCACCGTCGTTGCGACCACCTCATTCGCCAGCTCAACGCGATAGCCCGCAGCTGCAATCCGCGAGCCCATCTCATAGTCATCGGCAAGCTGGTCCACCAGCGATTCAAACCCTCCAATCGCCGCCAGCGCCGTCTTCGTCGTAGCCAGCGTCGACCCCAACCCAAACCGTATGCCGCCCTCAAGCTTCCGCGCCGTCAGCACACCCGGCATAAAATCGGTCGAAATCCCCAGCGCCTCCAGCCGCGACCACAGCGTCTTCTCCGCTGTCCCGATATATGGCACAGTCACCAGTCCAACTGGAACGGCGCCGGTGTCTTCGTCCGTAAAAGGATTGATAACAGCGTCGAGATAATGCATCGACACCAGAATGTCGCTATCGTTGACTACAAGATACTCATGGGCGGCATGAGGCACCAACTGCGCAAGCGTCGACACCTTGCCATTTGGGCCGAGCCGCTGCGGACACTCCACGATCCTTATCGGTATCAGTGGATGCTCCACGCGCAGTCTCGCCACTGTAGCTACGGCAGCGTCATCGAGGGAACTGACGCCAAACAGAATCTCCCACTCGCCGGCATACGTCTGCTTGCAGTGGCTAACGAACCCCGCATACATGCGTGAATCCACACCCTTGAGTGGTTTGAGAATCGAGACACCCGGCGCAAACCCACTCACTCCACGCGCCTTCGAATCCCGCTCAAACGCCCGAACCCCACTCAACGCAAGCAGTCCATACACAATCCCGCTCGCGGTCAGCAGCGCCGTAACAATCTCAACCACCAGAGCGAGGGTCTCCATCTACTTAGTGTAGTGAATAGTGAGTAAGGAGTAGTGAATTAGGCCAAGAGCAAGATGCAAGTCTTGTCCTCACAATCCGCCTCGGACAGCTGCGGTTGCCTTACCTCTACTCCTTACTCCTTACTCTCTACTCACTCGTATCTAAGCGCGTCGATCGGATTCAAATTCGCCGCCTTCCACGCCGGATAGATCCCAAAGATCAATCCGATCCCGCACGACACCAGGAACGCCGCCAGTATCCACAGCAAGCTCACCTGGCTTGAAATAACGAGACTCAGCAACAACGCCAGCGCCGATCCAAACACGATCCCAACCACCCCGCCCACCGCGCACAACACAATCGCCTCCAGCGTGAACTGCAGCAGGATCGTCTTCTTCGTCGCGCCGATGGCCTTGCGCACGCCGATCTCGCGCGTCCGCTCCGTCACGCTCACCAGCATGATGTTCATCACGCCCACGCCGCCCACCATCAACCCCAGCGTACTCAGCCCGAACATTAACAGAAACAGGCTGCCCGTGATCTGGTTCCACAGCTTCGTAATCGAGTCCGAGCTGAAGATCGCAAAGTTATCCGGCAGCTCATTCCTCACCTTGCGCCGCCGCCGCAGCAACTCGCGTATCTCGTCGGTCACCAGCGCCTTGTTCTTCTGGTCGTCGAACTTCGCGCTGATCCAGTAATCCAGAATCTCCGGATGCAGCTTCTTAAACGTCGTCAGCGGAAAGTTCGCCGTACTGTCGTCCGGGTTCTTACCGCCGCCGAACGCTGTCTTCTGCTTCGCGTAGACCCCGACCACGGTAAACGTCCGCCCCGCAATCACCACGTCCTGGCCAATGGGATCGATCGACCCAAACAGGTCCTGCTCCACGTCATACCCCAGCACCGTCACGTCATTGGCCCGGTCCTCGTCGGTCTGCGTAAAGAACCGCCCCTCCTGGATCACCTTGTCGTACACCACCTGGTCCGACGGCGTATCGCCTTCCAGCGAAACGTTCTCCGCCTTGCGCTGGCCGAACTTCGCCACCACAGACCCCTCATTGAACTGATAGTTCGTATACTGCAACGCCGCGGTCGACGCCACCACATGCGGCAGCTGCCCAATCGCGATCATGTCGTCATACGTCATCTGCTTGCGCGCCAGCATCTCCGACGTTGGCCGCACCCCGATCACCGGGAACCGGAAGACCCACAACACATTGCTCCCAAACTGTTCCACCAGCGTTGCCACCGAAGTGTTCAGCCCGTTGATCACCGAAGAGATCGCGATCACGCTCGTCACGCCGATCACGATGCCCAGGATCGTCAACGCCGAGCGCAGCTTGTTGGTGCGCAGCGTGTCCAGCGCCATCCTCACCGATTCCCGTTGATCGCTCGCTCGCATAGAACCTCAAGTAGTAGTGCGTAAGTAGTAAGGAGTAACTTTACAAGCCGTTCTTCTTCGATTTGACCGCCATCTTTGCCTTGCATGTTGCGATGGCTGCGTTGAGGATGCGGACAACTTCCGTTGCCGATGATTCGGCGTTCTCTAACTCGCTGCTTTTTCCAAACTTCAACATCCTTGCAACTTCAAGTTGTGTCTGCACTTCAAGTGTTGAGCCTCTTGCCATTCCCAGAAACTGCACGAACTCGCCCGTAGTCAACCGCCCTTGGCCTTCCGCAATATTACTTGCGACCGAGACCGAAGCTCTCCGAAGTTGATTGGTCAGCCCGAACATTTCCTCTCTTGGAAAGTTACCGGTTGCCGCATAAACCTCGCCGATAAGTTTCATGGCTTTCTGCCATCCAACCGAATCGCGAAACCTCGCCTGCGTCATACTGTGCTCTCCTGAAATTGCTCTGCATGGAGACAAAATCGTCTTTTCTACTACTTACTCCTTACTCTCTACTACTTTCTCTTAGAACTCACTCCTCAACGCCACAATCGGATCCAGATCGGCGGCCTTCCGCGCCGGATACACGCCAAAGAAGATGCCCACCGACAACGCCACAAAAAGCCCCGCAAACACGCTCCATAGCGCAATCGCCGCTGGAAAGCCTGCCACAATCGCGACGCCCTTGGCCCCGGCCACGCCCAGCACGACCCCGATCGCGCCGCCGATCAGCGCCATCGTTCCCGACTCCATCAGGAACTGCAACAACACGTCGCCACGCTTGGCGCCCAGGGCCTTTCGTATGCCGATCTCCCGGGTCCGCTCGGTCACGCTCACCAGCATGATGTTCATGATCACCACGCCGCCTACCACCAGCGTGATCGCCGCAATCCCAATCGCGACGCCCCCAATGCTGTTGATGATCTGGGCCAGCAACCCCGCCAGCGTGCTGCTGGTCTCCAGCGTAAAGCTGTCGTCCTCGCCCGGCCGGTCATGCCGCAACCCGCGCATGATCAGCCGTCCCTGGTCGCTGGCATCTTCCATCGCCACCGCCCCGCTGGCCGCCTTCGAATAGATAACCACCGACTTAGCTGTCCCGTAGGTCTTCTGGTACGCCGTCAGCGGCACCGCCACCCAGTTATCCTGGCTATGCCCCAGCGTCTTGCCCTGCTTCTCACCCAGCCCGATGATCGTGTACGGCACACCGTCCACGCGGATGTCCTTGCCCAGCGGGTCCTCGAACTTCAGCAGGTTCTCCTCAATGTCCGCGCCGATGATCGCCACCGGCGTCGCATGGTCTTCCTCGGCCTGCGTAATTCCGCGGCCCTCCACGATGTTCAGGTTCTGCATCTCCGGCATCAACGTGGTGTAGCCGCGAATGGTCGTGTCGGTACTGGACTGCGCGCGGTACACGATCTTTCCCGTGGTCGCCTGCATCGCTCCCACCTGCAGGCACAGGCTGCACTCGCTCTGCATCGTCCGGTACTCGTCCAGCGAGATCACCTTGCGCTTCTGATACTTCACATACTCGTTGTAACTGGTCACAAACGCCGGCTGCTGCGAGATCGTGAACACATCCGCACCCTGCCGGTTGATCTTCGTCGCGATGTACACCTTCGCGCCGTTCACCAGCGTCACCACCGCAATCACCGACGCCACGCCGATGACCACGCCCAGCAGCGTCAGCACCGTGCGCAGCTTGTTCGCCCAAAGCGATTGCAGCGCGATCCGAAATCCTTCTTTGAACTCCATGTGGTTACCGGTCTCAAGTCTACCAAGCGCAGCGCATCTCTACCCCCGGCACACCTCTACCCCAGCTTCTACGCAGACCAACCCCCGGCAGTTCCCTACAGACCGCCATTTCGCCTTCCCACCCGGCAGGGACCTTGTCCTGCCCTACTGTCTACTCTCTACTCTCTGCCCTACGGCCGTGTCCCCAGCTTCCCCTCCTGCACGCCCGCCGTCAGCGGCGTAATCACCGGCGCACCCGCCCCAATCAACTCCGTAACGCTGTTGCCGGTAGTATTCGTAATCCAGACATCCCCGGACCCATCGACAGCAATATTCTGCGAGCCACTCTGGCTCCCGCCGGTATACCCGGTCGAAGGGCTCTCCGCTACTCCCGCGCCGGAAAACCGCGAAACGCTGCTATTGCCTGCATTTGCCACCCACGCATACCCCAGCCCATCGATCGCGATCCCCATCGGGCTGCTCAACCCTCCGCCCGAAAACGGCGAGCCGCTATTCTGGTTTGCCGTCGACGAATACTGCGTCACCTCACTGCTCGTGTGGTCCGTCACCCACACATTCCCCGTGCCGTCGATGGCAGTCCTCTCTGCCCCGCTCAACCCACTCGTCGAGCTCCGGACCGTCCCCACCGACAACCCCAGGTCGATTGGACCTATCTCGCACGCCACCGTCGGGCTCGTGCTCCACACATTGTCCGACGTATCGATTGCCAGCGAACTAAAGCTCGTCATGCACGTCGAGTTGTACGGCCCAGCAAGATTCGCCCCCGAAGCATTCAGCTTGAACAGCTCCGCATTGGCCTCGCTCGCCACCAGGATGTCGCCGTCCACATCGATCGCAATTCCCTGCGGACTCTCCAGCGTATATGTGCCGCTAAGCACTATATAGACCGACGGAGCAAACGGAGACCCGCTCACCGTCCCGCCCGCACTCGTAAACGCAAAGATCTCGTTCCCGCTCTCGCTCGTCACCCAAGCCTGGTTCGACGTATCGATCGCCACAAAGCTCGCGTCTCTGGCGCTGAACGGAGACCCCGTCGCCGCCACGCCCAACGGCGACAGCTTCGTTACCCCATTCGCTCCAGGGTTCGTGATCCACACGTTCCCAGACCCGTCCACAGCAATGTCCTGCGGGTTCGCAATCCCGCCGCCCGTAAAGCTGATCCCCACGGTGAGGTCGTTCGGCGTCGCCCCCAGCACCGGCTGGTAGGGCGCACTGATGCTCGGCGCGGCGCTCAAAATAGCCGCCACGGCATTTCCCGGATAATGCGCGATATTGATCGCAGCCGTCGCCGTATCCGTCGGCGTCGTGCCCGTGGAACCCACGCTCTTGGCATTGCCCAAAACTAAGCCACACGCTCCGGAGCTCGGGCCGGTCGAGTTGATACACCCCGCCAGGCTGTTCGCCAGCGAGTTGATCAGCGTCTGCGGCACCGTCCCATTGCCGTTCGGCGTTGTCGTCGGCGCCACGCCGCCGGCAGAGATGTTGTACAAATTCGCGGCATTCGCAAACGCATTGCTGATCCCGGTCTTCGCAAGCGTCGTCCCGGAGGTCGCAACATGCGTCGCATCCACCGCGTACCCAGCCATCGCATACGCCGCCGCAATCGTCGAAACCTCGTTGATCGTCACAAAGGTCACGCCGGGAAACGAACCATTGGACTGGCATTGTCCCAGCACCGCCAGCAACCCCGCTGCCGTATTCTCACCCAGCCCCGGGTTGCCCCCGATCGCATACAGATAAACCTCGCTGCCCGTCGTGCACGCATACTCTCCGGCACTGATATTGAAGGCGCCCACCGTGCTGGTCGTGATGTAGTAATTGCCGTTCGCATCCTCCGTCGTCGGATAACTGCCGCCGGAATACGCCAGCAACAGCGAATCCGACGCATGGCCATACGCCGTACTGTCCGCGGCGTACATATAGACGTGCGCGCTGCTGATCGGCTGCCGTCCTCCAAAGAGGCTCGCGCTTAAACCGACGCTGGAGGGTTCTGCCAGAGGAGAGGAAAGGCAGGGATCGAAACTGGCCGAGCATCCGGTAACGAAAAACACGGCAAGAAGGGAAAGCAGGCAAAAAGATACAAACTGCAAGCGGTGCATTAAGGCTCCAGGAGACAGATCACAACAACCTGTTTGATTTCCCTAACCTTAGCTCCGCCTTTTTGGAGACGCTATGGAACAAACGGACTACCAAATCCCCATCTGGGTTACTTTATGGTTACCAATGGGTAATGTAATGTAAGCGAACAAACCGAAGCCAACAGCCGCCTAAGAGACGGCAGCCATGAGACTTACCTCGAACTGTATCATTTTGACCAATGACCCATTAGTTCCAAACTTTTCCTGCCCTATAACCGCACATCCCGCCGCGCCGCAGCCCCGTCCGCTGTCTATGGCAGGCTCGCCAGCGTCTTGTTGGTCAACGCCGTTACCAGCGGCGTCACCACCGGAATAGCCAGGCCCACAAACTCCACGATCTTCTCCGACCCGCCGTTCGCCACCCACACATTGCCCGCGCCATCCACCGCAATACTGAACGGCCCATTGATGTTCGAGGTATATCCGTTGGTTGGGCTCAGCTGGGTCCCGGAGTTGGAAAATTCCGCAATATTCCCGCTGCCTTCGTTCGTGATCCACGCGTTGCCTGCTCCGTCCAGCGCCACCTGATACGGCTGGTTCATCCCGCCGCTAATGCTCGTGGTTTTGTAGTTGCCGCTCGCGCCATCTTTCGTCATCTTCGTAATGGTGTCGCCGGAGGTATTCGGAATCCACACGCTCCCGCTGCTGTCCACCGCCGAAAGCAGCCATCCCCCATCGCCGCCACCAGTGTAAGGAGACTTCCCCGCATTGGCGCCCGAGCTGTTCAACTGCTCAATGTCGTCGGCCCCCGTATTCGCCACCCATATATACCCTGACGTGTCGATCGTCACGCTGGCAGGCTGGCTCGCACTCGACAGGCTGAACGGCGAACCCGTCGCTTCCTTCCCCGTACTCAGGCTCAACTCACTCACGGTAGTCCCGCCGTTGTTGGCCACCCACATATTGCCCAAAGCATCCAGCGCAATCCCCATCGGGCTCAGGCTTCCATTGCCCTTGTAGGTGTTGACGACAGTGCCCGAACTATTGAACTCAACCACAGATTCCGTGTAGCGGCTCGTTACCCACACATTGCCTGAGGCATCCGCGGCCGAACCATACGGATTGTTGAGGCTGCTGCTACCCGTGAACGGTTGTCCCGTCGCCGGTACGCCCAGCGGCGAAATCTTCGACAACGAATTGCCCGCAATATTCGGTATCCAGATGTTTCCGTTGCCATCAATTGACATCGCGCCCGGATAATTAATGCCCGTAACGGTGTAGGGAATAGAAATCGTAAAGTCGGTCGGCGCCGTGCTTCCCAGGTTCGGCGTGTAGGGCGTAACCGTGGCCGACGAAAGATTGAATATCCTCGTCACATTATTTGCCGGATAATGCGCGATATTGATCGCCGCCGATGCCGTGTCGGTCGGCTCGGTGCCCGTGGAGCCGGCGCTCTCCGCATCCGAAAACAGCCCGCTGCATGATGGGGAGGTAGAACCGGTGCTGTTGATACAGTTGGCCAGAACATTCGCCAGCGTGTGTATCTCCGCCTGCGGGACCGTACCGTTGCCGTTCGGCGTCGTCGCCCGCGCCATGCCGAACCCTGAACTCGATACGTTATACAGCAGCGCAGCGCCCGCGAAGGCATTCGCCATGGCGGTATTGGCCAGCGTCGTCGTGCCGGCGCTAACGTGCGCCGCATTTGTAGCTGCGTTGGCGATATGGGTCGCATCCACCGCGTAACCCGAAAGCGCATACGCCGCTGCAATCGTCGACACCTCGTTGATGTTGATCTCCGATATACCCGAAAACGCCCCACCTGAAAGGCACTGGCCCAGCACCGCTATAAGTCCCGCGGCGGAATTTGTGCCTCCACCCGGGTTTCCGCCGATCGAGTACATATAGACCTGCTGCCCCGGCGTGCAGGAGTACTGACCGGCGCTGAGATAGAAAGCGCCGGTGCTGTTGGTCGTCACATAATAGTTCCCGTTGCTGTCCTGGGTGCTTGGATAACTACCGCTCGTGTAACTCAATATCAGCGAGTCGGAAGCATGGCCATAAGCCGTCGTGTCGGCGGCATACATATAAATATGTGCGCCCGAGATAGGCTGGCGTCCGCCATACAGGCTGCCTGGCACAGCAGCTGTATTGGGCTCGGAAATGGCCGTCTCTTCTGGAGAAGGCACATAGCTCATCGAGCAACCGCTAAGGACCGCGGCAGCAGGCAGAGTCAATAAAACAAGCGAAGCAATTATCTTTATGCGG
>Ga0302316_10002348_pt1 | contig 13782 bp, 12 predicted proteins | sample III_Palsa_N3_2_FD_200456 | JGI IMG/M metagenome (GOLD analysis project Ga0302316, IMG submission 200456) | Peat permafrost microbial communities from Stordalen Mire near Abisko, Sweden - III_Palsa_N3_2 | ecosystem: Environmental > Terrestrial > Soil > Palsa > Peat permafrost | place: Sweden...
TGAGAGGGATGTTCTGAATCGTATGAGACGCATTGCCGCCAAGGTCTTTGGACACGCCGTTCTTCCGCTGGCGTTGCTGATGGCGGTTCCGGCCCGTGCGGAAAGCTGCACGACGCAGGCCAGGATGCCGGGGGCGATGCGGGACTCGCTGGCGGACACAGCGCTGATGCTGGGGACTGCGGTGAAGGCAGACGATGCGGCCACGCTGAAGGCCGCGACGATTGCGGAGTACGCGAACAATTTTGGGCCGATCGAGGATGCGGTCCGCAGCACCAGCGACCGACTGAAGGGCGACACGCTGGAGGTGAAGCAGGTGTATGAGCTGGATGCGAGCACGCGCCAGGCGGGGGACAGCAGCGAGGCCGATTTCAGTTGCGCGTTGAAGGACACTACGGCAGAGACGGACTTCGCGATTCCGGGGCTGCCGCCGGGAGTTTATGGGTTTGCGATGGTCGAGGCCGCGAGTACAGAACCAGCCGACCATGCCTGGCTGCTGGCGTTTCTGCTGCAGAAGGCGGGCGGGGGGTGGAAGATGGCGGGGTTTTACCCTCACGCGCGGACGGCCGCCGGAGACGATGGCCTGTGGTACTGGAATGCAGCGCGGGAGCGGGTGCGGGCCAAGCAGCCGTGGCTGGCGTGGATGTACTACAACGAGGCGGATGAGCTGCTTCGCCCGGCGAGCTTTGTGACCAGCACGGGGCTGGATAAGCTGCGCGCGGAGGAACATGCTGCGGCGCCTCCGGAGTTGTCGGACGGGATCGGCGCGCAGGCTCCGCTGGTGGTGAAGGCGAAGGACGGCGGGGAGTTTCACTTTACGGAGATGTCGAGCGAGGCGGCGGCGGATGGGTTGAGTCTGCACCTGGTGCTGCATTACAAGGTAGGCGAGACGGCGGATAACGCTGCCGCCGATCGGGCGCGGAATCTGGCGGCGGCGAAGGCGATGATCGCGGCACACCCGGAGTTGCGGCAGGGTTATAGCGCGGTGGTTGTGCTGGGATTGGTGGTGGTTGCGGATGCGCCGCAGCAGGCACCGTCGGTGTTGTCGGTACCGATGGCGGAGATTCCGTAGCGGGGCCGGAATATCCGAAAGCGCGGAGGGTCCGCGCCTCGGGCTGGGTTTGCGGCATCTATCAGATAGGGCTACAAAAGTATGTGAAGGTTTGGAGAACGACAATGGCGGGAACGCAGAGAAGCCTGGCGCAGGCGATACGAGACCGCAGGGCGACACCGAGCTTCGATGGGGAGCCGATCCCGGCGAGCGATTTGCGGCAGATTCTGGATGCTGGGCTCCATGCGCCGAGCGGGTACAACATGCAGCCGTGGCGGTTTATCGTGGTGCAGCATCCGGAGCAGAAGAAGCGGCTGCGGGCGGCGAGCTACAACCAGGCGAAGGTGGAGGAGGCGAGCGCGGTGATCGTGGCTTGCGGAGACCGGGACGGTTGGCGGAAGGACCTGGACGAGATGCTGCGACTGGGACGGCTGGGCGGTATGCCGGAGAGCTATGCGGCGCAGGCGGAGAGCAGCGTACCGGCATATCTATCGGGAATGACGCATGAGCAGATGACGGGTTGGCTGAACAAGATGGTGATGCTGGCGTTTACGTCGATGATGCTGATGGCCGAGGTGATGGGGTACGACACGGCGCCGATGGAGGGCTTCGAGCAGCAGAAGGTGTGCGAGACGCTGAAGCTGCCGATGAGCTACTGGGTGGTTGCGTTGCTGGCGGTGGGGCACCTGAGCGGACCGGACAAGTTCGATGGCGGGCGGTTTGTGATGTCGCACACGGTGTTTGGGGAAGAGTATGGCAAGCCGCTGAAGTAAGGAAGACAGACAGTAGAGAGTAGAGAGTAAGGCAAAGGCAAGAGCAATGGCCTTGAACGCAGAGGTCGCAAAGGAAAGGCGCGAAGGTTCGCAATGCTAGATGAGGCTGTATGAAGACTCTGGGGCGGTTGTTGCTGCTGGTTGTGGGGTTTGCGATTCTGTGTGGGGTTGTGTTTTATGAGCGGCCGTTGTGGGTGAGTTTGCAGGCGACGCACTTTGGGCTGTTCCTGGCGCGGGTGCAGAGCAACTATGTGCTGACTCCCGAGGGCCGCGTGCATTACTACGAGGCCGAGGCGAGCGTGCCGGGAGGCGGGATTCCGCTGGTGTTGGTGCATGGGCTGGCGGACCGCGATGAGAGCTGGGCCCCGATGCTGAAGCGGCTGAAGCGGGCGGGGTTTCATGTGTATGCGCCGGACCTGCTGGGGTATGGGCGGTCGCCGAAGCCCGCCGACTCGGACTACTCGATTGCAACGCAGGAGCAGTTGGTGTCGGACTTCATCCGCTCGCTGGGGCTACAGCGGCCCGATGTTGGTGGGGCGTCGATGGGTGGGTGGATCGTGCTGAAGCTGGCGCTGGACCATCCGGAGCTGGTGGACCGGGTGGTGGTGTACGGCGCTGTGGGACTCCGCTATGAGCCGCTGCGCGGTACGACGCTGTTTCATCCGACGGATGGGGACTCGCTACAGAGGCTGGCCGATCTGCTGGAGCCGCATGCCAAGCCGCTTCCGCAATTTGTGCGGCGGGACGTGCTGCGGACATTTGCGGAGAACCAGTGGATCGTGGACCGTAGTATGGCTTCGATGCAGACGGGGAAGGACCTGCTGGATGATCGACTGGGCTCGCTGAGCAGGCCGCTGCTGATTGTATGGGGAAGCGATGACAGGCTGACGCTGACGATGGGACAGCAGATGCACGCGCTCGATCCGCAGTCGGAGATGGATATTGTGCAGGGATGCGGACATCTTGCGCCGAAGACTTGCTCGGTGCGGGTGGCGGCGGCGACGGCGGATTTTTTGAAGGCGAATCCGGCGCCTGCGGCTGGGATAAGGACGCTGACGAAGATGCGGTAGAGCCTAGCGGAAATGATGCCGCGTCAGTTATCAGTTGGCTCGGGCCGCGATCAGTGGACGAAGTTGATGGCCATTACCGGGGTGATTGTGGCGTTCGTATTGTGACTGGCCGGAGTCACTCGAGTACCGAAGATTATTCCGATGGTGGATTTCCAGCTGTATTCGACTGCGGGAGCGAAGCCGAAGGCGTCGCTCGACCCGGAGTTAAGGGTGATGCTGGATGTGCCGTTGGTTCCTGTCACGCGGGTGTTGGCGGTGTGACGGTAGGTGAGATCCGTCGCGACTACCCATCTGCGCGTCACGCTGTACTCCCAGGAGGAGTCGGCGAAGAAGGAGTTGCCGGGACTGGCGTGTCCGCTGAATCCCGCTGTGGTGTTGTAGACGCTGACGTCTTGTACCGTCACGTTGCTGGAGAGTGCCTCCGAGACATCGAAGCGGGTGCGGAGGATACGGCGATTGGGTAGCCAGAGGTACATCTGGGAGTAGCTTGCGAGAGTGGTGGTAAAGGCTCCGCTGCCCAGGCCGTCGCTGGGGTGGTTGCCGAGGCGATCGTACTGCCCGGTTGGGAACGATTCGGATACATTGATGGAGGATGTGGGGATCCAACTGCCGGGATGAAATTGGGTGAGGCGGTACTGGGCCTGCACGGGGACGTCGCCGAGTTCGATGGTGGAGCTGCTGAGGCCGTCGCTGACGCGATTGAAGCCGCCGGTGGGGACTGTGCCGACCGTCAGTTTGTCGGTGAGGCCGTAGAGCGCGTAGGTGAGTGAGCCCAACTCGCTGGAGTGAGTGCCGATGACGTCGTAGACATAAGGTTCGATCAGGATATGACCGCGGGGCAGGGTATTCGCGGATGCGGCGAGTATCGGGCCGGTCCACCAGGCGTCGGTGAGCGACTGGCGAGCGATGGGTGGGGGCAAGCTGATGGAGGAATCAGCAGAGACGGCGGCTTCGTCCGAGGGAGCCGCGTGCGATGCAGCGGCGAAGGCTTCCACATGTTGTTGCGCGTGAAGCGGTTGCAGGATGACGAGGCTACATGCGAGCAAAGACTGCAAGTGTGCCAGGAATCGAGCGCGATTGAGCGGCCGCCGATGGATGTCAGTGTGCATGGTTGACTGCTTCGTCTATCCGGGTGAGGTTTGCGATGAAGTTGGGTTCCCAGGTCTTGCCGCCGTCAGCGGAGAATGCCTGTTCGACATGGTGGGAGTTCGGAGTGATGTCGGACCAAACAAATCGAACCAGGACTGCCCTGCCGTTAAATGTTTCCTGATCGAAGAGCTCGCCACGGCCATCTTTGAACTCGCCGATCAAGGGTGTCTGGCTTAAGGCACCGGTATTGATGTTGGCAAAGTCCTGGCTCCATTGGCGCGACTCGGGATTGTAGAGAAATAAGGTCAGCCCTTTGAAGTGAGCTGTGGCGTTGCCGGCTTCAATCTCTTCGAGTTGGGCGCGGCCGTCCCATACTTTGCGGACGGTGACGGTGCCGTCGAGTTCGACCCAGTCGTGAGAGCCGGAGAGTGGATGCTGGAGGCTCTTGATGTGGGTGTGCCAGGTGCCGAAGTTGAAGTCGAAGTCATGGCTGCCGTCGCGCAATGTGGCGGGCGTGGACGCTGGAGTCGATTGTGCGATGGCGGGAGTTGATTGTGAGATTGCGAAAGCGGTGAGCAAGAGGCAGGCTGGGATTCGGCTAAGCGGTTTCATCGGATGTCTCCAATTGCCATGCGCGTTGGGAGTATTGCGCGGCGACAGATCAAGGATGCGGGTTGCTGTGGTACTTTCATAGAGCCACTTTCTATGGAATTAGCGATACCACTTTCGAAGAAGAGCGGGCCACTGTTCAGGCAGGTGTATGCGGGTCTGCGGAAGGCGATTCTGAACGGTACTTTGACTGCAGGCGAGCGTCTACCTTCTACGCGCGATCTCGCAGAGCAGTTAGGGATATCGCGCACGGTGGTGCTGCTGGCTTATGAACATCTGCTGGCTGAAGGTTTTGTGACGGGCCGCTGCGGCTCCGGGACGTATGTAGCGGAGGGCCTGCGGGCGGGCGTGCAGACGAAGGAGAAGAAACAGGCGAAGGTCCGGCTATCGCGGTTTGGGCAGGCGGCGGCCGATGTGGTGGGGGAAGTGGACTCTCCAGGGCGGCGAGCTTCGCCGAAGATGCGGTATGACTTTGCGTATGGGCGCAGCGATATTGCAACGTTTCCGTTTGCGATGTGGCGACGGATATTGATGCGACATGCGCGGATGGCGCCGGTGCGGGAGTTCGACTATGGGCCGGCGAGCGGAAGTATGGAGCTGCGCGAGGCGATCTGTGCGCATCTGCGGAGATCGCGCGGAGTAGTGTGCGAGCCAGCAGAGGTGATCGTGGTGAATGGGTCGCAGCAGGCGCTGGACCTTATTGCACGAGTGTTGGTGGAGCGCGGCGATCGCGTGGCGATTGAAGACCCGCACTATGACGGCATGCGCGAGGTGTTGCGGGCCGCGGGCGCGCAGTTGGTGCCGGTGGCGGTGGACCGCGATGGAATCGATCCGGCGAAGCTGCCGGAGAATGCGGGGCTGGTGTTTGTCACGCCGTCACACCAGTTTCCGACGGGAGCGATCTTGCCGCTGGCGCGCCGGCTGGCGTTGCTGGCATGGGCGCGGCGCAAGAATGCCGTAATTGTCGAGAACGATCATGATGGGGAGTTTCATTATGAAGGGCGGCCGGTGGAGTCGATGCAGGGACTGGATAGCGAGGGGCGAATCGTTTATATCGGGACGTTTTCGCGGACGATTTTTCCGGCCTTGCGGATCGGCTATTTGATTGCGCCGAAGTCGCTGGCACCGGCGTTTCGGGCCACCAAGTGGTTGAACGATTTGCACTCCGCGTCATTGGAGCAGCAGACGCTGGCGGAGTTTATCCGCTGCGGCATGTATGAGCGGTATCTGCGGCGATTGCGGCGTAAGAATTCAGGGCGGCGTGAGGCTTTATTGGAGGCGATAGAGCGGCATCTGGGAGGGCGGGTGGAGGTGACGGGTGAGGGGTCTGGGGCGCATGTGGTGTTATGGCCGAAGCGGCGGATTGCGGAAAAGACGATTGTGGCGCAGGCGGCGGCGAAGGGCGTGGGAGTTTATGGGGTGGGGCACTGCTTTTTGACGCGGCCTTCGCGGGTGGGGGTGGTGCTGGGTTACTCGCGGATGAATGAGCGGGAGATTCGGGAGGGGATACGGCTACTCGGCGAGGTGCTTTGAGTCCGCACCCCAGGTAAAGGCTCCGGGCTGGGGGAGACCGATGTGCTGGAGGACGCGGGCGACGTAGTTGCGGGCGATGTCGTCGATGGTCTGAGGGTGGTTGTAGAAGGTGGGGATGAGGGGGAAGATGGTGGCTCCTGCTTCGGTGGCGGCGGCCATGTTGCGGATATGGATGAGGTTGAAGGGGGTCTCGCGGACGCAGAGGATGAGGGTGCGGTGTTCCTTGAGGCAAACGTCGGCGGCGCGCTCGATGAGGTTTTGGGCGAGGCCGTGACTGATGCCGGCGAGGGTGCCCATGGAGCAGGGCAGCACGATCATGCCGTCGCAGGGGTAAGAGCCGCTGGCGATGGGAGCGCCGACGTCTTCGTGGGCGAGTTGCGTGATCTTGGAGGAGCTTTGGCCGAGCAGCTTTTCCACAAGGGAGTTGCGGCCGCTGATGGCGGACTCCTCCGCGAGGACGCGGAGAGCGCTGGGGCTGACGACGAGGTGGATGCGGGAGACACGGGGGTCTGCGTCGAGGGCGCGAAGCATTTCGCGGGCGAAGAGGACGCCGCTGGCCCCGGTGATGGCGAGGGTGAGATTTTTTTCGTTGCTGGCTGCAAGTTGCATCTAAGGAGATTATCGCGCAAAGATTTCGCGCGTTTTTAACGCGACATTTTGCGGGAAGATGTCGTTTAATGGAGTAAGTGGTGGTGTGCTCCTGAAAGACGCGGCGCAGGACAGGGGCTGAACAGCGGCGACGTTTCAAGGGAACGGCGTTTCAGGTGACGGCAATGCGAGCTCAGGCAAGGTACCGAAGGTTCGGCGCCCCGGGGAAAGCACTAGCTGGGGGAGTGATGGCTGCTGTGGCGTGTGCCGCGGCGCACGCGTCGGTGGCCGTGCTGCTGGAGCAGCCTTATGGGAAGCTGGGGAAGTTCGATCCGGCGGGGCATTCGGCGATCTATCTGGACCATGTTTGCGCGGCGTCTCCGATTGAGCTGCGGCCTTGCCGTGAAGGCGAGTTGGGTGTGGTGATCAGCCGCTATGACGGGATCGGTACGTACGATTGGGTGGCGATGCCGCTGATGGCGTATCTGTATGCGGTGGACTCGGCGGATGAGATTCCGGAGACGATGGACAAGCCGAGCGAGGTGCTGCTGCGTGACACTTACCGGCGCGCGCATTTGGAGACTGTAGCGCCGGATCTGGCGGATGGCTCAGCGCCGGGTGGGAACTGGTATGAGCTGGCGGGTGCGGCGTATGACCGCGCGATCTATGGGTTCAGCGTGAAGTCGACGGCAGAACAAGATGCCAAGCTGATTGCGGACTTCAACGACCACAAGAATGTGGAGCGGTATAACGGTCTGTTCAACAACTGTGCAGATTTTTCGCGGGTGACGATCAATAAATTTTATCCCCATGCGGTGCGGCGGAACTTTGTTGCGGACTTGTGGATGACGTCGCCGAAGGCCGTAGCGCGTGGACTGGGGCACTATGGGGCCAAGCATCCGGAGGCGGGCATGCAGGTGTTTATGATTCCGCAGGTGAAGGGGACGCTGCCGCGGAGCCATCCGGCAGAGGACTTTGCGGAAGGGGTTTTGAAACGTTATAGCGTGCCGCTGGTGGTGCTATCGCCGGAGGCGACGGCGGTGGTGTTCATCGCGTATGTGGGGCATGGACGGTTTTCGATGCCGAAGGATGCGAAGGTGCTGGACCTGCGGGAGATGGCTACCGACGAGAAGCCTGCGGTGGCGGGAACGAAGGCGGCGGAGACCTCGGCGACTGTAGCCCCGGCAGCGCAGACAGGGTTGCGCACGGCGTCGATGGTGGTTGCTTCGGAGAAGCTGTATTAGGCGTCTTTACCTGGGCTGGAGAGCGAAGGCTATCAGCGTGGGGCCGTGGAGGCCGGTGCGCTGCTCGGCTGCGGCGATGAGGGTGTCTTCGAGCGGGCGCCAGGTTTGGTCCATCTCGCAGCGGGCGACTTCGGTCTCGGGTGCGCCGATGAAACAGAGTTCGCAGACGGTGAGGGCTGCGGATTCGTCGCGTACGGGTGGGCCGAAGGTGCGGCACTGCACAGGGCGGGCGGCGTAGAGGTCGCAGGTGCCGGTGATGGGGTCGAGGACGGGGCAGGGCTCGTGGTCGGCGAAGGTGTCGAAGGCGGCTTCGTGGTGGGGCTCGGTGAAGAGGAGGCCGGTGGCGGGGTCGCCGGGGAAGTCGCGTGCGAGGCGGGCGCGCGAGGCTGCGGCGCGGGTGCGGATGCGGGCTGCGGTGGTGGGGTCGGCTTGATTGATGGCGGTGCGAAGGGTTTCGGCGTCGAGCTGCGAGATGGGGAAGACGCCGACGCAGCATTGGTGACAGCCGGGCTTGCAGGCGAGCCAGTCGCCGGAGCGGGCGGTGGTGGAGGCTAGTGCGGCGTCGATGATTTGGAGAAGAGGCAAGGGATTAGGGGTTAGGGATTAGAAGTGCACAGATTCAGGGTATTACTATTGGCTTACAGCAACCACTTTGCCGCAGTTCGATTCAGACGAGGCGCATGGATTATTTAGAGAAGGCTTTGGGGAAGAATGTGCGGTTTCTGCTTCCGTCTCTGAAGCTGAAGGAGCCGTGTGCGAGTGGCGAGACCGTGGAGCAGTCGGTCCATGCGTTTCTGGTGGAGAGGTTTGGCGGGTATACGGCGACTTCGGCGACTGTGTTTGGATATTGGCGCGAGGACAACGGTGGGTACTCGTATGGGGAACATCGCGAGTTTACCGTGGCGCTACCGCATGGGGAGGGGCTGGATGCGCTGAAGGAGTTTTTGGGGCGTACGGCGAATGTGCTGGGGGAGAAGTGTTTGTATGTCGAGGTCGCGGGGGAGGCGGTGCTGCTTTATGGGAGTGAGGAGGAGAGTGGGATTGGGCTGTGCGCGGATTAGGGTGAGTCGACGTTTGCGCTAGTATGCTGCCATGCGGTCACGGGTTGGAGTTTTTGTTGGGTTGATTTTGTTTGAGTCGATCTGCAGGGCGCAGACGCCCGTGGTGACGTATGCCTTGCATGCGGGGAAACTTGCGCATGTCGACTCTATTTTTCGGCTATCCGCCGCGCCTCCGGTTCCTACCGTGGCGGCGAGTGCCGATAAACGTGTCTTGTATGCGCTGATTCCGCAGGAGAAACAGAAGTGGCAACTACAGGAGGTTCGAGATTGGGATACTGCGACGCCTCAGGTGAAATCACTCGAATTAGCAGGAGATGATCGTGACGATCGCCAGGACTTCATCACGGGACTGCTTACGCCATCGCCGGATGGAAAGCTTCTGGTGGTACGCGTGATGATTTACGACCTTGGTAAGTATGTGCGGAGTGCCGTGGTTGTTTTGATTGATCTGAAGACGTTTCAAGTGGTGACGAGGACTGTGACAAACGATCCGTTTGTCGCGAACAGTCGCTGGCGGTTTACGCGGGAAGGCCTTCTGATTGCTGTTGAAGGGCCTTCCCCGACCTTGCGCTACAAGGATGAGAAGTACATACCGCCGGATGTCCTGTCGATGAATCCGGTTTCGTTTGGCGTACACGAAGGAGCAGTGCTTTCGTTTCCAGGGCTTGAGATGCAGCAACGTTGCCGCTATTCAGCGCAGAGCCCGCCGGAGCATCCTCTGAATGTGACCGTGACGGCGCTCTCACCGGACTGTGGGGATTTTCTAGCTGTAGCGGGAATCAAAAATGGCGGTGAGCTTCTGGCGCCTTATGATGCCGGACGCAAGTTTCCGGGGACGGAAAACTCCAGCTGTTTGCTTGAGGCGTACAGCGCAGACGAAAAGATTCAGCTATCTGAATGCAAGCGGGGTCAAATGCTGGAGAAGTACTTTCAGGTGTTTGAACGGGAGAAAGATGTGACGCGCGTTGAAGATGGAGAGCAACTGCTGACTGTTCCGCTAAAGAAAAACGAAGATGTTTCAGCGGCACTGCTGCGAAGCCACGACCGCAACTATATGGTGCTGCTGCGTGGGGGGCTAACGGTGTCTGTGTATGTGATTCCTTAGCCCTCTGCGAGGACGCGGGCGAAGACTTGATCGATGTTGGTGAGCTGGCGGTTGACGTCGAAGGCGGCGGCGATTTTAGCGGGCGAGAGCAGTGCGGCGATCTCGGGGTCGGACTCGATGAGAGTGCGGTAGTTGAGATCGTTCTGCCAGGCGTTCATGGCGTGGGACTGGACGAGGCGGTAGGCGTCTTCGCGGGAGATGCCGGCTTCGGCGAGGTCGAGCAGGAGTTGGCCGCTGTAGATGAGGCCGCCGGTGAGTTCGAGGTTCTTCAACATGCGGGCGGGGTAGACGAGGAGTTTTTCGATGAGCGTGGCCGTTTTGTCGAGCATGTAGTCGGCGAGGATGGTGGTGTCGGGTAGGATGACGCGCTCGGCGGAGGAGTGGGAGATGTCGCGCTCGTGCCAGAGGGCTACGTTTTCCAGCGCTACCTGGGCGTTGCCGCGAACGACGCGGGCGAGACCGCTGATGTTTTCGCAGGTGATGGGGTTGCGTTTGTGGGGCATGGAGCTGGAGCCCTTTTGTTTGGCGGAGAAGAACTCTTCGGCTTCGCGGACCTCGGTGCGCTGGAGGTGGCGGATCTCGGTGGCGATCTTGTCGAGCGTGGAGCAGAGGACAGCAAGGGTGGTGATGTAGGCGGCGTGGCGGTCGCGTTGGAGGACTTGCGTGGAGATGGCGGCGGAAGTGAGGCCGAGTTGGGCGAGGATGGCCTCTTCGTGTTCGGGTTTGAGCTTGCCGAAGGCGCCGACCGCGCCGGAGATCTTGCCGACGCGGAGGTCTTCGGCGGCGGCATCGAAGCGGCGGAGGTTGCGGCCCATCTCGGAGTACCAGAGCAGGAGCTTCATGCCGAAGGTGGTGGGTTCGGCGTGGACACCGTGGGTGCGGCCGATGGTGGGGGTGTGCTGGAACTCGATGGCACGGGTGCGGAGGACGTCTCTAAGACGCACGATGCCGGCGCGGATGAGGGCGGAGGCCTGGGTGAGAGCGAGGGCCTGGGCGGTGTCGACGACGTCGGTGGAGGTGAGGCCGTAGTGCAGCCAGCGGGCGGAATCGCTGCCGGCCTGGCTGACGGTTTCGGCCACGGCAGTAGTGAAGGCGAGGACATCGTGACGGGTGTCGAGTTCGATCTCGTGGATGCGCGCGACGGTGAAGTTCGCATGGGCGCGAAGTTCTGCGGCGGCTGCGACGGGGATGATGCCGGCTTTGGCAAAAGCATCGGTGGTGGCGAGTTCGACGCGCAGCCAGTTGCGATATTTGCTGTCTTCCGACCAGATGACGGCCATCTGCGGACGAGTGTAGCGAGCGATCAACGGGAGCTCCTGCGTTTCATCGGTACAAGGCTAGTGTACCGAGTGGCGGAGGCAATTTGTGGGTTGTTACGTTGGCAGATGGCGCGGCGAAGAAGCAGAATGAGAGCTTTCCAAGCGTGCAGTGTCGCGACACGATAGAATTGAACGAGATATCCAATGAACGACGAGAACATATCCGCAGATTCGATTCCACGGCTGGCCGAGCTGGCGGAGTTCCGCTACCAGTTGCGGACGTTCCTGAGCTTTAGCGAGAGCGCGTCGGAGGCTTGCGGGATCGCGGCGCAGCAATACCAGCTGATGCAGGTGATCGGGGCCGCACGCGGGGAGCGGCAGGTATCGATCAGCTATCTGGCGGAGCGAATGATTCTGCGGCATAACAGCACGGTGGAGTTGGTGGACCGTGCGGAACGAGCGGGGTTGGTCGCGCGCAGGAACGATGAGCAGGATCTGCGCCGATCTCTGGTGCAACTGACGCCGCAGGGTTGGGCGATATTGCAGAAGCTGGTGGCACTGCATCTGGAGGAGTTGCAACGGCACAGCGAGGCGATGATTCAAGCGCTGCGCAAGATGCAGGCTGGTTCGGCGGGAGTCGACGAAGAGCGATGACGCAACCGCAGGCGGGCAAGTTGCGGGACTATTCGGCGGACAGCCGGATTTTGTACACCAGTGCCTTGGCCGCGGTGCTGGGCGGTGCAAGCGCGGTGGCGGCGTGGGCCCTGCTGGAGATGATCGCTCTGTGTACGAATGCATTCTACTTCCACCGGTTGAGCGTGAAGACTGTGGACCCGTGGCAGAGCGGGGTGCATTGGTGGAGCCCGCTGATGCCGGTGTTGGGTGGGCTGATTGTGGGGCTGATTGCGCGGTATCTATCACCGAAGGTGCGTGGGCATGGTATGCCGGAGGCGGTGGAGACGATTGTGTTCGGCGGGGGTAGAGTGCAGCCGCGGGTGGCAGTGTTGAAGCCGATTGCCACGGCGATCTCGATTGGGTCAGGTGGGCCGTTTGGGGCTGAGGGTCCGGTGATCATCACTGGTGGGGCGATCGGGAGTGTGCTGGGACAGTTGCTGCCGATGACAGACTCGGAGCGGACGGTGCTGATGGTTTCGGGCGCGGTGGCGGGGATGGCGGCGACGTTCAACTGTCCTATGTCGGCGACGCTGCTGGCGGTGGAGATTTTGTTGTTCGAGTGGCGGCCGCGATCGCTGGTCCCGGTGGCGATTGCGTGCGTGACGGCGGGTGCGGTGCGACGGCTGCTACTGGGGCCGCAGAGCTTGCTGGAGATGGCGCCGACGGGGGCTCCGGTGTATCACTCGGCGATGCTGGGGGCGCTGGTGCTGGGGGTGATTGCGGCGTTTGTGGCGGCCGGGCTGAGCAAGGCGGTGCACTTCTGGGAGCGCATGTTTGAGCGGCTTCCGATTCACTGGATGTGGTGGCCGGCAATCGGCGGCGTGGGTGTGGGGCTGGGCGGACTGGTGTTTCCCAAAGGTCTGGGGGTGGGGTATAGCGTGATCCAGCAGATGATCTCGGGCGATAACGGATGGAAGCTGCTGGCTGGGGTTTTGATCGTGAAGAGCGCAATGTGGGTGTTCTCGCTGGGGTCGAATACGGCGGGGGGCATACTGGCGCCGTTGCTGATGATTGGTGGAGCGCTGGGCGCGGCGCTGGGGCACCTGATGCCAGTGATGAGTACGGGTGCGTGGGTGTTGGTGGGAATGACGAGTGTACTGTCGGCGGCGATTGGGGCGCCGTTGACCTCGGCGATGCTGGCGCTGGAGCTGACGCATAACGGCGGGTTGATGCTGCCGGTGTTGCTGAGCTGCATTGCGGCCTACGCGGTGAGCGTGCTGGTGATGCCGCGGTCGATGCTTACGGAAGGGCTGAGCCGGCGCGGGTTGCATCTTAGCCGCGAGTTCGGCGTCGACCCACTGGAGACGATGCTGGTGAACCAGGCGATGCATACCAGCGTGTTTGCGTTGAGTGACAAAGCTACGCGCAGGGATGCGGCGGATTGGTTGCGCAAGATGGAGGAGCGAGGTGCAGAGGCGTGGTCGCACTGGCAGCGGATCTTTCCCCTGGTGGATGGAGAGGGGCGGTTGCATGGAGTTCTGACAAGGTCGCAGATGATGGCGGCGGCCAAGCAGGCGGACTTGTCGCAACTGCTGGTGAAGGATGGGTCGACGACGCCGAAGACCGTGGCTCCGGGGACAACGCTGCGGGCCAGCGCGGTGTTGATGGCGGAGAGCAAGCTGACGTCGTTCCCGGTGGTGGATGGCGAAGGCAAGCTGGTGGGCGTGCTGACGATCAACGATCTGTTGAAGGGGCGGAGCGAACAGGAACACCGGGAGAGCAGCCGGG
>Ga0302316_10002349_pt1 | contig 13777 bp, 15 predicted proteins | sample III_Palsa_N3_2_FD_200456 | JGI IMG/M metagenome (GOLD analysis project Ga0302316, IMG submission 200456) | Peat permafrost microbial communities from Stordalen Mire near Abisko, Sweden - III_Palsa_N3_2 | ecosystem: Environmental > Terrestrial > Soil > Palsa > Peat permafrost | place: Sweden...
GGTCCTCCGCGACCACGCCGAGCCGCAGGAAGCTCACCAGATATCGATGGGCTTTCGCCGGGCTCATGCCCGCGCGTTGCGCGAGGTCACGCAGCATCATCGCGCGTGGCTCATGGGTCAGCACTTCGAGCAGGCGAAAGCCCACCTCGATCGACTGGATGCCCGAGCGCAGTTTCTCCTCGCCGGTGTCGGCGGTATCGTCATCCGAAGCGTCGAGCGGATCGGCGGGTTCGGCGTCGGAGCGGGCAATTGAAGGCATAGGCAAGGCGCACGGAGCGCGAACGGTGCATCGAAACGAAGGGAGGCTGCGCGGCACGGTGAGTCGCGCAAACCGCGTCCTCAAACCGGCCTGTTTGGGGCAGTGCGATTCACCATCGTAGAATAGATTCCCTCTATCGTCACTAACACGGCTCATTCCTCCTATGAAACTTGCCACGCTGAAGGACGGCACGCGCGACGGCCAGCTGATCGTCGTGTCGCGCGACCTGCAAACTGCGGCCATCGCCGATGCGATCGCGCCGACGCTGCAACGCGTCCTCGACGACTGGACCTTCTACGCGCCGCAACTGCAGGATCTGTACGACGCGCTCAACCAGGGCCGTGCACGCAACAGTTTTCCGTTCGGGGCCAAGGAATGCATGGCGCCGCTGCCGCGCGCGTTCCAGTGGGCCGATGGCTCGTCGTACGTGAATCACGTCGAACTGGTGCGCCGCGCGCGCGGCGCGGACATGCCGCCGGAATTCTGGACCGATCCATTGATGTACCAGGGCGGCAGCGACGACTTCATTGGCCCGAAGGACGACGTGGTATGTGCTTCGGAGGACTTCGGCATCGACTTCGAAGCCGAAGTCGCGGTGATCACCACTGACGTGCCGATGGGCGCGAGCCCCGAGCAGGCGCTCAAAGGTGTGCGGCTGATCACGCTCGTGAATGACGTCTCGCTGCGTAACCTGATCCCCGCGGAGTTGGCGAAGGGCTTCGGTTTCTTCCACGGCAAGCCGGCCACTTCCTTCGCGCCGGTTGCCGTCACACCCGACGAACTCGGCGAGCACTGGCGTGAAGGCCGCGTGCATCGTCCGATGATCGTCCATTGGAACGGCAAGAAAGTCGGCCAACCGGACGCCGGCACGGACATGGTGTTCCACTTCGGCCAGCTCATCGCGCATGCGGCGAAGACGCGCAACCTGAGCGCCGGGTCGATCGTCGGCTCTGGGACCGTCTCGAACAAGGATGCGAAGCGCGGCTACTGTTGTATCGCCGAGAAGCGTTGTCTCGAGACCATCGAGCATGGCGCACCGCAGACGGAATTCATGAAATACGGCGACACAGTGAAGATCGAGATGTTCGACGAAGCGGGCAAGTCGATCTTTGGTTCGATCGAGCAGGGCATTGCGCCGGTCGACGGCGCCCGTTGACGCGGCTCCGTTGCAGGCTCGTAAACCGGAGTTTCGACTCAGGCCTGCAGCGCGTTCGTTCAGCACAGTCAGGAGGGTTTCGCCCGATGCCGGCGCGCTCGGGCGCCGCTACACTGACTGACGCGCGGTGGCCCGCAGGCCAGCCCACGGCGGCAGTGCGGCGTTGAGATTGACGCACCAATCTGCCGCGCTTCCGATCTACCGGACCAAGCGACCACCATGTCTCACGACTCACCGATCAACGATCCCGCCTTCTACGCGCATTACCGCTCGCTGCGACTGCGGCGGCATCCGCATGGCGTCCTCGAAGTCATCATGAGCGGTGAGGGCACGAACAAGAGTGGACTGGCCACCGCCGACGCGCGGATGCATTTCGAACTCGCCGAAATCTGGCGCGATATCGACCGCGATCCGGACACGCGCGTCGCGGTGATTCGCGGTGAAGGCAAAGGCTTTTCGGCGGGCGGCGACCTGCAACTCGTCGAGCAGATGGCGACCGATTTCGAAGTCCGCACCCGCGTCTGGCGTGAGGCGCGCGACCTCGTCTACAACGTGATCAACTGCAGCAAGCCGATCGTCTCGGCCATGCACGGGCCTGCCGTAGGGGCGGGGCTGGTGGCGGGTTTGCTCGCCGATATCTCGATTGCGACGAAGAGCGCGCGCATCATCGACGGCCATACGCGGTTGGGCGTCGCGGCAGGCGATCACGCGGCGATCGTCTGGCCTTTGTTGTGCGGCATGGCGAAGGCCAAGTACTACCTGCTGCTGTGCGAACCGGTGAGCGGCGAGGAGGCCGAGCGGATCGGGCTGGTGTCGCTGGCCGTCGACGAACATGATCTGCTGCCCAAAGCATTCGAAGTGGCCGGGAAACTCGCGCATGGCTCGCAGACGGCGATTCGCTGGACCAAGTATGCGTTGAACAACTGGCTGCGCTCGGCGGGGCCCGCTTTCGATACCTCGCTCGCACTCGAGTTCATGGGCTTTGCCGGACCGGATGTGCAAGAAGGCGTGAGCTCGCTGCGTGAGCGCCGTGCGCCGGATTTCCACGGTGGCGGCGGCGCGCCGGGCGGGTCCACGGGACGCGGTTCATCCGGCGGGCATTCGGCCTGATCCACCTGACTTATGCGCGTGACAACCTCGTTGCGCGCGGTATGATCGGACGAAACGCGCGTGGTGGGACTGCGCCATTTCGATCCCTGTCTGCTGCGAGGAGAAAAACATGACCGATACACCTGGCTCCACGCCGCCCTTTCCCGGCTTTCCGGGTTTTCCGCCTGGCGAGATGATGGACCGCATGTGGGACATGATGCGGCTTACGCCATTCGGCTCCGCTTTCCCTGGCGCCCAGACAGGCGCGGCCCATGGCCTCGGACCGTCGCTGTCGATGATGTCCGACATGATGGCGCCGCTCACCAACGTGGAAGAGCTCGACAAGCGCATCACCGACATGCGTGCGGTCGAACAATGGCTCAAGCTGAATCTGAACATGCTGCAATCGGCGATTCAGGCGCTCGAAGTGCAGCGCGCCACGCTCGCGACTTTGCGGGCGTTTGGGGCCTTTGCGCAGCAGTCGATGGCGCAGCCGGCTGCTGCTGCGGCTCAATCTCCGGCAGAAAAATCACGGCCCGAACCTGCCGCTGCAGCGCGTCCCGAAGCTGCCAGCGCAGCAGACGCCACGGAGCCGGGGGCGGGCGATAACGCGAACGCACCGGGTTTCGATGCGTCAGGCTGGTGGAATCTGTTGCAATCGCAGTTCAATCAGATCGCGCAGTTCGCAATGACACAGCCGGCGGCTGCCGCAAACGCAGCATCTCCCACCGCCGATTCCCCGGCGCCAACGGGTAAAGCGAAAGCCGAAGCCTCCGCCGAACCGGCCGAAGGGCCCGCCGCTGCCAAGTCCACCGCAAAGGAACCGGCCGCGAAACGCGCGCCGGCAGGTGGCGCCGCGGCAAGTCGGCCGCGCCCCCCCAGAAAGACGCCTTCGCAACCCGAGTGAAGCGCTCCGGCGTTGCGTCTGGCGTGACTTCCGGCGCAATCAATAGCGTGTCCCGGGCATGCGGCTCGCATTAGTTCTGATGGGAGGCGGTGCACGCGCCGCTTACCAGGCGGGCGCGCTGCAGGCGCTTGCCGAGATCGCGCGCGAGGTGGCACCGGCGTCTCGCGCGTCGCCGTTCAGCGTGATCTGCGGCACGTCGGCTGGCGCGATCAACGCCACCTCGATCGCGAGCCATGCCGACGACTTCTCGCGTGGTGCGGACCGGCTCGTGCGTGTCTGGTCGGATATGCATGCGCATCACGTGTACCGCACTGACTGGCCCGGCATCGCCGCCGCGGGTGCCCGCTGGCTCGCGGCGATGAGCTTCGGCTGGGCTGCGCGCCGTTCGCCGCGTGCGTTGCTCGATAACTCGCCACTGGCTCGGCTGCTGAGCGACGCGCTCAGTTTTCGCCGCATCGAGCAGATGCTCGACACGCGCGCGCTGCATGCGCTGTCCATCACTGCGCTCAGCTATTCGTCAGGGCAACATCTGACTTTTTACCAGGCGAGCGAGCCAATCCAGGCCTGGCGGCGCGCGCAACGCACTGCGCGGATGGTTGAGCTCACGCCTGCCCATCTGCTCGCGTCGTCAGCGATTCCTTACGTGTTTCCCGCCGTGCCGCTGGAGCTCGATGGACATCACGAATACTTCGGCGACGGCTCGATCCGCCAGATCGCACCGCTTAGTCCTGCGATTCACTTCGGCGCGCACCGAATCCTCGTCATCGGCGCGGCGACTCCGCGACCGGAAGTGCCGGCGGACGGCCGCGACGACGCCTACCCTTCGCTTGCGCAGATCGGTCAGCAGGTGATGGCGAGCGTGTTTCTCGATGCGCTCGGCGCGGACATCGAGCGCATCGAGCACGTCAACCGGATGGTGTTGCATCTTCCCCACGTGGTCGAGCCGGAAAGCGGCTGGCGTCATATCGACGTGCTGGCGATTGCGCCGAGCGAGCGCATCGAGGTGATTGCGGCGCGTCACCTTCAGCGGCTGCCGCTCACGGTGCGTGGGCTGCTGGGTGCCGTGGGCGGCAACCGGGCGTCCGGGGCGTCGTTTGCCAGTTACCTGCTGTTCGAGAGTGAGTTCACGTGCGAATTGATCGAACTTGGGCGGCGCGACGCCTTTGCGAAACGCGCCGAGATCGCGGCTTGGATCGCCGCCCCGGCGAGGGACGGCACCTCCTGAAAGGCAGGATGCGAGGCAAGCTGCCACCACGGGATCAGGCAGGCCCAAGCAGACCTAAACAGGCTTCGTCACAAGCCGAACATGAATCTCAGCTACTTTGTTGAGAACGATCAAGGTAGCGAGCTCTTGTGGCCCTATGTAAGGAAGAGGTGTCAGGGCAGCGTGCTATCATGATGTAAGCTTGTTTGGCCCTTGGGCGTGCTCTGAAAACAACGAATCCGCCGCCCCGTAGTCACCGGTTGTCACAGGTTCGACCGGCGCGGGGCTGGATAACGGCTTCCATCTGGCAAGGCTGGACCGGTTGCGTTGGGCAGGCTCACGCACGGTTGGCCGTGCGGCGCGAGACTTCGGTGTCCGCGCAGCACGAATGCCGCAGGACTTCTTTCCCGCACGGTGCGTCCGGGCGGCCGATTCCCGCGTAAAATTGAATGCTTGGCTCGTGAACGCGTGTGTTTCGTTCGCCGTTAGCAAGAGTTGCAAAAGACACAAACAGACGTCGCAATGCGCAGAACAGGGGTGGGACTATGAACACCATGCTTTATCCGGAACTTTATAAATCGCTCGAATCCGTTCGATGGGACATGGAGAAAGACATTCCCTGGGACACGTTCGATGCATCGCTCTTGACCGATGAGCAGGCCGCAACGATCAAGATGAACGCGATCACCGAATGGTCTGCGTTGCCCGCAACGGAAATGTTCCTGCGCGACAATCATCACGACAGCGATTTCTCCGCCTTCATGAGCGTGTGGTTCTTCGAAGAACAGAAGCACTCGCTCGTGCTGATGGAGTATCTGCGTCGCTTCAAGCCGGAAATGTGCCCGACCGAAGAAGAGCTGCACGCGGTGCGCTTCGAGTTCGATCCGGCGCCTCCGCTGGAAACGCTGATGCTGCACTTCTGTGGCGAGATTCGCCTGAATCACTGGTATCGCCGCGCGGCCGAATGGCACACGGAACCGGTGATCAAGGCGATCTACGAAACCATTTCGCGCGACGAAGCGCGTCATGGCGGCGCCTACCTGCGTTACATGAAGAAGGCCATGACGAATTTCGGCGACGTCGCGCGCGCGGCGTTTGCGAAGATCGGCGTGCTGATGGCGTCGGCGCGCCGTACGGAAAAGCCGCTGCACCCGACCAACCTGCACGTGAATCAGGCGCTGTTCCCGCGCGACACGATCCAGTCGCGCCTGCCCGATCCGGAATGGCTCGAACGCTGGCTCGACGAACAGATCCGTTTCGACGACGGCTGGGAAAAGAAGGTGGTGGAGCGCATCCTGCACAACCTGTCCATCCTGTTCGAGCGCACCTTCAATACGGCGCAGGAATTGAACCGCTATCGCAAGGAAGTGGTGGCGCGTTTGCAGGCCGACCAGAGCTCGGCTGAACAGCCGGCCTGACGGCGCGCGTTGATCGTTGGCGCGAGGCGTCAGTGACCCGTAACGCATGAGTTGACGGCCCGACAGGTGCAAGCCTGCCGGGCCGTTTTGCATGATTTCTCTTTTCTTTGATTTCCCCATGGCCGCCACTTTCGAACGCAAGCTCACGACCCGCGATGCCCTGGCGCGGTTGCGCCCCTCGTTCACCGGACCGGTGGTGTTCACGAACGGTGTGTTCGACATCCTGCACCGTGGACACGTGACCTATCTCGCCGATGCGAAGGCTCTTGGCGCCTGCCTGATTGTTGGCGTAAACAGCGACGCGTCGGTGCGCAGGCTCGGTAAGGGCGATGACCGGCCCATCAACAACGAAGGCGACCGGATGGCCCTGCTCGCGGCGCTGGAAAGCGTCGATTGGGTGGTGTGCTTCGAAGAGCAGACGCCGGTGTCATTGATCGAGGCGCTGCATCCCGATGTCCTCGTCAAGGGCGGTGACTACGATATGGACAAGCTTCCGGAGTCGGCGCTGGTGCGCGGCTGGGGTGGCCGTGCGCTGGCAATCCCGTTCGAGCACGACCGCTCGACGACCGCGTTGCTCAAGAAGGTCCGCGCTCAGGGCTGAGGGGTGAGGCTACTGCCCCAGCTCTGACGCTGCTATGGCCGGCGCCGGGGCGGGGCCGCCGACCACGGCGAGATCCGCCGCCTCGGCGGCCGAGACCGGCTGCACCTTCAACAACTCCGGATGAAGCTGGCGATTCAGGTGATTCGACTCGCGCGCGCCCGCAAGGGGAATCGGCCCGAACGCGCCGCGTACCGTCGCGAACGCGACCAGGTTGGCAAGAAACAGAATAGCGATCAGCCAGCGCAGCATCGTTGGAGTCTCCGTCTAAAGGGTGCGGCGTGTGTTCATGGCGAAGCTCAGTGCTGCCCGGCCGGTGCGCCTTCGGCGGCAATCAGCGCGAGGCCGGACAACACGAGCGAATCGTGACGAGTATGCGGTACTTTGAGGGCGGCTGTCACTTCGTCGAGAGCGCCGCCGCCCACCACCAGGCGCACGGGTACCCCCCACGCCTCCTGAAGGTCGCTCCACATCCGCTCGATCAACCCGGCCTGCGCAAGCGCGCAACCTGCGGAGAGCGAGCGCGGGGTATCCGTGGCGAAGAATGGGCCGCGGCGCGGTTGGTTGCTTTGCGGTTGATCACCGCCTGTGGCCGTGCGCGCGCTGGGCGTCAGCAGACCGCGGGCCGCGTTGGCATCGAGCGTGGGCAGTTGCGCGGTGTGCTCACCGAGCGAGCGCATCATCAGTGACCAGCCTGGTGCGATCAGGCCGCCGACGAATACGCCGTCGGCGCGCAACGCCTCCAGGGTCGTGGCCGTGCCGAACGTGGCGATCAACAACGGCTCGCCTGGAAATGCTGCGTGCGCACCGATCAGGCCGGCCCAGCGGTCGCTGCCGAGCGCGGAAGGTGTCGTATAGCCGTTGGTCACGCCGCATTGCTGCTCGCGGGCGCGAATGGTTGTGCGCGGCAAGCCGGGCCAGTGGGCGTCCAGCAAGGCGGCAAGACGTTGCGCGACCACTTCGCCGGCCACGTTGGAAAGCCATGCGCTGGCGGGGTGCGGCAGGGTTGACCAGTCGGGCTCGTCGGCGCGCGCGGTTGAAGCAGCCGAGGCCGAAGCTGAGGATGCGCTGGACGTAGTCGAAGCAGCAGAACTCACCGAAGCACCCACGCCCGATCCACCATGCGCAAATGCACCCGCATGACTCTGCGAGCCATCGGCCTGCACCAGCGTCCACTTGACGCGGCTATTGCCGGCGTCGATCAGCAGAAAAGGCGCGCCGCTCATGCGGCCCCGTTGGCGAGGCGCAACGATACGTCGCCGGTCGCAATGGCCTGGCGTCCCGATGGCGTGTCGAGCAGCAACTGCCCGAGTTCGTCGACGCCTGCCGCCACGCCGCGCGTAACCTCGACTCCTTGTTCGAGCAGCACCACTTCGCGTCCCGCATACGCGTGGCAGGCATTCCAACGCGGCTGGAACGGCTCGAAACCGTCCTCGGCGAAGCGTTTGAGTGCCGGTTCGAGCGCGTTCAATTCGGCCGCGAGCGTGTCGGTCAGATTGGCGTTGGGCAGCGCCCGCGATAGCGCGGTCGGCACGGTGCCGCGCGCCTGCGGCGGTATGCCTGCGTTCAGTGCGCCGACCTTGGCGGCCAGTTCCTCCGCGCCCTTGACGTTGGTGCCGATACCGATCACCACGGCGCTTGCGTAGTCGGTGCTCCACGCCGTTTCGATCAGGATGCCGGCCAGCTTATCGCCTTCCAGCAGCACATCGTTGGGCCATTTGAGCGCGATCTGGCCAGGTCCTGCAACGGGCAGCGAGCGCAGTCCGTCCACCAGCGCCACGCCCACCGCCAGACTCAGGCCGGCGAGTTCTTCGAGTGGCCGCGGCAGCACGCAGGCCACCGAAAACAGCAGCGCATTGCCCGGCTCCGCATACCATGTGCGTCCGCGCCGGCCGCGGCCGGCTGTCTGCAGATAGGCGACTCGCACGATCGGCCGAGGCAGCGCATTCGAGCGGCGCGGCAGTGCCTTGACGCGCGCCATCAGGTCGGCGTTGGTCGAGCCGGTTTCCTCGACGATTTCGATCGGCCAGTCTTGCGCGTGAGCACCGAACAGCGCGATGGCGCGCTCGCGGTCGATGCGCCAGTCGCCCGATTGGCCCGGTTGGGATGAGGTCTTGGAGGCGTTCATGCCGCATATTGTAGCGACAGGGGACGCGCGAGAACCACTCGAAGCGCAGTCGCCCCTCTGCTGCGCGCCGCGTTCGCTACAATGGCCCCTGATCCGACAACCAGAATCCCGCGATCCTTGAACTACGACACTCCGCCCGGCCTTGAAGTCGCGGCAGGCAGCCAAGGCAAGATCGTCCGGCTCTCCGGCCAGTGGACGGCGCTCGCGCTTGCGCGCGACCGCGCCACCGGCAAGGTCGTGCCCCGTCTGCGCTCGCTGATCGGGGCCGAGGGGATGCACTGGGATCTATCGCGCATCGAGCGCATGGATCACGTCGGCGGCCAGGCGCTGTGGCGCGTCTGGGGCCACAAGTTGCCGCCGCAACTGGTTGAACTGAACGACACCCAGCGCGACATTTTCAATCGCATCGCCTTGCTCGATTCCGTGCGTGAGTCGCCTGAGCCAGTGGTGAAGTTCGATCCGTTCACCCGGCTCGGCCTCGGGCTGTTCTCCTTCTTCGAGCACCTGTACGGCGGCATTGCCATGCTCGGGCGCGTCGTGCTCGATCTGCTGGCGATCGCGCGCAATCCAAAGATCACGCCGTGGACGGAAATCTCGGCCAACATCTACAACGCTGGTGCGAGAGCGCTGCCCATCACCGCGCTGGTCGCGTTCCTGATCGGCATCGTGTTGAGCTATCTGTCCGCGCAGCAGTTGCGGCTCTTCGGCGCGAACCAGTACATCGTCAACATTCTGGGCCTGTCGGTGATTCGCGAACTCGGGCCGGTGCTTTCGGCGATTCTGGTGGCCGGTCGCTCGGGTTCTGCGATCACCGCCCAGATCGGCGTGATGCGCGTCACCGAAGAACTCGATGCGATGCGCGTGATGGGCATCCCACACGGTCTGCGCCTGATCCTGCCGCGCGTGCTGGCGCTCGGCGTGGCGATGCCGCTGCTCGTGATGTGGACCAACATTGTCGCGCTCGCCGGTGGAGCGCTCGCGGCACAAGTCGTGCTGGGCATCGACATGGGTTATTTCTTCCGTGCGCTGCCGAGCGTCGTGCCGATCGCGAACCTGTGGATCGGCCTTGGGAAAGGCGTGGCGTTCGGCATGCTGATCGCGATCGTCGGCTGTCATTTCGGCTTCCGCATCAAGGCGAATTCGCAAAGCCTCGGCGAAGGCACGACCACCTCGGTGGTGTCCTCGATCACCATCGTGATCCTCGCCGACGCGGTGTTCGCGATCCTGTTCCAGAACGTGGGGCTCGGATGAGCGCGCCGCTTGCCCAATCCGTGCGCGGCCAGCCGCTGCCCTCGATCGCCGAGCCGGTGATCGAGGTGCGCGATCTGACCAAACGCTATGGCCGTAACATCGTGCACCAGCACCTGAACTTTGAGGTGCGGCGGGGCGAGATCGTGTCGATCGTCGGCGGCTCGGGCTCCGGTAAGACCACGCTCGTGCGGCAGATTCTCGGCCTCGAAAGGCCGTCCTCCGGCACGATCAAGCTGTTTGGCGAGGATCTCGCGACCATCTCGCCTGACACTGCACTGCTGATGCGCAGCCGCTCTGGCATGCTGTTCCAGCGCGGCGCGTTGTTCTCTTCGTTATCCGTGTTCGACAACATCGCACAGCCGCTGCGCGAGCTCGGCAAGATCCCCGAGGACCTGTTGCGCGACATCGTCATGTTGAAGCTCGAGATGGTCGGTCTGCCGTGCAAGCATGCGTCGAAGATGCCGTCGGCGCTCTCGGGCGGGATGATCAAGCGGGTAGGCATTGCTCGCGCAATCGCACTCGAACCGGAACTGCTGTTTCTCGATGAGCCGACTGCCGGCCTTGATCCACAGGCGTCGGACGAGTTCGTCGAACTGATCAGCACGCTGCATCGTGCGCTTGGCCTGACCGTCGTGATGGTGACGCACGATCTCGACACCATGGTCGCGCTGTCGACCCGCGTCGCCGTACTGGCCGACCGCAGGGTGTTGGTCGCGGCACCGGTGGAGGAAGCCGCGGGTGTCGATCATCCGTTTATTCGCGAGTACTTTCTCGGCCTGCGCGGCCGCCGCGCGCTGCAGGCGTTGCCGCCGGAGCGCCGCGCGAAGCTGCCGGCCGCGGCGCTCGAACCCGCATCGTCCGAATTGCCGCTGTGAAAGAGGGAATCTGAAATGGAAAACAAATCACATGCGTTCTGGGCTGGACTCTTCACGGTGGTGCTGCTGGTGGCAATCGCGGCGACGGTGTTTCTGTTCAAGGTCGACCGTTCGGTGCGCGTGCCGTACGACCTGATCGCGCGCACCAACGTCACCGGGCTCTATACGGACGCCGCGGTGCGCTATCGCGGTCTCGACGTGGGCAAGGTGGCGTCGATCAAGTTCGACCGCGACCATCCTGGGCAGATCCTGATCCGCATTCTGGTCGACACGCACGCGCCGATCACGCACTCGACCTTCGGCAGCCTCGGGTTTCAAGGTGTGACAGGCCTTGCGTTCATCCAGCTCGACGATACAGGGCGCGATATGGCGCCGTTGGCGTCGTCGGAAAAACAGGTGGCGCAACTGCCGATGCGGCCTGGCCTGCTCGACCAGTTGCAGCAGCGGGGCGACATCCTGCTGCGCAAGCTGGAACGTATCGCGGACGACGTCAACGACACGCTGTCGCCGCAAATGCGCGATCAGTTGCTGGCCACGGCGGCAAGCCTGCAGCACGCCGCCGACGGCGTGACGACACTGACGAAGCAGATGCAGCCGGCCGCGGGCAAGCTGCCGCAAACGATCGACGAGCTGAATCGCACGCTCGCCTCGACCAATCAGTTGATTACCGGCCTGAACCGGCCGGACGGTCCGTTCGAATCCAACCTGAACAAGGTCGGCACGGCGGCCCAGCAGGCTGGTGATGCGCTGACGTCGATGAATACGTCGGTGCAGGAGCTGTCGGCGCGCGTCGGTTACGACACCTTGCCGCGCGTCAATTCGTTGGCTGACGATGTGCGTTCCGCCGCGCGTTCGGTGGATCGCGCCGCCGACATGTTCAGCACCAGTCCGCGCAGTGTGCTGTTCGGCGCGCCGGCCGCTGCGCCGGGCCCGGGTGAGCCCGGATTTTCGTGGCCCACAGGCAACACTGCAAAGTGATCTGAAAGGAAGAATGTCATGGCACGCTCGCTTTCCAGTCTGCTTCATCGTTCGCTTTACGGCTCGCTTTGCAGCCCGCTTCCTGGCGTGACGCTCCGGCCAGCTCACCGTGTGCGTTCAGCTGGTGCTGCGTTAATGGTCGCGCTCGCCTTCGGCGTGCTGGGCGGCTGCGCGGGCAATCCTGCGGTGCACGCCGACGCCCGCTATGACTTTGGGCCGCCCCCGCAGGTGGCCACCTCGGGTCCGATGCCGGCTGTCAAGGTGCTCGACGTGACAGCCCCCGCGACGCTGGCTTCGGACAAGCTGGTCTACCGCTTGAGCTACGCCGACGCGCAGCAGACCGCGTCATATGCGGACAGCCACTGGACCATGGAGCCGTCCGCATTGCTCACCCAGCGTCTGCGCGATGTGCTGTCGCAGCGCGGCACGGTGCTGACGGGCTCCGACGTCGTGCGTGCGCCGGTGCTGAGGGTGGAGTTGAATCAGTTCGAACAGGTTTTCGACAGCCAGACGCAAAGTCATGGCGCCGTCGCGGCGCGCGTGACTTTGACGCAGAGCGGCAGGGTTGTCGCGCAGCGCAGTTTCGTCGCGCAGGCGCCGGCCACTTCTGCCGATGCGGCTGGTGGCGCGCGAGCGCTCGCCACGGCAAGCGACGATCTGGTCGCGCAGATCTCCGCGTGGTTGAGCACCCAGGCGCTGGTAGCAGGGCAGTGAGCGGCTCGCCCGGGCGCGTAATTTGCGCTGAGGCTTAACGCGGCTGAACAGGGCCGAACAGCGCACGCGTGAACAGCGGGCCCTGGCTCCCCTCGCTATAATCGTCCTACTACAGGCGCGCCGCGGTGCATGCACACGCTGGCTGCCATCGAGCCTCCCCTGATACGGTCTCTCCCCGGACACCATGGACTCTTTCTACAAGTACCACGTCTTCTTCTGTCTCAACCAGCGCGATCCTGGCGCTGAGCGTCCGAGCTGCGCGAATTGCAACTCCCAGGCCATGCAGGAGTATGCGAAAAAGCGCGTGAAGCAACTGGGCCTCGCGGGCCCGGGCCAGGTGCGGATCAACAAGGCAGGATGCCTCGACCGCTGCGAGGAAGGCCCGGCGCTTGTGATCTATCCGGAAGGCACGTGGTACACGTACGTCGACGAGAGCGACATCGACGAGATCGTCGAATCGCATCTTGCGAACGGCAAGGTCGTCGACCGTCTGAAAATCGATCAATAAGCGGTGCCATGAACGTTCATACGAAACAGTTCCTGATCGATGGACCAGTCGGCAAGATCGAGGTTGCGGTCGATCTGCCCGATGAAACGCGCGACAGCGGCGCCGCGCCGCGCGGGATCGCGCTGGTGGCGCATCCGCATCCGCTGTTCGGCGGCACGATGGACAACAAGGTCGCGCAGACGCTTGCCCGCACCCTGGTGCAGCTGAATTACGTGACGTATCGCTCGAACTTCCGCGGTGTGGGTCAAACCGAGGGCGAACATGACGCGGGCATTGGCGAACGCGACGACTTGCGCGTCGTACTCGATTACATGCGGGCACAGCCCGGGCAGGCCGACCTGCCCCTCGTGCTGGCTGGCTTTTCGTTCGGCACCTTCGTGCTCTCGCATGTGGCGGCGCGGCTTCTCGAAGAAGGCCAGGCGATCGAACGCATCGTGTTCGTAGGAACGGCGGCGAGCCGCTGGGAAGTGGCGCCGGTGCCGGAAAGCACGCTGGTAATTCACGGCGAAACCGATGATACGGTCCCCATTCAGTCGGTTTACGACTGGGCACGGCCGCAGGAATTACCGGTGGTGGTGATCCCCGGTGCCGAGCATTTTCTGCATCGCAAACTGCACGTGCTCAAGCGCATTATCGTCGACGCCTGGCGATAGCCAGCAGGTCGAAGCGCGTTTTCCGGGGTACAGGTACGC
>Ga0302316_10002354_pt1 | contig 13773 bp, 6 predicted proteins | sample III_Palsa_N3_2_FD_200456 | JGI IMG/M metagenome (GOLD analysis project Ga0302316, IMG submission 200456) | Peat permafrost microbial communities from Stordalen Mire near Abisko, Sweden - III_Palsa_N3_2 | ecosystem: Environmental > Terrestrial > Soil > Palsa > Peat permafrost | place: Sweden...
CATCGCGGTCAAGAGCAAGTAACTTCCACATCTCCACACCAAAAAGAGGGAGGGCCATCACTGACCCTCCTTCTTGTTTTTCTTCGCGAAACTTTGCTACCTTCCTGCGCTTTGCGGGAGAGCCTCTACGCCAACCGCACCCCATCCGCAGTCTTGCCCGGCATCACAACCTCCGCATTCACCGCCGGCGCCGGCGCATCCATCACTTCCTTGAACGCCACCTTGAACCGCGCCATATCCTCATGCGAACCCACGGTGATGCGCACCGCATTCGGCCAGATCGGCCATACGCGTCCGATGTAAACATTCTTCGCCTGCATCGCCGCAATTACGCTCTTGCCAGGTCGTCCGGTATCGATCATGAAACAGTTCGACTGCGAATCGCCGATGACCTTGTAGTTGTTCGCCTTCAGCCACGAGATTGTATCGACGCGAATGTCGCCGATGATCTTCTTCCGCGTCGGCACCAGGTCCGGATCCTGTAGCGAAACATTCGCCGCAGCCGAGCCAGTCATCACCATCGGGTTCATACCGTAGTGCATCAGCTTCTTCAACAGGTCCGGGCGGCCAATCGCCATCCCGCAGCGAATGCCAGCCATGCCATATACCTTCGAGAACGTGCGCAGCACGATCAAATCCTTGCCCGCAGCCACCTGGTCCAGTACATCTCCCGCATCGGACAGATGAATGTAAGCTTCATCCACGAGCAGAATCGAACCCTTCGGCTTGTTCTCCAACGCCCAAACGATATCCTGCTTCGCCGTAATCGTTCCCGTCGGATTGTTCGGATTACAGATGTAGATCACACCTGCATCCGGGCTTGCCGCAACCATCGCCTTCATATCGTGCGAGTAGTCGGATGCGAGCTTCACCTTGAAAACTCCAGCGCCCGAAGCCATCGCCGCATACCCAGCCGCTTCATACGTAGGATCGGCAATTACCAGCGGCTTTTTCGGCCCCGTATATGCCAGCACCGTGTAATGCAGCGGCTCGCTTGAGCCCGCATACACCATGATGTTCTCCGGCTTCAGCCCATGCTGCGACGCAAACGTGTTCGTCAGCTTTTCAGTCTCGTTGTAGTAGTCATAGCGACCACCCATGTGCGCAATCGCGCCAATGGCTTCCACTGCCGCCTTGCACGGTCCAAGCGGATTCTCATTTGCATTGATCAGCACAGCATCTGCGGGAAACAGCGGCTCTCCAAAATTCATCCCACCTGCAGCGGCCTTACCAGCCGCCGCTTTTGAAGCCGCTTGCGCAAAATGCGCTTCGGTAAAAATCGGTGCAGCCGCGGCAGCCATCGAGGCGTATTTCAAAAACTTGCGGCGTGAATTCAAGCTGGCGGAAGAATCTTCGGGACGATGCATGGATAGCTCCTTCATGAAACTCAAACGGTATAGAGAAGATGAGAAGTGCTGATGCTCTGAAACTGGAGGAGAAAATCGATCGACGACAAGGTCCCAAAAGACCTGTAAAACCGGACCGGAAGCGCGCGCAGGTTAGCGGCAGCGCTACGTGAATTATAGCTCTCGGTGCTGTCAAAAAGTTCATGCAAAAATCGCAAAAGCAGGCTCCTGCTCGATCTTTTTTCGAGAGACGTCAGGCGTTGGAAAAATCTATGACGTAACAACTCGCGAGCGAAAACGATCAGCAAAGCGCAAGTAGACTGCGCCGGAGATCGTCGGGCTCCCCGGGACGCAGAAGATCCTCCACTTCCGCGTGGGTACTCTTCCAAAGCGGCACTGCGCGCGCAAGCAATTTTCTTCCCTTCGCCGTCAGCGCCACCAAACGGCCACGCCGATCCGCCGGATCCGTCGCGATACGAACCAGGCCACGGTGTTGCAAACGCTTGATAGCAGCCGTCAAGGTGGTTTGATCCATGGCGAGCAGTGCCGCTACGGACGCCATACCGGGTGGCTCGGGACGATTGAGCGACATCAACAGCGAGAACTGCCCATTCGTCAGGCCGAGCGGACGGAATGCGTCCTCGAAGCGGCGAGCGAGAGCTCTTGCCGCCCGTTGCACATGAAGACAGAGACAGGAGTCGCGTACCAGCAGCGTTGTCTCATAAGATGGGTTCGTTTCCGTTGACACAATCAAATTATATTGATATCAATGTATTCCTCAACAGAGATCCAAAAGAAATCGCAGGAAATAGACCCTGCGCGATCCCACCTCAGGAGAACTGCAATGAAGCGGAGTAGTTTCCCAACGGCTGCACTCACGCTATCCGCTGTCATTGTCACGCTGGCTTGCGCGCGGCCGATGCAAACTCAGGACGCTAAATCGCCAGCGAAATCGCCGTATCCGAGCAGCATGGCTCCTTTGGAGCAATACTTGATGGATCAAAATGCCGAGATAGCACTGGCGCGCAGCGCCGCCCCGGACTCCATCTCAAAGGACGCCGAGGTCATGGTCTTCGGACCGAAGGGTTACGAAACCGCCGTCAAGGGACATAATGGCTTCGTCTGCATCGTGCACCGGTCCTGGGCGTCAGAAGCCGAAGATCCGGAGTTCTGGAATCCGAACCGGCGTGGTCCTATGTGCCTCAACGCGGCAGGCGCGCGATCGTACATTCCAAACACAATGATGAGGACCAGGCTGGTGTTGGCTGGAAGGTCTAAGGAGCAAATGTTCGCAGCGATCGAAGCCGCAATCGACAAAAAGGAATTGCCGCCGCTCGAAGCCGGTGCGATGTGCTACATGCTGTCAAAACAAGGGCACTTGAGCGATCGCGACGGCCACTGGCATCCGCACCTGATGTTTTTCCTTCCATCTGCGGAGGCTGCTACATGGGGAGCAAATCTGGCCGGCTCACCGATTTTTGAAGACGATGACGCTGCAGACCGAATGACTGTAATGATGGTTCCAGTCACCACCTGGTCAGACGGCAGCTCAGATTCCGCCAAGGGGCACTGATCTCGGTTATCCCGCAGGTTCTACCTAGGACGGGAAAGCGTAAATTGCTTCCGGCTGCTCTTCGTAAAGAGTGAAGGGTCGAACGAGTAGGCTACGCCGCCTGCTCATAAATCGAAAGTGGTGCCTTCATTGATGACGCTCCATGTAATGGTTCGGATGCGGCGGAAAAGAATACTTCGAGAGCCTGATGAAGGCATTCGAGGCAAATGTCGCGGAGCACATCGCGGTATATGGCCCGGATAACCACCTCATTTGCTGGCCGTATATCGCGCTATCACGACCATCTCCGGCGTCTTAACCCTGCCGTTGGCTGCAACCAAGATTCGGAAGAATGTTCGCCTCGAGCGGTCGCTTCGTTGAGTCAGCGTGGCGGATTCTTGCGTTTTGCCAGTACCCAACTATGAGCTTGCCATTTACTTTGAAGTTTCTTCCAAACCCCTAATGGCCGGTAAGGCCCGGTACTGGTCGTCAAACATTCCGCGCTTTGCGATGGCTCCTTCCGCCATCGGTTCCCACCAGAAGACCCCTTTGCCCAGATTGTTCGGCGTCGTTTCCACTGTATTCACGAGCGCGACTAAGAACGCTGCCTGACCCTCTGGAGTCTCCGGAAACGGCGGCTTGCCTTGCTTGAAGGTCTCGCCGCCGCGCCAGTCGTAGGCCGTTTCCACCACAATGATCGGTTTCTTATAGCGAGCCGCCATGAATGCGAGGTTGTCTTTTAATTGCTTCAGGCTACCCTGCCACCATGGGTAATAGGACTGTCCAATCACATCGAAGGGCACGCGGTTCAGGATGAGGTTGTCGAAGAACCACTTGGTCGTCTCTTCATTGCCGCCCTGATCGATATGGATCATGATGGTCGGGCGATTTTGATTCCCTCGACCAGCTTCAACTCCGCGAACGCCCGCTTTCAGCAACTCCGCAAACTGCGGCCAGCGATCGGGCAGCTTACCATCCGGCCAAAGCATTCCATTTGTGATTTCATTGCCAATCTGGACCATGTCCGGCATAGTTCCTTGCTCACGGAACGCGGTGATCGTATCACGGGTGAAGTGGAAGACCGCATCAACCAGAGCGTCGTGAGATAGCTTCGCCCATGCCGCGGGAGTTTTCTCATGCGCGGGGTCAGCCCAGTCATCGGAGTAGTGAAAGTCAAGCAGGAGGTGAAAGCCCATGGCCTTGGCGGCTTTCGCTTCCGCAAGCGTATACGACAGCGTGTTGGGCAGAGGCGTTGGCTCGTTCATGATGCGCAGACGCACCCAGCTGAAGCCGTGATGGCGAAGAATCTCAAGCCCGGGATGCACCTGCCCTTCATCGGTGAATTGAATCCCTTTGGACTCCATGTCGCGAAGAAACGAAACATCCGCGCCCAGGATAATGCCGGAATTTGATGCAGCGGCTTTAGGAGCTGCCGGTGCCTGCTGACAGTGGACGGATGAGGCGACGAGGGACAGGACGAACCCGCAAAGCAGAAGGCAACGCGACACTGGGGACACTCCTTATGCGACAGTTCAAGTTACAAGTGCAACAAGCCTCGCTGCAACGCAATGACAACGGCCTCGGTACGATCGTGGACGTCGAGCCGCTCGAGAATTGCTGAGACGCGCATCTTCACGGTGATCTCCGCCAGCTTGAGCTCGGCGGCGATCTCTCGATTGCTTTTACCCTGCGCGATGCGGACGAGGATCTCACGCTCTCGTGCGCTCAGATCGCTGCTTGGAGGGCGGTTTGCCAGGGCCTCTTTGACGACCTGTGGCAGGTAGCGGCCGCCGGCGTGCACGCGCTTGATGGCGTCGGCGAGAAGATCGTGCGGAAGACCTTTGATGATGTAGCCGCGCGCGCCTGCCTGCAAGGCCTGATGAATATCTTCATCTCCCTCGTACGTGGTCAGGACGATGAAGCGTGCCTCGGGTGAAACGGAACGAATGGCACGGATCACCTCGACGCCACTGAGGTCCGGCAGACGCAGATCCATCAGGGTGATGTCGGGTTGATGTTCCTTATGCAGCGCGATGGCTTCGCGTCCTCCACCAGCCTGCGCGACGGTGGTCATGCCGGGCAGGGTCCCGATGAGAGCTGCCAGGCCGATGCGCACGATCGGGTGATCGTCGACAAGCATAATGCGAATTGGGGCTGTGACAGGTTTCGTCAACGCACCACCTCTTCGAGCGGCTGATGCTCGGGCTCGTCCTTGATGCGAAGTCTTTCGCGTGGCACGCTCATCGAGACGCTTGTGCCGCGATCGACTGCACTCGCCAGCTGCACGCGACCGCCAAGTCGCTTGACCCGCTCATTGATACCCATGAGGCCGAAGTGGCCTTCCGGCGGGTCGTTTGTGGTGTCGAAACCTGAGCCGTTATCGACGACGGTGAGCGCGAATTCCTCTGTGCCGAAGGTTGCATGTACGGCAATACAAGTTGGGTTGGCATGGAGCAGCGCGTTGTAAATCGCCTCGCGCCCTGCCATGGTGATCTCGTGTGCCGCGGATCGATTGAATTCATAAGGAATGCCTTTGACCGTGCAATTGACGGCAACATTGGAGGAGCGGTTGATACGATCGGCAAGATGCTGCAGTGTTTCAGCAAAGTCCTGCGATTCCTGCCCGCGCAGGTTCCAGACCGCCTGTCGCCCCTCGTCCATTGCGGCGGCCAACTGTGTGCGGGCATAGTCCAGCAACTCCACATTGCCAGAGTTGCCTGTGCCTCCATCCGCGCTGGCAGCTTCCAGCAGTAAGGAAACGCCGGCGCAGCCCTGGATCAGGGTATCGTGCATCTCTCGCGCTAAACGTGAACGCTCATCGAGCACCGCCTTGAAGGCTAACTCGACGCGGCGAATCTTGAGCAGATGCATCCACCATGCCAACAGTGCGAGCAAGGCGGAGCAACAGCCGAGAAACCACCATGTCAGGAAGAAATATTGATCCTTGACGACCTGCAAGGTCCGTTCGGTAAGCTGCTGTCCTTCTCCTTCGAAGGCGCGCACGCGAAAGGTATAAGTTCCCGCGGGCAAATTGGTATAGTCGGCGACCCGGCGATTGGATCCGTAACGCCAGTCGCGATCAAAGCCATCCAGCTTGTATTGAAACTGAACCGCATCCTGCGGACCGAGCAGGATGGAGCCGTAGGATATCTCGAAGTTGCGATTGCCCGCGGCAAGCTCGATACGGTCCGTCTGCGCGGGCAGAACTCTTCCATCGACAACGATCTGATCAAGAAAGACCTTCGGCACCGCAGAGGCTTTCGTTTCATCGGGTAGAAAATGCACAGGACCTTTGCTGCTGGGAAACCATGCGTCGCCATTAGCGCCGATCACCCCTGCCGGCATCGTGCCTCCATAAAGCGGCGTAAGCTCACCCCCCGTGGACACGGCATAGAAACGCTGCGATAAGCGAGTATGCGGATCGTTCGCGAGTTGGTTGAGTTCGGCGATGGGGACGTCCAGCACGCCGTTGGCGCCGCTCATCCAAAAGCGGCCTTTGCCATCTTCGAGAATCTGATAGACGCTGTTGCTGGCAAGGCCTTGCTCGGTGGTGAAGTGCGTCGGGCTGTTGGTATTCGAGAGCGATCGGTAGAGGCCATTGTCGCGAGTGCCGATCCAGAGCGCGCCATCGGAGGTCTGATCAAGCGCCCAGACTTTTTCGCCTTCGAGAGCATGTGTGATGGTGTCCTGCTCGAAGCGATCATTGACCAGATGGCTGAGGCCGCGGTCGGTGCCGATCCATAGATCGCCGTTGCGATCTTCAAGCATTGCGCGCACGCTAAAGTAGACCAGGCCCTCCCGCACGGTGAAGTTGTGGAAAACGCCGTGCGAGATGCGGCTGATACCTTCATCAGTGGCGATCCATAGATCATCGTTCACCTGAGATTGGATAACGCCGCGAACGAAGTTATTTACGAGTCCGTTCGCCGTGGTGAAGTGCTCTGTCGCGTTCCCCTTCAAGTGGAAGATTCCTCGTCCATCTGTTCCTATCCAAAGCGAGCCGTCGTGAGAGCGAAAGACATTGCGCACTCGCGCTCCGTTCAAACTGGGGAAGCTGGTTGGAATGGCAGCGCCATTGACGAGGTGAGACAGCGTCGTGCTCGCGACCCAAAGCGATCCATCACGATCGCGGGAGACGGTTTCGAAGTCTGAGTCAGACGCGTTCGGCAGCGACACAAGCTCAATGGGAGAATGGCTGAAGCGCACTAGACCGGCTTGTGTTCCCATCCAGAGGTTTCTCTCTGAGTCTTCAAACAAGCCAAGTGTTGTCTTGCTCGGCAGCTCAAGACCGCCGTTTTTGCCAGAGCCTATCGCCGTGAGGTGTTCGGCGCGCAACGTATAAGCTCCCTGTCCGATGGTTCCGATCCATAGCGTGTCTTCGCTGGTCTCACACAGCGTCCGGACAGTTCCCTTGATCCCCGGAACGCGTTCAAAGTGGGCCGCACCGGGCAGAAGCCGCTGCAGGCCGGAGACCGTGCCGACCCACACGCTTCCATCTCGTGTTTGCAGGATGGATTTGACGCGTGTCTCGCTGTATTCACCGATAAGGGGATAGTCGATGGCCCTGCTGTTGTGGATGGCGATCAGCCGCGAGCCGCCCACCCAGACAGTGCCATCGCTGGTCTCCGCCAAAGCATGAACAGCCATCGCAGAAATTTCGGACGTATTGTCCTGCCGTATCGCGTGGTCGCTGTGGCTGTTCTGCAATTGGAACAGGCCATTATCGGTGCCGATCCAGATATGCCCATCGCGGTCCTCGAGCACCTTTCGCACGAAGCCATCGGAAAGACCTTCGGTGGCGCCGAACTGGCGAAAGTTCCCATCGCGCATACGAATCACGCCGCCGCCCTCAGTGCCGATCCAAAGCGTGCCATCGCGTCCGGAGGTCAGACTAAAGACGCTATTTTCCCGAAACGATGGTGTATTCCCACGATCAAAAACGACGAAGTGCGAGCCATCGAAACGCAGCAAGCCACCCGTTGTCCCGATCCACAGAAAACCGTCAGGCGTCTGTGCGAATGCCTGGACAGTTTCCTGCGGCAAGCCGTCTCGAGTCTGCCAGACGCGCGTCGTGTAGTTCTCCGAATGTTGCGTCGCAGCCGCGCCTGCATAGCTGAAGCAGATACCGGTGAGACCGGAAAGAATCACCAGAGCCAGCGCGGCTCGCCGAATTTGGCTCAGAGACACGCTTCGATTGTGCGCTCGTTCGCCCAAGCTGCACAAGGCCACTTCGTGGCTTGTTTCAGGGTGAACCAAACTCTTCCAAACCAAATTGCAGAAGACATACTTTCGTATGTTCCCTGTCGTTATCGCAAGCGTGTAGTGTCTGTTGCGCATGAAAAACAATAGGAACGAATGCGGCTAAACTTAGGCCGTTGCAGCACAAGTTTGGTTTAAAGCGAGGCAATCATCATGAAGCATTTTCTCCACGCAGGACTGACCGCAACAGTGCTTGTTCTTACTATTGGTTCTTTGCCGGTAAGAGCACAGGGCGGCCAGGGCACTTTGATCAGCACCATCACCGATCCCTCCGGGGCTGTCGTCCCAGGAGCCAAAGCAACCCTGATCGACGAAGCCACCAAGACCCAGCGCACAACCGTCGCGGACAAGAGCGGCAACATCAGCTTCGTGGCCGTACCGCCTTCGACTTACGACGTCCTGGTCGCATCTCCAGGCTTTCGTCCTGCTCGCGAAAACGGTATTGCCATCCACATTAACGATCAGTTGAACCTGCCCAGCATCGTGTTGCAGATCGCGTCGGCGGACATCAGCGTCACCGTGACCAGCGAGACCGGTAACATTACGCCGACGACCTCGGGCGAGCAGTCCTACACCCTGACTGGCGACCAGATTCAGAAGCTCAACATTGAAAGCCGCAGCGCAATCGAGTTGCTCGACCTGATCCCAGGTGCGGCAAATACCGGAAACTTCACCAGCACGTACAACCGCCAACAGGCAGGCTTCGGACAAAACGCGAGCACCTATACAGTGAACGGCGCGCGCTTCGACCAGGTACAGATTGTCTCGGATGGCGCGCCCGTCACCGATCTCAATACGGCAGGCTCCGCCGCGGTGACGCCGAACGTCGACATGATCTCCGAAGCCAAGGTGGAGACCAGCGCGTTCTCCGCCGTTCAGCCAAACGGACCGATCGTCTTCAACACGCAGACCAAGTCCGGCGGCGATCACTTCCACGGCGAAGGTTATCTGCAGGCTCGCAATCATATCTTCGATGCGACCGATGCCTATAACAAAGAACTCGGCTTGCCCAAGGCGCAGAGCAGCTTCTACTATGCAGGCTTCAATATCGGCGGCCCCGTGCTGTTTCACAGCAGCCACAACAAGCTCTTCTTCTTCGCGGCCACCGAGATTACGCAGCAGCACGTTGACCTCGGCGCACAGGGCGGCATTGTGCCCACGGCCCTCATGCGCACAGGCGTCTTCACCGCTGCGGAGCTCAGCGCACTCGCCGGCAGCAGCTATCGCAACTACTATGTAACCAACCAGCCCTGTGTTGGCTACGCCGCTTCCATGACTCCCTACTGCAGCAACGTCACTTATGCCAATGGCTATGCAGGCACGGTGAACCCCGCAGCGATCGACCCGGGCGGACTCGCCCTGATCAACGCCCTGCTGCCGTTGCCCAACGCGAATCCGGCGCTCAACGGCGAAGGCTACAACCTGCTCACCGATCTGGTCACTTCCGACCCTCGCAACCAGGAGAACATCAAGCTCGACTACAACATCAACGACCGCATGCATCTCTCGGGACGCTTCAATCACGAGAATGAAAACGTGCCCGCGCCGTATGGGCCCTACAACACCATCAACTTCAATACCATTCCCTATCCCGCGGCACAGGAGGGACGCAACGCGTCGAACTCGGTCAACGGAAACTTCACATGGACGCTCAGCCCTTCACTAACCAACGAAATTAACATTGCCTACACGCGCTTCCGTCTTGCTATCAGCATTAACGATCTCAACGCCGTGTCACGCAGCGCGACCGGGTATCCTTATGCCAACGTCTATCCGAGTTCGAACATTCTGCCCAACATCAGCTTCAGCTACAACCACGCCAGCCAGCAGATTCCCGGTGGCGAGATGCCTCCGTTCTCGTCCATCCAAAACTCAACGACCATCGCCGATGGCCTCACCAAGAAGCTGGGAGCACACCTCATCCAGTTCGGCTTCTACGACGTGCTCGCCGGCTACAACAACCTGACAACCGGCAACGATAACGGAACTGTCTACTCAACCGTCGCGGGCTATGGGGAGAACGCCAACTATCAGTACGACGATAACTCGACGGGCAATGAGTTCGCCGATTTGCTGGTGGGTGATATCTCAGGCTATACACAATCCAGCCAGAACGTCATGGCGCACCTGATGAACAAGCGTTTCGACTTCTATGGGGAAGACACCTGGCACCTCAACAGCCGCATCACCTTAAACTACGGCGCGCGTCTCGACCACATCGCGTGGTGGTACGACAAGAACGGCCTGATGTCTGTCTTTAACCCTGCGGGTTATGTTGCGTCCGCTCCCATCACGGCGTACTCCGGCATGCAGGATCACGCAACCAACCCCGCCATCAACATCTCCGGCCGGCCGCCGCTCAGCTTCCAGTTCGCTCCCTCGGCCGGCTTCTCGATCGACCTCGACGGCCGCGGCAGCACCATCCTCCGCGGAGGTGCCGGCACCAACTACTACGCTGATCCCGGCGTCAACGCCTATTCGGCCATCGCCGCGCCGCCCAGCCTGCTGCAGTTCAGCTACTACACCGGCTCCGGCACGCCGCTCACGCTCGCTACCGTCTCGTCCATCAGCCCCGCCAGCAACCCCGGTGTCGTTTATGGCAGCGCCGATCCCCACGACAAAGGACCGGAGGTCACCTACTCTTTCAACCTCGCGTTGTCGCACGATTTCCCGGGTGCGATCCATGTCGAGACCGCTTACGTGGGCAACACCACGCGTCACCTGAACGGATACACCGAGACTAACCTCGTTCCGCTGCACTCTGAAACCACGGTCGCCGACGGTGGTCCCTACTTCGGCGGAAACTATTATCAGCAGCTCTATCGCCCGTACCAGTCCTTCGGCGATATCGACTACAACACGCACAACCTCGGCGCGAACTACAACTCGCTGCAGGTCACGGCCTCGCGCACCAAGGGATTTTTCAACGCCTGGTTCACTTACACTTTCGGCAAAGCGCTAGGGGATGTCTGCGAAGATGCCTTCATTCACCAAAATTGCTATAGCGTTCAGCCTTACGATCGCTCGCAAGCCGTCAATCTTTCCTACTACATCAACCTGCCGAGCATTGGCTCGAAATATTTGGGCAACCATAAGGTGGTCAACGGTGTAGTCGATGGCTGGAAGATCTCCGGTATCGAGCAGTACGGTTCGGGCACACCGTTTACGGATGTCCCGCAGGGCAGCCCGAATCACAACGAGTACAGTGGCAACCAGGTCATCGGCATTTATGGCAATTTCCCTGACCAGGTCGCGCCTTATGTTGGCACGAGCGTTGGCATCAGCAATGACTCTGTCAATGGAACCCCTGATGAGTCCGCTGAACCGTTCATCACCTGCGATCCTCGAAAAGGCCTCGTCGCGCACCAGTACTTCAACCCATCCTGCTTTTCCGCACCGTATGAAGGTCATAACGGAACCTTCCGTCTGCCCTACATCCACGGGCCCGCTTACTTCAACGACGAGATTGGCATCTTCAAGGACTTCAACGTCCGCGAGGGCAACAAGCTCGAAATCCGCTTCCAGGGCTTCGACTTTCTCAACCGCGCCTTCGATACCTATCAGCAGTACGACAGCTCTCTGTATCTGGACTTCGCCACCATCAACCAGGCTCCGACCAACGCGAGTGCGGCTGGCGTCACCACCGTCCGCACCGGACATCGCACCGTACAGCTCGAAGCCAAGTATTACTTCTAACCAACGGGCGAGGCTCTGTATCAAGCGGGCCTCGCTCTTTTTCAAGCAACTCGTAATTTGATGGCCCTGTTACCCGTCCGGGAGAGATGATCTCGATGAACCTCCGCGTCCGCATCCTTCTCCCGTTCGTTACGATGATGCTTGCCGCGCAGGAGCCACGTGCGATCTCGCATCAGGTCACCGTGGACGCCTCAGCCTCTATTCCGGCGCCCGAGACCGGCTATCTCCACCTTGGCGGTCGCTCATCCGATGGCCATTCGATCGAAGTCAACAGCCAGTACCTCATGCTCGATGGCAAGCCATGGTTGCCGGTCATGGGAGAGTTCCACTTCAGCCGTTATCCCGAGTCTCAATGGGAAGACGAGATCCTGAAGATGAAGGCTGCCGGCATCAATATCATCTCCACCTACGTCTTCTGGATTCACCACGAAGAGATCGAAGGGCAGTTCGACTGGAGCGGACAGCGGGATCTGCGCCGCTTCGTCGAGCTCTGCGCGAAGCATGGCATGTACGTCTGGCTGCGCGTCGGACCATGGGCACATGGTGAGGCACGCAACGGCGGCTTTCCCGACTGGATTGCTAAACTCCCCAACACCCGGACCAACGATCCTACCTACATCCATCATGTCGAACGCTTCTTCAATCAAATTGGTCTTCAGGTCCACGGCCTCATGTTCAAGGATGGTGGCCCCATCATCGGCACACAGCTTGAAAACGAGTACGGCCTTCACGGCCCCAGCAAAGGCGCCGAACACATTCTCAAACTCAAGCAGCTTGCCATTGCCGCCGGTATCGATACGCCGCTCTACTCGGTAACGGGATGGCCTTCGCTCGACTTTCCTCCGCACGAAGTTATTCCTGTTTCCGGCGGCTATCCTGACGGCTTCTGGTACGGATCGCAGACCAGGCTTCCGCCCAGCATGACCTACCTCTTCAACTTCAATCGCGAGCTTGGAGACATGGGCGCCACGGTCGCTTCGGAAGATCCCACAGGCAAGGTTGACCTGCGCCACGATCCTTATTTCGGCGCCGAGGAAGGTGGTGGCATGGCTTCTGCCTATCATCGCCGTCCCGTACTCGCTGCCGACGATATAGCTTCGCTGACCCTCACCGGGATTGGGTCCGGCATCAATCTCTACGGCTATTACATGTTCCACGGTGGCACCAATCCCAAGGGCTTAATGACCACTTTGCAGGAGTCCACCGCTACCGGCTATCCCAACGATCTCCCCGAACTGACCTACGACTTCGAAGCGCCACTCGGCGAGTACGGTCAGCAGCGAGACTCTTATCGCAAGACTCGCATGTTACATCTCTTCCTCAACGCCTTCGGCCCGCAGCTGGCGACCATGCCTGCCTTCGCGCCAGCGGAGCACAGCCGCGATGCGGCCAACACGACCATCCCGCGAGTCGCCGTACGTACCGATGGCAATGCCGGTTTTGTTTTCGTCAACAACTACGTTCGCCAGCTCACCATGCCCGCGCATCCTGATTTTCAGGTTCATATCAAACTGCGCGACAGCATAGTTAACGTCCCGTCGCGCCCCATTACGCTTCCTGCCAACACTTACTTTGCGTGGCCATTCAATAGGGCACTCAACCAATCGATTCTGCGTTACAGCACAGCCCAACTCCTCACTCAGATCGACACTCCCACCGGCAAACTCGTCGTCTTCTTCGCCATCCCCGGCATAGTTCCCGAGTTCTCCTTCACCACTTCCACTCTTCGCAACGTCAGAGCCCCCAACGCCACCATCAGCCGCAGCGCCGAAACCACCCTCATCACGCATCTCGTCCCTGGCCTGAACTCCACCATCTCCCTCACCGACACCTCCGGCGCAAGGCTTACCCTTCTTGTCCTCACTCAATCGCAAGCTGAAGACACCTCGGTCATGCATCTGGCCGGCGTCAACCGTCTCG
>Ga0302316_10002373_pt1 | contig 13711 bp, 12 predicted proteins | sample III_Palsa_N3_2_FD_200456 | JGI IMG/M metagenome (GOLD analysis project Ga0302316, IMG submission 200456) | Peat permafrost microbial communities from Stordalen Mire near Abisko, Sweden - III_Palsa_N3_2 | ecosystem: Environmental > Terrestrial > Soil > Palsa > Peat permafrost | place: Sweden...
CGATGTCTCATTGAACGGGAAGCGTAACAAAACCTTTGGCAACGAAACGTTGATGCACTTATTCGGCACCTATTTCGCCGTGTAAGGAACCACCGCACAAAGTGCGTTAGGCTGCAGGCAGGTCATCGCCAAGCCGAGGCAAGATCGATGTGTGGAATGTTTGCTGTCGCACTGCTGCTGCCCGCCTTGTGTCAGGCACCTAGGCTGGCGACTCCGCAGTGCTATCGTTACAGGTTATCTGTACAGATCACGGGCTTATTTCGATCCGCCGCTACTACCGAGCTGCGCGAGTCGCCGGAAATGCACGGTGCCTGAGCCTGACGTCATGCCATGCGTCAACTGAGCTTTCGACTTCGGTTGGGCCTGCTATTTGTCGCCACGCTGGTGATCGTGCAGGTACTCACCGCTGGGCTCATCTACCAGGTCACGCGACATGCGCTGTTAACCGAGGGTGAGCATCAGCTGACGGAAAACGCCGCTGCATTCGTCTCGCAGATGGATGACGTGTCAGCACGCGTTGCAGCCAATGTCGAGGTTATCTCACAGGATTACGCGCTGCGCTCGGCGATCGCCGAGAGCGACCACGCCACCGTGCTGTCGATGCTGCGCAACCATGGGCGCCGCGTAGGTGCGGCGCGCATGTTCTGGATTGGCCTGGACGGAAGCGTTCTGGCCGATACGGATGCCGCCGCGGATTCGTCGTCCCAGCATTTTCAGTTTCCTGACCTGATAAAAAGCGCCTATGTCTCCCACACGGCGGCCGTAGTGGGCATGGAGGGAAAGGCTTACTGGATGGTGGTAGTACCGATCTACGCGCCGCAGTCGGTAGGGCTAGTCGCAGTGAGTATTCCATTGGACAGCGCACTGCTCAGTCATCTGCAAAAGCTGTCTTCGCTGCCGCGGGATGTCGAGCTCGCGGCGCAGTTTGCGCCTGGCCACTGGTCGGTCGTTGCGCGCGGTGACGGAGAGACGAATCTTCTCGGCAGCATTGCCCCGCTTGGCGATGATCTGCCTTGGAAGCCGACACAGGCAAGCGTCCAAGGCATCCCATACCTCGTGATGGCGCAGCGGTTGAAGCAGCCGATCAACACGGTACCCGTCGTTGCCATACTCGGCTACTCGCTCGCGGACGCGATGCGGCCGTTCCACTCCTCGGCCATGGCTGGGCTGGTTCTGTTGAGTTTGGGTCTGGTTCTGGGTCTGCTTGTGGCGTGGCTGGTAGCGCGCAGCGTGTCGCGACCGATCGAGATTCTCGCGGCCGCGGTCAAGCGTATCGAGCTTGGTGACTATCGCCCGCCCGGCAACGTTCAGAGGCTGGACGAGATCGGCCAGCTGGCGATTGCCTTCGGTACCATGACCGATGCGGTACGCCAGCGCGAAGATCGCATCCGGCATCAGGCCATGCATGATCCGGTAACCAGTCTTCCGACGCGCATGGCAGCAGAAGACACGATCAATCGATCGATCACCCGCAATGAATGTGTTGAGGGTGCGTTGCTGATGATTGGCATCACTCGCGTGCCCGACATCATCAAGACCATGGGCCACGCGCTCTGTGATCGATTGATGCGCGATGCCGGTGAACGCATTCGCGAGATTTCTGACAGCGCGTATATCGCCCGCGTGACGGACACTCAGTTCATGGCATGGTTGCCGACGGCGGACAGACAGGTATCGACGGCGGCAGCGCTGAAAGTCCTGGATGCTCTGCATGCGCCGTATCAGGAAAAAGATGTGGCTATCGATCGGCTGCCCGCCATCGGCATTGCCATGTATCCGCGCGACGGCAACCGCGCGGGCATGCTTTTGCGTCATGCCGAGGTTGCCCAGTTCACCGCCAGTGGATCGTCCACCGCGGTGAGCTTTTATGACGCTTCGACCGATCCGCATCGCCCCGAGCGGCTGTCACTGATGGGTGATCTGCGCGACGCGCTGGATCACAACAAGCTGTCGCTGCATTACCAGCCGAGGCTCGCGCTAGCCACCCATGTCGTTGACGGAGCCGAAGCGCTGGTGCGCTGGAACCATCCGGCGCTTGGCGAAGTGGCTCCGGACGCGTTTATCGGGATGGCGGAAGATACCGGGAATATCCATCGGGTGACGCGCTGGGCGTTGACCACCGCGCTGGCTCAGGCAAAACGCTGGAGCGAGCAGGGTCGCCATCTGCAGATAGCTGTGAACCTTTCGACGCGGGATCTTGACGATGCCGATCTGCCGGAAAAAATCATCACCATGCTAGCTAACCAAGGGCTTCCTTCGTATTGCCTGACGGTCGAAGTCACCGAACACGCGGTCATTGATAAGCACGATCTGGCTATTCGCATCCTGCGTCGCCTTGCCGATCACGGCATCGGCGTGGCCATCGACGATTTCGGGGTAGGGCAGTCGACCTTTGCCTACCTGCGGCATCTGCCGGTCAGCGAACTGAAGATCGATCAACTTTTCATCAAACACCTCGCCACCGAGCGCAACGATCAGATCATCGTGCGCTCGATCGTCGATCTCAGCCACCGACTTGGCTATCACGTTACTGCCGAAGGCGTGGAAGACAAATGGAGCCTTGATTACCTCGCCTCCATCGGCTGCGACCACGCACAGGGCTTCTATATCGCACGAGCGTTGTCGTCGAGCGATTTCGCTTCTTTCGTCGACACCTATAGCGACCGCAACCGCGCCAACGTGGGCAGCCGCTTCTCACGTTAGCGGTGTGCCTGGTCGGGCAAAGTCAGGCCGAAGCGTCGACCAGCACCAGTTCGGTATCTTCCAACGCCTTCAGTCGAAGCAGGGGCTCCTGCTGGATGGCAGCACCGTCGCGCGTGAGCAGGGTGACGCCGTTGAGTTCCACCGAGCCTTTGGACGGCACCAGATAAGCGTAGCGGTTTTCCGCCAAGGCATATTCGACCGACTCTCCGGCTTTCAGCGTTGCGCCAAGTACACGGGCATTCGTGCGCAGTGGCAGCGCGTCGGTGTCTTCCGCAAACCCGCTGGCCAGCGGCACGAAGCGACCGGAACGGTCACCGGTTGGAAACGGTTTGGCACCCCATGAGGGCGGCTGCCCACGCTCGTCGGGGATGATCCAGATCTGAAAAATGCGGGTGGTTTCCGACTCGAGGTTGTATTCACTGTGCGTGATGCCGGTACCGGCACTCATCACTTGTACGTCGCCGGCTTCGGTGCGGCCCGCATTGCCAAGGTTGTCGCGATGCGTAATGGCGCCTTCGCGCACGTAGGTAATGATCTCCATATCGCCATGCGAATGCGGTGGAAAGCCGGTCTGCGGAGCAATCGTGTCGTCGTTCCACACCCGCAGAGCGCCCCAGCCCATACGCTTGGCGTTGTTGTAGCTGGCGAACGAAAAATGATGCTTGGCATCGAGCCAGCCGTGGTTCGCACCACCCAGGCTCTCGAACGGTCTGCGTTCAATCACGACATATCTCCCGATAAGTGTTTCGCGCCCGGATCGGCGCCTGCGACAAAGGTAGGGCCAAATACCATGCGCTTAAATGCGCAGCAAGGAAACGGACTGTCGCCAGATTGACTGGGTTCGACATGGAATTGCCCGCCGGTAACGGCGGTTAAACCTTCACGGTGACCGACTCAGCAGCGGCGTAACGACGTGTTCCAGCCGTTCGGCCGTCCATACCGGATTGCTGTCCTTCCAGCCGTCGTCGACGAGATTGCCGCTGCGATCGATGGTGAAACTCACCGGCAAATGCCAGATGCGGCCGTAGCCTGGCACGTGCGGATCGCCCAGCAGGCCCACCGGAAAACTCAAGTTCCGTGAAATCGTGCGCACCTGGTCCAGCTCGTCGGGGGTGTCGAGACTGAAACCGAGAATGACCAAGCCATCGCCGGCATGCTGCTGCGCGTAACGGGAAAGCAGCGGCAGCTCTTCACGACATGGACCACACCAGGTGGCCCAGAAAGTCACGATAACCACCTTTCCCTTCAGGTCCTGTGTAGCGATCGACTTGCCGTCGAGCCTAGTCAGCCGGATCGGCGGAGCGGGCTGACCCACGATAAGGCTGTTGGCGCTCGCCGCCGTTGAAAAGAGCAGAGCAAATACCATTGCGATCAGGCAGCGCGAGATGACGATTCGCACGCTGCGTGCTGGTCGGGCTGGTGGGTTGCTGTAGCTGCGCATGACGTCTCGGGATAATAGCCGCCTGAGAAATACAGGCGGCGGCTTGGGATGACCCATCTTCACAACGCCATGCTGACCCCAACCGTACCGGTCCATCCCGGAAACAGCTGATAGCCGGCCAGATGGCTGTAAACCGGCACCTGCACGAAGGCATAGATCTGCAGCTTTTTGGTAATGCTGGCGCTGATGCCGGGGCTCAGATACGCCACGGTGCCTTCGGTATCGGGCTGATCGGCGAAGGCGCCCTGGTCGGCGCTCTTGTGCAGCAGGTTGAGTTGCAGCTGCGGCACCCAGTCCGCGTGTGCCTCGTAGCGTACGCCGATGCTCATCGTGGCCAGATTGCCGGGGCGGTAATTGGCGCCCGCTGCGCTCATCCGTTCCGAGACCGCCGCCTGGAACTGGCCGTTGACGAAGCCATCGAAGTTCTGGCTGATCGGCTGGAAGTAGTAGGCGCCCACGATAAGGTCGGTGCTGCCGGTGCCCGCCTGCAGACTCGAATCCAGCGCCTGGCCGGCGCCCGGCCCATTCTTGAACAGTACCGGCGTGCCGACGAAAGTGCCGTCCTCGGTTTCCCCGCCGTAGTTGCCAGTGGGCAATTTGACGCCGAGCTGCACGCCGAGATTGTGCGTCGGCAGAAAGCCCTGATAGCTGGCCAGCAGCTTGATGTCGCCAAGGCTGGACACGCTGGCGTTGCTGAGCTGGTCCGGCGCGCTTTCGGCCGGCGTGTACGGCTGCAGCTGGGTGCCGTAGGTATCGTGATCGCGCTTCACGTAGGGAACCAGCAGGCTGATGCCCCAGTCGGCGTTGAAGCGATAGGCGGCGGTGAAATTGAGGTACTGGTTGGTGGTGCCGTGTTCGATCTCGCCCCCGCCCAGGGACGGGTCAGACGGCCGATTGACCACTTGCTCCGGGCTGGCATCGCTGCCGCCGCTGCGCAGTTCGTCCTGATCGATAGTGGTGTAGTCCACGTTGAAACGCCAGCCCGATTGGGCGGAATAGCCCGTCGCGGCATCGGTGCTGAGCGTACAGCCGCAGGTGGCGCAGGCCTGGGCCGCCATCGGCAGCAGTGATATCAGCAGCGCCGCCGGAAATGACTTTGTTGCCTTGGAACACGATGAGAAATGCATGAGAGGAAATCCTGAGCGGCACGGTGCTGAGGCCGCGCATCAATGAGGGTTTCGGCACAACGCGGCAGCAGGTCGCAAGCGCGATCGCGCCTGCGACTCTGCAGCCTGGATGGATGGCATGCCGAACGTGATTAAAGCGACGCTCTCGTCGTCGATCGGACGGAAGCAGCGCCGAGGTCAACAACCGTCAAACGAGCGACGGCGGTCCTCGGGGAGCGGCGCTCAGGATCCGCGGAAGCGGACCGGCAGGAATGGCCTGCTCGAACAGCGTCTGCGCTGGAAGCAGCAGCGGCGGCAGCGCGAGGCTAACGTCACCTAAAGCCAGCGGACTGTGGCAAAACAGGCTGCAGTAGCCGCATTTGTCCAGCGGCAAGGTCGGTTCCGCAGGGCTGTTCGGATGATGGTCGCTGAGCCCGTGCGGCGTGCACCAGCTGCCCATGTCCATCGACATGGTATGGCTGGGCAGCATCCGCGAAACCACGGGCATGCCAACCGTGAGCCACATGGCGAAGAGAGCCAGCCATGCCACCCATGTCTGCCGCCGTGCTTTTCGCAATCCCGCCATCCCCGTCCCATACGCTAGTCAATCAAGCCGGCATAGGATCGCACATTTCTTTTACGGCCCGGCTTCAGCGATACGCGACATAGCGCCCCATCGTGAGGCGCGGCTTATCCGGCAAAAATCCGGTTGTGCGGACTTCACCACGCCAGCATGATCTTGCCGATATGCGAACTGCTCTCCATCAGTTGATGCGCTTTGGCAGCATCGGCGGCGGGAAAGACGTCGTGAATGATCGGTTGCACCTTGCGCGATTCCAGCAGTGGCCAGACGTTGTCATGCAGCGCTTCGGCGATAGCGGCCTTGAACGCAATGGAACGCACGCGCAACGTAGAGCCGGTGACGGTGAGGCGGCGGCGCATGATCATTCCAGCGTCGATGGGGGCTTTGGCGCCCCCCAGCGTGGCGATGACCACCAGTCGGCCGTCTTCGGCCAGCAGTTCGATTTCGCGCGGCAGATAGTCGCCGGCGACCATATCGAGAATTACGTCGACGCCTGCATCGTCCGTATGGCGTTTTACCTCTTCAACGAAATCCTGCTCGCGGTAGTTGATCGCGATGGCGCCCAGCTTTTCGCAGGCGGCGCATTTGTCGGCACTGCCGGCGGTAGCGAAGACGCGATAGCCGAAGGCGTGCGCGAGCTGGATGGCCGTGACGCCGATACCGCTGGAACCGCCTTGCACCAGCAGTGATTCATCCTTGCCGCGGCTGCCCTGACCGAGCTTGCCGCGATCGAAGACGTTGCTCCAGACGGTGAAGAAATTTTCCGGTAGCGCCGCCGCTTCGACCATCGAATAGCCTTTCGGCACGGGCAGGCACTGCAGCAGCGGCGCCACCGCATACTCGGCGTAACCACCGCCGCCGATCAGCGCGCACACGGCGTCGCCGCGCTTCAGGCCGAACGGATTGTCGCCGTCCAGATCACCCTCGACCAGTTCGCCCGCCACTTCCATCCCGGGAATATCGGACACGCCAGGCGGCGGCGGGTAATGGCCCTGGCGTTGAAACACGTCTGGCCGATTGACGCCAGACGCGGCGACCTTGATCAGCACCTCGCCCTTGCCGGGCTTGGGCACGTCGCGCGATCGCAGCTGGAGAACGTCCGGCTCACCCGGGTGCGTGATGTCGATGACTTGCATGGTAGACATGGGGTTCCTCTGACAACGAATGAAAATAGCGGCGACGTCCTGCGTATGCCGCTACGGGCAAAAATCAGGCGGAGGCTTTTTTACCGGCCTCGTCGAGCGACTTGAACTCCTCGTCCGACAGCTTGATGCCGACCGCCGCGACGTTTTCTTCCAGATGCGACACCTTCGACGTACCGGGAATCGGTAGCATCACCGGGCTGCGTTGGAGCACCCAGGCCAGGGCAATCTGGCTGGGCGCGGCGTTATGTTTTTTGGCGATGGCGTCGAGCACCGAGCCTGGCTTCGCCAGATCACCTGCGGCCAGCGGAAACCACGGGATAAAGCCGATGTTGTGCTTGGCGCAGTAGTCCAGCACCTTTTCGCTGGCGCGGTCGACCAGGTTGTACTTGTTCTGGACGGTAGCGACCTTGAAATGCTTCGCGGCGGCTTCGATGTCGTCGATCGACACCTCGCTAAGGCCGGCATGCGCGATGATGCCGTCGTCGATCAGCGATTTGATCGCGGAAAACTGCTCGTCCCGCGGCACCTTGGGGTCGACGCGATGCAGCTGCCACAGATCGATGCGCTCTACGCCGAGATTCCGCAAACTTTTGTGCGCCTGCTGGATCAGATATTCCGGGCGGCCCACAGGTATCCACCTGTCCGGCCCCGTGCGCGTGAGGCCGCCTTTGGTCGCGATGACCAGACCCTTGTACGGATGCAGCGCTTCGCGGATCAGCGGTTCAGATACATCCGGCCCATACGAATCGGCTGTATCGATGAAATTGACGCCCAGTTCGGGCAGGCCCTTCAGCGTGCGCAGGCATTCGGCGCGATCGGCCGGATCGCCCCACACGCCCTTGCCGGTGATGCGCATGGCGCCGTAGCCGAGGCGATGAACCTCGAGCTCGCCACCGATCTTGAATGAACCCGATTGGGATGCGTTGATAGTCGACATGGAAAAGTCCTCACATGGGGAGTAAAGCGGGATGTATCTGCCAGCAGGCTTCGCACGTACGACTGTCTATCTGTGGGCGTATCGACGTTCGACAACCGTCATGGCGAAGGCGACACATGCGGTGACGGCCGCCCAGCTTGCCGTCAGGGCGATGCGGTAGCGGCTGCCGCCGTTTTGCCGGGCTCACCCATAGCTGGCGCCACGCGCCACACGATATTTCCCACGTCGTCGGCGACCAGCAGCGCGCCCCTGCCATCGGTGATCACGCCGACCGGTCGGCCCTGCGCCTGACCCTTGGCGTTGAGGAAGCCGGTCAGCACGTCTTCGGGCGGCCCGGACGGTTGGCCGTCTTGAAACGGCACGAAAACGACCTTGTAGCCGCTGCGCGGATTGCGGTTCCACGAGCCGTGCTGGCCGATGAAGGCGCCGTTGTCGTAATGCGCGGGCAATAAATGCGCGGTGTAGAAGGTGAGACCCAGCGATGCCGTGTGTGGGCCTAGCGCGTAGTCGGGCACGATGGCTTTGGCGACCAGAGCGGGATTCTGCGGCTGCGCGCGCTTGTCCGCATGCTGGCCGTAATAGCTGAAGGGCCAGCCGTAGAAGCCGCCGTCCTTCACCGAGGTCATGTAGTCAGGGACCAGATCGCTGCCGATCTCATCGCGCTCGTTGACGGCGGTCCATAGCGCGCCGCTTTGCGGCTGCCACGCCATGCCGTTCGGGTTGCGCAGGCCGGTGGCAAAAACGCGCGACGTGCCCCTGGCGATATCGAATTCGAGAATGCGCGCGCGATCGTGTTCTACCGCCAGGCCGTTCTCACCCACGTTGCTGTTGGAACCGACCGTGATATATAGCTTCGTTCCGTCGGGGCTGGCGATGACGTTCTTGGTCCAGTGATGATTGATCGTGCCGGCCGGCAGGTCCATGACCTTGGTCGGCGCGGCCGTGATGGCCGTTTCGCCCGGCACATAGGGAAAGCTCAGCAGCGCATCGCTGTCGGCGATGTACAGCGTGTGGCCGACCAGCGCCATGCCGAACGGTGAGCTGAGGTTTTTCAGGAATACCGTTTGCGTATCGGCGACGCCGCTGCCTTGCGTATCGCGCAGCAGGGTGATGCGGTTGGCGCTGGGCACGCCGGCGCCCGCGCCCGCCATGACCTTCTTTGTGATCCAGCCCTTGATGCCACGGCTGTCGTCAGGCTTGGGCGGTGCGTTCGTTTCGGCGACCAGCACATCGCCGTTGGGTAAGGTGTAAAGCCAGCGCGGATGGTCGAGGCCTCTGGCAAACGCGTTCACCGAAAGACCCGGTGCCGCGACCGGCGTCGCGCCTGTCGGCCAGCCTACCGCTTTGGCAGTCTTCAACGTGGGAAACAACGTCTTGTCTGGCGCAGGCAGTTCGGGGTGGGCGCCCGTACCGTCGCGTACCGGCAGTGTGGCGGTGTCGCCGCAGCCGACTAGCGCTAGCGCCATCGATAAGACGGCGGCTGACGAAAAGGCGCTTCGAAAGAAAACACGCATGACCTTACTCCGATGTACAAGTTGCTAGTGCATACCTACGCCGGGGAACGCTGCGTGAAAACTTAGCGCGCCATGGACGCACGCATCACGCGCGACGTGGAGAAATGCCGTCTGCGGCGTGCCAATAAGCGGCGCCTGATTCTGCATTTTATAGTCCACGTTGGAGCACCTCATGGCTGATCAGAAAAAACTGTTTCTCACTGAACTTCGTCTCTGCGGCGAATCCAATCACTGGCGCGTCGACGCGCGCTACACCGGCGCAGTAGAGCAAGAAGAGGGCGGTGACGACTCCACCAATCAGCAAGGCGACGGAGAGAAAAAGAAATCGTCCCAGCCGGAAGAAATTCAGCTCTCGATTTTGGTGCCGGCAGGTGATCGCTCCGTGGTCGATCTACAGATCGACGCGATGGACCGAGCCATCGCTTTCCTGCAGACCACGGTGAACGCGGCGCGCCAGGAGCAACTCAATCGATCGGATGCCACCGTCCACGAATAGGTTTTTGTGCTGACGCCGCTGGATAAGTATCAACCCGCAAAGTCTTGCCGCGCGCGTGCTTTGCGGGCATGGTTGGTCGTCTTATAAGCAAGCGACGGATCCATTCTTGAACAGCAATGAAGACCTGCTGGCGATCGATCGCGCCAGCGTGATGCAGGGCGATCGGCTCGTGCTAGACCGCTTGAGCCTGAGTATTGCGGACAGACAGCACACCGCGATTCTCGGCCCCAACGGCTCGGGCAAGTCCACCCTGGTGAAGCTGATTGCACGCCAGCTCTATCCGTTGGCGCAGCGCGATGGCAGCGGCATGGTGCGTATCTTCGGCCGCGACCGCTGGAATGTGGCCGAGCTGCGCAGCCTGCTCGGCATCGTTTCGCCGGCGGTGCAGCTGGATTACACCAGCGACACGCCGGTGGAGGTGTTCGATGCGGTGGTGTCCGGTTTCTTTGCGGCGCGCGGCGTCAGCTTTCATCATCAGGTAACCGACGACATGCGCAGCCGTGCGGCAGAGGCGCTGTCGCAAGCAGGCGCCGCGGATTTGACCGGTCGCGACATGGCCAGCCTGTCCACCGGCGAGGCTCGACGCGTGCTGATTGCCCGCGCGCTCGTTCATCAACCGCGTGCGCTGCTGCTGGACGAGCCGTGTGCTGGTTTGGATATGGCCAGCCGCCGACGCTTTCTCGAAAGCCTGCGCGAGCTGGCGCGCGCCGGTACGACGTTGCTGCTGGTCACGCATCACGTCGAGGAAATTCTGCCGGAAATCGACCATGTCGTACTGCTGCGCGACGGGCGGGTTTTTCGAGAGGGCTCGAAGGCTGAGACCCTGACCGATAGTGCGCTGTCCGATACGTTCGGCATGCCGGTGCGGGTGACGCGGCACGGCGATTACTACGCCGCTGCGCTGGACTGAATCGGGGTCCGTATCGGACGCTGTGCGGGCTTACCAATCCGTCGGCTTATAGTCCTTTAGAAATTGTCCCCACACATGTTCACCGGTGCGTATGCCGTGGATAATCGGATCGACGATGCGCGCCGCGCCGTCGATGATGTCCAGCGGCGGATGAAAGCGTTCCTCGATGACTTTCTTCGCCGCCAGCCCAGCCGGGTCTTCATCGGTGACCCAGCCAGTGTCCACGCTGTTCATGTGGATGCCGTCGTTGTGGTAGTCGGCGGCGGACGTGCGCGTCATCATGTTGAGCGCAGCCTTCGCCATATTGGTGTGCGGATGGCGCGTGGTCTTGAAGCTGCGGTAGAACTGGCCTTCCATCGCAGAGACGTTGACGATGTGCTTGTCCCGTTCGGGCGTGCGCAGCATCAGCGGCTTTAGCCGCGCATTGATGAGAAAGGGCGCTATCGCGTTGACCAGCTGCACTTCAAGCAATTCGACCGACGGGACTTCGGCCATCAGCAGCCGCCATGAGTTGCGCTCGCGCAGATCGATCTGTTGCAAGTCCTGATCGAGCCTGCCTTCGGGAAACAGGTGCTGCTGGGCCAGCAACTCTTCCGGCAGCAGCGGCAGCTGCGAGAGCTCGGCCGCGCGGGTGAGGCCGGCCATGTTGGACGCACTGCCCGCTGGTGCGACATCGCCGGCGTTGGCCTCAGGCAACAAATGGGCGCCGCGCAGCCCTTCGTAGCTGCCGACTAGCCTGCGCACGTGCGCAGGCAGATCGTGCAGTGCGGCCGTTTCGCCGTCCATCATGTGGGCGTAGAAATCGGGCGGACGCCGTACCGTCTGGCAGGCGTTGTTGATGATGAAATCGAGCCGCGGCCGCGTCGTCAGCAGCTCGTGACAGAACGCCTCGACGCTGGGCGTATGGCGCAGATCGAGGCCGTAAATCTGCAGTCGGTCACTCCACTGCGCGAAGTCAGGCTCTTCGGCGTAGCGCGCCGCGGAGTCGCGCGGAAAGCGCGTGGTAACGATCAGCTCGGCGCCGGCACGCAGCAGTTTCAATCCGGCCTGATAACCGATCTTGACCCGACCGCCCGTAAGCAGCGCCACGCGCCCGCTGAGGTTGGCCAGCTCGGTGCGCTTGGCGTAGTTGAACGCCGCGCATTCCGGGCACAACTGGTCGTAGAAGAAGTGAATGGTCGAATATTTTTTCTTGCAGACGTAGCAGTGCTGCGGTTCGATGGCCTCGCGCGGCTGCGCCGCATCCGCATCGGGTGGCACGTCATGCGCTTCGAAGCCTTCCGGCGCAAACGCGCTGGGCGCGCTAAACACCGGCTTGCGTCGCAGGGCGCGAATGCCGGTTTGGTTGAGCACGTCATCATCGGCGCGGATCTTCGACGCGTAATGCGCCTTTTGCCTGGCCTTAAGCTTGATCCGGCGTACCGCCGGATCGGGGTGGTATACGTTGGCTACCGCCTGCTGCAGTCGGCCGCGCTCCTGCGCCGGCAGCGCCGCCAGCAGCAGCGGATCGGCGGCCAGCGATTCGAGCAGGGCGGTAGCTTCGCGCAAGCGATCGAGCAAGGCCGTATCCGTCTCGTCGGAAGCAGGCGGGTTTGGCGGGAGACTGGTCAAGAGGTTTTCCGTATTCGTAAGAGGCGAAAGTCATGCCGAACAGCGATGCATGGGTCGACGCCTTGCTGCGGCAACCAAGTATTTTGCCTGGATTCTCCAGCCAGCGCCCGTGCCCTCTATCATGTCCATGCGAGATGCCGCAGCGGCATCGGTAAACGAGCCGCATACGTCAGCTCTGCTAAAACGGTGCGTGAGACACGAATACCGGCTCGCGTAACCTAACGTGGAGCTTCATCAACGCGAGGTCGTCATGAGCAGCACAACGGCATTGCCCCACGTAATCATCATCGGCGGCGGGTTTGGTGGACTGAGCGCGGCGCGCGCGCTGCGCAGGGCGCCTGTGCGCATTACGCTGATCGATCGCACCAACCATCACCTGTTTCAGCCGCTGCTTTACGAGGTGGCAACCGCGGGACTGTCGGGGCCCGATATCGCGGCGCCGCTGCGGCATATCCTGCGCAAGCAGGCCAACGTGACCGTGCGCATGGAGACGGTCTCGTCCATCGACGTGGCGAAGAAGCGTGTGTCGATGGGCGATGACGTGATGGTTTACGACTATCTCATTGTCGCCACGGGCTCCAGCCACGCTTATTTCGGCCACGACGACTGGGCAAAAGATGCGCCGGGCATGAAGACGATGAACGATGCGTTGGCCATCCGCCGGCATATCCTCAACGCGTTCGAGGCCGCCGAGCGCGAGTCCGACCCTGCAAAGCGCGCCGAGTGGCTCAGTTTTGTGGTGATAGGCGCCGGGCCGACCGGCGTCGAGCTGGCCGGTACGCTGGCGGAGATCGCGCATCACACCTTGGCCAACGAATTTCGGGTCGCCGATCCGCATCAGGCGCAGATTCATCTGGTCGAAGCGGGTCCGCGCGTGCTGGCCTCGATGCCGGCCGATTTATCGGTCAAGGCGCAGCAGCAGCTGGAGCAGATGCAGGTGCGCGTGCATCTGAATTCGGCCGTCACCGGCGTCGGCGAAGATCATGTGCAAATCGGCGAGCAGCGCATCAATGCGCGCACCCTGGTCTGGGCGGCCGGTGTTGCCGCGTCGTCGCTAGGCAGGCAGCTGGACACGCCGTGCGATCGCGCCGGTCGCGTGCAGGTATCGCCCGATCTGTCGTTGCCGCAACACCCCGAAGTGTTTGTGATCGGCGATCTGGCGCATCTCGTGGATCGCGGCAAGCCGGTGCCGGCGCTGTCGCCCGCGGCCAAGCAGATGGGTGCACATGCGGCACAGATGATTCGCGAGCGCATGGCGGACCGAA
>Ga0302316_10002374_pt1 | contig 13709 bp, 10 predicted proteins | sample III_Palsa_N3_2_FD_200456 | JGI IMG/M metagenome (GOLD analysis project Ga0302316, IMG submission 200456) | Peat permafrost microbial communities from Stordalen Mire near Abisko, Sweden - III_Palsa_N3_2 | ecosystem: Environmental > Terrestrial > Soil > Palsa > Peat permafrost | place: Sweden...
CGGCACGCGTTCCGGCGCCGCCGGCCCCAAGCAGTACGAATCGCTGGCCGGCCGCGCACTGGTGCTGTGGACGCTGGAGGCGCTCGCGCGCGTGAAGGAACTAGCCGCCACGCTGGTGGTGCTGTCGCCTGGCGACACGCAGTTCGAGGCGCTGGCCGCCGAAGGCGATGCCGAGGCCGCGGGCTCGTGCTGGTCGGCCAACGTGGGCGGCCAGACGCGCGCGGAGACGGTGTCCGCGGGCCTGCACGACCTGCTCGCGCGCGGTGCGCACGAGCACGACTGGGTGCTGGTGCACGACGCCGCCCGCTGCCTGATCCGCCCCGACGCGATCCGCCGCCTGATCGAGGCATGCCGCGATGACCCGGTCGGGGGCTTGCTGGCGATGCCGCTGCCCGATACCTTGAAACGCGGCGACGATGGCGACCGCGTCGCCGCCACCGTGCCGCGCGACGCGATGTGGGCCGCGCAGACGCCGCAGATGTTTCGGATCGGAGCCTTGTGCGACGCGTTGCGCGCGGGGTTCGCGCGCCGCGACCTCGCGATCACCGACGAGGCCAGCGCGATGGAGGCCGCCGGCCACGCGCCGCGTCTCGTGCGCGGTGACTTCGAGAACATCAAGGTGACGTGGCCCGAAGACTTCGCGCTCGCCGAGCGCCTGCTGCGCAGTCGCTCGCTGCAGTCATTGAAAAAAACGACGAAAGCCATGCCATGACCGTTCCGTTTCGCATCGGCGAAGGCTGGGACACCCACCAGCTCCACGCCGGCCGCCCGCTGATCCTCGGCGGCATCACCATTGCCCATCACGTCGGGCTGCTGGGCCACTCCGACGCCGATGCGCTGTGCCACGCGATCACCGACGCGCTGTTCGGCGCCGCCGGCCTGGGCGACATCGGCCGCCACTTCCCGGACACCGACGACGCCTTCAAGGGCGCCAACTCCATCGTGCTGCTGGCCGAGGCGGCCAAGCGCGTGCGGGCGGCAGGCTGGGAGCCGGTGAACATCGACTCGACGATCGTCGCGCAGGCGCCCAAGATGGCGCCACACATCGCGGCCATGTGCGCGAAGATCGCCGAGGCCTTGAGCATCGAGGTCGACCAGGTCAACGTGAAAGCCAAGACGGCCGAGAAGATGGGGCCGGTAGGCGAGGGCAAGGCGATCGAGACGCGGGCGGTGTGCCTGTTGCAGCGCGTCGAACCGCGCTGAGCTGCCACCGCCAGGCTCAGCGGACGACCGCGGGCGAGAACGCGAACGGCAGCAGCAGGTGCGACGGCTTGCTGCCGTCCGCGGCGATGGCCCACACGTCCGTTTCCGCGGCGGACTGCTGGCTGTCCAGCGGCATGCTGTAGAGGATCTCGTCGTCGCCGTTCCATTCGACCTGGTCGTCGACGCTGCGGGTCTCGCTTGCCAGCACGGTCACCTTGCCGCTGGCCAGATCCAGCACGGCCACGTGCCAGAGGATGCGGCCGCCCGCGTTGCCAGTCTCGCGGCGCTTGAACGCGATGCGCTTGCCGTCCGGCGAGAGCGACGGGCATTCGACGTCGCCGGCGACGACGCGCATCTGGTGCGTCGCCAGGTCGCCTTCGACGAGCCAGGTCTTGCCGCCGCTGCCCAGCGTCGCGTAGAAGCGCGGCCCGTCGTGGGCGAAGGTCACGCCCCAGAAGTTGAAGTCGGCGGCCTTGAACGGCGCGCCGTCGCGCACGACCGGCCACGCCTCGAGGTCGTCGACCAGGCTCGCTCCGCTGGTCGCATCGACGATGGAGGTGCGGGTGGTGAAGCCGGGATTCGAATAGGCGTGCCCGTTGATGAACACGGTGAAGGCGGCCTTGCTGCCATCCGGCGACACGCGGGCGCGGCTGGGCGGGCCGGCCAGGTCCAGCTTCTTGCGGATCGCGAAGCGGTCGTCGAACAGGATGGCGCGGTAGACGGTCAGCGCACCCCGCTCCGCGACCAGGCACACGCCCGCGCCGGCGGCGTAGTGCACGCGGTCGCACGAGATCGGAGCGAACTGGCGCGGTCCCGCGGGGTCGTCGAGCCGGGCCAGCGTGACGTGGCCATAGCTGTCGCCGAGCGCGGTGCTGCGAAACAACGCGAAAGGCCGACCGCTGCTGGCGGGAACGGCGGCGAGGGGGGCATACGCGAGCGGCGCGCCCGTGGCGGCCGGCGCGTTCGCCTGGTGCACCACGTGGCGGGCGTAGCCGGCGATGCCGGCGAGGCAGGCGACGACGACCAGCGCGAAGGCCAGCGCGCGCGGGCGCATCGAGCGGGGAGAAGTCATATGGATCCGGGCTCCTTCTTCGTTCGTGCCAGCAGTGCGATGGAAACGAGCAGGGCGCAGCCCAGTCCGACGCTGAAGACGGCCAGCGCGAACGTCATGCCGCGGGCCTGCCACAGCGCGCCGAACAGCAGCGACGCGAACAGGCGCGCGACGCCGTTGGCGGTCGCGACGATGCCCAGGCCCGAGGCGCGCACGCCCGCCGGCACGAAGGCGCTCGCCAGGGCCATGAGGACGCCGTCGGTGCAGGCGTAGTACGCGCCGAGCAGCGCGAGGGCAGCCAGGGCGCCGTAGACGTTCGCATCGACGACCAGCAGGTCGACGCCCGCAAGCAGCAGCAAGCCGTGGCCGACCAGGAACATCCGCTTGCGGCCGAAGCGGTCGCCGGCCGCCCCGGCCGGGATGGCCAACGCCAGATAGGCCAGCGACGTCAGCGCGTAGAACAGCGGAAACCAGGCAGGCTTGGTCGACAACTTGTGCTGCAGCAGCAGGAAGATGAACGCGTCTGCCATCGTGAACAGGCCGAGGAGAAAGCCCACCGCGGTGACGGTGCGCAGGCGCGCGTCGCGCAGCAGGCCCGCCGCCGCGGCGATCGCAGGCAGGCGCCGGGTGGCGGCGGGCGTGGCCGGCGTCGGCACGTCGCGGACGAAGCACAGCAGCGCCGCCACGCCGGCGATGGCGACGAAGAAGCTCGTGACCAGCACGAGATCGAAGGCCTGCGGCAGCGTCGCCAGGATCGCGAACGCCACCAGCGGCCCCAGCAGCGCGCCGGCGGTGTCGAGTGCCCGATGGATGCCGAAGGCCATCCCGAGCCGCTCCGGCGCCGCACTCAGCGAGATGAGCGAATCGCGGGGCGAGGTGCGGATGCCCTTGCCCACCCGGTCGAACGCGATCGCGGCCGATGCCAGGCCCCACGCGCCGCCAGCGGCGAGCAACGCGATCTTGCACAGTGCCGAGAGGCCGTAGCCGAGAGCGGCGACATCGCGATGGCGGCGCCAGCGGTCGGCGGCGAAGCCGCTGGCCAGCCGCGCCACGGCGGCGACGCCTTGCGACAGGCCGTCGATGAAGCCGAACTGCAGCGGCGTCAGCCCCATCGCGAAGACGAAATAGATCGGCAGGATCGCCGTCACCATCTCCGAGGAGACGTCCGTCAGCATGCTGGTCAGGCCGAGGAAGTAGACGTTGGCGGCCATGCCCCCGATGCGCGTGAATCGCAGATCCTGCAAGCGCTTGGGGTCGAGTTGGTACATGGCGGGAGATGCCGGCGAGGCCGGTTGCGACGTGCCCGATTGTGCATGTCGCGCAGCCGGCGCCCGCACACCTTGTTCGACAACGCGGATCCCGGCACGAAGCGCAGCGGGACGCATTGGTGGAGTTTGGGGTTGCCTTTTGTTACTTCCCTGGCCATCATCACACGCAAACCGCCATCGATGTGCGCGGCTCTGGAGGGAGAACCCATGCCGATCCAACTAGGTGAGCCAAGGAAGACCGGAGCCGCACGTCGCGGTTCGGGGCGCCCCGCGGGGCTCGCGCGATTCGCCGCTGCCTGTCTCGCCGGCGTAGCCGTCGCGGCGGCGCTGTGCGCCTGTTCGGCCACGCGTTCCTATCCGCCGGCGCCGGCGTCGATCGACGTGCCGAGCCTGCGCTACCGGATCGGGCCGCTCGATGTCCTGAGCATCGTGGTCTGGCGCAATCCGGAGCTGTCGTTGAACGTCACGGTTCGCCCGGACGGCATGATCGCCATGCCGCTGATCCAGGACATGCAGGCGGCGGGCAGGAGTCCCGCGGAGCTCTCGCACGACATCGAGACTGCGCTCGAGAAATACATTCGCGACCCGGCCGTCAGTGTCGTCGTGTCGAACTTCCAGGGGGTCTATGCCGACCAGATCCGCATCGTCGGCGAGGCGGCCAAGACCCAGGCCGTGCCCTATCGCCTGAACATGACTGTCCTGGACGTGATGATCCAGGTCGGCGGCATCACCGATTTCGCGGACGGCAACGGTGCCGTGCTCGTACGCGGCGCCGAGGGCGGCAAGCAGTACGGCCTGCGGCTCAAGGATCTGCTCAAGCGAGGCGACATCACGGCGAACGTGGCGATGTTGCCTGGCGACATCATCATCGTTCCGCAAAGCTGGTTCTGAGCGACGTGGCCAAGGCGCTGCGGCCACCGGCGACCGGTGGCCTTGTCGATCCATCGTGTCGCCCGCCGGCGCGCACGCACCGCGCACGGATGGCGCCATGGGCCTGTGCCTGGGCGCTGTCCTGGTCCGGTGCGGCGTGGCCGCAGGCGGCGACGCCCGACGCTGCAGCCGCCGCGCCCGCGGCCGTCAATCGACCGCCATCCTTGTCGGTCGGCGCCACGTTGGCAGCGACGAACAACGGCGGGTTGGACGCGAGCGGGCGCGAGCAATTCGACTTCATCACGGCGGTTCGGCCCGAACTGACGATCGTGCGCGCCAGCCCGGGCCTGAGCGTGGACGTTCGTGCAGCCGCGAGCCTGGTCGACTATGCGAACGGCAGCCAGCCCAACAGCGTGCTGCCCGACGCCCGCGGAGCCATCAACTCGACGTTGCTCGATCGCTGGCTCTACTTCAACGCGGCGGCATACATCCGATCGGCGGAGGCCGATCCATTCGGCGTGCGCACCGACGACCTCACCGCAGCCAATCGCCAGGTCGAATCGGGTTTCCTGGCCGGGCCCTCCCTGCAGCACGACTTCGGGCCGAATTCGAGCTTCCTGGCACGCCAGCAGTTCGCCATGGCGCACAACGACGCGGGCGACGGCGCGCGACTGAGCTCGAACCTGACGCTGCTGCGCTTCGAGCGCCGGCCGACGCCGCTGGGCGTGTCGGCCGATGTGTCGCGGCTCGACAACCACGCCATCAACCAGGGCGACACGAACTATTCGCTCACCACGGCCCGGTTGCGCGCCGCACTGCTGCTGGGCGACGAGGTGGAGGTCGGTGCACTGGTCGGAAAGGACAGGAGCGACTACCTCATGAGCCGGCATACCGATCCGCTGTATGGCGGCGCGCTCGACTGGAACCCCGGGCCACGCACGCATTTCCAGCTCGAACTCGAACACCGCTACTTCGGGCAGTCCGGGACGCTGCAGTTCGACCACCGGACGCCCTTCCTGACGCTGGCGATCGTCCTGCGCCGCCAGCCGGTCGATGCGGGCTCTTCCTTCGACACCTCGGGGCAGGGCGCCGACCTGCGCAGTGCTCTGAATGCCATCCTGACCACCCGTTATCCCGACCCCGGCGTCCGCTCGGGGGTCGTCGATGGCATCGTCTCCAGCAGCGGCCTCAATCCGGAAACCGCGGGCGCCGTCAGCATCCTCGGGGACTATCCGCAACTGCAGACCGCCGCACAGGTCGGGCTGACCCTTCTCGGAACGCTCAACACGCTCAATCTCACGGTCTACAGCACGACGACGCGCGCCTTGACACGCGACGGCGAGCCACTGCCGGAGCCGTCCGTGACCGGGTACGACACGCGCCAGCGCGGCGCCACGTTGCAGTTCGAGCATCGCATCAGCCCGCAACTGTCGGCGACGCTGCAGGGGAACTGGGCGAGGATCGAGGGCCTGGGCGCCGACGCCGTGGACCGCAGCAACGAGCAGACGTGGCGCGCGTCGGTGCTTCGGCACCTGTCGCCGCGCAGCGACCTCTCCGTGGGCCTCCAGTGGTACCGATTCACGACCACGGCGGCCGGCCTTCAGTCGTTTGATGCGACACTCGCCATCGTCGGCCTGAGCCACCGTTTCTGAGGCGTTGATGTTCGAGTCGCATTTCGGTTTCAGTTCATCGCCCTTCGCGCTCAACCCGGACCCCGGTTTCTTCTTCGCAAGCAAGGGCCACGCGCGTGCGCTCGCCTATCTGAAGTACGGGGTCTTCCAGCGCGAGGGCTTCATCGTCGTGACCGGTGAAATCGGTTCGGGCAAGACAACGCTCGTGCGAACCTTGCTGGAAGGCCTGAAGTCCGAAGAGGTCGTCGCCGCGCAGGTGCACAACACGCAACTCGACAGCTGCGAATTGCTGCTCGCCATCTGCACCGCGTTCGGCGTCCCCGTGACGGGCTCGACCAAGGCCCACATGCTGGGTGCCCTCGAGGCCTACTTCATGGCGCTGGCCGCCAGCGGCAAGCGTGCGTTGCTGATCGTCGACGAGGCGCAGAACCTCGGGCTGCGCGAAATCGAGGAACTGCGCATGCTCTCCAACTTCCAGCTGGACTCGCATGCGCTGCTGCAGAGCTTTCTCGTCGGCCAGCCCGAGCTTCGCCACATGCTGCGCTCGAGCGCGCTGGAGCAGATGTCCCAGCGCATCATCGCCTCCTGCCACCTCGGGCCGCTGAGCCCCGAAGAGACCCGTGCGTATATAGAGCACCGGCTGGCGCATGTCGGCTGGAACGGCAGCCCAAGAGTCCACGACGAGGTTTTCCAGCGCGTGCATGCGCACACGGGTGGCATTCCGCGGCGCATCAACCTGCTCTGCACCCGCCTGCTGCTGGCGGCCTGGTTGGCGGATGCCAAGGAAATCGACGCACAAACGGTCGAGCTGGCCGCGTCCGACATGAATGTGGAAGCGTTCGGAAACGAAAGCGGCTCGGCGCCACTGTCCGGCTAAACGCCCCGAAAAGCCGCCGGATTGCCAAAAAAGTCTCAGTAGTTGTCACAAGGCGCGTACTAGGGCAACCCCCCAAAACTGGTGACTGTGTTTCCGGCCAGTTACCGTTGATGGCGCTCTTGTAACTGCGGCGGGCTTCCCGCAGGGTACTCACGACCGCCAACGCGTGCGGGGTCCCACGTTTCAATCGGCTCCGCGACTGCCGCGCCGGTTCTGGATCACTTGCAACAACGAGTTGCAACTGGGGCGCATCGCGCGGGCGTTACGCAACCCCTTGGAGGGTACATGTCGTAACGGTCTGGCGCTCATCGACCTGCCTAATCCGTCGAAACCAAAAACATAAGTTTTGGCCCTGCCGAAGAATCCCAGCACACGGGACACGGTAGATCGACTGAGGGAAGTCATAGTTTTTCGCTAAGTCGAGACATCTCGCCTGACCCGATCCCGCTTTTTCTGTATCCCTTTAACGGGAACAGAAAAGCAATTCATTCGAGCAATACATGCATTCTGATATTTCCAATCGCAAGGCGCTGCTGGCGTCCTTGTTCTCCTCCGTGTTCCTGGCCGCCTGCGGCGGTGGTGGTGACGGTAGCCCGTCGACCGCGAGCCCCGAAAGTGCGTCGGTCGATGGCTCCAGCAAACTTGTGACTCAATCGGACAGTTCGATGGCGCAGGCTCAGGCCGTGCGCAACAGCTCGACGCCGCCGATGTCGACGGCGGGCGTGCTGCTGGGCTCCGCGACCATCCAGTCCGGCATCGACACCAATCCCGGCGGCCTCGCCGAAGCATTCGCCTTCACGGCAACGACGTCGGGCAGTTCGAGCACGCTGAACCTCTACCTGGACAAGACCAGCACTGCCACGCAGGTGACCGTGGGTGTCTACTCCGATGCGAGCGGCAACCCCGGCAAGCTGCTGACCACGGGCGTCACGACCAAGCCGGTCGCCGGTGCCTGGAATGCGGTCACCGTTTCGAGCGTCGACATCACGGCCGGCACGCGTTACTGGATCTCCGTACTGACGCCCGCCGGCGCCGGCACGATCCAGTTCCGCGACGTCGCCTCCGGCGGCGGCGGCACGGTGACGAGCAGCCAGTACATTTTGACCGCAATGCCATCCACCTGGTCGTCCGGCGCCAGCTGGGGGAACTCGCCGCTGTCCGCGTATCTCGCGGTCTCGTCCACCTCAGGGACCCCCGCACCGGCACCGACGCCCACTCCGGCGCCTGCACCCACGCCGGCACCGACGCCTGCCCCGGCTCCCGCGCCGACACCGACGCCTGCACCGGCACCGACGCCCACTCCGGCGCCTGCACCCACGCCGGCACCGACGCCTGCACCGGCACCGGCGCCGGCTCCCGGGGTTGCCTCCGCGAGCCTGACGTGGACGAAGTCCGCGAACGCGAACGTCGCGTCGTATCGCGTCTACTACGGCTTGTCGTCCGGGAACTACATGCAGTCGTTCGGCGCCGGGGACAAGACCACGACGACGACCTTCGCGCAATCAGGGTTGCAGCAGGGCGTTGTCTACTATTTCGCAGTGACCGCGATCGACGCCTCCACGGGTGCGGAAAGCGCCTACTCGGAAGAGGTCGTCAAGGTAGTCCAATAAGGGATTGCCTTTCCGGCCCGATGCATCGCTGAATACCTCGACAGGCCGAGCGACTGGATCGCTACTGCGCTGTCGGGTTTGAAATATCTGGAGAATTTGATGAAGTTTGTAAAATCTGAATTTGCCCCCGCAGGCGCGGCTGTGCGCGGTGTCGCGCTGTCGTCCTCGGCTGTCGGCACCCTCGTGGCCTTGCTCGCTTGCGCGACTGCCACCCCCGCCAGTGCGGCCGCCTACTACGTGCGCGTCGACGGCAGCGATACGGCCTGCAACGGCTCGGCGAACGCCGCCGCGACGAGCGCGCCCAATTGCTCGTTCAAGACGATCACGAAGTCGGCCAGCAAGGCGGTCGCTGGCGACAACGTCAGCATCCAGCCCGGCTCGTTCTCCGAGGTGGTGACGCTTTCGAAGGCCGGAACCAGCGCCGCGCCGATCGTGTTCTCGGGCCCGGGTGCCACGCTGCTGGGCAACCTGTTCATGACCGGCCAGTACACCACGGTCAGCGGCCTGACGATCTCTCCGCCCACGGCCGGCGGCTTGTATGCCGTCAGCATCTCGGGCACGAACGACATGCTGAGCAACTGCACGGTGACGGCCTACGGCGCGACCGCGAGCCAGCAGGCCACGGCGATCGGCTTCGAAGGCGGCTCGTTCAACACCGTGCAAGGCTGCACGATCCGTGACCTGAACGACATCGACGTGTTCCACGTATGGGGTCACGACAACACGATCCGCAACAACTACGTGACCAATATCCAGCAGATCAACTACAACCTGAACCACACGGACTTCATCCAGTCCTGGGGCTATACGGGTGCGCTGGCCTACAACATCCTGGTCGAGGGCAACCTCGTCACCAATTCGACGTCCCAGCTGGGCAACACCGAGACCGACGGGCAGGCCGGCCTGCACGACTGGACGTTCCGCAACAACGTGTTCGCCAACATCCAGAACGCATTCTTCTGGGGCATCCCGAACTCGAGGTTCTACAACAACGTCTTCTACAACATCGGCAACAACCAGGGCTATGCGCTGAGCCTGTACACGCAGACGAACTACAGCTCGGTCGGTGTGGAGATCGTCAACAATGCGTTCGTCGCCAACCAGGGTGACGTCAACTTCCAGAGCACTTCCCCGAGCCAGCTGGCGGCGTTTTCGAACAACTACTTCGGTACCGCCACGGGGGGCACGAAGAGCGGCACGCAAGGCAGCAGTGCCATCAACGGCGGCGATCCGAAGTTCACGAGCGTGGCGAACTACGACTTCCATCCGCTGGCCGGCAGCGTCCTGACCGGCAAGGCGACGTCTCTTGCCACGACGTTCACCAACGACAAGGATGGCAACACGCGCACCACCTGGGACATCGGCAGCTACAAGCTCGGGGGCGTGGTTCCGCCCCAGGGCGTGAAATGACGCCGTGATCTGATCTGATCTGATCTGATCTGATCTGATCCGGACGCCGAGGCGAGCCGCACGCAAGTGCCGCTCGCCTCAGTTTCTTGTGGCATGGGCGATCAGCGATTCGCCGCGTCGGTCGGTGAACGGGCGCAGCGATTGCGCCGCAGTGGCCAGGCCCAGCGACAGGCTGCGGGCCAGGAGCCCGCCTGATCGGTGCTCGCTCGGATTCGCGCGCCCCGAACCGAGGAACAGGGCCAGGCTTTGTCTCCAGTAGAACTCCGAGTTCGCCGTGGTGATCCGGCAGTCCTCGAAGCCGGCCTGCCGCAGCAGCGTGACGATGGAGCGCGGGCCGAAGATGTTCAAGTGGCGTGGGGGCTCCAGCCCGCGCCAGTTCGACCGGAACACGGCATGTCCCAGGCTGACGCTGTTGGGCGTGTAGAGAACGAGCACGCCGCCGGGCTTGAGAATCCGGCGGCATTCGCTCAGGGTCGACAGCGCATCGGGCAGGTGTTCGACGACGTGGTTCAGCGTCACCACGTCGAAGGACGCGGACGGGTATTGCTGGGATTCGAGCGCGCCGCTGCGGATCGTCAGTCCCCGGTCGCGGGCGGCCTGCACGGCCGCGTCGTCGAAGTCCAGGCCCTGGACAGCCCAGCCGAGGTCGCGCATGCGCACGAGCCAGTCGCCCGATCCGCACCCGACGTCCAGCAGCAGGCCACCCGGCCTGGCGCTCAACTGGCGCACCTCTTCGTCGACCGCTGCCCGGCGCAGCGGAGCGAGGTAGAGCAGGGCGCCGAACGCACGCTGGGCGGCGCCGACGGTCGTCGAGCCGTAGCCGTACTTCAGACGTAGATACCCGCCCTTGAGCCAGAGGTAGGCCGCCTTCGCGCGACCCGGCTTCAGCGCGGTACGCACCTCCTGGTGCGTGTAGTACTCGGCATAGGCCAGCGGCAGATCCTCGACCAGCGGGGCCGGGTTCAGCCAGACGGTGTCGCAGCTGGCGCTGGCGCATCGGAAGGTGTCCCAGGCGCCCGACGCGTGAAACAGGCGATCGCGCTGACCCTGGTAGAGCGGGTCGCCTTCGTGGCCGCAGACCGCGCAGCGCGGCTTGGCGCTCGAGCGGATCGGCTTGTCGTCGCTAGTCACTGGATGTCCTCTCGGCGACGAAATAGAGGGTGGGCGCCATCAGCGTAGCCAGAGGGGCAGGCGCGTTCACCTTGAGCTCGCGCGGCACCGTGATCTGCCGCACACGCAGGCCAGCGCGCGTGATCCATAGCCCCAGCCCGCGGGCGCTGGTCAGGTGCAATTTCGATGTCTGCCAGCGGCCATGAAGGCGATAGCCTTGCGAATTCTTGCCGAACAGGCGCCCCGACCAGCGCCGCAGCAGCCCCAGGTTCGGGGCCGATCCGACGATGACTCCCGCCGGCGCGAGCAGCGTCGACAGCCGGCGCAGGAGTTCGACCGGATCGGCCAGGTGCTGGACGACGCCCGGGAGCAGGATCGCATCGAAGCGGCTTCCCTGCAGTTGAGCCAGCGCCAGCGCCAGGTCGGGCGTCATGACGCGAATGCCCGATCGCTCCGCGACGCGGCCGATGACCGCATCCAGGGGGATCGCGACGACCTGCTTGCCGGCCCCGACCAGGTGCGCCTCGGTGCGACCCGAGCCGCAGCCGATCGACAGGACCCGCGTCGCCGTGGCCGGAACCCGCGCGAGCAAGGCATCGTCGCGCGGCTCGTAGTAGCTCTTGTCCCAGCGCTGCGTGGGCAGCGCCTTTTCCGTGTCGAACGCCTGGCCGCCCCCGAGCTCGCCGGCATGGATCGCCGCGAGGGCCTCGAGCTGGCACAACAGCCCGTCGCGTTCGAGCACTGCGCAGTCCTTGTTGATCATCCCGTTGCCTTTCACGTAGGCATCCGGCAGGTGATGGATCTCGAAATCCTCGAGGTGCGAGATGCAGATCACGCGCGACAGGCCGCATTGCGTGTACGGGTCGGTGCCTGCGGAGCAGAGCATGTCGTAGCGGCCCCCGTGGGGCTCGACGAGGTAGCCGCTGGACGCGATCGCGGCGCGCAGCTGGTCCCGCGTCAGCAGGTAGCAGGCGGAGTGGTCGTTCGTCAGCCGCGCATGGGTGTAGGCGCCGCTGCGCGCCACCGAGTCGGCGATCCAGCGATAGGCGCCGTGGATATCCGGGTAGCTGTGCGTGCCGTCGGCGCGCTGCTCGTAGCGGATGAAACCGGGCACGAGTCCTGCGGCGAGCGATTGCGCGGCGTCCAGGAACGCGGCGATGTGGCGTGCCTCGATGAGGGTGTCGTCTTCGCTGTAGATGAACAGGTCGTAGTCGTCCGCCTTCGCCGCAAAGACGGGGCGATGGGCGAACGGCAGCGACCATGGGTTGCCGATCGGCAGGCCGACGTGGACGGTCACGCCCGCGGGGTACGGCTTGGGCTTCTCGGAGAAGACGCAGATATCCACGGGGAATGGCATCGAGCGGTATTCGGCTATCAGGCGATCGAGATAGGGGCGGTTCTTCTCGCCGTAGTTCGCGATACCCACCAGGACGCGCGGCGAGCGGGCGGTGCGTGCGACGGCCTCGGCAACGACTGCGGGATGGCGGCCCTGGACGCCTTCGACAGGGTCCTCGACGGGTGCGAAGGTCACGAGTCCACCTTGAACGAATATCGCCGCACCACGGGCAGCGCGACCTGCGCCGGTTCGCACGCTCGCGCATTCGCCGCGCTCACGCTGGCGATGGCCGCCAGGAGCCAGTACAGCACGAGGATCAGCTGGTCGAAGTAGTTGACGGACAGGAACGTCACGCAGTGCGCGAAGAGCGACGCGCCCAGCGCCCAGATGAAGAAGTTGTCGCCGCGCGATGCCGACGGGTCGGCCGCCTTGATGCCCTTGACGTGCCGTCCGACGGCGGCGAAGCTGACCGTCAGCAGCGCGACGAACAGCGACAGCCGCAGCAGACCGCCCCGTACGCCTTCCATGATGTAGTGGTTGGTGATGTCCATCATCCTCGGATCCTCGGCGATGACGTCGCCCGACGGGCCCCAATGCGCGGTGTAGGTCGTGCCGAACAGCCACCACTCGTCGAAGTGCTCGATGGCCTGCTGGATGAGCCAGGCGCGGTGCCAGCCGCCGCCGCCGACGACGTCGCTCATGCGGGCGAACAGATACCAGACCGGCGCATTCATGGCCATTGCCAACATGAGAAAGACCCCGACGAGCGACCAGCGCACGGCCTTCATGCGGTGCCGCAGCCGCCAGCAGGCGAGGCCGATCAGGGCGCACGCGAGCGACAGCAGGGCCCCGCTGGAGGCCGCGGCGACGATGATGACGAGCGCGGCCGTCATCGCCATCAGCGCGAGCACGCGCCGCCCGGGGCGGGCGATGAAGAGCGCCAGGAACAGCGGGAACTGCGTCGCCCCGAAGGCGCCGGCCAGCAGGGGGTGGCGGAAGGCGCCCTGGCAACGCAGTACGCCGTCGCGCATGGGGGTGATCTCCGGCACGCCGCCCATCACGGCGAGCAGGTTGTGGCCGGTCGATTTTTCGTAGAGCATCAGCCCGGCCACCGGCAGCGAGAGATAGGCCAGGCTGACGACGTTGCTGACGATGTCGTCCTGGTCCCGCACCGTGCAGCGCACGACGAAATACATCAGCGCCGCGTTGTAGGTGTCGCCGAGCCGGTTGCCAAGCAGCGCAGTCGACGGGTCGGCCAGGGCACCGAGCGGGATGGCGACGAAGGCCCATGCGGAGAAGATCGTGTCGGCCTTCGTCCATGCGACATCACGGTGTTCGCCCCG
>Ga0302316_10002379_pt1 | contig 13692 bp, 12 predicted proteins | sample III_Palsa_N3_2_FD_200456 | JGI IMG/M metagenome (GOLD analysis project Ga0302316, IMG submission 200456) | Peat permafrost microbial communities from Stordalen Mire near Abisko, Sweden - III_Palsa_N3_2 | ecosystem: Environmental > Terrestrial > Soil > Palsa > Peat permafrost | place: Sweden...
AGCCGTGATCCCGTCATGGCGGCGATAAGCGCGCTGCGAGTGATCGTGTTGCTCTATGCGATGTATCTGCTGTTTACCTATCCGAGCGACGCGTGGTTTGAAGGCTGCAAGAAGCTCGCGGCATCGCGATGAACCAGCAGACCTACAAATGGTTAGACCGGCTCTTCAGACCCATCCAATGGCTGGTTGGATTCGCCACCGGTGTTGCTGGCTTTCTCTTGTGTTTGGAGGCAGCTGGGAATGGCCTAGGCATGGGGCCGCTTCTTCCTTTCTTGTTCGTGATGCTCCTTGCGTTTGCCACCACGATCATCCACGAGCTTGGCCACTATGCGGCGGCAAAATGGTCTGGCATGACGGTGACCCAGGTTCGCTTTGGTCGCATCGAGGTTATTCCGCAGCAGCGTGGCTGGCGGGTTCGCTGGAACACACAGCAGAAGATTCGAATGGGTGGTTTTGTGGTCGCGGTTTGTGATGCTAGGCGTCCGATGCGGCCACAGGTGCTTTTCATGATCGCCGGTGGACCAGTCGCCAACTTGGTGACGGCGGTGATCTGCGCCGCACTGGCAGCACTGTGGTCCTCTGTTCCCGCAGGGTCGCTCGCCGTGGCCTTTGCAATATTCAATACCGGTGCGGGCATCATCAACCTGCTTCCCACTACACGCGTTTCTGGCACGGACGGCATGCGTCTACTGATCTGGCGACGAAAGGAACTGGAACACAGCCCAACGCTGGCGAGCACTCGCCTGCAGGCACTTTGCATCGCTGGCGTCACCGCCGATCTCTTGCCCGTCGACCAGATCGCGGCTCTGGATTCGCAGGCCATGCCGATGCCGCTCTCGGCACTCTGGTATCGACTGAAGGGCCACCAGAACCGTGGAGAGTGGCTGCAGGCAGCGCAGTTGCAAGAGACTTACGACCAGTTGATGGAGGGGGTGCCCAAGCCAACCAAGGCAAAACTGGTCGCTTCGTCTGCCTACCTGCGGACCGAGCTGGTGTTTTCCCGTGCGATGCTGAGCAGGGACGCGGCGTGCTTAACCGACGATCTCTTGCCGAAAGTATTGGCTTGGAGCGTTCCCACCCTGTTGCCGCGCTGCCTTGCATTGCGTGCGCTGTTGCATGGCGATATCGCCACCGCTCTAAAGCTGCTGGATCTGGTGCAAAGGTTCGCCGAGCAGTCGATGGACAAAGCGTTGCCTCAAAGCGAGGCGATGATTCGAAGGCAGATGTTGTGAAAATGAGACGGAGGACGTTAATTCCTGTCCTTCAAACGGGCGATCTTTCAGATTCGATGAGTTGATGGAGGCTGTGGGGGTTCATGCCCGCTGTAGCTTGTGACCGAGGGACTGTATTGGCGGGGCCTATAGGATTTGGAGACTTAATATGACCGTATTTAGTGACAACGCGATCTTGGCGAAGTTTGACCAGTTGATCGTCGATGGGGATCCTAGTCGCGTACGCGGCTGTGCATATTCGTTTGTTGCTGGCAAAGTCTTTCCGTCCCCGAACTCAGACGAACCAGCCCACGCAGATGTGTTCGATTGGACGACCCAAATCGTTGGTGCGTGGCCGGGTGAAGAGGTATACGAAATATGTCCCGGCGAACTCGTATCGCTCAGGACTCGCGAAATCGTGAGAATGCCCGCCGATGTGTGTGGCATCTGGAATCAGACGGACGGGCTTTCGCGCAAGGGGCTAATGCTGGTGAACCTTAGTGCGGTTCCACCCGGATACGAGGGGCACTTGACATGCACCTTCGTGAATTTTGGTAGGCATCGTGTCCGCATACAGCCTGATACGCGAGTAGCTAAGCTAATGTTTCTATCGCTTGATAGCGTTGCGAAATGTTCTTCAGGCGTATGGCAAACCCAAAGCTACGACAGCAAAGTAGCAACGATGGCGAGCGAGTCACCTGCAACATTCCTGCAAATCTCAGAGCAATCCCGAAAACTAAAGGAACTAATCACTGCCGGCAGTGCTCAGATTGAGGAGCTGGCCAAGGATTTTGGCCTGGTTGCAAAGAAGGATTTGAATGAACAGCTAGCTGAAGCAAAGCTGATATTTCGGGAATCGGTATCGACCGATACGCGGATCGCAGTCTACAAGGCCGCGCCGCTTGCTCTGCTTGCGATTGTGCTTCTGACTACTGGACAGTGGCTTGCAACGAGATTTCTCACGGAGAATGTCGAGGTGGTAGCCAGGCAGAGGGCGGATCAAATCGAAGCGAGGATTGACAAGCAGCTAGAAGCTGCTGGTCCTAAGCCTGTATTTGTATACAGTGGCACCGAGGAGTCCAAGGCATTGCTTGATCGAATGAATTCACTAGAAGACGAGATTAGGGTTTTGAAGACTAAGCAAAAGTGAGCGACATTAGTGCAATTGCTGCGGCTTACGATCAAGTCGCTCCCTGGTATGACTCGTGGGAGTGGCAGACGTTTTGGGACAGAAATGAAGTGCCGCTTGTGCTCGCCGAGGTATCTCGCATGGGTCATGCTGAGCATGCGGTTGATTTAGGTATGGGGACCGGCAGATACGTCGCTGCATTGCGTGCGGTCGGCATTGATACTTTCGGCATTGATATTAGCCAAGAGATGGTAGCCATTGCGGCCCGCAAGCTCAAAAGCAGAGAACATTTGCTCGTTGGTGACTTACGGTCGGAGGCGCTTGCGCCTCAATTATTTCAATTGGCTATAGCCGCTCGGGTGTTTTGTCATGTGAAGGACCTTATTAGCGCATTTCGCGCAGCCGCCAACTTAGTTTCGCAAGGTGGCGCACTTATTGTCACGGAGCTCGATATTGACCACGAATTTGAACGGACGAGGATCCCAACGCCTGCCGGCAAGTTTGAGATTGATACATGGAAACGAAGCAGTGGAGAAGTTATTCGAGCGGCTGAATCCGCTGGGTGGCGCTTTGACCGCATGTTGCAGGCCAGGGCGTCGGACTGCGCATGGTTGCCAAGCATTCCAAAGCTTAGCTCTGTAGACCGTGATTCGGACCGAGCGATCTTTAATGTGTTTTCGTTTCGCCGCGATTAGCTGGCGCCGCGATTTTCCTTAAGAACGGCTACAACTACGGGCTCGTTATGCTGATTCGGTCGTGCATCGATTCGTAGGCAGGCAATATCCTCGATCATGCAGTGGGCGAGATAGCGCACATCAATGAGTGGTGTTAGAAGTATGCTGTTAGCCATAAATCGACGCCATTTTTCGAGCGTGATCGGTTCAAGTCCGTAGTAGTGGTAAGACTTGCCGCTTGTGGCCAAGACGCCGCGCACCTGGCCCAGCAGTTTCATTGCATCGAGAAGAGCTGCGGCGTTCTCATCGTTCACGTTGCACTGAAAGTCGAGGAGGGGCAGGTGCGCTTCGGTGCCGTCGAGTAAGTGAACACGCGAGCATAGTCCGCGAACGGTGCCATGGAGCGGCAGCTCCGCCAGTTTGTCGGTAAGCATCTCGACTGGGTAGGCCTCAATAGCACTTGGATAACCGCGATGTCTGAGCGCCTCGTGGACGAACAGATTTGGCGAGAGCGACGGGTTTGAGTCGATGCTCAATCTTTCGGAGAGAACCGGCCTAGGCACGTAAGACGTCAAAGTGATAGTTGAAATGCTCGGCGAAAGCTGGGCAAGGTTGGTCAAAAGTTGCTTCACAGTACATTGGATCATGAGGCCATATTAGCAAAACGGTGTAGTGACCCAGCAAAAATAGGGTGAGGTTTCCTTACAGTCATTTGAATCGTTATGAGGCGGGCGATGCGTGGACCTAGCACCGGCGAAGTGTTTCGACTATGGCGCGAAATTCGTAGCGCTCTAGGGCTCGTTATTGTTGAAAGTTAGTTCGGATGGCTTTCAGGTCGTCGTTCGAGAGAACCTCACGTAGCAGTTGCTGTAGGTTGCGGCGCGTTTCCGGTGCGGCGGAAAGCATGGTGTTTTGCCGGCGCGGCGAGAGAGTGGCCTCTTGGCGAAGACCGCAGTGGCCCGTGCAACTGGACCACGGAAAGGCTGTCGGAGTATCCATGATGCGGGCATGGAAGGGATTGAGTTCGATATCGCCGTGGCAGTGCAGCACATAGCCCGCGCTGTCGACCAGTCGGGCCTCGCGGCCTTTCCATAATGTTGCGGTATGACCGTGACGGGCGCTGAACTGGTCGACCTAGCTCCGGGTTCGAGCTTTTGCATGAGGCGAGCAAGCGTACCGATCTCTGGCGGCGCGGTTACGCGTTGTATCAACTGGCGGCAAATACCGTCGCAATATGTAAGACAACGTCAGTCCTGCCAATATTGATCCGCGACACGACTGCCAATGTGCGAGCCGTTTCATCTTCTAATCAGGTATCTTCGAACAAAAGGACGCTCTGGCGCGAGGTTTGCTTTCAACATCAACTAGCCTCAACTATCCGCAATTCTTAATGCCAATCGCACGGATGCCACACTATGAACATGACTACGTTTCAAGCTGGAGGTCGCCTGGAGGAACATTTCGCTGGATGGATTGATCCAATGAATTGTCAAAAAGCGCCAATCGTCTTGATCGGTGCGGGATTATCGTTTGGACTCGTACCCAGGGCAGATGAATACGCGCAGGAGATCGCCCAACGCAAGATCGAAATTGAAGATCTCATGGGAATTAGGTCATCAATCGTTCCTTATAACGCCAAGGAGCTCTATAGCTGGGCGGAAGATTGTTTGCGGTTGCTCTCAATGCGAGGGGACACGGAAGAAAGCGCTAAGCAACGGTTAGCGCGCGCGATGGGTATTACTACAGACGCAAGATTCTTGGCGCAAACCAATATTCCTCTCAGAGGTACCACACCGCGTCACAGAGTGCTCAGTCGGCTCGCTCGTGAGGGACGAGTGCATTCCTTTTGGTCTTTCAATTGGGACTGCTGGCTTGAGTCGGCATTTGAGGCAGTGGGAATGCGGCGAGGAGAAGGTGGTGGAAGCCATTTCATCGCACCCGAATCTTGGAAATTGCGCTACCACGTCTGGTTTAAGGGAGAACGCGACCCAGTAAATATCAGTACACAGCCGCTATTTAAAGCTCACGGATGTGCAAGAGCACTGCACGAGGGGAATGATGAGTTTGTAATTTCGGCGTCTGAGATGGATCGCCAGCTTTCTGATCAACCACCCGGTAGGATCGATCGAATGAAGGGTGATATTAAGGGGAGATGGACCGTTACAATAGGCTGGAGCGCAACGGAGGGGTATGTAAAACAGTTGTTCGCCAGCATGAAGCAATCCGATGCCTTAAGTAATCACCTGACAATAATCGATGTTAAGGTCGATCAGGCTGGCCTCGCAGAGGTCTGCCATAGCTACGGCGTCGCTCCTGATGCCGCTTCGATTGGCGTAAGTGGTGGTAATGCGCCGGGAACCACAGATGACTTATTCCTGTGGATACAGACTCGTCGCGGATTCGCGGCGCTTACGGCTGCGTGTACGCAACATTCTGAGCTAGTCGTTGATTTAAAAAGTGAGTGCTCGTTGATTCCTGGCTTCGACGACAGGGCATTGAGAAATTATTGGTGCGTAAACTTTATGGATTGCTGGCTGCCAATATGGCTGCGAATTTGCTTCATGGTGCGCGCCCAAAAACATGCGCCGGCCAGTTCTGGAAGTGATGAGATTCTTCCCGTGGAACAGAGAGACGCCCACATACCCTGGATTTCGTTATCCATCGAGCGGGCAGATCTACAAGCTGCAGCGAGGGTTCTTTGCAGAATTAGTAGCTCGTTGCCCGGTAAAAGTTGGGATTTTGAGACATTTCCTGGAGGCTTTTGGAGTCGTTCAGAGCAGCGCTTAGTTTTACCTGTTCCTGTGTGGGCCGAGACGGATGAAATATCTACAGTTAGTTTGAGGTCGCTTCTCGAATCAAAGCACTGGCGAGACAAAGGTCGGATTAAAAACCTAACCGTATTGTTTCTTGACGGCCCCTCTCGGCCTCGACTGAGTAGTAGTGAGCTTATGGTCCGCAAAGAGAGATGGAGAGAGGCGCTTGCAGCATCATTCAGTCATCGCTATCTGGCACAGCAGGGCAATATCGATTCAATTGAGCTTGACCAATTGCCTTCGTTACTTGAGATGAGAGTTCACTCATGAATCCGAGTCTGATCTCGCTAAAACAATGGCTCAAGGACAGCTACGGATCCTTGGGAATAGTCCTGGGAGGTGCAGTTGGTCAGCCTGGTTTCGCTGCCTGGAATGAGGTCGATGAGAATCGAGCTGAATTACTTGATCCGGAAGTTGGAATTTGGACAAGGTTTGTTGCACTTACTAACGCAGAAGCAGTTTCAGACATCGTTAGAGCGGACGTCAGGTGGGCGCTCGATACCCTGTCTAGGCTTGATGTGCGCTCAGGAGTGCCAGAAGCAAGTCAGGACTCAGCAGGTGCTTGGCAGGTGCACTTAATATGGATCGTGCCTCAAGTATGTAAGGCGGAGTGGGAGAGAGCTTTACGCGATTTACGGAACAGAAGCGCGCACCCAGAAGAAGTTGGTATTGATTACATCGACATAGCAGATCATGACATCCATCAGGCGTTGAGCCGAGATGGAATACCCAGTCTATTGCTACAAGTTAGGGCTCTCCTGAGAAGAAATTCAAACCAGATGCCGGCGTGGTTATCGCCTGATGTTGAGTTCATAGAAGGTCTTAAAGCATCGATAGATTCGATAGCGGAAAAGAATCAAAAACTATTCGCAGAAGAGTTCATGCAAGAGATGGATGATTTTTTGCGTGATGCGTCCCCTAATTCTTCGGGTCTTTCTGCGCGGCAAATTTCGAATGTTAACGTCCGAAACTTTCGCAATGTAGTTGACGCAGAATTGTTACTTAAGGCATGCGGCGGTGCCTTGATTATTCATGGTCCAAACGGTTCTGGAAAATCGAGCCTATTTGAAGCTGTAAGCCTAGCTTTATTGGGAACATCCAAGCGCCAATGTGAGTTTTTGAGCGATAGGGACGTTCCAACTAATGCGAAGGGCAACTACCTGAGGAGGGTGCTCACTAGATCTGGATCTAGCGAAACTAATGTTGCTAGCGTGCTCTGGGATGGAGCTGAGTCGCTTCAGTCTCTTGTGGGAAGTGCAGATACAGCCAAGGACATGATGGTTGGCGGCCGGGGAACTTTATTGGCACAGGAGTCCGCCAGGGAGTTCCTCGAAATGAGCTCTGCCGAGTTAGCGAGTTTCGTCCTCAGTGACTATTCACCTCGGGCACGGCGGATTCAATCGGAAGCAGATAAGCGCTCGCTTGCGGCGAAGTCAGACTGGCAGGACTGGCTGCGATCTTACGGACTAAGCGCGGCAATCACCAAGTCTGGAACGATTCTGCGCAAGCTAGTTGCACGAACCCTTTCTGATAACTGCCCACCTGAGCCGCAGGCTCCAATTCTCTGGATACACCAGTTGGGTGAGCAGTTACCTGAGTTTGCGATTCCTTCCAGAACTATTCGTACAAGCTGGGAAATTGTTGACTCAGCAGTCGGTCGCGAAGCAGTCGTTGAACAGGCCGCGATATCTATTGAAAAGACCGGAAATGGCGAACATCCGATTTCAAATTGGCTAGTCGAACGCAATACCCTTTCTAAAAAAATAATTGAACTCATTGAAGCGGGGGCCCTTGCTCTAGAGGCAACTAAACAGGATTGGGCAACGGTAAAGAGCGATCTATTCGCTTGGGCTAAGTGGCTTCGCAGGCCAATTGTTGATTCAGTTAATTCGATACTTGCTGATGAGGGTGACGCTCAGCGTAGTAGGGTTATTAGCATGCAGCTTGCTGAGCTAAATCCACTTGGAATTCTGCTAAGGGCAAGAAAGGAGCACTTGAGCTATCTGAAAGAAAAGCTCTTGACGAAATGGATGGAGAGCCATGCAAACACGTGCCCAACATGTGACGCCGAGCATACAGAGCGTATAGACGACATTATCGACCGTATTGCAATTAGCGTTGATGAAGAATATTCGGGAGTCCGCACTGAGTATGCGAGGCTTCTGGAAGAACAGAAGCAACTTCGCGAGCGGGTTACTGAGGATGTGAGTAATTGTCCGATTTCCCAAGAGCGCATTTCTGATCTCGCGGGTATTTTTCGTATGCCCGTTTCTGGAGCTGATTCTCTTGAGGCGCAACTTGCGGCAAGCCAAGACTTCGCTGAAGTACTAACTTCCTCTTTCGAAAGGTTATTTGTGCCACAAGTGTGGAAGGATCCCTTGAGCGCTGAAGGGGTTGAGTCGCTTACACGAGATATCGGCACGAGAATTCTAGCTCTGCGTGCAGAGGGTTTCGCCAAACAGGATCTTCCACTCAAATGGGAGGCGCTCAAGAAGACGATTGATGAAACAGCGCTAAGCGTTGTCAGTAGCCATTTGCCGAAGACTGTTGGTGCAGTTTGGCGCGAGCTTTCTTCGTGTTTGGCTCCGTCACGCTGGAACCAATCTTCTGAGCCAGAAATGGCAATGGAACTAAAGAGGGGGGCAGAAAAATTGGGGATAGTAATGAAACAAGATGATGAGGTTTCGCGATTGCCCGCTCGTCACATACTTAACCAAGCGGAACAGCATGTGCTAGGACTGGCGTGGTTTTTCACTCGTCACTTGACTCATGGCCGATTCTTCATACCGTTTATTGCCTTAGATGATCCGGCACAGGAAATGGATCAAGTGACATACCGAAAATTTGTGAGATTTCTACAGGCTTTCCAGAGAATCCACAAAGTACTTTCCGCGCCTCTAACTATTCTTGTTTTTCTCCATCAAGAAGAGCGTGCGCTTGATTTAGCTCGGGCAACTTCTCCAAATGGCGCTCTTACAATTTTAGAGTGGTCCAGAGAGATTCGCTCCTCGGGTCCCGCCTCTACTGTACATGTTTTGCAGCTTCGCAACTCCGAGCAGACTGCTCCTTTGCCGTTCTTCGCGGAAGTTGCTTCGGCGACAGGGTAGTATGAACGGGGTCAGCTCATAGTCACTTTTTCTTGACGTAACGGGGTTGCCGTACTCGCTTATTACCATTGGTATCGCTACGCGACCAATGGCGGGAGAGATAAATGGAAATCAGGGATGGCAAGCTCGTTTTTACGACGGATTATCTGCGTTCGATCAAGCGAAACCTCATCAGTCCGGAAACCGTCTCTGTCTATCGCGGCAAATGCTCGGTAAAAAAGGGGCGGAGGAAGTTAAATACCCTAGGGCTCAGCTTCAAAAGAGGTGCAGCGGCAATTTTAGGCTGTTGGCTCATTTCGGCCGAATAAAGCCGCATCGAAATATCGGAAATGCTCACACGACTCAAGGAGTAGCGTTCGGTGACTTTCATTGAATCCATACAAACCTGTTTCAGGAAGTACGCGGAATTTGACGGCCGAGCATCGAGGTCCGAGTTCTGGTGGTGGACTTTGTTTGTCTTGCTCATCAGCGCGGGCGGACAAGCTATTGGTGACACCGCCGCGGCGCTCGTTGGTTTAGGTACGCTTCTGCCATATCTCGCGGTTAGCGCGCGCCGACTTCACGATGTTAATCGCAGTGGATGGTTGCAACTTGTCGGGTTCATTCCAGTGGTTGGTTGGGCGATCATGATTTATTGGTGCGCGCAGGAACCCACGAACCCGAACAGGTATGGGTAGGAAGCGAATTGTGTTTAAGCCAACCAAGTCCAATCAAGAACGCAAATAAAGGGGCGTGGCTAATTAAGCTTCATTTCTCGGTACGGAACGTGGTCTGACCTGCTTTGATTTTCGAAAAAGCCAGGCCACCTTAGTCCCATTTGCAGGTTGCGTGATCATCTCGGAGCATGCCTAATGAAAAAGGATCATTTTGGATTATTGGCAGCAACCATGACTGTGACGGCGATGTTTTCGCTACTGCTTTGGATCGCGCCTTTAGTACAGCCACTGGCTTCAACACAGAAGATCGTTGCAATCGGTGTCGGTGTACTCACATCTTCGGGGGTCTATCGTTTGATCGCATCCACGTTATATGAGTTATTTCAACGGATTTTGGTCGTTCGCCGCTTACTACTTGGCAGAAATTTCCTGGAGGGTACGTGGGTTGGTTTTTATGTGCATCATGGCCAACCCAGATACACCGTGGAATTCTTTGATCAGGAATCAGGAGAGCTGAAGGTAAGCGGCCGTGAATTTGATAGTTCAGGAAAAACGCGGATCGGCTGGGAGTCATACGCATGCAACATCGATGACGCAAGCGATCGCCTGATCTATTCATACTCTTGCGATATTTACGCCGTTTCGACCCAGCGTCAAGGAATTGGTGTTTTCAAACTTTTGCGAACACATAAACGAAAGGCGGCTCGTGCTCTCGATGGTTATTCAGCAGATCTAATTGATGGGAAGAAAGACCCAAATTTCGAACATAAGGTCAGCGATAAGCGCATACCAGACGCGGAAGCGCTCTTTAAAGCTCAAGAGATATTCGGAAAAAGAACATAGTGAAAAGGTGTCAGGGACAATTCAGGACACCGCTCCTCACGCCACCGGGACGATCAAATTGTTCCGAACACCATAACTAACCAGGTCAGAGCTGGTAAGAGCCCCTTGCTCGCTTTGTTTCGGAAAGGTGACGCAGTGATCAGCAACCAATACGAGCCAGCTCAGAGATATTTCTTCCGTTGTTAAATGTCTTTGGCCAGTAACGGGGTCGGTTTTACTTATCGGGACGGTTGCTTTGGCGGTCTGCGGTTAGGTCTTGCTTCTTCCAACTCCTGTTCGAATTTATTGACGAACTCGGTCAGCGAGCTCCCGCAGGCATTGCAGAGTTCGCGCAACTGCAGCAGGTCCATCCGACGTGAGCCACGTTCGACGTCGCTGACATAGAGCTGAGGACGCTGCAGTGCCGCCCTCAGATCGACTTGGGGTAGGCCGACCGTAGTGCGAAGTGCGTGCAGATGATGCAGCAGCACCGAGTACTCGCTCTTGTGTATCGACTTGGCAGGCATGACGGCGATCTTTGAAGACCGGCGTGTCGCTATATCTGCTTTTCAGATATCTGAAATAAAAAGATAGATTCAGCTGGCGCGGACGGTCGTGTTCGCGATATCACCGGAGGAGGGATGCCATGACGGAAGAACGCCTTGTTTTCGGAGTCACCGTCGACCAGCTCGACGAGCTCAACACGCTGCTCCGGACGATCACGGCCCATGGCGACGTGATCACGGTCGGCTGTGAAGAGCCCCTACATCCGCAGACTGTGTCGACCCTGGGTGAGGTCGTCTTCAACGCGGCGCTTGCCGTGCGGGAGGTCTTCGATCGAATCGAAGCACAGAAACTCTGAGCGGAAACGAGTAGAGATAACCAGGTCAGTTTTCGACCGTGCTCAGTGCGAATCCACGCTAGCCGAAGCCGCCGGTACCGGCGACTCGGCTGCTGCGCGTTAGAGCGCCGACGTGAACCGCCGACGCGTTTCCATCGAACCCCTCCATGCAGGGATTGTCCTTAAAGCTTTGTGGTGTCCGAGAAATCAGGGGTAGTCCAGATTGACCCCGTTCTTAGTTCGGCCAAACCGGCGGTTGATTGGCGGTTGGGTTGGGGATGTAGCGGCCGTAGCTGACCGTCGCCAAGGTGCGGATGTTCTGCAGCAGGTTGGGATTGGCGACGACCGAGGGATCGAGCGGATTGCTCGACAGGATCACCATGTCGGCGACGTTGCTGGTCGCGAGGCTGCCACGATCGGTCATGCCGTATTGCCAGGCGGCATTGGTGGTGAACGCCTTGATGCCATCCAGAATGCTGATGCGTTCGTCGCCCGGATAAGCCGGGTTGTTGGCGAAGATCACAGGACACGTCTGCGTGTTGCGGTTCGGGTACCAAGAGGGCTGCTGGGTCTGCCGCGTCACGCCCACCCAGATCTCGAACAGCGGGTAAGGCGGCGTCACCGGCGTATCGCTATGCAAGGTGAGATGCAGGCCGCGGTCGCGCACCGCGCGGGCAGGGTAGATGTTCATCGTGCGCTGCGGGCCGAGCACCTGCTGGCATTCCGGCAGGCCGTAGTAATACACATTGGTCGACATGATGCTGACCACCACGCCCGGGTTCAGCGTCTTCAACTGATCGAGCTGTGCCGTGGTGATCATCGGCGCATGCAGCATCACGTCGTGCGTGCCCGGCGGCGGCACCGAATGGTCCTTGGTGGCCGAGGCCATCACCGCGCGCACCGCATTGCCGATCGCGGCATCGCCGATCTGGTGGATCAGCATCGGGAAGCCGGCGGCATGCGCGGCGTACAGGCGCTGCTGGATCTGCTGCTCGCTCAGGTCGGGCAGGCCGACATACGGCTGCTGGAAGATGCCGCCGTTGGTGAACGGCGTGAACACCTGCATGTAAGGCGAGTTGAGAAAGGCGGTATAGCCTTGCGGCGATCCGTCGGTGAAGCTTTTCAGCATCGCCACGGTGAGTAGTGGGTTGCTGCCCACCAGGGTTCTGCCCGCCACACCGGTGGCGACGATGGACGAAAAATCGGGACTGCTGTCGTCATAGGCCACCATGGCCGCTGACAGCGGGAAGGGACACTTCGTCGGCAGGCAGTTCTGCAGGACCTTGTTGTAGAGCCCGATATCGTCGATCGTCGCGGCACCTTCCTGGGCCAGCGTATAGCCATGTTGCGCATAGATCGTGGCGGCCTTCTGCAGCAAGGTTTCGGCCAGGGTGGGATAGCGGTTGAGCACCAATCCCTGCATCTTGCCGGTGGCGTACAGCGACAGATCCTCGTCGAGCTGCCCCTTCTCGGCAAGCTGGGACTCGACAGTGGGATTGGTGGTGGGCGCATGGCACGCACCGGATGCCGCGGAGGTGTTGCAGATATTGAGCATCTGCAACGCCTTGGTGTTGACGTAGGAAATATGCCCCGACTCGCTGGTGACGTAGATCGGGATGTCCTGTGCGATGGCATCGAGCTGCGGCCGTGCCAGACCGTTTTCGAAGGTCTCGCAATCGAGGCCGAGGCCATCCGGCTTGCTGCAGCCGGCGCCATGGCCCAGGCGTGATGCGTCATAGTTGAATGCCAGCACCGGCAGCGGATCGATCTGCGAACCCGATTGCCGAATCTTCGCCACGGCCGCCTTGATCCGCGCCGTCACATCCTGCTGCGTCTGCACCGGCACGAAGCAGTGCTGGTAATCCTTCGCGTCGAGGCATCCGGGCGTGCCCGGCAAAGGCTTGAAGAGCACGTTGATGTTGGAGACATCGGTCCAGTGCTCTGGATCGTTGTACATCGCATAACCGGCCATGTGTGAATGCGGGTCGATAAAGCCCGGCAACACCGTCGCGCCGCGGAGGTCCACCTGCTGCGTATTCTTGTCGGCCAGCCCTAGCACCTGCGCGTTGGTGCCCACCTTCATGATCCGGCCGGCGGGCCCGACCGCGACACCCTGAGCGGAAGCGTTGTTGTCGTCCATGGTCAAGACATTGGCGTTGTAGATGACCAGCGCAGCCACGCCAGGACTGGCCAGCGGCGAAGGACTACCCGCCGTTGGCGACACACCTGTCTTGACGGCTCGCCTCGAGGCGGAGCCATCGGTACTGCAACTGGTGATGGCCGCGCTGGCAAGGATGACAAGCGCGAGTAGGGCGGCCGCAATCAACCGGTAGAATCCCTCTACTTTCATGGTTATCCCCTGACGACGAAATGGCGTGTTAGGGGATGTAACTCCGACCCGCCCATGCGGAATGCACCAATCCGGCAACAAGCGCACTT
>Ga0302316_10002380_pt1 | contig 13690 bp, 5 predicted proteins | sample III_Palsa_N3_2_FD_200456 | JGI IMG/M metagenome (GOLD analysis project Ga0302316, IMG submission 200456) | Peat permafrost microbial communities from Stordalen Mire near Abisko, Sweden - III_Palsa_N3_2 | ecosystem: Environmental > Terrestrial > Soil > Palsa > Peat permafrost | place: Sweden...
GCAAGCATTCACTACGAGACAAATGCGAACGGAAAAAGCATGAACGCTCTCTGTTGACAGTTTTTTCGGACGCGGGTTCGACTCCCGCCGCCTCCACCAAACATTTTATTTCAGGCCTGTATTGATGCGAGCCGACGAAAACACCTGCTCTTCGAATCTCGCCTCCGTTGACGGCGACCTCGCCTAAGCGATATTCCCAGAGTTTATCTCTTTGTAACTGACGGCACTGCAACGGGAGAAGCGATGGGAGGTTTGTCCTGCTGTCTATCAGCCGAACGCCAAGGTTGGCAATTCGGGCACCAGTAAGTGGAGCGCGCCTGTTCCCCCTGTTTACGCATCAGGATGCTGGCGCCGCAGCGGCGGCATTCCTTCCCCTGGCGTCTGTAAACCCACAGCCTGTCACTTGAATCCATGGAGTGCGTCGTCCGACGGTTCCCCGTGTAGGTGACGACGCCGTCACCAGAGCTATCGAGCACGTTCGCCTTCATGTATTTGTGCGAGGCGTCAATCATAGCGATCATCTCGCGTTCGGTGATGGTGTTCATCAGACGGAAGGGATTTACACCGGCAGCGAAGGCAACTTCGCTCTTGTACACATTGCCAAGACCTGCGAGTACGCGCTGGTTGAGTAGCACCACGGCGATCTCGTCGGCCGGATGGGAAGCAGCGCGCTCACGCAGTGCCTGAACGCCCGCTTCGATGGAGAACTCATCAGCCAGTACATCCGGGCCGAGTCTGGGGACTTGTGAGTTACGTTCAAGTGAGCGAGCCGTATGGAACTCGGCGATCGGGACGTTGAACGCAACGGCATGGTAGTCGCCGCAGGTGATAGCCACGCGCATGCGCTCCTTTCGCTGCCACCACTTCTCGCCAGTCCTATAGATGTGCCACGTACCGCTCATGAGCATATGTGTGACGAGAATTAGATCACCGGAAAAGAAAATGAGGCACCATTTGCCGCGAGCTTCGACCTTCTCGACGGTGCGGCCAACTAAAGGCATGTCATCGTTGATGCGCGCAAGTTTCGCTAGGCCCGTTTCAAACGCAGTGATAACTTTTCCGCCAAGAGCCTTCTGAAGGGCGCGGGCCGCACGGTAAATTGTGTCGCCTTCAGGCATCGGGCCTGGCTTCTGCAATTCGACCTGGAAGCGAAGGCAGATTGCGCCGTACGTTAAAACCGAGTGGAGCAGCCTGGAAGCCAGCATCGAGCAGGAAGCGGGCGAGCGGATGCTCGGCGACAGGAACGCCGTTTACGTGAGTAATGAGCATGCTGGTGCGTCCGCGGCCTTCCGGGTTATTGCCACGCTGAACGTGCTGCACCAAAAACTCGGCGAGTGCCCGCGCCGTCTGCGAACGCTGGGGTTCTTCTTCGGGCAGCAATATCTGAAGGTTTGGATTGCCACGTCGAATGTATGCCGCGAGAGCGCCATCGACAAGAACCACCCGCGCGCCGACGCTGCGCGTGAGGGAAGAACCTTCTTCAGGCGCCGGGGGCCAGCGCAGCAGTGCACCATAGGGGTTTGCCGGATCCGTCGCGGCAAGCATCACCACTTCGCTCTGCTCCTGCTGCGTAATGCGGAGAGTCCGAAGTAGATCGACAGCCGCCGGCATCGCAAACTGGGTTGCGCCGAGGTCGGCGGCGAAGTATCCGCGACGAACCCGGCCACTCTCCTCCAATGCCTTGAGCACGTCGTACACCGCGGAAAATCCGCCCGGAAGAGTTTCCGCATGTGCCGTTTCGCGGAAGACAACACCGTAGCGCGTGAGCAACTGCTGCGCGATGGCGTGACTCCACTCTGTTTGTCCCGTTGGGCTGTTGCGCGCGGCATCGAAAGCGACGTCGTTCAGGCTCCAGCGGCCCTGTGCCGTCGGAGGCGTGGTACGGCGGCTACGGAAGCTGCTTTGGTTGTGGACGCGCCGCGCAACTTTGGCATTGCGACCCGTACCCGCAGGCTTCTCGCAGTAGGCTCGCAAGGCGTGCAGCGCGTCGTTGGTAAGCAGACCGCGCCAAACCAACGACCAGAGAGCTTCCAGTGTCTCGCCCGGGTAACCGCCACCGATACTATCGTGCAGCGGTTGGAAGAACGATGCCCCGTTGCGCTGCAGATGAGCAACGATCGTCTGCTCACGTTCGCTCAGAGGGTGCTCGCTGTCGGCGGGTTTTATGGGCCAAAGCAACGGCAGCTTTTCGGCAAGGTAGAGACCGACTCGCCCATCGCGCTCGCCCAGGGGTCCAAGGCCGACCCAAACCACTTCGCCCGCAGCAATGAGCGTATCGAGATCGGCTGACTTATAGTCCACGCTCCGCGCGGGCAGTATCTCTGTCTCCAGCAGGCTCGCGGGAAGTGGCGCGCCCTGCAGATTTTCAATCACGTCCAGCAGCGCGTCCAGTCCACGACGCGGCTGCGCGACACCCTGCCAGCGCGCAAAGAGCCGTGCCAGCGTGCGCTGCTCTACCGGCTCAACTTCCTTGCGCAGTTTCGCAAGAGACTTGCGGCGGATGGAACGCAGCACTTCCGCGTCGATCCATTCGCGATTGACGCCCCCCGGCCGAAAGCCACCTTCTGCAACGCGACCCGTTCCGACGAGACGCTGTAACGTGGCTTCTACAGACGCCTTGGAAAGCGGGTATCGATTGGCGAAATCGTTCGTGGTGAACGGACCGTGCGTGCGAGCATAACGGCGAACGATATCGAGCAGCGCATCGGGAGCGGGTTCGAGAAATGCGGCAGGAAGGCCCGGCGGCAGCGGAACGCCAAGCGCGTCACGCAAGCGAGCAGCATCTTCGACGGCCATCACCCGTTTCTCGCCGGCGACCATCAACTCCAATGCTCGGCGGGCCTTGATCAGGCGATCCACACTCGTTACCACGTCTTCGCTGGTGCTGCGCGCTGCAATTTCTGCGCGTGTCATATCGCCGAGCCGCAGCAGCAGATCGTGAACCCCATCCATCGAGCGCGCCTTGTAAAGATCAACCACGCACTGCAGCTGCTCTTCAACCTCCTCGATGGCGCCGACGTCGAGCAGCTCACGCAGGTCAGCATCGCCGAGCAGTTCGCGCAGCTGCTCCTGGTCGATACTCAGGGCTTGCGCGCGGCGTTCCGCGAGCGGTGCATCGCCGTCATAGATGTAGTTCGCGACATAGCTAAAGAGCAGCGACGCGGCGAACGGTGACGGGGTCCGCGAGTCAGTGACGTGAACGCGGATGGAGCGGCTCGCGATGGCGCGCAGGGTTTCCATCAGCGCGGGCATGTCAAAAACATCACGGAGACACTCGCGATAGGCCTCAAGCAATATGGGAAAGCTGGGGTAGCGCGAGGCAACGCTCAACAGATCGTAGGCACGCTTGCGTTGCTGCCACAGCGGCGTTCGGCCGTCGGCGCGGCGGCGCGGCAGAAGCAAAGCGCGGGAGGCGGCCTCGCGAAACTTCGCCGCAAACAGTGCCGTGGAACCCAGTTGCTGCATGACGAGCTGTGCGGCTTCTTCCGGCTCCATCAACAGCGCGTCGACCTCGGGCGGCGTATCCGTTTCCGGGAAGCGAAGGACAAAGCCATCTTCGCTCCACATGGTTTCAACGTCGAGCCCGGCAGCTTTCAGCTTCGCAGTTGCAGCCATTGCCCAGGGTGCGTGGATCCGGCTGCCAAGCGGCGTAAGAACGCACACTCGCCAGTCGCCAAGTTCATCGCGTACGCGCTCGATTACGATCGTGCGATCATCCGGCACTTCCGTGGTTGCGAGCTCCTGGTCGACGAGAAAGCGCAGCACATTCTCTGCAGCCTGCGGGTCGAGATCGTGCTCCCTGGTGAGCTTTACGATCGCGGCACTACGAGGCATCCCGCGCAGCTCGCGCATAAGCGCGCCGATGCAACGGCCGAACTCTATCGGCCTTCCTGGACGGTCTCCGTGCCAGAATGGCATCTTACCGGGCTCGCCGGGCGCTGGGCTTACAAGCACGCGATCATGCGTGATTTCGTCGATCCGCCACGTCGAAGCACCGAGCACGAACGTCTCTCCGGCACGCGCCTCGAAGACCATCTCTTCGTCCAGTTCGCCAACTCGCACCGGCTTACTGGAGCCGCTGAGGAACACACCATACAGGCCACGATCCGGGATCGTCCCGCCGTTCAGGATAGCGATACGCTTCACACCTTGCCGCGGCGTAATCCAATTCCGCGTGCGATCCCATGTCACGCGCGGACGCAACTCAGCAAACTCATCAGAAGGATAGCGACCAGCAAGCATGTCCAGCACGCCATCAAATACCGCACCGCTCAGTCCCGCGAACGGCGCGGCGCTACGCACCAACGCAAGCAGCGCTGCGTACGAAATTCCCGGCGCTTCGTCGTCCTCGCTTGGCTTGCGCTTGCGACGACGTTCCACCTCAGCGGCGGGCAACGGTGGATGTGCAATGACGGCGACCATCTGCTGAGCCAGTACGTCGAGCGGATTACGTAGAAACCTCGTCGATTCCACGTGGCCCTCGTGCATGGCCTGCGTTACCGCAGCGCAGGCGACCAGGTCTGCGCGGTACTTCGGAAAGATGATGCCTGCTGACGGCGCACCCACTTGGTGACCCGCTCGACCGATACGCTGCATCCCACTGGCCACGCTTGGGGGCGCCTCAATCTGGACGACGAGATCCACCGCGCCCATATCGATCCCAAGCTCCAGCGACGACGTACAGACCAGCGCCTTGATTTTGCCCGCCTTCAGCATCTCTTCAATTTCGCTACGCTGCGCTGCTGCCAGAGATCCATGATGGGCTCGAGCAATGGGCTCACCGGCAAGCTCGTTTAGCGCGCCGGCAAGCCGCTCGGCAACACGACGGGCGTTGACAAAAATAAGCGTCGAGGTCCGACCACTCACGATCTCGAGCAGTCGTGGATGAATGCTCTGCCAGATGCTGGTCCGCTTGGGACCTTGCGAAGCTGGTCCGCTGGGTAGTTCGTCAATTTCCCCGAGCCTTGCCATGTCTTCCACCGGAACTTCAACAGTCAGTTCCAGCGTCTTGCGCGCGCCGGCGTTCACAATCGTCACCGGACGATAGCGCGGCCCGCTAGCTTCGTCCTTGACCGACCGCTCATCGTCAGCGTCAGTCTCTTTCAAAACCCCATCGACGCTGATCTCGCTCTCGATGGAAATCCTCTTCCCTTTCGGTTCCGTGCCCACCCCTTGCGCGCCAGCAAGAAATCGAGCCACCTCTTCGAGTGGGCGCTGGGTCGCGCTCAATCCGATGCGCTGAATGGTTCGACCCGCCAGAGCCTCAAGCCGTTCGAGCGAAAGCGCTAAATGCGCACCACGTTTGGTAGGCACCAGCGCATGGATCTCGTCGATGATGACTGTCTCGACCGAGCGCAGCGCCTCTCCTGCGTTTGAAGTCAGCAGAAGATACAAAGACTCCGGCGTCGTGATCAAAATTTCGCCAGGATGATTCTTGAAGCGGGCGCGGTCCTTTGGAGACGTGTCGCCGGTACGGACGCTGATTTCCGGCGTGTGCACCTCGACACCCTTGCGCTGCGCCATATTGGCAATGCCCGCGAGCGGCGACCGGAGATTGCGCTCCACATCAACAGCCAGCGCCTTGAGCGGAGAAATATAGAGGACCCGACAGCCCTTCGTCGACGCGGGTTCGCGCAGCATTAGCTTGTCCAAACACCAGAGGAAGGCCGTCAGCGTCTTCCCTGTGCCGGTCGGCGCGAGGATGAGCGTCGACTCCCCTCGAGAAATTGCGGGCCACCCTTCGCGCTGCGGCGCCGTGGCATCCTCAAAGACCGCACGAAACCATTCGACAGTAATCGGATGAAAGAGAGCGAGCACGTCGCTCCCGCCGGCCGCTACCGCGGCGCGCTTCCCCCCAGGCAGTCTCCTCGTGTTCCCTGTAGTCGATTTGCGTCCAGCCACTTGATTGCGCTCCGCAGCCATCTTCTATGGCGCTGCAAATTAGATGCAACACGGCAGAGCACGGACGCGCTCGACGTGACATCAACGCGTCGGCAAGGTTCTCGTCTCGTCCTCTGGAGTTAAAGTTTGGCGAGCTCTGTATTTGTGTCCTTCAAAATCGGAAGATCACGATCCGCGTTCTTCCATGTCCTAAGAAAAGCCTCATACTGTCCCCGGCTAGATTCCTTGTTTCCAAGTGCTGCATACGACCGGGCCACACCTAAATACGCCAACGGATAGAGAATCGATGTCGGGTCTATTCCCCGATTGCTCAGAATCTTCTTGTATTCGTCGATCGCCTTGCCCGGTTGGCCGGCTTTGAAAAAGGCCTCGCCCCGAAGTGACAGAATGTTGTAATCGCGCATCTCGTATGGTCTTGCCAACTCTAGGGCGGCAATGGCATCCCGCGGTTTCCCGTGTTCCAAAGCCAGAACCGCGCGGATCCGCGGCAAGTCTACATACGTCAGCAAGGTGTCAGGCGATGGACTGTTGTGCGCCGCAAGGAATGCCTGCGCAGCCGACGAATCTCCCAATTCCGCTCGAAGTTGGGCATAATCCGGAGTTTCCGCATCAGCAGGATGAATTCGATCGAGCGTCCTCCGAGACGCCTCCAGCAGACCAAGCTTCCACTCGACGATTGCCTCATCTATCAATATTTTGTCCGCCGTCTCCGGCAGCTTCACTCGCTCAGCGTCTTGATAAGCCCCCTGAAAGAGATCGCGCGCTTGTCGATATCTCCCCTGTACTGCAGCTGCTCCGCCACGAAACGAAGGGAAATACCACACGGTCGTCCCATCCTCGTGAGTCTCAAGCCACTTCTCCTCTCGAGCAAGCGAAGCCTCATCATCTTCGGCCAACGCAATCTCGAAGAGGTTAAGGTGAAGACCCGTCTCACCCCTTCCAACACGAGCTGCCATCATGGTCGCCCTTTTACAGTCTTCGAAACGGCCTGCGCTTTTGTAAGCTTCCGCGAGATTTTCGTAGATCAACGCGTTTGTTGGGAATTGCTTTACGGCTCGCTCTCCGATAGCAATCGCCGGGCCGTATTGGCCCAACTTCACATATTCGTCCATGATGTTGGCCGTTCCAATGACGTCATGAGGGTAGGCGGACACCAGAACCTGGTATGCCTTGATTCCTGCGATCATGTCCCGTTGCCCGTAAGCGTAAAATCCTGCCCGAATAACGAGTTGCTCGTACGCGCTGATGTGATCGCTCAGATCCATAGCTCTCTTGTAATATTGAGCACCAATCGCAGTCTGGCCACTGTTTACGTTCTCAACTGCAAGTTCACGATAGGCCATTGCAAACTGAGGATCCAGTTCGACCGCTCGCTGATACGCAGCCATGATGTCGCTTCGGCTGGCACCCTGCGACTGCAGATATTTTCCAATCGAATAGGCCCTCAACGCTTCTAAGGATGGCGTTGTAGCAACCCGCAGTGGCACCTCATAACTTTGAACCGATTCGGCGGACTCATTCAGCCCCCTGCGAACGCGCTCGGCAACGGTGTCCAATGCCTCGAGAACCTGTTCCTTGCTTCTTGCCTCCGCCTTTGCACTGGCCAGTCGCTTTCCGGTAGTGCAGGACGAAGCCTCCAACGTTACGAGGTACTTGTTACCGATCGTCGAAATTGTGCCTGCAAGCAACGCTTGACGGTTGGTGCGCTCACAAATCTCCTGGCCAATATCGGCGGTGATCGGCGTATCGCTCTTGCGCCCCATGAATAGGAGCGTGCTGACTCCAGCACGTTCGCTCAAAACGTTCATATATGGGGACTGTTCCAGATCGATCTCGAGTGCCCTCTTAAGAGTTCGATCAAACGTCACGTCCCCCGTCGAATTAACGAAGTCCGTCAATACGACGGAGGCTACGGACGGCTTTTGGCGAAGTCGTTTCCACACCGCATTGGCCGCAAAGAGGATCGCTACCGTCCCCGCAATCAATATTGTGAAGACCACCCAACGAAAGATCGAGGGCTTTCGCTGCGTGTGCTTTTCTTCTGTGACGATGCTAGTTGTCACGGTGCGCTGCTGCAGCACCAGGCTTCCACCCTGCGCCGTGTCTCCGGCTCTTCTGCGCAGATTGGGACCTTCAGATTGCCCCAAAACCTGCACTGGAACAACAAATTGATAGCCACGGCCGGGCAGCGTCGTAATGTAACTGATCTCTCCAGGGCGCTGGTCGAGGGCTTTTCGCAGTACCGAGATGCTTTGGGTGAGATTGTTTTCGTCTACAAAGGCATCTGGCCAGACATTCTTCAACAGTTCATCTTTGGTGACCACCCGTCCGGGGTTTTGGACGAGGTAGAGCAGTACGTCAAATGCGCGGCGCTGCAGGGTCACGGCGCTGTCATTGCGCCGCAAGGTGCGTTCGAGTGGGTCAATCCGGAACTCGCCGAAATGGAATATCTCGCTCATTCTATTGTCTTTATATCCCATTCACAACTTGTCAGTCGCGGTCAGAATGGGTCACTGGCGTTTTTGTGGTTGTGTGCGCACAATTCGCGAACGCTGAAATTCGAGGATCTCGGTGACACGACTTTATCAATGGTTGAGGCAACGGGCAATGGTCTTTCGCGTCGAGTCGCAGGACGACGGAATGCGGCACAGCGTGCGCACCGAAGTGACCGTGCACGAACGAGAGCAGACCTTGGTACTCGAAGGCGCGTCCTGGGGTGGGCCGAAGACGTGTCCTTTGTGCGGAAACCCAATGTTTCCGGTAGCGGAGCCCTCCTCCGAAGAGAAGGCGCAGGAATTGAAGCTTGGACATCGGGACGGCCAGGGGAGCTGTCCGGGGCCCAAACAACGAGGCGAAGTGAAGAGCTCGCGGAAGAGCGAGAACATAAGGAGGCTCCGGTGAGCGGTTCAATTTACGACATACTTAGCCCGGTTTCGCGTCTCAAATCGACGTCGTTAGCCCGGTTTGGCGTTGCACTCGTTCTGCTGGGGATGGCCATCCCGGGATCTGCCCAAACGGTGACGCCGTCGAGCACCAGCCTAACCTTCACCTCGGCGCAGGTGGGGATCTCGGCCGGGACTGCCGAGAGTCTCACTGAGACATTTGCGATCACAGGGTTCAGCACCGTGATCACGCCGACGGCGACGTTGCACTATGGCCTCTCGTACACGGCGGGAGCCGTGAGTTGCACTGGATCGTTGGGGAGCCAGAGCTGCACCGTGTCGGTGAAATTTACACCGACGTATCCGGGCGGCCGGAGAGACGCGCTGTTCCTGATGAATGGCACGACGCGATTGGCGACGGTGCTGGTGTACGGGATCGGTGAGAGTCCCTTCGCGCTGTTGCAACCGGGAATGTTCAGCACCTCAGTACCAGAAGCCGGATACCTCTACGACTCGGTAGTGGATGAGAACGGCGTGCTCTACATCCTGGAGACCGAACAGAATACCGTTTTGCAGCGGACGAAAGCGGGAGTGATCACGGCGCTACCGATCACAGCCCTTAACTCTCCGCGGACGATCGCGATCGACGGAGCGGGTGTTCTGTACATTGCCGACCAGACGGCCAACTCCGCGCTCACGACCTACGATACCGTCCAAGGCACCCAAGGCACCTATCCGTGGCCTACACCCAGCCCCGGATATATTCAGTCGGCCGCGGTCGGCAACACGGGCACGATCTACGAAGCCGACTACTCGGACATCTATATTTTTCCTCCGACCGGCAGTCCGACCGATGTGACGATCAATCCGGCGATCACGCAGCCGAGCATTATGACCGTGGACGCCGCGGGCAACGTATTCATCGCGGGGTACACCATCAATGAGCTAACACCTGGCGGGACGCAGACGGAAGTCAACACGGTGGGCGGGGGCGCGGGACTGTTTACGGATGCCGCAGACACGTTGTATACGACGCGGTACTCCACAGGCGGCGTTGCCGAGCTGCCGGCAACGGGTTACGGGACTTCGGAGGCGGCCGTTGATACAGCCGCTTCCCCCCTTGGAGCTTCGATGGGGCCGGACGGCACCGTGTTCGTCGATAACTATACCAACCTCGACGTCGTGAACCGCTCTTCGGGCGCCATCGCGTTTGGAGCGGAACAGACTGCGACAGCCGCAACCGCACAGACGATTACGTTGTACAACGGTGGCAACGAGCCGCTGATCATTTCAGGGCTGGCCCTGAGTGGATCTTCGACGTTCACCATCGGAACGCTGCCTTCGGGAAACTGCACGTCCTCGACGACGATCGCTCCCGGCGCGCTTTGCCAGGTCCAACTGGGATTTCTCTCCGCCAATCCTGGAAACTTTACTGGCACGCTGACGCTCACGACCAATTCGCTGAACCAGACGGCCGTCACGGAGACGGTGGCGCTCTCCGCGTATATCACCGGTTCCTACCTCGTCGAATCGCCAACGTCGCTGAGCTTTGGATCACAGACCGACGGGACCACGAGCACCGCTCAGTCGATCACACTCACGAACCAGGGGTACGGCTCTGCTGCAGCTGCATACGGTGTCAGCACAACGGACCCAGCCTTCGCCACGACCCTGGGAAGTGGCTGCGCCAACGTCGCCGTGAATGCGACCTGCACGTTGACCGTCACCTTCGATCCCACAGCGGTACAGAGCTACAGCGCGACGGGCACGATACTCGTGAACGATGTGGGGGTGGGCCCTGCACCGTCGCTCACCTTCAACCTGTCCGGCAATGGAACCTCGGCGTCGGCGCCGGTTGTCGGCCTGTCGCCGAACCCGCTCGTGTTCCCGAACGTTGCGGTGAACAGCAATTACACGCAAGGTACAGCTACGCTGACCAATACCGGCACTGCAGCCCTCACCAATATTGTGGCGAGCATCACGGGAACCAACGCGAGTGAGTTCAAGATCTATCCGACTTCGACTTGCACCAGCACGCTTGCCGCGGGAGCAAGCTGCACGTATCTGATCAACTTCTATCCAACGGTGGTTGGCGCGTCTTCGGCAACGCTTTCGGTAGCGGACAGCGCCAGCGGCTCGCCACAAACGATCACGCTAAGCGGTGTAGGAACGCCTGAGGCAGAGGCACAGGTGCAGTTCACGCCGACCATCCTGAGCGCGATTGCAGGGACCGGCACGATGCCGACTAACTGCGTGAGCCCCGCAGAGCCCGGACCGGCTCTGGAGACGCAACTGTGCGGACCGAGCGCGGTAGCGGTGGACTATAGCGGAAATGTGTACATCGCGGAACAGACAGAGAACGTAGTGCTGAAGCTGGATACCAGCGGAAACATCACAACGTTTGCGGGTGTTCAAGGCAGCGCTGGCAGCTACAGCGGCGACAACGGCCCGGCGAACGCGGCCCATCTGAATGCACCCTTAGGGCTCGTGGTTGACGCACTGGGAAATCTCTACATCTCAGACTCCGGCAATCTGCGCGTTCGAGAGGTGAATGCGACGACCAACACAATTACCACCTTTGTTGGAGGAGGCAGTGGCACTTACTTCAATGGCGGCACGGGAACGGCTGTCGTCCTGGCTCCCGCGGGGATTGCCTTTGATCCTTCCGGGAATCTGTACATCGCGGAACCAACGCAACAGATTGTCGTGGAGGTGACGTCCCTGGGCGTTGCGACGCTGTTTGCCGGTGTGCAGGGGCCGGGCGGCGCGGGCGTGGCGGGATATAACGGCGACAACATCCAGGCGAATACCGCCGAGTTAAATGGGCCCTCCGGTGTTGCAACCGATCGCAACGGCAACATCTATATTGCCGACACACTGAACTATCGCGTCCGGTATGTGAATGAAGGTTTTGTGGCTGGCCAAATCTCTACGTTGGCTGGGAACGGAACCAAGGGAAGCACCGGAGACGGCGGTTCGGCGACCAGCGCAGAGATCGACCCCTTATTCATCGAGATGAACGAGGCCAGTGACATCTTCATCTCTGATGGAACGAAGCTACGCGTGATCGGTGGCGACACCGGGAATATCAACACCTTCGCGGGCGGCGGCACTGGGGGGCTGGGCGGGCCGGCGACGGCGGCGCTGCTATCGGGCGTTGGGCAACCAGGCATCGACAACAACGGCAACGTTTTGATTCCGGTCACTGGAACGCCGCAGGTGTTGTCGGCAGGACCGACGGGACTATTGCAATTCGGAAATCAGGCGACGGGCACAACGAGTGCTCCGCTCACGGTTACGGTGGAGAACACGGGTAACAATTTCCTCAACTTCAATAGCCTGAACTTCAGTGCGACTGGACCCTTCAGCGTGACGGGAGGAACTTGCGAACAAGAGACGGATGGCGGGTATAGTCCGAGCGAAACGTGTACGCTGACGGTGACATTTACGCCGACGGCAACAGGGGCGCAAACGGGTTCGATCAGCGTAGCGAGCAATGCTACGGGAAGCCCGTCGAGCATCACGCTGCAAGGGAACGGAACAGCCACGGCAGCGCCGACTGCGACGCTTTCGCCGGGGACGCTGAGCTTCGGGAACGTAACGTCGGGCGTGACGTCGAGTCCGCAGATGCTGACGCTGTCGAATACAGGCACCGCGGCGCTGACGATCTCGGGAATCACGATTGGCGGCGCGAATCCGACTGACTTTGCTGAGACGAATACTTGCGGCGGGTCGCTGGCTGCGGGGTCTACGTGCGCGATTTCTGTGACGTTCACGCCGGGGTCGGCGGCTAGCTTCGCTGGGACTGTTTCGGTCGCGGACAACGCAACGGGTTCGCCGCAGACTGCGACGCTGAGTGGGTCGGGAACGGCTCCGGTTCTGCCAGTTGCGACGCTTTCACCAACGACGGTCAGCTTTGGGAACGTGGTGAACGGAGCGACGGCGAGTGCGCAGACGGTGACGCTGAAGAATACCGGGAATGCGACGCTGACGATCTCGGGCGTCACGATTGGCGGCACGAATGCGAGCGACTTTGCCGAGACGACTACTTGCGGTGAGTCGCTGGCTGCAGGCGCTTCGTGCACGATTGCGGTGACGTTTACGCCGGGCTCGGTGGCGGACTTCGCGGCAACGGTTTCGGTCGCGGACAATGCGGCCGGTTCGCCGCAGACTGCGTCCTTGAGCGGCGACGGGATTGCCGCACCGGACTTTACGGTGAGCGTGACGCCGGCGACGGAGACGGTCAGTTACGGCGGGGTGGCGACGTACCAGGTTACGGTTGGCGAGATCAATGGGGATTTCAGCGGTTCGGTTGCGCTGAGCGCGGCTGGCTTGCCGACAGGCGCGACGGCTACGTTTGCGCCGGCTTCGGTGACACCGGGCGGCGAGAGTTCGGGGAGCGTGCTGACGATTCAGACGGCTTCGCTCACCGCACAGGCTCATGCGCATAGCGGGTGGCGCTGGATGCCGGGCGTGACGCTGGCGTTCTGCATTCCGCTGCTATGGTGGCGACGCAGAGATCGAGTGTGGCGGCTGGGTTCAGGGCTGCTGTGCCTGCTGCTCAGCGTGGGTGCGGCGATGCTGACAGGTTGCGGCGGCGGGTATTACGCCGAACCTCCGGCCCAGACCTACACAATTACCGTGACCGGCACCAGCGGTTCCACTCAACATTCCACCACCGTCACGCTGACGGTTCAGTAGGAGAGACGCGATGCGATTGGACAGAACATTTTCAGCGATAGGTGCGGCGGCGATCAAGGGAATCGTCGCGCTGGCAGTGGTCGCGCTTCCCTTTCACGGTCGAGCGCAGGTGCGGCCGACGTCGGTGTTTGGACTGGAGCCGGGACAAACCAGTGCGGTGGACATCGGGTTGGACTATGCGTACGTGCGGGCGAATGCGGGTCCGG
>Ga0302316_10002393_pt1 | contig 13646 bp, 10 predicted proteins | sample III_Palsa_N3_2_FD_200456 | JGI IMG/M metagenome (GOLD analysis project Ga0302316, IMG submission 200456) | Peat permafrost microbial communities from Stordalen Mire near Abisko, Sweden - III_Palsa_N3_2 | ecosystem: Environmental > Terrestrial > Soil > Palsa > Peat permafrost | place: Sweden...
CGAAACGATCGTGCCCTCGATCAGCGGCAGCAGGTCGCGCTGCACGCCTTCGCGGGAAACGTCGCCGCCTTTGAATCCGCCCTCCATCGTGCGCGCGCAGATCTTGTCGATCTCGTCGAGAAACACGATGCCGTTGTTTTCCGCGTGCGAGACCGCGTCTTTGGTGAGCTGATCGTCGTCGAGCAGCTTGTCGGCTTCCTCGCGCGTGAGCAACGTCCGCGCCGCGCCCACCGTCAGCCGGCGGTTTTTCTGCGATTTGCCGAACATGCCTTTCATCATCTCGCCGAGATTGATCATCTGCGCCGGCGGCATGCCAGGCATATCGAACTGGCCGATCGGGTTCGATCCGGTATCGGCCACGCTCACGTCGATTTCCTTGTCTTCCAGCTCGCCCGAACGCAGCATGCGGCGGAATTTCGAGCGCGTATCGGCCGAAGCGCCATCACCCACCAGGGCAGTGAGCAACCGCTCCTCGGCCCCGGTTTCGGCGCGTGCTTCGACGTCGCGGCGTGAGGCGTCGCGCAGCATGTTGATCGAGATCTCGATCAAATCCCTGACGATGCTTTCGACATCGCGTCCGACGTAGCCCACTTCGGTGAACTTGGTCGCTTCCACCTTCAGGAATGGCGCCTGCGCCAGCTTCGCCAGCCGGCGCGCGATTTCGGTCTTGCCGCAACCGGTCGGCCCGATCATCAGAATGTTTTTCGGCATCACCTCGTCGCGAATGCCGTCGGGCAGACGCTGCCGGCGCCAGCGGTTGCGCAGCGCGATCGCCACCGCGCGCTTGGCGTCGTTCTGGCCGACGATGAAGCGATCGAGTTCGCTCACGATTTCGCGCGGAGAAAAAGTCGGTGCTTCCATCGGTCAGATCGATTCGAGAATGAGATTGTAGTTGGTATAGACGCAGATATCCGCGGCGATCTTCATCGCACGCCGCACGATTTCATCGGCCGGAATTCCCTCCACCGCCAGCAGCGCCCGCGCCGCCGACAGCGCGTAGTTGCCGCCCGACCCGATCGCCACGATCCCGTCCTCGGGCTCCAGCACGTCGCCCTGCCCCGTGAGCGTGAGCAGATGATCCCGGTCCGCCACCACCATCATTGCTTCCAGCCGGCGCAGATAACGATCCGTGCGCCAATCCTTGGCGAGTTCGACGCAAGCGCGCTCCAACTGGCCAGGAAACCGCTCGAGCTTGGCCTCCAGCCGCTCGAGTAGCGTGAACGCATCGGCAGTGGCGCCGGCGAAGCCCGCCAGCACCTGTCCGTTGCCGATCCGCCGTACCTTGCGCGCGTTGCCTTTGATCACGGTTTGGCCAAGCGTAACCTGTCCGTCACCGCCCATGGCGGTGAGCCCGTTGCTGCGCACACACAGGATCGTGGTGCCATGCCAGCCGACGTAGTCGGGAATGTGAGTTTCCATGGCGCGCAATCTGGGGACGGGTTAGGGAGAAAGCAAGGCGAGGGCTCTGCCCCTCGACCCCGCCAGGAGCCAAGGGGCCCCTGGACCCCCATGGACAAGGGCCTCTCGGCCTTTGGCGGGGTCGAGGGGCAGCGCCCCCGCCTTGCTTCCTTCCCTAGACTGCCCCCAAAGCGCACGCCATGAAATACTCCCACGCCGGGCCTAGGTTGGCGACGTGCACGCGCACGGCGCGGCGGCCGCGTTCGTAGAGTACCGCGAGGTCGCCTTGGGCTTGGGCGGCTTTGATTGCTGAGAAGCTGAAGCCGTGGCCGGGGATGGCGAGGTCGAAGGGGTCATCGGTGGTGATTTGCAGGAACACGCCGCTGGCGGGACCGCCTTTGTGGGCTTGGCCGGTGGAATGCAGAAAGCGTGGGCCGAAGCCGAGGCAGGTCGCGACGCGGCGGCGGGCGACCAGGGCGGCGCGCAGAAGGTTCAGGGATTCCGTGTGTTCGGCGGTTCGTTCGATGAAGGCGAGCAGCGCCAGGTAGTCGTGCGGGTGCAGGCGGGCAAAGTGGCGAGCGAGCAGGTCTTGCAGGTCGGTGGCGCCCGCGAGCGCTGCGGCGTTGGCGGCGTCGGCATAGACGCTCACGCCTTGTTCGGTGAGAATTGGGGTGCCGGGCGCAAGGAAGCCGGTCTCCTCGAACGCGGTGGTAAGGGCGCGGGTTTTGCTTTTGCTCGCTTCTACGTCCGGCTGGTCCAACGGGTTGATCCCCATCACGCTGCAGGCGACCCCGGTTGCAAGTTCGAGCCGGAAGAATTCCTGCCCGAGGTGATAGGGGTCATCGACGGTGATCGCCGCCACCGGGTGGCCAGCGGCGATCAAGTCGGCCTTGAGATGGTCCTGCGCCGGGTCGGATTCGCCCGCGAGCGCGTAGAACAGGAAGAACCGGTCGTCGCCGTAGGCCCCCGCCGGCGCGAGCGGTTCGCCGTCGACCGGGATGATGCCGGTGCCGTCCTTGCCAGTGGATTCCGCCACCAGCTGTTCGATCCAGGCGCCCAGGGCGGCCAGGCCCGGGGTTGCGTAGATCGTGAGTTTGTTGCGGCCGGCGCGCGCGGCGGCGCCCAGTGCCAGGCCCAGCTGTACCGCCGGATTTTCCGCGGGCGGCACGTCCGCGCCGCACGACCGCACCATCTGCTGCGCGGTGGCAAGGAAGCGCGCGGTGTCGATGCCGAGAGCCGCCATCGGCGCCAGGCCGAACGGCGACAGCACCGAATAACGCCCGCCGATCTGCGGCAGACCATAGAACACGTGCCAAAATTTCAGCTCTCGCGCCTGGTGATCCAGCGCCGAACCGGGATCGGTGATGGCGATGAACTGCTTGCCGGCGTCGAAGATCAGGCTCTCCTGTACCCGGTTGTAGAAATAGGCGAGGAACAGGTTGGGTTCGAGTGTACTGCCGGATTTCGACGCAACGATGAAGAGCGTGTGCCGGTAATCCGAAAGCTTGGCCTCCAGTGCGGCGATCGCCGCCGGATCGGTGCTGTCCTGCACGTGGAAGCGGGGGATCATGCCCCGGGCGGCGTGCCGGCGCACGGACGCGAACACGGCGCTGATCACTTCGGGGCCCAGGCTTGATCCGCCGATGCCGAGCAGCACGATATCGGTGATCACCATGTCGGCGACGTCGGCGGCCAGATCGCGCCATTTCCCGGGCTGATCTTCTTCGTCCGCCACGATGTCGAGCCAGCCGAGCCACCGCGATTCGTCAGCGCCGGTCCACAGCGAGGCGTCGCGCGCCCACAGCCGGCGGACTTTGCCCTGCCTGCGCCATTCCTCGGCGGCAGCGGCGATTGGAGCCGCGACCGGACCCGCCGCGAACTGATAGCTCGGGGTTGCTGACCGCAACGTAGCGCGGCGGCGGGCGACCACGCCGAGCAGCCGGTCGAACGCGTCGGCGAATTGCTGCACACCGTCTTCCAGCAGCCGGTCGGTGATCTTGCCGAGCGAGATCCCGAGCTCGGCGAGTTGCCGCAGTTGCCGCGCCGCTTGGCCCGCGTCTTCGCACACGGTGTCGGGCTTGGCGGTGCCGTGATCACGGAACGCGTCCATCGTGGCGGGCGGGATGGTGTTCACGGTATCGCGGCCGATCAGGCGATCGACGTAGAGCGTATCCGGATAGGCGGGATTTTTCGAGCTGGTCGAGGCCCACAGCAGCCGTTGCGGCATCGCCCCCTTTTTCGCGAGTTTCAGCCAGCGACCGGTCTTGATCAGATCCTCGTAGTGCGCGTAGGCAAGCTTGGCGTTGGCGATCGCGATCTGGCCGCGCAGGCCGGCGGCGGTGGCGGCGTCGAGCCCGTCATTCAACGAATCGTCGAGTGCCTGGTCCACCATGCTGTCGATCCGGCTGACGAAGAAGCTCGCCACCGAGGCGATCCCCGCGACCGGATTGCCGTGCGAGGCGCGGGCTTCCAGGCCGGAAATATAGGCTTCGGCGACTTGCTGGTAGGCTTCGAGCGCGAACAGCAGGGTGACGTTGATGTTGATGCCCTCGGTGATCAGCGCGCGAACGGCGCCGATGCCGGCGGGCGTGGCCGGCACTTTGACCATCAGATTGGGGCGGTTTACCTGCTCCCACAGCCGCCGCGCTTCGGCGATGGTGCCTTCCTGGTCGTGTGCGAGGTAGGGCGAGACCTCCAGGCTGATGTAGCCGTCGACGCCCGCTGTTGCCTGATAGACCGGCAGCAGCGCGTCGGCGGCACCACGGATGTCGGAGATCGCGAGATGTTCATAAATTTCCGTCACCGAATGATCGTGCGCCGCTTGAAATTCGCCCAGCGCCGCGTCGTAATCCTTTGAATCCGCAATCGATTTCTCGAAAATGGCGGGGTTCGAGGTCATGCCCTTAAGCCCGTCGCGTTCGATCAGCGTGGCGATCTCGCCCGACTGGATCAGGCGGCGGCTGACGTAGTCGAGCCACGGCGACTGGCCGGCAGATTCAAGCTGTTTCAACGGGTTCATCAGATTTCCTTCGCGTCGCCGCGGCCGAGGCTGTCAGCACGGACGCCGAGTTTAGTCCTTGGCCGGTGGGGAAGACCAGGGCCGAAACCGAAGTGCCAAAATAGAGACGGCAACCAATTCTCCGATTGACACGTAAAAAGATTCATGTTGGTTTGATTTCACGTCGCAATAATGAGAAATATTATTGAGACGCCCAAAGCAACATAAGGAACTGGCAACATGCCGCAGGCTTCGCTTACCCGCCAAAAATCTGCTTTGTTAATGATGATCGCGGGAATGGCGGTAAGTTGTTTGTGCATTTCGCCGGCAGCCGCGCAAACCACCCTTCTCAACGTCAGCTACGACCCCACTCGTGAACTCTATAAAGAATACGACAAGGTGTTCGACGCCTATTACCAGCGCACCTATGGCACCAGTGTGGTTGCGAGCACGTCCAACGGCGGTTCGGCCGCCCAGGCCCGTGCGGTGCTTAACGGCCAGCAGGCCGACGTGGTGACGCTGGCGCTGGCCCCGGACATCGATCAGCTCGCCAAGGCCGGGCTGCTCAAACAGGACTGGCAGAGCCAGTTTCCCGATAACTCCACGCCTTACACCAGTACAATCGTGCTGTTGGTGCGCAAGGGGAACCCAAAGAACATCAAGGACTGGGGCGATCTGGCGCGCGATGGCATCAGCGTGATCACGCCGAATCCGAAGACTTCTGGCGGCGCGCGTTGGAATTATCTCGCGGCCTACGGCTGGGCGCTGCATCAGCCCGGGGGCACCCCGCAATCCGCGGTCGCCTTTCTTACCAAGCTCTATCAGCACGTCCCGGTGCTCGACAGCGGCGCCCGCGGCGCCACCAACACCTTCGTCCAGCGCGGCCTGGGCGACGTGCTGATCGCTTGGGAGGACGACGCGCTGCTCGCCTCACGCGACGTCGGCGCCGGCAACTTCCAAATCGTCTATCCCTCCGAGACCATCCTGGCCGAGCCGCCGGTGGCGATCGTGGATAAGGTGGTTGACGCGCGCGGCAGCCGGGCGGTGGCCAAGGCCTACCTCGACTATCTCTACACCCCGACCGGGCAAAACATCATCGCCAAGCATTATTTCCGCCCGCGCGACCTTACCGCACAGGCCAAATACGCCAGCCAGTTCCCGGCGATCAAAACCTTTACCGTTGCTGACCTCGGCGGTTGGCCCAAGCTGGCGGGTAATTTCTCCGATGGCGGGACCTTCGATCAGATCGAGGAGGCGAAGAAGTGATAGGAAGGTCTTCTTTTTAGAAAAAAAGAAGCAAAAAACTTTTGTCACTTCGGGCCGCAGCGTCCGCGGCGAGAAACCGCTGGCCCAAAGTATCAAAGTTTTTTTGCTTCTTTTTGTTCACAAAAAGAAGATTCTTCCCTCTTCGGGCGGCTTATCATGAGTAGCCTCAAATCCCGGATATCGAGCGCCCGGCCCAAACCGCGCGCGCTTCCGGGTTTCTACGGCAGCCTGACCGTCACCCTGCTGTGGGTGGGGCTGCTGGTGGTCATTCCGCTCACCGCGCTGGTGGTGTGCGCCGCCAGATTGGGTCCGATCGGCCTGTGGGAAAGCCTGGACCAGGAGCGCGTGTTGAACGCGCTCGGTCTATCCTTCGGTGCCGCCGGCCTCGCCTCGTTGATCAACCTGCCGCTCGGGCTGCTGCTCGCGTTTGTGCTGGTGCGCCGGCGCTTTCCCGGGCGGCTGGTGCTCGACGCGCTGATGGACCTGCCGTTCGCCTTGCCCACCGCGGTCGCCGGCATCACCCTGGTGACGCTGTTTTCCAACACTGGCTGGATCGGCGCGCCGCTGTCGCGGCTGGGACTGTCGCTCGCCTACAACCGCGCCGGCATCGTGATCGCGCTGATCTTCATCGGCCTGCCCTTCATGGTGCGGACGGTGCAGCCGGTGCTGATCGATCTGCCGCACGACATTGAGGAAGCCGCGTCGACCCTGGGGGCGAGCAGCTGGCAAACCCTGCGCCGCGTGCTGCTGCCGGCGATCGCGCCCTCGCTGGTGGCGGGCTTTGGGCTCGCCTTCGCCCGCGCGCTGGGCGAATACGGCTCGGTGATCTTCATCGCCGGCAATCTGCCCAATCAGACCGAGATCGCGCCGCTGCTGATCGTCACCCGGCTGCTCGAATTCAACGACCGCGGCGCCGCCGCAATCGGCTTCGCCATGCTGGTGGGAGCGCTCGGGGTGCTGCTGCTGCTCGGCTTGCTCAGCCGCAAGCTGCGGCCGGCGGGGTTCCGATGAGCGCCGCCGGCGAACGCACCACAGGTACGTTGTCGATCCTCGCCGCCTGGGCGGTGGCCGCGCTGTTCCTGATCCTGCCGCTGGTGCAGGTATTTTCGCAGGCGTTCGCGCTCGGCTGGTCCGGCATCACCGACGCGCTCTCCGATCCCGACGCGGAATCCGCCATCCGCCTCACCCTGATCGTCGCCGCGATCAGCGTGCCGGTCAATCTGGTCGGCGGCCTGGCCGCGGCCTGGTGCATCGCCAAATTCGACTTTCCCGGCAAGACCCTGCTGGTAAGCGTGATCGAGCTGCCGTTCGCGATCTCGCCGGTGGTGTCGGGCTTGGTCTGGGTGTTGCTGTTCGGCTCCCAAGGTTGGTTCGCGAGCGAACTTGCGGCGGCCCATGTCCAAATCATTTTCGCGCTGCCCGGCATCGTGCTGGCCACGATCTTTGTTACCTTCCCCTTCGTCGCCCGCACCATCCTGCCGCTGATGCAAGAGCAGGGACGCGACCACGAGGAAGCGGCCACGATGCTGGGGGCGGGATTCTTCGCGACCCTGTGGCACGTCGTGCTGCCCGACATCAAATGGGCGCTGCTCGCCGGCGTGCTGCTCACCAATGCCCGCGCAATGGGTGAATTCGGTGCGGTTTCGGTGGTCTCGGGCCACGTCAGCGGGCTCACCGAGACCATCCCGCTGCAGATCGAATCGCTCTACGACGACTATCAATCCACCGCAGCCTTCGCCTTGTCGGCACTGCTGGCGTGCCTCGGGCTGATCACGCTCGTGGTGAAGGCGGTGCTCGAATGGCATATCACCCGAACCCGAAGGATCGCGGTATGAACCTCGCATCCCCGCTACTGCTTCCCGAAGTATCCGTGGCCTCGATCCCGCCGGCGGTCTCGATCGCCGGTTTGCACCAGCACTACGGCCGCTTCCCCGCGCTGTTCAACGTCGATCTCACCGTCCAGAAGGGCGAGTTCCTGGCGCTGCTCGGCCCCTCGGGTTCGGGCAAGACCACGCTCCTCCGCACCATCGCCGGACTCGAGCCTAACTATCAGGGCTACCTCGCGATCGACGGCGAGGAAATGCGCCACCGGCCCGCGCGCGAGCGCAACATCGGCTTCGTGTTCCAGTCCTACGCGCTGTTCCGCCACATGACCGTGGCCGAAAACGTCGCCTTCGGCCTGCGGGTGCAAAAGCGCAGGATCCGCCTACCCGAAGCCGCGATCCGAGACCGCGTCCGCGAACTGCTCAGCCTGGTGCAACTGCCCGGCCTGGCAGACCGCTACCCCGGCCAGATCTCCGGCGGCCAGCGCCAGCGCGTAGCACTCGCCCGCGCGCTCGCAACCGAACCCCATCTGCTGCTGCTCGATGAACCCTTCGGCGCACTCGACCCGCTGGTGCGCAAGGAATTGCGCCAGTGGCTGCGCGGCCTGCACGAGCGGCTCGGCCTCACCAGCATCTTCGTCACCCACGATCAGGAAGAAGCGGTCGAGATGGCCGACCGCATCGTGCTGCTGAAAAGCGGCATCGTTCAGCAGATCGGCACTCAGCCGCAACTTGAAGCCACCCCGGTCAACGGCTTCGTCTTCAGTTTCCTCGGCGAGACCGTGCACTTTCCCGGCGTCGTCCGCGACGGAAGCTTCGAATTCGCGCTGGCGAGCCTGCCGCCGCTCGGCACCGACCTGCCCGATGGACCGGCCGAGATGCTGACGCGGCCCTACCATGTCAGCCTGACCGCCGACGACAACGGCCCCGCCACGGTGACCGCGGTGCATCAGGCCGGACCGCTCTGGCGCCATACCGTGAAAATCGAGGATACCGCGATCGAAGTGCTGGAATTCCGGCCGCTCCAGGTGGGCAGCCGAGTGAGTTTGGAGTTCGAGCGGATCAATTTGTTTGAGAAGCAATAAGGCAAGAATCTTCTTTTTGTGAACAAAAAGAAGCAAAAAAACTTTGACACGAAGAAGAAATAGGCAACTTTTTAGTTGCGCTTTGCGCCGGCAAATGGCACATGACGCGCAACCAGGAGGTTGCCTTTATGACCGATCGCATCGAAAAAACCATCGAAATCAGCGCGCCGATCACCAAAGTGCCGATCACCAAAGTCTGGCACGCCCTGACTGATTACGTCGAATTCGGCAAATGGTTCGGCGTGAAATTGGACGGTCCCTTCATCCCGGGCGAAGTCTCTACCGGCCGCATCACCTACCCTGGCTACGAGCACATAAAATGGGAAGTGAAGGTGAAGCAGCTGGTGGAACCAAAACTATTCTCCTTCACCTGGCACCCCTACGCCCACGATGCCACGGTCGATTACAGCGCGGAGACGCCGACCCTGGTCGAATTCCGGCTGGAACCGACCGTGCAGGGAACCCGGCTCTCCATGGTCGAAACCGGCTTCGAATCCCTGCCGATCCACCGCCAGCCCGACGCGCTGCGCATGAACGACAGCGGCTGGACCGAACAACTCGCCAACGTCAGGGCCCATGTCGAAGCGTAGCGACCATCTTCACCAAGCCGATCCCGCCCTGATTTTCGCCGCTCTCGGTGATGGCACCCGGCTTGCGCTGGTGGCACGGCTCAGCGACGGCCAGGCCCGGTCGATCGCCAAGCTCTCGGGGGATACCAGGCTTAGCCGGCAAGCGATCACCAAGCACCTCCACGTGCTGGAGAACGCCGGCCTGGTGAGCAGCACCCGCGCCGGCCGCGAGAGCCAATACGCGCTGGAAGCCAAGACGATCGCCGACGCGAGCGCCTACCTCGACCGCGTTTCGCAACAATGGGACGATGCGCTGTCCCGCCTGCGATCGTTTGTGGAGGGTTAATCGGAAACCGACAGCCTTTTTGGTTACCCCTTCGCCCCCTCGGTCTCATCGAACAGCAGCAGCCGCCCCGCGTTCCCCAGCCCCAGGAACGTGCTGAAATTATGCATCAGCGCCGCGATGATCGGCGCCTCGATCCCGAGCACCCCCGCTGCCGCAAGCCCGGTCAGCACGATCGTGAACCCGAGCCCGATCGACACGTTCACCGTAATCGTCCGCCGGCACGCCCGCGCCAGCCTGATGCAAGTCCCCAACCGATGCAGATCATTGGTCATCAGCGCCAGATCAGCTGACGCCAGTGCCACCGCAGCACCCTGCGCCCCCATCGCGACGCCCACAGCACCCGCCCGCAGCGCCAGCGAATCATTGATCCCGTCGCCCACCACCATCGGCCGGAAACCGCGTTTGATCTCGAGCCGCACCCGGTCCATCTTTTCTTCCGGCAGCACACCGGCGCAGACATCCTTGATCCCGACCTGGTCCGCGACGTGGTGCGCCACCGCCGCGCGGTCGCCGGTCAGCAGCAGCATGTGCTCGACGCCCAAGCTGCGCAGATCGCGCACCGCATCGGCGGCACTCGGGCGCACGTGATCGGCGAAAGTGAGCCAGCCGAGAAATTTGTCGCCGCGCGAAACCCCCACGATCGGACCGACATGATGGGGCTCGTCATCCACCGGGACCCCGAGCCGCACGAACAGATCGGTGCGGCCGAGTGCCAACTGCTCGCCCTGATATTCCGCGGTCACGCCGAACCCGCCGACCTCGCGCACGTTTTCGAGCGGCAGATGCTCCGCTGCCGGCAGCACCAGCGAGGTCGCGCGCGACAACGGGTGGTTGCTGTTGGCGCCCAGGCTGGCGGCATACAGCCGCAGCGTCGCCTCGGTTACGTCAGCAGCCGGGTGCAGCTTGGTCAGCCGGAGATTGCCGGTGGTGATGGTGCCGGTCTTGTCGAACACCACCGAGGTCACGTCGGCTAGCTGCTCGAGGAACGCCGAGCCCTTGATCAGAATCCCGTGCCGTGCCGCGACCGCGATCCCCGCGACCGCGGCGGAGGGCGCCGCCAGCACCAAAGCGCACGGGCAGGCCGCGACCAAGGTCGCCAGCACCGCCGGCATGTTGCCGGTAACAAACCAAATCCCCGCCGCCACCAGCAGCACCAGGATCATATATTGGCCGGCGTAGCGATCGAGCAGGCGCGTCACCGGCGGCTTGGAACGCTCGGCCTCGCGCATCATGCCGATGATCCGGCCCAGCGTGGTGTCGTCGCCGACCTGGGTCAGTTCGACCTGGATCAGCCCGTCGACGTTCATAGCACCAGCCAACGCGACCCCGCCTTCGGCCACTTCCACCGGCACCGACTCGCCGGTGAGCGACGCCATATCGAAGCTGGTCGAACCCTTGCGCAAAATTCCGTCGGCCGGCACGCGTTCGCCGGGGCGGAGCTCGATCAGATCGCCGACCGCGAGCGTCGCGGTCGGCACCACCGTGACCGAGCCGTCTGCCGCCACTTTGCGGGTTTCGGTCTGGGTCAGCGTGCCGAGCGCCTTGATCGCCTCGTTCGAACCCAGCATCGAGCGCTCTTCCAGCACGTGCCCGACCGTCATGATGATCGGCAGGAAGGCCGCCGTCATCAGATCGCCGGTCGCCCAGGCCGCCACCAGCGCTAGCGCCACCAGCCGATCGGTGATCCCGTGCAGGCTGGGATGGCGCAAACTGTCCCACGCCGCCACCAGCACCGGCACCGCGACCAACGCCGCCGCGGCACCCGCCACCAGATCGGCGATGCCCGCGTCGGCCGGCAAAAACAGATGCATCGCGCCCGCCACCACCAGCAGGCACAACGCCGCCAGCGCCAGCGACAGCCGGGCCGCAAGGATGAACCGTTCGGTGCGGTCGATCAGGGTGCCGTCGGCGGAGAAATCGATCGCGTGGCTGTGGCTGTGCCCATGATCATGGTCGTCGTCGAACGAGGGCAGGATCTGAGTAGTGACGGCCATTATTGCCTCCCTGGCAGGATCAGACGGGCTCCCGAGGCGGGATCGACCAGCGTGGTTTTGCCCACCCGCGCCAATACTGCACTCACGCTATCACGGTACGCCCGGGTAATAAGATCATCGCGATTGACCGGGTTCTCTTGCGATTCCAGCGCGGCGATGGTTGCAGTCGACACCTGGGCGTTGGTCACCGCCTCGAGCGCCCCGGCCTGGGCCGCGCTGATCAGCCGGTCCTGCTCGCGCAGCGCGCCCTGGCGGCGCAGTTCCGCTTCGGTATTGGCCGCCGCCACGTTCTGATCCGCCGCCTGGGTCGCCGTCAGCACCGCATCGAACGCGAGCTTGGCCTCCGGTGGCAGATAGGCAGTGGTATCGATGCGATCAATGGTGACGCCGAGCGACGCGCCCTGCGCCGACAACTGGTCGAGCCGGGCGTTCACCGCGTCGAGCAATTCCTGCCGCACTTCGGCGCGGGTTTCGGTGGTGTTCGCCGCGGCGGCCTGGTCGGCCGGGCTGCTGGTATCGGTGTCATCGGGCGGTGCGTCGGCGCCGGTATCGTCGGCGGCGTCGGAGGTGACGTCGCTATCCGCCGGCTTCGATACCACGAAATCGTTGAGGCTGTTGCCGGCCGCGACGTCCACCGCGGCGGCTTCGAACAGCCGGTTCAGTGCCGGCAGGACGTGGGTCTGCGCCAGATAATAGGACTCGGCGTCGGTCACGTGGTAGGTCAGCGTCGCGTCCAGCAGTACCACATTGCCGTCGCCGGTGAGATAGGGCGCCGCGGTCGCGGGCACCGGCTGCACGCTGGGGTCGTCCGACGCCGCCGCGATCCCGCCGGTGGCGGGCAGCGGCACGATCGGGGTGCTCAACTGCAGCGACGGCCCCGGCAGCAGGATCACGTCCTCGAACGGGCGCGGCCAGGCCAGCAGCAGGCCGGCGCTTTGGGTCCGCACGATCTTGCCGAAGCGCAGCACCACCGCCTGGCTGTCGGGCGCGATCTGGCGGATGTTGCTCGCCGCCCACACCAGCGACAGCAGCAGCGTCACGACGTAAACCGCGACGAAGCCGATCCCCATCGCCTGCGCCACCGGACCCGGTGGCGCCACCGGCGGCGGACCGCCGGGGTCGGCTTCGATCACCGACGCGCGCTCGATGCGCAGATTGTCGGTCGCGGTCATTTTGTGGCCTTCGCGGCAGGTGCGGCAAGTGCCGTCACCGCGGTCGGCCCGGTCACCAGCACGTTGAACGGAGCGGCGTTGGTGTACATGATCATGTTGGTGTTCTTGTTTACCATCTTGCCGACCGCATCGAGCGACCGCAGCGTGGTGTAGAGCGTGGGATCGCTCTGATACGCGCTGGCGTAGATCTTGGCCGACTGCTGTTCGGCATCGGCCAGGGTTTGCGCCGCTTTCTCTTGCGCCTTGGCCACCACTTCGCGCCCGTCGCGATCGGCGTCGGCGCGGATCGCGGCGGCCTGGCGCAGACCGTCGGCGGTCACTTCGGCCGCAACCGTCTCACGTTCCGCCTTCATCCGGGCGACGGTGGCGGCGAGCGTCTCGGCCGGCAGCGTCAGCCGTTCCACGCCCACCTGGCGAATGTCGATGCCGTAGACCGCCAGCACCCGGGCCGCGATCTGGTCGTGCACCGACTGCTCGAATGCGGTGAGCTGGACCTTGCTCTGATCCGAATTCACCAGGTCGGACAGGCTGTAGTTGGCCGCGACGATGTGCAGCGCCGCGGCGGTGAAGCTGCGCAACTGCCGCGCCGCCTCGTCCGGCTGGTTGCGCACCGAGCGCAGGAATTGGGTGATCCCGGCGGGGTCAGTCGGCACCTGCCAGGCGGTATAGGCCTGGATCAGCACCCGCAGTCCGTCGCGAGTGCCGACGTCCTGCAGCCCGGTGGAGGTGGTGCGCAAGCGCAGATCGATCGGGATGGTCGCTTCCACCGGCAGCGGCAGCTTCCAGGCCAGGCCGGGTTCGGTGAGCACGCGCACCGGATTGCCGAACCGCGTGATCACCACCGCCTCGCCCGCCGGCACCATCACGATGCAGGCCGCGGCGATCGCGACCCCCAGGATCAGTGTGGCCAGCGCCATCCGCAGCACCGCGCCGAACCGGCCGGCGTGATCGTGGTCGTCATGGTCATGATCATGATCGTGGTCGTGATCGTCGTG
>Ga0302316_10002395_pt1 | contig 13619 bp, 6 predicted proteins | sample III_Palsa_N3_2_FD_200456 | JGI IMG/M metagenome (GOLD analysis project Ga0302316, IMG submission 200456) | Peat permafrost microbial communities from Stordalen Mire near Abisko, Sweden - III_Palsa_N3_2 | ecosystem: Environmental > Terrestrial > Soil > Palsa > Peat permafrost | place: Sweden...
AGGGCAAGGAGCATATCGAGGAACACCTCATCCAGGCCGAAACCGATTTGAAGCGTCTGGCGCAGCAAGTAGCGATATTGCTCAATGTGTCCACCAGCTTGAAATCGAAGGACGACAACCCGGCGCGATAAGGCGTTGGCTATAGGCGAGCGGGAGTCATGAGATTCGCGGCCCCGTAGCACCGCCGAGACGGCACAACGGAACCTTGAAGTCCGCCAGTTTTGCTTGTTCCGTTCTGTCCACGACCAGGTATCCAGAAACGGTTAGGAGACGAGCCTTCGGCCATACGCCGAATAGTCATCTCTTGCGAAAACTTCACCAAATTCTTCACCAAATTGTGCGCCGAAAGGGCTCCAATTTATCCTCTCTGCTCCGCTCTACTCCATTGATAACAAAGGTGCTCCGAGCCTGATGATGCGCCTGTTAACCGAAGGGTTGTAGGTTCGAGTCCTACCTCAGGAGCCATAAAACCAACAATTTATGTTTGCGCAGCGCATTGTTGCGTTGAACTACGAGTTGCGTGATGCGGTCAGCCGCACACCTGTCGCAAGATACCCATAGCTAAATGTTCCTGTCTTTGCGGGCAGCTCGTCGCTCCCGCATTATGAGCTGCGTGTGCCTCACGATGCGCGTTCCGGGACGCGCGAGTCTGCGGTGTCGATAGCTACTTCCTGGAATTGGGTTGGCTCCCCGAATGGTCTTATGGACTGAATATTCGGTGAGGATGTCCCTTTGCCGGCCTCTTTTAGGCATTAGTCAGCAATACGCCATACGGATTGAAATATTTGAATTCGTGACGGTTTTTAGAGCCAGTTCGCCTTCGCAGTGTCTTTGAGGAGTTGAGAAGCTTAATGACACCTTACATTTTTTGACAATACAACTTTTGTCGTGTACAAATCGGAGTAGCCATCCGAAAAAACAAATAAGCAAAGATGCCGGGCCCATTTGAGCGCACCTGCAACTGTTTTTCTGTACGTCTTTTTCTCAGGAGTTCTATCTGTGGAGCCTTCTTCTGTCTGGGCTGTAGGCACAAATTTGTCGCAAAGGGTGAGGAAACTGGCGAGGGCGCTGGCCATTTTTCTGTGGGCATCCGCTGCGTTTGCTGTGACTCCAACGTCGATGGTGGTCGCGATCTCGCCACCGGTACCGCTGGGGACGGGGATTTATCCCGGCAGCGTGTTGACGGTGAATGCGACGGTGTCTGACAGCAATGGGCCGGTGAGCGCGGGCACCGTGAATGTGTGCCTTGCCACGGTTATTTCCTGCAATAACAGCAATCGCCTGGGAACGGCGCAGGTAACGTCGTCCGGGGCAGCCTTGGGGACGGCTACGATCCGCATTCGGCTGGGTGCGGGGGCGAATTTGATCAAAGTATTTTACGTGGGGACAACCGCGGAGTCGGCGGATGTATCCAGCGCGTTTACGGTGAAGGTTTCCAGCCGTGGAGGCGGAACGAGCACGACGACGGTTGCAGCTACGGCGGTGCCAGGCGGCTATGACTTCTCGAGCACGGTGGCCGGAGCAAGCGGAGTTGCGCCGACTGGGGTGGTGAAGTTTCTGGACCAGACGAATGCAGACTACTCGCTGGCTAGCGGAACGCTGGGGGCGTCGGCGCTGACGTATGGTTTTGCATCGCCGGTGCAGGCCGCTTCTTTGCAGAGTGGATCGACCGCGCCGATGTCGGTTGCTGATTTCAACCAGGATGGATTTCCCGATGTCGCCGCTGTGACCGCGACGGGTTCGGTGGTGGTGCTGTTCGGCGATGGGACAGGGAAATTTCCTACTTCGAACTCTATTGGTGCAAGTGGTGCGGTGGCGGTGGTGGCTGGAGACTTCAACGCGGATGGGATCGTTGACCTCGCGGTGGTGAACAATTCGCTGGGTAGCGTGCAAATTTATCTCGGAACAGGTAGCGGAACATTCAGCGCGGGACCATCGTTAACGCTGGCGAGCGCGGGTTCGCGGATTATTACGGGCGACTTCAACGACGACGGCATTCTTGATCTTGCGGTTACCAACACCAGCGCTGGGACCGTGAGTGTGTTTCTCGGAACGGGCACGGGCGGCTTTATCGCGATGACGCCGATTGCGGTAGGGAACGCGCCGGTGGGCCTTGTCACGGCGGATTTCGATGGCAACGAATATGGCGACCTGGCGGTCGCAAACAGTGGGGATGGCACGATCAGGGTGCTACTGGGGTCAGTTTCCGGCGGAGCTTTTGTGCTGACGCCGCAGGCAGCGTTTACTGCCGGCGCGAACAATGGCGTTCTTGTGACGGGCGACTTCAACGGAGATGGTATTACCGACCTGGCGACGGCGGATGGCGTTGTGATCAGCATGATTCCCGGAACCGGTACGGGAACGTTCAATGTGGGCGGAGCGACGATGTATTCCGCAAGCAGTTCGGTGTCGCATCTCAGTGCGCATGATGTGAACGGGGATGGGATCACAGACTTGCTGGCAACGGAGGGGACGCAGGAGCTTTTGTTGCTCGGGAGTTCTTCGGGTACGCTGACACCGCTTACGCCGACGGCGGCGTTCACGATTGGAGCCAGTCCAGCCGCGGTGGCTGTTGCGGACTTCAATGGAGATGGCACGGCGGATGTCTTTGCGATCAATAGCGGGAGTTCATCTGCGGGTTTCAGCGCGGGTGGGATCAGCTACCTGGCGAGTGTGTCGACGAGCCTGGTGACGATTCCCGGAGCGGGGACGCACCTAATCGTGGCTAGCTATCAAGGCGACTCTACTTATGCGGGGAGTGTGTCTTCGGCTGTATCGGTTGTGTCGACGCCGACAGCGACTACGACGGGGTTAACTGTTTCGCCGGGTGGAGTGGCTGTACTTGGAGAGAAGCTGACGCTGACGGCTACGGTTACGCCGGCTTCGCTTGGAGCGGAGACGCTGGTGGGGACGGTGACGTTTTATGACGGCGCTACTGCGTTGACTCCGACGGTTGCCCCTAACGCATCGGGCGTTGCGGTGTATACGGTCGCGGCGGTTGGAACGGGCTCGCATAGCTATACGGCGGTATATAGCGGAGATGCGAATTTTCTCACGAGCACGTCGGCGGCTGTTGTTCTCTATGGCGCGTATCCGTCGAGCTTGACGTTGAGCTCCTCCCCGGGAGCGCCGTTTACTTCGACCAGCATCGTAACGCTAACGGCTACCGCAGCAACGGCGTCTGGACCGGCGGTGACGACGGGGACGGTGAAGTTCTGCAAGGGTACACCGTGTACAGCAGAGTCGCTGCTGGGCACGGCGCAGATTGTGGCAGCAACATCTTCGGCTTCGATCAAGATTCATCTGGAGCCGGGGACGTATAGTGTGCAGGCGTTCTTTGGGGCTACGACTGCAGTCTCGGCTTCGAGTTCGAATGTGGTGCCGTTGCAGGTGGCACGCGCAAGCCTGATTGCGGATGCGCTTTCGTTGAGCAAGGCCAGTGTTACGAATCCGTCGCTGACACAGTACCAGTTGAGCAGCAGCTTATCGGCTGCAAGCAACCAGATTCCTGTGGGTTCGATTAAATTCAGCGACACGAGCAATAGCAACCTGCTGCTTGGCACACAGACGTTCACCGCCCCTGCGAGTTCGGTGAGCCTGCTGGATGGGGCGCAGAGTGTGACCGTGGGCAATCAGCCGGATGCTATCAGCTATGCCGATGTGAACGGAGATGGATATCCCGATCTTATCGTTGCCAATGCGAATGATGCGACCGTGAGCATCCTGCTGAATGACGGAACAGGCAAGTTCAGCCTGACTTCGACGGTAACGGTGGGCGGAAGTCCGTACGCCATTGTTACGGGCGACTTCAAAGGTAATGGGCACCAGGATATTGCGGTTGCGAACGCGCTTGGCAACAGCGTGACCATTCTTCTGGGTGATGGGACCGGTCATTTCACGAGCGCTGGAACCCCGGTCTCTACGGGGTTTACACCGACGGCGATTGTGACAGGAGACTTCAACTCTGATGGGAATCTTGATCTGGCTGTAGCGAATTATTTTGATAGCTCGGTCAGCATTCTGTATGGCAACGGTTCCGGCGGGTTCACTGCCGCGGCTCCTCTCCTGATCGCTAATAGTGCCTCGCCGCTGTCTATCGCAGTGGGAGATGTGAATCAGGATGGGTTGCCGGACCTGGTGGTTCCTGACAGCAGTGGGACGATCAATATCTATTGCGGGACGTTCTCCGGGGGATTTCCGGCAGCGCCGACAACGACGATTACAACGACCGCTGAGGTTATCTCGGTCGCGCTTGCGGACTTGAATAACGATGGCAACCTCGATCTGATTTATACCGACTATTTGAGCGGCAAAGCGACGATTCTTTTTGGAGATGGAACGGCACACTTTCCGACAGGGCCCGGAAGCATTACCGTGGGCAGCAATCCTTCCGCGCTTGTGATCGGCGACTTTAATGGAGATGGATTAGAAGACGTATTGGTGACGACTTCGTCGCCCAACCAAGTGGTTGAAGTTACCAATCTGGGAGGGGGAACATTTGCGACGCCGGTGCAGTTCCCGATCCAGGGCGTCGCGGGTGCGATGGCCAGTGCGGATTTTGCTTTGAACGGCATCGCGGGCTTCGGAATTGTTCTGACTGCGCAGAACGCAGTGGATATCGCGAAGGTGCAGTATGCGCTGGCCGATCCTGTGGTTGCGAGTCCTGTGACGGTGTATGGCGGTGGACTACATAACGTTGTGGCAACGTATGCCGGAGACACTAACTTCGCCGATGCAACGTCGGCGTCGGTCTCGCTGCAGGGCAATCTTATTGCTACGACGCTGACGCTGGGCCTGGGGACGACACCGGCGGTTGGATCCACTGTGATGCTTTCGGCGACGGTGTCTCCGAACAGCTTAGACAACTATGTTGCTGGTGGAACCGTGGCATTTGTGTTCAATGGGAGCACGCTGTGTGCAGCGTCTCCGGTGAGTGCGGCGGGAGTAGCGACTTGTGCCACTGGCGCGCTGACAGCGGGCAATTATAGCGTTAGTGCGACCTATACCGGAGACACAAACTTCGCCGGTAGCAATGGCAGTCTATCTGGGGTGACTAAGGCGACGCCGGTGATTGTATGGGCGGCCCCTGCGTCGATCGTCTATGGAACTGCGCTGAGCGGGACGCAACTCAATGCCACTTCGACGACTGCGGGAGGTTTTACATACTCTCCCGTAGCGGGTATGGTACCGGCAGCCGGGGTGCAAACGCTGACTGTAACGTTTACACCGACTGATATAGCGAACAACATCGTGGTTACCAAGACCGTTTCTCTGACAGTTACCAAAGCTGTGCTGACGGTGACTGCAAACTCCTTTTCGATTGGACTGACACAGGCGGTGCCAACGCTCACAGCGAGCATTGCTGGATTTGTGAATGGAGATTCGTCCATCAGTTCGATTAGTGGAGCACCTTCGCTGACGATGACACCACCTTCGCCGACGGTGGCTGGGAGCTATCCGATCGTTGCCGGGATTGGAGCGTTGGCCGCGTCGAACTATAGCTTCCAACTCGTGAATGGAGTGTTGACCATCTCGCAGGGAACTGTGCCGATTGTTCTAAGCGTACCGACTACGGCAAATATTGGAGGAGCGGTTAGCTTGACGGCGACGTTGTCTCCTTCAACTTCGGTCGCTCCTACGGGTGCAATCGCGTTTATGGATGGTGGGACGCGGCTGGGAACAACCGCGATTGGGGCAAGCAACACGGTGGTCTACGGGACCAGCTTCTCGGTGGTGGGGAACCATTCCATTACGGCGGTTTACGCCGGAGACGCGAACTATGCGGGTTACACAACAACGGCCCATGTGGTGGATGTGATCGCAGCCGGGTATACGATCACCGCGACGCCGACATCGCTGGTGATTCATGCAGGACAGACCGCGGTGACAACTGTCACGATGAACTCGGTGGGAGGCTTCAAAGGAACCGTGACGCTGAGTTGCGTTGGTCTGCCGGATTGGGCTGGGTGCATGTTTGCCCCACCAAGCCTGACTGCGGACGGCAGTGGGACGACCGTGTCGTCGAAGATGATGATTACGACGCTTGGCTCGGGCTCGGGCGTAGTCACGGCCATGAACTCCAGGCCTGGCGGCGGCAGTGCGGTGGTGTTGGCGGAGATCTGGCTCCCGCTCGGACTGGTAAGCCTGCTGCTGATGGGCGCCAAGAGACGAAGTGTGGCAGCGAGAAGGTTGTTGCTGGGGCTGCTGATGGCCGGGACACTAATCACAGTGTCGGGATGTGGAAGCGTCAACTGCTGTAGCGTTCCGGAAGCAACAGCGGGGACCTACTCCCTGACAATAACGGCTACACCGGCTAGCGGCTTGCCACAGACGGCTGTGTTCAGCCTGCAGGTGCTGCCATGAGCGCGCTGAAGTGGATGCGAAGAGACGGAGATCAAGGTGAGGAGCTTTTAACCGTGGGCAAGACAGGCTGCAAGTTCGATGAAAGGCAGCTCTTGAGGGCTGCACTTTGCCTGATGGCAGCTACGGCGCTGTGCAGCACGATTTGCGCTCAGGGGACTCCGGCAAAGGCTACGGATGCAAAACCGGTAGCTTCGGCAAAGAAGAAAGCGCCTCCCAGCCCGTGGACGACTCCGTCGATGTCGACGTTTGATCTGTCGGCAGGGTATGCGTATTGGAAACCGTCGGGTTCGTTGAGCAATGGGAATGCGTTTGAGGCGATCAAGGCCGGGGCGATGTTCAGCGGTGCTTATTACTTCAGCAGACATTTCGGGGTGGACGCTGATGTGGGTATTCATCCGGAGACGAGCAACGATGGAGCAGCGACGTTTGCGGGTGGAATTATCTACCGTATCCCGACGGCACACTTCACTCCTTTCTTCCATGCGCTGGGTGGGGCCGCGCATCTTACGGGAGCCAACATCCCCACGATTGGGACTTCGTCGTATTTCTACAACCATGCGGGGTACGGGGCGCTTGCCATGGGCGGCGGTGGACTGGATTATGAGCCATCGTGGAAGCGGCACCTGTTGGGGATTCGGCTGTTCGAGGTGGATTACGAGAATATCCAGAAGGATTTTGGTGCCTATACGGCTACGAGCGGCGGCGATGCGAAGTTGAATGTAGTTCGTTTGGGTGCGGGTTTAGTCGTTCACTTTGGAGACAAGACACCTGAGCCGAGGGTGGAGTATAGCTGCGAGGCCACTCCCGGGATTGTTTTTCCGGGAGATCCGGTCCGGGTGATCGGTACGGTCGGCAGCGCGGAGCCAAACAAGAAGATGACCTTTAGCTGGTCGACTTTCGGTGGGAGGCTTACGAGCAAAGATAATTCGACGACCGTCGATACAACGGGCCTGGCACCGGGAACGTATGAAGTCCGTGGGATTGTTCGCCAGGGATCGAAGGCGAATGAGAACGCTGTCTGTAGTGCCAGCTTTATCGTGCGGCAATATCCGGGGCCGACGATTTCGTGCTCGGCAGATCCTGAGATGGTGGCGGTTGGACAGGTGGTGGCTATCCATGCCGAGGCGAAGGAGGAGTCGCCCTACAAGTTGACGTTTAGCTACAAGACAACGGCTGGGACGCTGGCCGCAACTGGAGATACCGCGACACTACAGACGTCGGGCGTGGATGTGGGGATCGTACGGGTGACCTGCACGGTTACGGATGAGGCAGGACAATCAGCGTCAGCTATGGCTGTTGCGGCGATCGAGCCGACGCCGACACCGCCGCAACCGAAGACCCAGCGGCTTTGCAGCTTGAACTTTACTCGCGATCCAAAGCGGCCGACCCGCGTGGATAATGAGGCAAAAGCCTGCCTGGACGATATCGCGCTGACGTTGGAGCACTACAGCGCGGCCAAGATCATTATCGTTGGGCAAAGTGCCGCTTGCGAGAAGAAGGGTGAGGCCGCTGCTGTCCAGCGCGCGGCCAATGCCGGAGATTACCTGATTCACCAGAAGGGAATTGACGCTGCCCGGGTTGAGTACCGGCTCGGACAAGCTGGCGTGATGCAAGTGGACAATTATCTATTGCCGCCGGGAGCAAATTTCAACCAGGATGTCCCTGGAACGCTGCTGGTGGAAGAGTCTCAAATCAAGCCTGAGCCTCGTGTGGCATTGCCGATGCGCCACACGAAGCGCCCTGGGGGAAAGAGCCAAGACAGAAAGTAATTCGAGTGAGCACCATCATGAAGAGTTCTGCGATCGTTCTCAGGCCAGTTATGCAACGTTTTCTGTCAACAGTAGTGGCCCGGGAGTGCCCGGGCTGCGGATCAAAGGAAATTCGACATTCACAGCGACATCGTTGGAGGTTGCTGTTTGTCGGGATACGGCCATTTCGATGCCGTGCGTGTTCTAAGCGGTTTTACCGATTTATTGGATGAGACGCATCGGCAGCGCGCCAAGTCCTGATCTTTGAATGGCTTGCAGTCGAAACTGCAACCTTAAAAGAAATGGCGGAGAGACAGGGATTCGAACCCTGGATACCTTGCGGTATACACGCTTTCCAAGCGTGCGCCTTCAGCCACTCGGCCATCTCTCCGCGCCATTGCCGGGAGGCAACTTTACGACTTTACCACATTTGGTGGGCGGACCTGATGCCGAGGAGGGCTGGTGGAGATGCTGGCTGGATAAACCCTATGTCCGATAACACATATTCTGTATCGTTGATGCAAATGCGCGTGGTTTCGCGGTAGTTTTGGAGGTTCTGAGGGTTCAGTTGCCCCCTCCCCCGACGAAATGGACGATCTCCAGGCGGTCTCCGGCGGTGACTGCCGTGGTTGCCCAGGAGGACCTTGGGGCGATTGTTCCGTTCCTCTCTATTGCGACCCGGTCAGCCTTGATGGTGAGGCCGTCCAGAACTTTGTCTAGCGTTGCGCCGGGAGAGATGTCCAAGGTGCGGGATTGGCCGTTAATTTGAAGGGTCAGCATTGCAAGACCAGCCTAGCAGTTTTTTATCGCTCGTTCGAGTGGATGCGGCTGGCTTCGTGTTGGAATGATATGGGACCTTTCGGGGCCTGAAGGCATCCTACTTAGTTGCTGCCCGGAGTCAATGCCATGCGCTCTTCGTCGCTGTTTCTCGTGTTTCGGCCTTTGGCGGCGGGCTTGTTGGTGGTGCAAATCGCCCTGCCGGTGGCGGCTATTGGGCAGGAACCGGAGATGCAGAGTCATGCGGCGCAGCCGGTACCCGGTGCACGGCTGGGGGATGACGCGGTGGCGCTACAGGTGTTGAATCGCTTTACGTATGGGCCGCGGCCGGGTGATGTGGAACGGCTAAAGACCCTTGGGGTTAGAGAGTGGTTTCATCAGCAACTTAACCCGCAAAGCATTGATGACAGTGCGCTTGAGGCTCGCTTGGCGGCCTATCCGGCTATGAATTTGCCGCTGGATCGGCTGATGGAGATGTATCCCACCAACAACATGATTCGTGCTTCCCTGAACCGCGACGTTGCTATTCCGGGTGGCGATGCGGCCCATGCGATCTATCGGGATCAGCAGGCGCAGTATGCGAATCGGAAGGCGAAAAAGGCTGGTGGTGGGGATATGGCGGAGGGAGATGTGGCACTTCCCGCCTCTCCTGGAGATATTCTTGCGTTGCCGCCGGATAAGCGATTCAAAGAGATATGTCACCTTACTTTGCCGCAGTTGAAGCAGTTGAGGCAGTCGCTTTCGCCAGAGGATCGGGGAAAGTTGACTGAGGGGTTTACGGCGCAACAGATTGAGGCGCTGGCGGCGTTTACTGGACCTGAGCGGGTGGTGGCGGCAGAAGATGTGCAGGTGAAGCTGATGCGGGATGTGTATAGCGAGCGTCAACTGCAGGAGTTGATGGTTGATTTCTGGCTGAATCACTTCAATGTTTACATGAAGAAATCGCAGCAATCCCCTTATTTCATCTCGGCTTATGTGCGGCAGACGATTCGCCCGTATGCCCTTTCGAACTTTACGCAGATACTGATGGCGACGGCGACTAGTCCGGCTATGTTGAACTATCTGGATAACTCTGAGAGTGTGGGGCCGCGCTCGGAGTATGCGCTACGGGGTGGTGGTCGAGGGCAAGGTAAGGCGGCTAGTGGGTTGAATGAGAACTATGCGCGGGAGTTGATGGAGCTGCATACTGTCGGCGTGAATGGTGGGTATACGCAGAAGGATGTAACTGAAGTAGCGAAAGTGTTTACAGGATGGACTGTGAGCCGGCGGCCGGGTGAGGATCAGGATACCGTGGCGTCGTTTGACCCGACCAAGCATGAGCCGGGCGACAAGATGGTAATGGGGCACAAGATCAAGCAAGATGGTGAAAAAGAAGGGTTTGCAGTGCTGAAGCTGCTGGCGGCGAGCCCAGAGTGTGCGCGGTTTATCTCGACCAAGCTGGCGGTGCGTTTTGTGAGTGACGATCCCCCGAAGGCGATGATCGACCGGATGACAGGCGAGTTTCTGGAGACGCATGGGGATATACGGCGTGTGCTGGCAGCGATGGTGAACTCGCCGGAGTTCTTTACGCAGGGGGTTTATCGCTCTAAGGTGAAGACTCCGCAGGACTTTGTGGTCTCTGCTGTGAGAGCTTCGGGGGCGAATGTGGAGAGCACGGCGGCGCTGGTGGAGGCGATCTCGGACTTGGGGATGCCGCTGTATGGGATGCAGACGCCGAATGGGTACTCGATGAAGAGCGAGGCGTGGAATAGCACGACAGCGCTGGTTTCTCGGATGAACTTTGCGCTGGCGCTGGCTTCGAACAGGGTGCAGGGGGTGAAGACGGACTTCGATGCCCTGCTGGGTTCGGATGCGGCGGCTATGACGCCGGAGGATAAGGACAAGGCGCTCGAGGCGAAGCTGCTGCATGTGGGGGTGAGTGACCGGACGGAGAAGTTGATCGAGGCACAGACGTCTACGGATACGGCGAAGCAGGCGGCGGAGTTGAGGCAGGTGTCTGAGGTGGGTAGACGGGGAGATCCGTTGCTGGTGCAGACGATGGGCAAGAGTGGTGACCCCAGCATATTGGATACGCAGGCGTCGGTTGCGGCGGGGTTGATCTTTGGGTCGCCGGAGTTTCAGAGGCGCTAGTTCCCTGTTTTTACGGACCGTGGTGGACGGTTCATTTTGGAGAGGAGTGAGAGTTGGAGGGATGGGGATAGAGGGGTTTGAGGGTGGGAAAGTGCGGTTTTGGCGGTACGGTAGCGCAAAATGCAAATTGTTCCACGTGGAACAATTGGAAATCGGCAAGAATGACGAGGGTTTTCGCTGTTTTTTACGGTGAAAAATACGGTGGGCACGGTGCGTTTTTACGGTGCTACGGACGGTGATTTACGGTGGGATTTTTGCCGGTACGGTGACCGGTAAAGGACATTATGCCGAATTAAAAACGGCAAATGCCGATTCGATTTGCAGGGTTCTGAGGCGTTTTAGTTTTGAGAGTGGAGAGGCCAGAGGAGGTTCATGGGGCCGCGGCCGTGGCCGAGGTTGGGGGCGTGAAGGAGGGCGGCTTCTACGTAGGATTTGGCAGCGGTGACGGCGGCGAGGGGTTGGTCGCCTAAGATGAGGCGGCTCAGGAGGGCGGACGAGAAGGCGCAGCCGGTGCCGTGGGTGGAGGTGGTTTCTACTCGGTTTCCGAGGAGCTCGTGGAATTGGCCTGAGGAGGTGCGGAGAAGGTCGGTGGGGTTGGTTTGGTCGCCGGCAGTGGCGATGGTGTGGAGGCGGGGGTTGGTTTGGGCGAGGGTTTCGAGGGCGTGCCTGGCTTCTTGCTGGGTGGTTACTGGTTCTCCGGTGATGAGTGCGAGTTCCTGCCAGTTGGGGGTTAGCCAGGTGATTCTTGGGAGGAGATGAGTGCGGAGGATCTCGAGGCCGGGAGGATCTAAGAGGGTCGCGCCGGAGCTGGAGAGGATGACGGGGTCGAGGACTATTGGAATGTGTAAGTTGCGTGGTTGGATTTGATCTTGACGTTGAAGAAAATTGGCTAGTTCTCTGGCTATGGCGGAGGCGCCTAACATTCCGATTTTGATTCCGGTGGGGGGGAGATCGGCTGTAAGGTGGTCGAGGGTGTGGCGGAAGATTGCGGGGTCGAGGGGCTGAACCTCGGCTACACCGAGAGTGGATTGGACCGTCAGGGCTGTGATGGCGGAGGTGCCGAAGATTCCGTGGGCGGCGAAGACCTGGAGGTCGGCGGTGATGCCGGCGCCGTTGGAGGGGTCGAAGCCAGCGATGGTGAGGGCTACCGGGGGTTTTGCGGGGCTTTTCATGGTTTGTGTTCCCGTAAAACGAGAGTGCGCCGGATAAGAAGGCATACCCCAGGGGCTAAAGCCCGCATTTCGCGGGGATATGAGATGCCAAGGCTGAAGCCTTGGCTTACCTAGAAGCAAAAGGCTGAAGCCTTGGGGGTACCTAGAAGCAGCCTCGGATACTTAGAAGCAAAAGCCTTCGATTCATCAGACACCACTTAAAGTAAAGCAGTGCTTTGGTGGATCAAGTGGTGGTTAGCAGGTGGAATCAAGGCTGGTTCTCCGGAGTGTCTTTTGGGCATCCGGGGTACAACTTGAGAGCTTACTTCCGTGTCTAAATTCATAGCATATTCGGGCTGAAATTACAAGGGCTTTGAGTGTATTAAGTGCTTGTTTTTGTTTGACTTAGCTGTGCGAGAGGTCGAAAATATAGGTATGAGTCTTTTGAACAGCTCCAAGCTGAGACACCGAATAAGTAGAGGGGGCAACATCAGTGGGAAGCGCACACGCGTAAGCCTGCTCGCCGTTGCCCTCGGCCTTACGGCCACCGTTGTAGCAAGTCCTCCGATAGCAAAGACAAATGGTCCGCTGACTCAGCCGACCTCGGCCCCGAAGCACCGCTGGTTTGAGATTGGGAAAGCTTCCTGGTACGGCGGCAGCTTCAATGGCCGGAAGACAGCAGACGGCGAGCGGTTCGATATGAACGCTTTGACCTGTGCGCACCGCAGCCTACCCCTGGGTTCCTGGGTACGGGTGACGAACCTGCACAACAAGAAGGCTGTCTTTTTGAGAGTGAATGACCGCGGTCCCATGGCCGAGAATCTGATCGTCGACCTGTCGTACGCGGCGGCGCAGAGGCTGGGTATCAGCGGTCTGGGTAAAGTGAAGATTGAACAGGTTTCGCTGAACGAAGAGAAGATGGCGGAGGCGCTTGAGGCTTCTTTGAAGCCGGTAGGACTGCCGGAGTGGTCTATGGCTAAGGGTTTGGGCCGGTAGTTCAGTAGATTGTGGAAAGGGAGAAGCCCTGGCGGTTGCCAGGGCTTCTTTGTGTCTGGGGTTTGTGCGGCTACGGGGGAGAGCCAATACGGGGATCTCTCCACTGCGCAGAATGATGAAGCCATTCTGCTTCGGTCGAGATGACGGATTTGTGGGTGGGTGGAGGAGAGCGGTCGAGCGGAGCTCGATACCCCACCCTTTGCAAAGTGCGCAAAGGGTGGGCCACCCGGAGTTGTGGCTGGGCGGGCAAAGAACGGGAGAGTGCCAATACAGAGATTCTTCCCCTTCGGCTTCGCTCAGGGTCAGAATGACGGTGGTCGTGGGTGGTGGCGGTTGTGGGACACCCAGAGCGGGTTAGCGGGTTAGGGTTCCGTGGGTTATGGGGAGATCGCTTAGGCGGAGGGCCAAGGATTTTGCGCCGCCGCCGGCTTTGATGAACTCGCTTAGTTCGAGC
>Ga0302316_10002399_pt1 | contig 13596 bp, 9 predicted proteins | sample III_Palsa_N3_2_FD_200456 | JGI IMG/M metagenome (GOLD analysis project Ga0302316, IMG submission 200456) | Peat permafrost microbial communities from Stordalen Mire near Abisko, Sweden - III_Palsa_N3_2 | ecosystem: Environmental > Terrestrial > Soil > Palsa > Peat permafrost | place: Sweden...
GCCCTCTGCGTGCTGCTGGCGCTGCGGAAATCGCAGTCGGCACCTAAGCGACACCCCGAACCCGTCACGTCTCTAACCAGGCGTGGCGGGTTTTTTTTGTTCCCACTGGAGACTCATGCAACTATCCGCAACCACTGAGCTTGAGGCTGTCAATCAACTGCTGAAGGCAGTGGGTGAGAGTCCCGTCAACTCGCTAGATAACCTGGGCTTCACCGACGCGTCTATCGCGCGTGACACCCTCCGTACCAAGGCACGCGAAATCCAGTCAAAGGGCTGGTACTTCAACCGTGACTACGATTATTACTTCACCCCGGCCAGCGATGGTCAGGTTGTTCTACCGGCGAACGTCATCTCGATTCGTCCGTCCACGTCCGAGACGCGCCGCATCACGCCGCGCGCCGGCAAGCTCTACAACAACGATGACGCCACGTATGCGTTCGAGGCCGACAACGGCCCCATCGTCGAGGTCGTCTGGATGTTCGACTTCGAGACGCTGCCTGAAGCAGCACGTCGCTACATCACCGTCACCGCAGCCACGCAGTACCAGGCGCAGTTCCAGGGTAGCGAACAGTCCTATGGGTTCACCAAGGACGATGAGAAGTTCGCCCTGATGGCACTGTTGGACGAGGAGCGTAGCTATGAGCCGCGCGGCAATATGTTCAACGACAGCACCGATGTGTCTGAAGTCTTCACTCGCTGATGCCGCTGACCTCTGGAACCATCCCGTCGATGATTGGCGGGGTCTCTCAGCAGGACGCTTCGGTGCGCCTGCCAACGCAGATCGCCGATGCGGTTAACTGTGATCTGAGTCCGGCGCGCGGCGCTGGCCCCCGGTCACCTGCAGACTTCATTAGCGTCCTGCGGTCTGACATCCCGGACAACGCGTACTTCCACAGCATCGTGCGCGACAGTCGCGAGCGTTACATCGTGGCGATCTATCCCGGCAACGTCCGCGTGTTCAACCACGAGACCGGCAAGGAGTACGTCGTCATTAAGGACGCTGCTTCGCTGGCTTACCTCACGACCATCTCGGAGCCTTGGCAGTCCTTCAGGGCCGTCACGGTTGACGATTACACCTTCATCGCGAACCGCGATAAGTACGTGGCGCTGTCCACGCAGAAGACCGCTGGTGTCCTCTCGGGTTCCGTGCAGACCTTCCAAGACCTCCCGAAGACTGCCGGCTCGAACGCGATCTTCGAGATTCGCGGTGATGGCTCCAACGCCTTCGATAACTACTTCGTGCAGTACCAGTCCTCACTGGTGTGGAAGGAAGTCAGCAAGCCCGGCGAGTTCGGTTACTTCGATGCCGCGACGATGCCTCACGGTCTCAAGCGTGTCCCTGATGGCACCAACCCGGACGGCTTCTACTTCTCCTACGGCCCCCTTGCGTGGGACTCGCGATACGCAGGTGACACCTCATCGAGTCCGTCTCCGTCCATCGTGGGCCAGCGCATCGGTGATGTGTTCTTCCACCGAGATCGCCTGGGTCTCATTGCGAGCGCCGGCAACATCGTCATGTCCGAGATCAGCCACTACTTCAACTTCTGGCGCACAACGGTGACCTCGCTGCTGGACAGTGATGTGATCGACGTGAACGCCCCGACTGAAGGCGTGGCAGAGATGCTCCACTGCATCTCTTATCAGAAGGCGTTGATGATCTTCGCCTCGGGTAAGACCTCGCTGTTCCAGCTCACCGGCACGCCGACGCTGACGCCCAAGACGGTCAAGATTGACCCGGTGACCACCTACGGGGTGTCGCCCACGATCAAGCCTGTGCTGGCCGGCAGTAGCCTGTTCTTCCTCGACGACAACCAGGCGAAGTCCTGGAGCACCGTGAGGGAATACTTCGTGTCCGATGACACAGTGACGCCCGAGGCGGCCGATGTGACCGCGCATGTTCCCTCGTATGTACCGGGCAACACCCGATGCATGGCGGAGGCCGGCGATGCCGACATGCTGTTCATCGCTCAGCGCAACGCTGTAGGCGGCGAGATGTTCGTCCACCAGTACAAGTGGTCGGGCGATACCAAGCAGCAGTCCGCATGGAACCGCTGGATCATCCAGGGCACCGGAGCAGTCCTGCACGTCCATGCTATCGGCTCGATGCTCTACGTGATTACGAAGGCTCCCTCTGGTGGCGTGGAGTTACTGCGCCTGGACTTGAGTTCTGCACCCACGTACCCGCTGATCTCTGCGGATCACGACATCTACCTTGACCGCCGTGAAGTGGTGACGCCGGTATGGCAGCAGTTCGGCAACTACACCGACATCACTGTGCCGCTCACGCTCCCGACCCTCACGGGCCTTGCTGTGCTCAAGACGACCGACTGGCCCTCACCAGGAACCTATGTCGATCTGCGCTTGGCAACGCTGGTTAATGGCGGTCAGACGATCCGCTTGCCGGGTCGAGTGGACACGGGCCGCGTCGTGGTGGGCTACCGATACAACCGACGCATCACGCTGAGTCAGCAGTTCATCCGCGATCAGAACAATGTGAGCAAGCTGATCGGTCGGCTGCAGATCAAGCGCATGACTGTCCGCTACAACGACGCGACGTACTTCAAGTGTCTCGTGACACCGAAGGGTCGCCCGCAGGCTATCGACACCATCGTGCCGCAGCTGGAGAGTACGTTCACCAACAGGACGACAGGTGACGCAGCGTTCCTCCTGAGTACCCCCGCGACTCAATCGGGCACCTACAGCTTCCTCGTGGCCTCGCGCTCCGATGCAGTCGATGTGTCCTTCACCAACGACTCACCGTTCCCCGCCTGGTTCCAGTCGGTGCAATGGGAAGGTCTCTACACGGCCAAGGTACAGCAATGACAATCACCTTCCGCGAACCCACACGGGAATCGCTTGAGTACATCGCGGCTCATATGTGCGCGGAAGACTTGGACGAGCTAACTGCCTGTGGCTGGGCATCACCACTGCAGGCTCTCATCGAATCCGTTGAGAGCAGCAGAGAAGCCTCGGTGGCCTGGTGGGATGGATTCCCCCAGGCCGCTCACGGCGTTGCCGACTTCACCCTTGATCCAACCATCGGCGTCCCCTGGATGCTGAGCACAGGCCCGCGCGGAAACATTGCGCGTGCGTTCGTCAAAGTCTCCGAGCAGTTCATCGCGGACATCACCCCGATGTACTCCGCCCTATTCAATCTCGTCGATGCCCGACACGTCCGCGCTCAGCGTTGGATGATCGCGCTCGGCTTCAAGCCGTACAAAGTCCACGACTGCAACGGCTTCCCTTTTATCGAGTTCGGATTATTCCCTAGTGTGTGAACCCGTGAGCATCACGGCCGGAATCCTCGCCGTTGTTGGCGCGGCGTCCGCCGTCTATAGCGCCAATCAATCGCAGAAGGCGCTGAACCAGCAAGCACAAACGCAGCAGAATCAGATTGACCAGCAGGCATCCGTCCAGACCGACGACCGCCTGAAGCAAGCACGCGAGCAGCGCGCCGCTGCCCGAGCTGCCTCCGCCGAGTCCGGCGCATCCGGCAACTCCACCGACGCGATCCTCAACGACTTGATGATGCAGTCCGGTCGCGACGTGTCCCACATCGAGAAGAACCGTGAGAACGGTCAGCTCGAAAGTCAGCAGCAGGTTCGCAGCCAGTCTTCCGAAATCAACGGTCAGCTTATCTCTGGACTCGTCGGTTCGGCGAAGTCCGGCGCGAATGCGTACAGCACCTACAAGATCAAGACCGACAACCCCACCACATAAGGAATCTTCATGCCTCGCTATGAAGCTCAACGCGTTACACCTCGGCAGGCAGTCGATTCCTCGCAGTCAGCGAATGTCGCTACTCCCGTACAAGCAGACCTCAACGCCGTCAAAGGACAAGGCTCTGGTATGTTCGCTGTCGGCGCTGCACTCAACAACATCTCCACGCTGGTGTCCCAACAGGGCCAGCAGGACGCACAAGGCCGCGCTGAGAAGCAGAGGCAGCAAGCCGCTACCGACAAGAAGACCGGCGATGCCCACGCTGCCGAGAAGGCGGTCACTGGCGCAGATCAGACGGAATGGCTGAAGACGGCGAGTGCCGGCGCCGTGGCGCACTACCAAGAGACGGACGGCATCAATGCCTCCTACCGCTTCGAGGAGTCCATTCAGCCTGATCTGGCCCGCCTGGAACCCGGTGCGGACATCGACGCCTTCCTCCAGCAGCACGCTGAGAAGTTCGTCGAGGACAACCAGCTCCCCGAAGGCTCCCGTCAGTCCTTCATGGTTGCCATGTCGCACAAGCAGCCGGTTCTGAAGGAGGCGTACCTCAAGCAGTCCATCACGGAATCACTGCACCGCGACGAGGAGAGCACGTCATCCATGCTGGTCTCCGGTCTCCAGAAGGGAGACATGCTGACCCCGCAGGGCACCGCGAGCTGGCGTGCGTATGCCGCGAGCAAGGGCATGCACGAGACCGAGATCGACGACATCCAGGTGAAGGCCGTCAAGGCATCCATCGCAACGGGTGATGTGGATATTGAGAAGGCGCTGGCAACCCTCAGTCCCGAGCTGGCGAACCAGCCGGCACATAAGGAGGAGCTGCAGCTCTCCGCCAAGCGCGGCGAGACGATCCAGAAGGATCGTGCTGAGAAGGCACGCTTCGATCAGGAAGTCGCTGACACCGTGCAGATCGACGCACTCGCCGACAAGGGCGTTCTAGGTAGTGCCCGCGCTCTCGCGTGGGGCAAGGCGAACGACAAGTCTGCCGCCGAGGTCGCTGCCAAGATCAACTCGTCCCGTGAGGCTGGCGAGCGATTGGCGAAGGAAGCCAACAAGGCGCAGGAAGCACGCAATGCAGATCGCGCCTGGAACAACTACGACGCCCTCGCTGCGAACGCTGCCGGCATCAAGCCCGATGACGTAGGCAAAGCAGGTGACCGTGCGTTCACTGCGGCTCTGCAGTCCGGCGACGAGAAGCAGGTACAGGCCATCCTCAATAAGTCGGCGCTCTCCGGCGCACCCATCCCGGCTCTCAAGGGAATCCTGTCGGGCAGCATTGACGAGAACGATCCGCAACGTGCCACACGCTACGTCGGGATCTTCGAGCAGATGCAGCGCATCTCTCCCGAGTGGGCCGCCCGCCAAGTGGACGACAAGACCCTCGCACGAATCACGCAGTACCAGACGGCGAAGCTGTTGGGTGCTGATGACACGCAGGCGTGGTCGAAGGTCAAGATGGGCAGCGCGCTCGACACCGACACGATCAACCACAACACCACAGAAGCGATGAAGCTGGTCGCCAAGGATGCCCCTAAGAACTTCGGGGACGGTGGCTGGTTCAGCTCGAACACGCCGATCAGCAACACGTCCGAGATGGACTCTGCTTACCGCTTGTCCGTGCGTGACATGGTGCAGGCTGGCGCATCTCCCGAGGTGGCCGCAAAGGCCGCACTGACCCGAGTGAAGGCGTCCTTCATCCGAGTGAACGACCGCATGGTTCGCAACTACGGAACCGGCGACGGCATGGATGACATCACCAGCAAGGCGATGACTGAAGCAAGCTCCATGTGGAAGCAGAAGCTCATCGACAAGAACGTGGTCGGCAAGGATGACGAGGTGCTGTTCGCGCCTGTCCCTGGCGATGCGAACAAGTGGCGACTGAGCTACATCGCTGCTGGCGGTACGCCGCTCCCCGTGACCCATGAGGTAACCCACACGGGCACCGATGGAGTCGAGCGGAAATCCACAGAGTTCGTTGACGTGATCCCGTCCGCCACCCGCGCCAACTACTCGGCATGGGAGCGACAGGAGCAGGACAAGAAGGTGCGCAACGAGCAGACGTTCAAGCAGCTCCAGCGCGATCCGACTGACCTCACTCCCGAGAACGTCAAGAAGCTCAATGACCAGTACGCCCCGCTCCTCAACGGCAAGCTGAAGCTGCCCGCAGGAACCGAACCGTCCGCTGCAGAGTTCCAGCAGCGTCAGTGGGACGCCTCAGTGGCAACCGCCAAGAAGGTAACCGACTACTCCAACAACCCCGCCAATCACCTGCAGACCTTCGCAGACTTCATCACCAGCAATCACTAACGAGGTACACCTGTGGATCAGCTACCGAGCATGTACGCTCAACCGAGGGATAACGTCCCTCTAGTTCCGTCCGCAGGTGTCACCAAGCTGGACGCAAAGGCCCGCACGGATGCGGCGCAGGCGCAGAAGGTCAAGGACAACACATCGTTCCATGACCTCATCGGCGCGAAGATTGTCCAGGGGCCTATCGGATGGGCCGACCGAGCACTACAAGAGAATGGTGTTGAGCGCGACGAGAACTTCTACGGCGACGCGCTCAAGCCGGTGATCGAGGATTGGCGCAAGGCCGGTCTCGAAGATCAAATGGAACTGCTGGAGCGCGCTCAGTCTCCAGCGCACGCTGACCTCCTCAAAGGGTTCGCGATGCAGAACAAAATGGCTCAGGAGGACTCGGCACAGTTCGGTCTCCTGGGTAACGCAGCAGCGGGTCTACTCGATCCATCCATGTTCGCTATCGGTGCCGCCTCCGGTGGCCTGGGTTACTCAGCCACGGCTGGGCGACTGGCGAATGCTGTTCGCTCCGGCATTGTGGCCGGCGCAACCAACGTGGGCAGTGAAGCACTGTCCTCACAATACGACCCTACGATTGATACGGGCCATCTCGTCTCTGCAGGTGCCTTCGGGTTCCTGATGGGTGGCGCGTTCGGCTTCCGTGGACCTGAGCTGGCAGAGCTGGCTCATGGCACCAACAAGTTCACCAAGGCCGCATCGGCCGTCGATGGTTCCAAGCCGAACACGGCGGACTCGATGGGCGCTGCACGCGTCGATGGTTTGAACGTACCGAAGATGGACGGCCCCGCTGTGGGTACGCCCGAGTGGCAGCAAGCGAAGCTCGACGAAGCGGCGCAGCAAGCGCCCGTTCGCGGTGCCTTCCTGAAAGTCCGCCGTGACCTTGCGGCCCGCTTCGGCAACAGTAACTCCGCGCTGGTTCGCAATGAATCCCGTGGTCTCCTGCGTGACTCTGTGGGCAACACGGATCGCAACGTCGCGACCAAGTTCACCGCAGCCGAGGAGTCGGAGCTGCTGGATCACACCATCCACGGTTCCTACCGCACAGCGGTCGAACAGGAGTGGGCGAAGTATTCCGCATCCACTGGTGTGCGCGGCGATGTCGCCCGTCAGCAGTTCAACGAGTCAGTCGGCTATTACATCCGTGGCGTAGCGAAGGACATGGGGCCTGAAGTCGAGGCCACTGCCTCGCACGCTGCCGCAGCCTTCAAGACCATGACGGACGAACTACGCGCCCGTGGTGTACCTGGCTTCGAGAACGAGATGTCACCGGATGGCTATCTGCCCCGCGTGTTCTCCGCGAAGGGCTACACCGACCTCAATGCAACGAAGGGTCTCTCCTTCGAGAACCTGCAAGAGAACCTGGTGAAGCCCGCGATGCGCAGCGAGTGGGTGAAGAACCTGAAGCCCGGTGAGGAGCTAAACGAAGACCTCCTGCACGAAGTCAGTGGCGCGTGGCTCAAGCGTGGTTACGAGAAAGCGATGGGAGGCCCGAGCGATCTACACGGCACCCTCGCTGCTGCTGACTCAGGCAGTGTGCGTGAGCTGCTGACTGAGGCTGGCGTCGATAAGGTGAAGGTGGATGCCCTAGTGGGCAAGCTGGAGCGCGAGGCCGCCGAGAAGGCTGTGCATGCCCGCGCGAAGTCCCGCATTGATCTTGATGAATCCTTCGGTGCAACGCTGAAGGACGACCTGGGCAACGAGCACACGGTTCACCTGGCTGATCTGCTGGAGAACAACGTGGACAACTTGGTGCCCGACTTCATCCGTGAGATGTCTGGATGGGCCGCGCTGAAGAAGCACGTTGACGTGGGCACGCAAGCCGAACTGGATCGCTACAAGGCGTTCCTGCTGAAGCACAGCAAAGAGGCTGGCGATGCGGACCTCTCCCGCGCACTCGACATCACGTTGAACTCGATCCTGGGCAAGTCCACCTCGGACGCTCCGAACTCAGCATGGACTCGCGGCTCCCGCTTGATCCGTTCGCAGAACTTCATGACCACGATGGGCCAGGTGGGCTACACGATGCTGGAAAGCGTCGGCGGCACCCTCGGCGCTGTTGGTTTCCGCAACGCGCTCAAGGCGACACCTGCTGCGGTCAACATGGTCAAGCAGATGCGTATGGGCAAGTTCGATCAGGTCGAGGCTCGCTGGCTCGCTGACGTGACGGGCCTGGGCACAGACTTTGTGCGCAACCAGCCGTACCTGCGTCTCGATGCCGTGGGTGAGTCTGTCTGGAATAACGACAAGGCCGTAGGCCGCACGCTCAACAAGCTCGACCGTGGCATGCAGTACGGCCAGCGCGCCATGAGTGTTGTCTCGGGCATCGCCCCGATGCAGCAGTTCCTTCAGGGCTTCGCTGGTGTCGGCATTGCAAGCCGGCTGGTGCAGATGGCAAACAAGGAAGGCGTCTCCGCAAGCATGGTTCGCCGGCTCCGCGCGGGCGGCCTGGATGCCAAGGATCAGGCAGCACTATTTGCCAAGCTCAAGGGTATGGACAGCGTGCATGACATCTCGAAGAACTGGAGCACCTGGACTCCCGATGAGAAACGCCTGATGGCGTTGTTCGTTCAGCGCAATGCTAAGCGGACTCTCGGCGAAGGCGGCGTAGGAGATACGGTGCAGCTCATGCACTCGGCCACCGGCCGAATCTTCACGCAGTTCCGCACGTTCATGACCAACTCCTACGCGGCGGTTCTGCTGCACGGCTTGCACATGCGTGACTGGCAGACAGCGCAGATGTGGATGGGTTCGACACTGTTCGCCGGTATCGGCATGGCAGCTCGCAACTACATCAACACCATCGGCGACACGACCGACAAGCGGGAGAAGCTGATGGCGTGGGACTCGCTTGCCAAGCAGGCGTTCCAGCAGTCGAGCTATTCGTCGGTGATCCCGTTCATGACGGACACCATCGCGCACGACCTCGGCGTCAAGAAAGCTCTCGGTGGCGATGACACTCCGGTGTTCGCCTACGGCCGCTCCACGGGTCTCGACAGTGGCGTCCAGGGCATCCCAACCCTGGCAACCGGACGTGCCCTGTGGGGTCTCCCAAGGCTCGCCGTGACGGCTCTCGATCCGCACTCTAACGTAACTCAGAAGCAAGCCAAGGATGCGATGTCGCTTCTGTGGTTTCAGAACGTCACTGGCGTTCGCAATGGTCTCTCGTGGATGGCTAACCAGCTCCCGAAAGACGACCCTCAATAACCTCTGGAGATACATGACGCCACTCGCGCGCGGCTACTCCTTCGTCATGTATCTGGCGGAGGATGCAGCCACGTACACCATCCCCTTCCCCTCCCTGCACAACGAAGACATCCGTGTGTTTGCAGGGGATGTGGGCGATGCTGTTGAACAGTCCTTTACCTGGGCTGGCCCTACCGAAATTCGATTGTCCGCCCCGGTGCCTGTTGGCATCCTGGTGACGATCCGCAGGTTCTCGCCGCGCGACCGCACTCTCATTGAGGTGCAGGCCGGCACTCAGCTTCCCGCTGAGGACTTGAACACCAACGCAAAGCAACTCCTCTACATCCTGCAAGAGCAGATCGACTTCGGCTCTTACGGCGGTAGCGGCCTCCCTGGCGGCGGCTCCGGCTGGACTGGTCAGGACGGCGGGCCGCCCTCACTGGCTATCCAGCAGATCATCGACGCACTGATGGCTTCGCCCATCATGGGCATCCTGACGACTCGTTTAGACGACATCGACAACACCGCCGAGACGCTGCTGGAAGAACTCCTGCGCAGCGATCAGACCTTCGATGAGCGGCGAAAGATCGATGGGCGCATGGCGCTCGCTGAGAGCACGCTTGAGACCATCGAAGACAACACGCAGTCTGTGGCAAAGCAGATCACCGAGCTGTTCGCTAAGTTCGACGATAGCGCCGCACAGTTCATCCAGGTCAATCAGGCACTCGCCACTGAGACCGAGGCACGCACCACGTCCGCCACGCAGCTCAGCGCGGCTATCAAGGACAACCTGGCGCAGATCACTATTGTGCAGGAGGCCGTCGCTACGGAAACCGAAGCACGCGCGCAGGCAATCACGAAGGTGACCTCGGACTTCAAGACGGCTGACGATACGGTCACCAAGGCGATCACGCAGACCCTTCAGACCACCTACGCAACCAAGGACTACGCGCAAGGCGTGGCGACCACTGCGGTTGAAGCTTTCTCCAACGGGAAGTACGCGCACCTTGAAGAACGCTTCGAGGCCCTGGTAGACGGCACCTCCGATCCTAACGGTGAGTGGCAAGCTAACTGGTCTGTCCGTATCAACGGCGGTGCCATTGACGGCACGCCTGTTATCGCAGGCGTCGGCCTGGGTGTGGACAGCAAGACCGGCAGTAGCTTCATCGTCATGGCTGACCGCTTCGGCTTCGTCTCTCCCTCGTACACCAGCAATGGCGGCGTGCAGCAGATGAAGTATCCGTTTGTGATCGGCACGGTCGGCGGCGTGAGCACCGTGGGTATCCAAGGTCAGCTCATGGTCGATGGCTCGATCACTGCGAACAAGATCAAGACGAACACACTGTCTGCTATCTCGGCCAACATGGGCGAAGTGAATGGCGGTTCGTTCCGCACGTTCCAGCTCGACGCCAATGGGGCCATCATCAACCCGCAGGAGTTCCGCGCGGAGCTGACGAACAACCCTGGCGATGCCTACCCCATGTGGATCGGCGGCGGGGTCAAGAACTACAACAACGCTGTGTTCTGTGTCGATCGCTCGGGCAACGCCAAGTTCTCCGGCACGGTCTCTGCACTGAACCTCACCGACAACTTCCAGGCGCAAGCCACGTTCGGATGGAACGGTGACATCGCCGCGAACGTAGGCGGTGTAGCTGCGCAGTTCACGTTACCTGCGCCGGTCAAGCTCGGTCAGTCACACACGCCCGTGCTCTTGGGCGAAGTCTCCTTCTACGGTTCTGACAACGACGGCTCCGCTGCAGCAGGCGCGGTTATCAATGTTGAACGGCTAGACGGCAGTACGTGGGTCGCTGTACGCAGCACCGGCTACGACGTTTACAAGTTCATCACCATCCCGGCCGCCCTGGTCTTCGTGGATACACCCACGACCACCGCACGCACCTATCGAATCCGACTGGTTAGCGGTAACCAGGACTTCCATCTCAAGGCCACTAACGGCTACATCTTCGGACTGAGGTAATCATCGCAACCAACGATCCAACCGGCTATGTGTCCAACGCGACACTAGCCGCTCGCATCTCTGCGCTCATCGACAAGTGGAACGGTTACAAGAACGCTCTACGCGACATGCTGACCAAGAAGGACGGCACGGTAGACATGGAAGACGGTACGGGTGCCATCGTGACCCTACCGACCTTCCCGGCCCTGCAAGCGTCCGTCAACATCCTCACGGACTCGTTGACTGGCGCTGTGTCTGAAGCGCAGAACATCAACGCTCAGACCGTGATCTACATGAACGCGGCGGGCAAGTCGGCCACTGACGCCGATGTGGCGCGTGCGGCCTCCTACGTTTCCCGTGATGCATCCCAGGCTTCGGCCGATGCATCTGCCGGCTCGGCTTCCAGCTCAGCCGCGCAGGTGGGCCTCGCAAAAGATCAGGTGGCCCTTGCGACCACGCAGGTGAGCCTTGCGACCGATCAGGTAGCCCTCGCTACCAACAAGGCTACGGCGGCGGCTGGCAGTGCTACCGCTGCGGCGGGAAGTGCAGCCACGGCAGGCACCAAGGCGGACACCGCAACGAACCAAGCAGTCATCGCAACGAACCAAGCTGCGGCTGCAGTGGTCAGCGCGACCGACGCCAAGGCCTCACAGGGTCTCGCGTTGAACTATGCGAACGCTGCGGTGAACGTCGAGGTCACGCCGGGTTACTTCTCGGCGCTTCATTGGGCCGAGCAGGCGCGATTGAACGTGCTGGGTTCCCTGGTGTTCAAGGGTAAGTTCGACGCGAGTAAAGGCGCGATGCCGACCGAGCCACACCTCGGCGACTTCTACATTGTCAGCGTAACGGGCACGGTCAGCGCGGTGAAGTACACGACGGGCGACATGGTGTTCTTCGACGGCACGGCTTGGGATCGTATCGACAACCAATCAACCGTATCGAGCGTTGCCGGCCGCATCGGTAACGTGGTCATCGGCATCTCCGATCTGGCGGGCCTACAGGCCGCTCTCGATTCCAAGCAGGGCAACCTGGGGTTCACTGCAGTCCAGCAGGGAACCGGCATCGGTCAGCTGAACAACGTTATCAAAATTGGCTATGCGGGCGCCTCTGGCAAGACCAAGCTCACGGTCGATGCTACCGACTTTGGAAACATCGCTCTTGAGAGCTGGGCCAGCGGTGCTTTCGTTACTCGCAACCAAGCGAACGACACACGCGGTACGACGTTCCAGGCACCTAATCCGCCGAACATCGCAAACATCAGCGCAACAGGTAACGACCGAAATACCGCACTGCTGATTAGCAACGGCTCAAACGGTAACGCGTCAGCAACGATGTCCTTCATTCGCGAGGGCATCTTCGGTGCCCACTTCGGTCTCGACACGGACAACGTGCTCAAGATCGGCAGCTGGTCTTTCGGCGCAGTGGCATACCGAGTGATCCACGAGGGCGTGTCGAATTGGGTGTGCCCCGGTTCCTTCACCACATCCTCTGCAGCCGGCGCAACCATGTCCGGCAACGGCAGCGGCATGCAGATGAACGGTAACTGGTGGCACTCGGGCGAGCTGTACCACCTCAACGCTAACTCGTCTGCGTGGGTTCGCACTCCGCGCATGTTCGTCCAGTCCGGCGACCCTGGAGCTGGCGCTTCCGAAGGTGACATCTGGTGCTGGTGACGCATGATTAGGCGTCGGCAGGGTGGCACATGGATAGACCCCGGCACCTTCAAGCGTCGCCAAGGCGGCGCTTGGGTCGTGTGCCAGAACGTCTACCGTCGCCAAGGTGGCGGATGGGTTCTTATCTGGCACTACAACGTCAGCGGTACGGTAAGTCCTGCGCAGGCAACAGGCTCCTTAGTCGCCACTGGCCCTTCGGGACAAGTGCAGACCTATGCGGTCACCGCGACTGGATCAGGCGGCAGCGGCGCGTACACATACGCGTGGTCGATTGCCACCGTCAGCTCCGGTAACCCGCCGACCATCTTGAACCCGAACGGTGCAAGCACAGGGTTCTCCCGCAACGTGACACAAGGCATCGGCATCGTTACGGGCACTGCACAGGTGAGGATCACAGACGCCAACGGCTCGTCGTCCGTCGTCGTGGATGTCCCTTACTCCCTCTCCTATTCCACAAGGCAGTGATGACTATGGATTCAGCACTACAAGCGAACCTGATCGCCCTCAAGGTCTCCGGGGACAACGTAGGTTTCTCCACATTGCTCTGGAAGTACGGAGACGGAATCGAGCAGGATGCTCTGGCACTCCTCCCCGCCGTGGGAGGGGGCACCTACGCAACCGACAGTCTGCAACTCGCCGAAGCTGTGCGAGTTCTTCTGATGATTGACCGCAGCGATAAAGCGAATGCCGCACTGGCTGCTGCTGATCGCCGGCTGGCCCTCCTGGCACTTACGGAATCTCGGA
>Ga0302316_10002407_pt1 | contig 13554 bp, 6 predicted proteins | sample III_Palsa_N3_2_FD_200456 | JGI IMG/M metagenome (GOLD analysis project Ga0302316, IMG submission 200456) | Peat permafrost microbial communities from Stordalen Mire near Abisko, Sweden - III_Palsa_N3_2 | ecosystem: Environmental > Terrestrial > Soil > Palsa > Peat permafrost | place: Sweden...
GGATCTCCGCCTTGGCGTCTCTCGCGTGGCCAGTGGCAGGTTTCCAACGAACCACAACGTTTGCGAGTGGCAGATTGCCGGCCAGCCGCCGAATCAATGCACTCTCTATAGCGCGTTAGGCATTCCTTATCCGATTTCCAACGCAGTGGGAACTGTTTCGCTCAATACGCAGGACATCACCGACGTCAGCACTCTCGGAACTGAGACTGCCGTTAGCATTTATCAGAATCCATTTACAGTTGATCCTAAAATCAGCTACAGCATTGCGCGTACACATCACACGATCAATTTTGGATACGAGTTGCTGGTGCTGAAAACTCCTACAGCCTGGCAAAGCCCGGTCTATGGAGAGGATATTTACAACCAGCACTTCTCAAAGCAGACGGCTGCGCCGGCCAGCAGTACTCTCGTCGGAGACCAGGAGTATTACATCGCGGACTTTCTTTTCGGCGCCCGCAGCGAATACGAGTTATCCAACTACAGCCGGCTGACTCAGAACATGCGTTTTCACTCAGCCTATGCGGAAGATAACTGGAAGATTCTGCCAAAGCTAACGCTGAATTATGGACTGCGTTATGAATTCACTGTTCCGGACTATGAGAGTCAAAATCATCTTGCGAACTTCGATCCGACAACCGTCTCTCTGAAGATCGCGCATAACGGTTCCTATGCGTCGCGCAGCCTGGTGAATCCTCAGAAAACTAACTTTGCGCCAAGATTTGGCTTTGCTTACGCGCCCTTATCTCGGTTTGTGTTCAGAGGCGCTTTTGGTCTCAGCTATGTCCAGTTCAATCGCACCTCGGACGTATCCCTCGAATACAACGGCCCCTTTTCGATCACTTCGATCATTCAGCAGACCTCTCCTGAGAACAACATCTGCCCCGTCGGCAGCCAGTCGTTTTCGTGCTTCCGTACCACGATGGAGGGTTACCCCACCAATATGAATTCGCCTTTCCCCTTCAGCACGAAAAACTCGGAGAGCTACTACGCGCCGCCGAATGCGAATACGGGTTATATTCAGAGCTATTATGGGGGGATCCAATACCAGGTCAGCTCGCATAGCCTTCTCGATGTCGCCTATGTCGGAGCACATGGACTGCATATACGCGTCATCGGAGATTACAACGAGGCACCTCCAGTTTCTATCGCCAACGAGGGGACAACGGCAGAGCGGCGGCCACTTCCCGGGTTCGCCGATATCTGGTCGGGTCTTCCCGTGGGCTTCCTGAAATACAATTCGCTCCAGGCCAAGTACCAGTTGCGGTGGAACAAGCTCTTCATCATCAACTCGTTCACCTATTCGCAGGCGCGGGACAACGCCAGCGGCGACATGGAGGCGGGCAATGGTGACACCGCAGTCGTGAACTTCGACAACATCGCGGGCGACTCCGGAATCTCCGGCTACAATCAGCCGTTGAACGACAGTACGGGAGTTACCTGGACACTGCCGGATACGCGATTCCATGAGCGCATTCTTCGCGGTGCTTTGAACGGGTGGCGCCTGAATGCTATCGACCATGCCACCAGCGGTCTGCCGCTGAATCTTTACTGGGCACCGAGCACGAGCGCACTGACCACCAACATCGGATATCACTATCGTCCGGATGTGTGCACTGCGGGCAGCGTAACCTTGACCTCGAACGCGTCCTCATCGACCCCCATCACCACACCCGTCCCGAACACGCCATGCGGTACCGGCAATTCAGTGAAGGCGCAGTCCATCCTGAATCCCAAGTCTCAATGGCTGCGGGAGGGCAACAGCCAATATATTGGCAACGTCTTCAAAAGCAACATGGTCTTCGCCCCGCCCGACACGGATCCCTATGGAACTTCTGCGCGTAACAGCATTCGTTTTGTGCCGATCTGGAATCTGGATATCGGCGTGGCCAAGGAGTTCCGCTTCCATGATTATGGAGTGCTGCAGTTTCGCGCCGAAGCGTTCAACGTGCCGAACAAAACCAACTGGAATTCTCCGGACATGGACAGCTCCAGCGGTATTTTCGGTCTGATCAGCAGCGCAGCGGCATCACGGCAGTTCCAGTTTTCACTGCGCTATAGCTACTGATGAAAGAGTTACTGATGAAAGCTAATTGGCTGGATAAAAGCGCGTGGCCACTACGCTGACATTGCCGGCATTGACCTTGATGAACGGCGCTTCCAGGAGAACTTCGAAGTTTGACGGCTTGCCCTGGCTTGTCTTTGCCTTAGCCATAATCGGGGCCATCTTCTTTTCATTGAAGAGAAAGGAAACCGCGGCGTCCACGCCGATCATCGAAGTGCCTTCGATGAGAAGCACTTTGCCGTTGCCTTCCATATTGTCGGTCAGCGCAATGTAGCCATAGCCGAGTTCGTGGTCCGGGTCTGTCTGGTAAAGATATGCCGGCTGTTCTCCCGGTTGCGGATGACGATTGACGACCTGCATGGAGTGGTCGGAGCTATCGAACTGGAAATGAAAATTCAGCTTGTCATCAAATAACTCGACCCAAGGGTTATAAGGCGGCGCGCCGGAGATAATAGCGTTTGCGTTGCGAAAATTATCGGAAGTAATATCCTGTGCGCCATGAATCTCATAGTTTTCGCTGCGAAATGGGCCGACCCTGGTGAGTTGGTTCGCAAGCTTGAGATCGCTGATAGGGACGTAAGCCGGTAAGCCCACAGAGAAAACCTGCCTGGTCGCGAGGTTCTCCATCTGGAGCGATTGGCGGTTCGTGTTGATGTACTCCCGGAGCGAGAGCTGATGAGTTCTTCCGGAACCGGAGTAGATGTTGTACAGGTTCAGACCGGCGTCGCCCGGCACAAATAAAGTCGTCTGTCCGGAAGAGAAGATTTCGGTCCAGAGAGGATCGGTGGTTGTGGGAACATGACGGGGATGCAATACTGCACGATCAATGAGAAGGGCCAGTGTGGCACCGAGAAGCAGGATCGCCAGACCGCTCCATGCGAAGCGGAAGCGCGGGCGCGCCACGGTCTTTGCGGGAGCGGCTTCTTCCTGTATGTGTGTTGGAGCGGCTGGTGCTGAAAGTGGTATTTCAATCAACGGCTCCTGTGTGGAGACATCCGCCGTCACAAAGATCGGGACATAACCCCCTCGTGGCACCTGAATGCGAATGTTTTCGGCAAAGCCCTCTTCCTGGTAATAGAGAGCCAGGCGCTGCCGAAGCTGTCGCGCAGTTGTCCGGACGATATTGTCCTCGCTCGGGTTGTAGCCGCGGGGTCGGCCAAAGACGTGCACACCAATCTGCTGCTCGGTGAGTTCACCGGTTCGCCCTTCAATCGCGCATCGAACGATGTGGAGGAGAAATAAATTTAATCGACCTGACTTAGAGAAGTTCTGGCTTGCAGATACTCGATCTGCGGCGTTCCAACGCGGGTCATTCGCCAGGACGACAAACGGCTCCGTTTGGCTTTCCTGATCCATTACGCTTGTAATAGTAGTCACCTAGAAATGCCTCTAAAGGGCACTAATGCTCAGCTGAAGTCGCCTTTAATGAAGACTCTATTGGGTATTTGTTAACTAACGATGAATGAGTGCTGATCCGATTAAATAAGTATTAATCCGTTTTCATAGGGGTAACCCCTATGTAACCTTCTGGAGCCTGCCTGCACACGGGACAAATAGCGTGCAATGATAGCTCGTTGGATCTCGTGGAATGAGGGAACCCGGTTCCGTATGGCTGGAGCGGAGCTGGGAATGAGCTATGCACTGGAAGGCTGTTGGGTCGCTTTTTTGCCTCGGATTAATTATGGTTACGCACGGCGTGGGGCAAAGCCCGAAGCCGGAGCCGCAGCAAGTTCCGTCAGGCAGGCCGCAGTCCGATGAGCGGACAATCCTTCGAGTTAACTCTCGCCTGGTTGTTGTCGATGTTGTCGTCCTGGACAAGGCAGGTCATCCGGTCAGCGATCTTGACCGTTCCCAGTTCGAGATCACGGAAAACGGGGTGGTGCAACAGATCACCGCATTCGATCCGCCATCGGCACACAGTATGCCTGCGGGTAACGTCCCCATCGTGCACAGTTCCGCTGACCTTGAAAAAATAGGCAACGCACCCGTAGACATTCTGGTCCTCGACGAGCTCAACAACAGTTTTAGCGATGCGGCGAACGCTCGCTTTCAAATGTTGAGCTTCCTTAGAAAGCAGCCGGAAGTGCTGCCAGTGCCAACTCAGTTGCTTGCTGCCGCCGAATCCAGATTCCAGGTGCTGCATGACTATACGCAGAGCAGGGATGAGCTACTCAAAAGTGTAGAAAAGCATTTTGCGTCGCCTCCCGTGCAGCAGTTAGACTCGGTAGGGCTGCTGGTTGAGACGCTGGGAATCCTCTCGCAGATTGCGGAGAGCTCCAAAGGTACTCCGGGCCGCAAGAACGTGCTCTGGGTTGGTTCCGGGTATCCGATGGTCAACACGATGCTGCTTCCGATCAGCAGCGAGGCCATCCTTCAGGACGCCATCCGCCGTGTGACCGACCGGATGCTGGACGCCCGAGTGATGCTCACGCTGATCGATCCGAAAGGCGTACAAGAGGTCGATCAGGGCGGTGAAAACTTCGCGACCATGGACGATATGTCTGCCGGCATTGCTCCCATCACCGGGCCCTTTACGGGAACGCTGGATTTTGCGACCTTCGCGAAGGCAACCGGCGGCCGGATTATTGCCAATCGGAATGATGTGGACGTTCAGATTGGCCAGAGCGCCGATAGCAGCCAGATTTACTACACGCTGGCTTACTCGCCCACTGCGGGCAAGGCGGGCGATGACAATCCTGCGGCATATCGCAAGATTCGGATTAACCTTAAGGATCGCTCGCTTAAGGCCATAGCTCGCGACGGCTATTTCGCTGAAGAGGAGGCGATCGATCCGCCGCCTACGACTTCGCAGCCGCTTCCCGCTGTGATGAAGTTCGACCTGTTGAGCGCAGCCAAGACGCGTCTCCACTACAACGGAATTACGGTTCGTGCTGAAAAGACGACCAGCGGATACACTCTGTCGATTGCGCGCAGTCAATTGAAGTGGGTGGAGCAGCCTGCCGGTTCCAAGGTCGCGGAGATGACTGTCATCATCGCGTTCTACAATGAGCGCGACAAGCTGCTCCAGAGTCGAGCGATCGAGCTCAAGCAGACGATGAACCCGCCTCCGGGCGCAAGAATTTCCCCGGAGGTTAAACTGGCGCTGCCGTTTATGTCTCCGCAAGGGATGGAACGCGTCCGGTTCGTCGTCCGCGACGCGGGAAGCGGTGTGATGGGTACGGCAGACTGGGAACAATAAATGGGAGCAATAAACAGGTGCGGCACATTGAGCAAGTCAGATTGGGCAAGTTAAAGGGAAGTCATAGGAGATTGATCACGATGCGTACTATTCGTTCTGTTTCGGTTTGTCTATTCGTCAGCTCTGTTCTGTCCCTTGGGCAGATGCTCTTTGCTCAATCAGGCGACACGGGATTTAATGTTGCTGCGCCGAAGGATGATGTGCTGGCAGGCACAAAGAATTCGTCCGAGGCCCAAAAGTCGAAGTCGCAGGCGAACAGTCCGAATCGCACTGTCGGTCCCCAGCAGGATGGATCGATCGTTGCTTCGGACAACCAGTTGCTGACACCGGCCGGCAGGATCGTCGAATTAGGTTCACCCGTTCGTGCCAAGGCTATTGCGCTCAACCCGAATCGTGCAACCCATACCGCAGCCGTGTTGATGATGGGTGCGCCCCAGCCGGTCATCGTTTTCAATACCGTGACCGGCGAGGTTCTGCAGCGTCTCCTTCCAACCAACGCTGCGACCGGCAAAGACAACCCTACCGGTTCTTTCAATGGGATCACATACTCCGCCGATGGGAAGAAGCTGCTGTTCAGCCAGGATAGTAATTTCGTTGTCGTGACGAAGGTGAACCATGAGACAGGATTGCTAAGCGATGCTCAAAGTATCAGCCTGCCGCAGCCGCCCGCGGATGGGCGGCCGTATCACAATGCGAAGTCGATCAATCCTGGCGGCATTGCGATCTCTGAAGATGGCAAGCGAGCCTATGTGGCGTTGAATGTGGCGAACACTCTCGGAGTGATTGACCTGACGATCGACAAGCTTGTCGACCAGATCCCTGTGGGGAATGTGCCGAACAGCGTGGTTGTGCGCGGCAAGTTCGCCTATGTGAGCAATGAGGGCGGGCGTCCGGCTACGAGATCGGACTTCACGAACTACTCCGATGGCACGTCCATCGTTGTCGATCGGACGGATGCGTTCACTCTCTCCGGCACGGTGTCCGTGGTGGATCTTGAGGCACGTAAGCAGGTGAAGTCGATTGAGGTTGGTCTGCACCCGGCTGGCATGACGATCTCCGGCTCCAATCTGTATGTGGCCAATGCTTATGGGGACAGCCTTTCAATCATCGACCTCCAATCAGACAAGGTTATGCGCACCATTAACCTCAGTGTTCCGATCGCAGGCGGTGTCTTCGGCGCTGGTCCCGATGGCGTTGCCGTTACTGAGGACGGAAAGGCTTATGTCACGCTGGGCCAGGCCAATGCCGTGGCCGTCGTCAACCTTCAGGGCCGCGACGCGAATCCGGTCATTGGCTATATCCCTACCGCTTATTTTCCGACGTCGATCACCTACGACAAAGAGCGGAAGCAGCTTGTGATTGCCGACGACAAGGGTCTAGGATCACGCGGCAAAACGACCACCGAGAAGGATGGTGTGGTCGGGTACAACACTCACGCCGACATGGGTGTTGTGAACCTGATCCCGGAGCCGAATGCGAGCGAGTTGGCCAGGTTCAGCAAGCAGGTCTTCAACAATAATCAATGGGACCTGACCACGAATATTGAAGTTGGGAAAGAGTACATCGATCCCGAGGCTACTCCGGTGGCGGTTCCCAAGCACATCGGTGAGCCTTCGCTCATCAAGCATGTATTCCTCATCATCAAAGAGAACCGCACCTATGACGCCATGCTGGGTGATGTGGCATGGGGCAATGGAGCTCCGTCGCTTGCCGTCTTCGCATCGGCTCTGCCGAACCAGCACGCGTTTGTGAAGCGTTTTCCGCTGATCGACAACATCTACGCTCCGAGCCGCCAGTCTTCTGATGGCCATGTGTGGATCGGGATGTCCGGCTCCTTCTATTCAAACGACATTCTTTCACCGGACTGGATTCGCTCCTATCCGGGCGGTTCGTCAGATGATGCGCTGACCTACACCCCCAAAGGTTTTCTGTGGACTGAGCTTGCAGCCAAAGGGATGACCACGAAGCTGTATGGCGAATGGAGCAGCGGCGGCAAGATCGCCCACAAACCGGATGGCTCGGTCTATACGTGGACTGATTTCTATAACACCTCGCTGTGCCACGAGGGCAAAGCGCCAGCCTCCAGTTGCGTTGTTCCCGACGATGCGGTCAGCGTGGGTTCCGATATCCCCTCGGCGGCGAAGATCATGGATCCGCACTATCCGCCGTTCAATCTCGATATCCCGGATCAGTACCGCATGGACTACTGGATACCCTTATTCCAAAAACTGGATGCGGCTAACGAGGTTCCCAACCTGACGGTCCTGTGGCTTCCGGATGACCATACTGCCGGCACCTCGAAGGGCCATCCTCTTCCCATCAACTACCAGGCGGACAATGATCTCGCGCTGGGCCGCATGGTGGAGGCCATCAGCCACAGTAACGTCTGGCCGCAGTCAGCAATCTTTGTCGAGGAAGATGATTCGCAGAGTGGGAGTGACCATGTCGATGGCCATCGCCAGCCGGTCTATATCATCAGCCCGTACACAGCCGCACCGCAGGCGCCGGGTGAGGGCAAGACGATCAGCACCACCTATACGGCTGAAAATATCAACCGCACGATTGAGAACATTCTTGGCGTGCAACCTCTCACCCAGTTCGATCTGGTAGCTTCGCCGATGTTCGATGCTTTCCAGAACACGCCGGACCTGACGCCTTACGATCATCTCAATGCGGTCATTCCGCTCAACGTGGGGCCGGGGCTTTCCGGTGGCAAGGAAGTTGGCTCCAACGGCCCAATGGAGAAAGCCTGGTTCAACGCTACAGCCAAGGTGATGAAAGGGAAGTACGACAAGGCGGATTCAGTCGACCCGAACTTTCTCAATCACGTGATCTGGTATGAGACGACGGGCTGGTCGCGCCCCTATCCGGGAGAGGATAAGGTGCTGATGCCGGGACCCTTCGTCAAAGCTGCCAAGAAGTACAACGACGACGATGATGACTAGTTCGAGGTCGCAGGATAGCTTGTCTCGCAGAAATCAATAATTGACCCAAATTTTGATCTTAATTTGTGTGTGGTCGTCAGTGTTAGTAGTTAGATGACAAAATTGTCATTTACATTATCTACGTATCCCTGATTGTTTCGAGGTGTTCTAACCGCACCGGCGCTGGATGTCTGTGGGCACGATTAAACCTCGCACTTTGGGGATATTCAGAAGCCCGCTAGTCCATCGAGCAACTGCACGGCTGGCCGCCGAAGAGTCACGACACATGACAGCTCAATATTCGCTTATGGACCCAACTTTTCTGAAGAGGACAGCATGCATTGTGAGTTGAACGGGAAACTCCAGTTTTCCGGAAGATCGTTCAAGGGTCGAGGTTTTCATGTATTTCTCTTCGTAGCAGTCTTCTTTCTGGCTGCTTCGTCTTTCGCGCAGGTGGATCGCACTGCGTTGAGCGGTACCGTAACCGATCCTTCGGGTGGTTTACTAACGCAGACGCACATCACGGCAGTGGATAACGCGACCGCACTTCAACGCGGGACAGTATCGGACGCGAAGGGGAATTACACCATTCCCGGACTGCCGGTAGGTGTCTATACGGTCAGGTTTGAGCATCAGGGTTTCCAGAAGCTCCAGTTCGATGGGGTTGAGCAGGTGATCGGCCGGACGCGCACGCTGGATGCGAAGCTGTCTATCGCAAGCGGCGAGGAGCGCGTAGAAGTTTCGACCAGTTCGGCTCTGATGGATCGGAACACGAGCGCGGTGACGGGTCTGATCGAGAGGAAGCAGGCCGAAGATCTGCCGCTGAATGGCCGCAACTGGGCTGCGCTGACGGCGTTTGTGCCCGGCGCCATTGATACCGGTGGCAGCAACCAGCGCACGATTCGCTTTGCCGGACGCGGTCTGGATGACAGCAACTTTACCTACGACGGCGTGGATGCCACCAACATTGTGAATCAGACACAGCGTCAGTGGGTGCGGCTCTCTATTCCACTGGACGCGATCTCGGAGTTTCGCGTGGACTCGCTGATGTCAACAGCCGAGGTTGGCGCTACGGGAGGCGCACAACTGGATGTGAGCTCGCCTTCCGGCACGAACGAGTTGCATGGACGCCTCTTCGAGTATTTGCGCAACGATGTCTTTGACGCGCCGGTGCCTCATTGGGCTTCCAACGGGGAATCGAAGCAGCCGCTTCGTCTGAATCAGTTTGGAGGGTCGCTGGGTGGGCCTATCGTGCGCGATAAGACATTTTTCTTTCTCGCTGCTGAAGCCTATCGCCAGAACTGGGGCTATCCGGTGAGTGGCGATGTGCCGAGCCAGGCACTCATCGCTACGGTTCCGCTGACCTCGCCGGTGTATGGGATCATGCATGGCTACCCGGGAGCCGGTCCCAAAACAATTCTGACACCCTGGACGCCTGCCACCGATCCGGGCGATCCCCACTACGTGGACTATGATCTGCTGACGTGTGCGTGTACGCAGGTAGTTAATGAGAACTCATTCATGTTGCGGGTCGATCAGCACTTTACGTCCAAAGCCACGGCTTTTATGCGCTTCAACTATGACCGGTCGGTCGATACGCAACCGCTTTCCGCTGCCGCGACGGACTTGCAGCAGAAGGTCTCCGCACCGGTCAATGGCATGCTGGAGTTTCTGTACATTTTCAATCCGCACCTGATGAATGAGGTGAAGTTTGGCTTCAATCGCTCCACCGACAACCAGTACAACTACAGTAACTCCGGGATCATTTATCAAATCGCGATTTCGACCGGCCCCGGACCTGGATTTGTTACCCAGAACTACGATTACACCAGCCTTTACGTTGGCAACTCGTTTTCATGGATCGATGACCTGACCTGGACACATGGCCGGCATACCTTAAAAGCCGGAGTGGAGTTTCGCCCTATCCAGGTGAACCAAGAGTACGGGCAACACGGAACGTTGACGTTTTCCACGATAGAGAATCTGGCGGCAAACAATTTAGCGAAAGCCAAATTGACAGGCGCGTTGCCGGTCAACGGATTGCGCAAGAACGATTACTTTATGTATGCGCAGGACGAGTACAAGTGGAGCCCGAGTCTTACCCTCAACCTGGGCCTGCGGTATACCATCTTTGACCTCTTCCGCGAGGCGCACGGACTGGCCAACCCCTTCGATTTCGATACCTGCGGACCGGCTGGATTCTGCGGTGTGGGTGCCAGCTTTGGCCGGCAGAACTACGGCGATATCGATCCCCGTGTGGCCTTTTCCTGGGCACCGTGGAGGGACAGCCGTACTGTAGTCCGGGGCGGCTTCGGCATGTACCACGAGGACGGCCAGCTGGACGACCAGAACCTGCCTGCCAAAAACGAAGTGCCCTCCTATTCGGAGACAGGCAGTACGAAGGTGCCGATTTCCTATCCAGTTACATTTGGCGGTGGAACTCTCTCCCCGAACGCCGAGCAACGGAACCGCAAGGACTCGTATGTTGAGCAGTGGAGCTTCTCCGTGCAACAGGAGTTACCTGCGAGCTTCGTTGGGACACTCTCCTATCTGGGAAGCCATGGCGTGCATCTGCTGGATACGAACGTGGTGAATCTGATCAATCCGGCGACGGGGGCGGTGCAGTATCCGGCCTTTGCTCCTGCGATCGGCTGGCGCGGCTCCATCGGCATGAGTTCCTACAACGGTCTCTCTGCGGCCTTGCGGCGTTCGTTCACCCACAACCTCCTGGTGACGGCCAATTACGCATGGTCGCACGAGATCGACAACGGTTCCAACGGCAGCGGCGATGGCGACAACCAGGATCCGCAGAATCCGTTGTGCCTGGCCTGTGATCGCACCAGCGGTAACTGGGACGCGCGCAATGTGTTCAATGGCCACGCAGTGTATCAACTCCCCTTTGGTCTGGACGAGCCGCTGCTGAACCATCGCGGGATCGCAAGTTCCATTGCGGGCAATTGGGAACTGACCACGATGGTGCTGGCTCGCACAGGTTTCCCGCTCAATGTATTGATGCCCAGCAGCTATACCGCGCCGGATGGGGCAACCGGCACGCAGCGTCCCGACCTGGTTCCGGGCGTTTCTCTTACGCCGGCTGGAGGCAGTCGAATTGCGGAGTGGATCAATCCTGCCGCGTTCGCTACACCGGCTGGCGAATTCGGCACCGCGCCGCGCAATCTGTTTCGCGGGCCGGGTACGTGGCAGATCGACCTCAGCGCCATTAAGACGATACCGCTCTGGGAGCACGCGCAGCTGCAGTTCCGCTCGGAGTTCTACAACATCTTCAATCACCCGCAGCTAGGTCAGCCGCAGGCCACGTTCAACCCGGCGAACACCAACGGGTTTGGCAGCATCATCACAACAGTGAATCTGAATGTATCGCCGATTACCCCTGTTGGATCGGGAACGCCTCGCGAGATCCAGTTCGCGCTGCGGCTTGATTTCTAACGCTGACAAACAAGAACAGTTCGGGGCGGGTGATTTCTCCAAAAATCTTGTATCTGTGAACCCTGGCGAATGTCTTCAAATGTGAATGGTGGGCGGGACGCCTACCGAAAATAGATCATAAGCTGCTGATATAAAGGGAAATGCTTCTACCTTATGTAGAGGTGCCCCCACTTTCGCCGCTCCCGGAACGGCCGAAATCCAACCGGGTAGTGTTAAACTCTTGAGTGGCGGCATCGTCTTACCGAATCAAACGTAGCCCATTGCTCAGGAGTAAAAGGTCTTGAAAAAATCGCGCAATCTGCGAAAAGCGATCGTAGTGACACTTGGAAGTGGTCTTTTCCTCTCGCTGCTGATGGCTCTGCCGAATTCTTCGTCCTACGCGCAGAGTACTCAGTCGACTGCGACACAGGGCACTCAGCAAACGCATTCACTGGGCGGCATCAGTTTCGGCGGTGTAGGTGAAAAAACTCCAAGCGGTCCTCGTCTGCGCACACTGCAAGGCTCCGTAAAAGACGCCAAGGGCAAAGCAGTCTCGGAAGCGATTGTCTTTCTAAAAAATTTGAAGACGGGGCAGGCTTTGAGCGTAACGACCGATGCCACTGGAGCATACCGGTTTGTGGCGCTCGAAAATGGAGTGGATTACCAGTTCTGGGCGGAGGCGGAACAGCATAAGAGCGACCTCAGGACCATCAGTTCCTTCGATACCACCATGCAGTTCACAAGAACCATCGTCCTTCACTGAGACCTCATTCGCTCCTCGCCGACGACATGCACTACAACTTTTGCCGGGTGCATAAGACGCTCCGTGTCATTCGTGCAGTGGAAGCAGGCCTGTCTGGAGCTGCCCTTATCTAGTTGATTATAAATGGTGGGCGAGACAGGGATCGAACCTGTAACCCCGGACTTAGAAGGTCCGTGCTCTATCCAATTGAGCTACTCGCCCCGGGCGGGTTTAATCGATTGTAGCCGAGCCGCGGGCTGGTTCGAGTTCTTTGGCACGTAGCAAATGAACTACGTCTTCGAGGGCAGCAGACCAGTTGTGCGAAGCGGAGTCGGCGTCGTGGCCGAGAGCGGTGATGTAGAGCGTGATGGCGAAGCCTTCGAGAGCGCCGTTGAGGTCGAGCATGGCAGGGCGAAGCACACATTCGAGGGCGGCTTCGGGGTGGAATAGTTTTTGTGCACGGCGGATGAGGCGGTCTAAGCGGTCCTGTTGCTGGTGGGCAGAGGCAAAGACGGTACGCTCGCGCCAGACGAGATCGATGTAGCTGGCGAAGCCGAAGTGGGTCTGTTCGGGATCGAGATCGAGTTGGAAGCGGAGCGATTCGAGGTCGTCGGCGTGGTGTGTGAGATCGCCCGCAATGAGGGTCCAGGCGTCGCACTTGGCGGTCAGGAAAGGTGAGCGCGTGGCGTTGAGGGCGCGGAGGGCTCGGCCGAGAGCGGGGTAGTGGTCGGCTTCGGGGATCTCGGCGATGTCGTAGGGCTCGACGCGGAGATCGATAAAGCGAGCGTGCGAGTTGGGGTCGGACCAGGGTACGACGAGGGTGGGCGCGTCGGCGGAGCATTCGGCAGACCAGTCGGCGAGCATTTCTTTAGGATAGCCGGAAAGCAGGGATTAGGGAGCAGAGCGCAGAGATCAGGCGTGGGCCAGAAGGAAGCGCATGGCAGTGTGCTCGGCCCAGTAGCCATCGTTGCCGTTGGTGCGGTCGGGTGGGGCGAGGAAGGCGCAGTGGCCGCCATGCTCGGTTTCGAGCAGCGTGATGTTGGGGTTTGCGGCGATGTTTGCGCGGGTTTCTGGGGTGAAGCGAATGAAGGGATCGTCGCAGGCGTGGATGAGTAGCGTGGGGACGGCAATCTTATCGAGGACGCGGCCGGCTGCGGCGCGTTGGTAGTAGTCAGTGGCAGAGCGGAAGCCGGAGTAGAGC
>Ga0302316_10002412_pt1 | contig 13530 bp, 10 predicted proteins | sample III_Palsa_N3_2_FD_200456 | JGI IMG/M metagenome (GOLD analysis project Ga0302316, IMG submission 200456) | Peat permafrost microbial communities from Stordalen Mire near Abisko, Sweden - III_Palsa_N3_2 | ecosystem: Environmental > Terrestrial > Soil > Palsa > Peat permafrost | place: Sweden...
GAAAGCTCTCGTATCTGATGAATGTACTGACGAAATGGCTGCGCTCTTATCTGCCGGAACTGCCTGTCGATGACCGGCAGCTTGCCGAAGACCTGACCCTGCGGGGGATTGCTGTTGAGGGTGAGTTTGAGGCGTCCTGCGGCGGCGCGCTGTATGAGATGGATATTACGACCAACCGCGTCGATGCGATGAACCACTATGGCGTGGCGCGCGAGGCGGCGGCGATCTATGACTTGAAGCTAATGTCACTTGCGGATAGTCAGCCAATGGCAGGTGAGCATCCGCCAAAAGTGCCTTCATTGGAATCTCTTGTGGGTAAGTCGCAGACGGCTACTTTCGCGAATGTCGTCGAATTCTTCATTCAAGAGCGTGGACTGACGACAGATGAAATTTACGGAGAGATTCTACGGAATTTCCCAAGTCTTTGCGGTTCTGGCTTGACAGCCAGTGGCGAACTCCAGTGGGCTCACGATGTCAGAAATTCCCAGCAATCACTAAAGAACCAACAGAGAGCTGTTCTCGAAAACGGTCGCTGGTACGCAACTAGCAATCCTAAATCGCTCGCGTCTGACGTAAACGTTCGTATCGATGCTCGCGAGCTTTGTGGAAGGTTCACAGCGCGGGTAATTCGCGGCGTGAAGGTAGTACCGTCGACGGGGTTGATGGCCGAATACTTTGCGGCGCTGGGGCAGAAGCCGATCTCGGCTCCGGTGGATGCGACGAATTTTGGCTGGCTGGCAATGGGGCAGCCGACGCATGTGTTCGATCTGGACAAGATTGAGGGCGGGATTGTGGTTCGGCGGGCGAAGGCTGGGGAGAAGCTGCGGCTTCTCGATGGCACGGAGCGCGTGCTGGTGGCTGACGACCTGGTGGTGGCCGATGAGGTGAAGGCGTTGGGACTCGCCGGCGTGATGGGCGGATGGGACTCGCGCGTGACCGAGGAGACGAAGAACATTCTGGTGGAGGCGGCGTGGTTTGATCCGGCGCCGATTCGCGCGAGCTCGCGGCGGCATGGGCTTCATACGGACGCCTCGCATCGCTATGAGCGTGGCGCGGACTTCAATGGGCCGCCGGTGGCGAGCGCGTTGGTGACGCGACTGGTGGTGGAGCAGTGCGGCGGGGAAGTGGTTGGGCCGTTGGTGGATGTGATCGTGCCGGAGGTTGCGGCGCGAACCGCGAATCGTAAGCCGATTGCTCTGCGGGTGAGCGAGGTGCAGCGGCATCTGGGAACGACGGCGGACGGGCTGGGTGTGTCGGCCGAGGTCGTCGAACAATATCTCCGGGCGCTAGGTTGTGGGATGATTGCGGCCGGTGAGGGTGAGTACAGCGTGACGCTGCCGAGCTGGCGGCTGGATCTTGAGCGCGAGATCGACCTGGTGGAAGAGGTCGCGCGGGTTTATGGCTACAACCGTTTTGCGGATACGCTGCCGGCGTTTGCGGGTGAGGTGGTGGAGCAGCCTCATGCGGGGCAGGAGCGTGTGATCCGCGAGACGCTGCGGGCGCTGGGGTATAGCGAGGCGGTGTCGAGTACGTTTACGTCTGCGGAAGAGGCATCTTCTTTTGGGGATGCTGCTGCTGGTGTTGTGGCGATGGGCAACCCGCTGAGCGAAGAGGCGGGGATGCTGCGGCCGACGCTGGTGCCGAATATGGCGGCGATGCTGGCGCAGAATCTGCATCGCGATGTGAGCGTGGTACGGCTGTTCGAGATGGGGACCGTTTTTACGGGGTCCGCCGCCGAAGTGAAAGAAGAGACCGGGATTGCGATCGGCGCGACGGGTGCGGCGGTGGCTACTGCGCTGTATAAGGCTGAGGATGCGCTGTTCTATGAGGTGAAGGGCGCGGTCGAGGCGTTGCTGGCGAAGTTTGCTGGGGTGGTGTCGTTCGATGGAGCGTCGCTGCCGGAGTGGATCGAGGCCGGACGTGGGGCTCGGGCTTTGCTCGATGGCAAGGTGGTTGCCGTGTTTGGCGAGCTGAACGCCGCCGAGGCGCAGAAGCGGAAGCTGCGGCAGACTTGCGTACTGGCCGAGGTGAAGGCCCAGGTGTTGCTGGGAACGGCGTTGAAGTCTCCGGTGGCAAAGGATGTTTCGCGGTTCCAGGCGGTAGAGCGGGACTTCTCGTTTGTGTTTCCCGATGCCGTGCGGTGGGCGGAGATTGAAGCTGCGCTGCGTGGATTGGGTATTGCCGAGATGCTTCGCGTGACGCCGGTGGAGATCTTCCGGGATGCGAAGGGGAAGGCTGTGGCTGCAGGCAGCTACTCGTGTTTGGTGCGGGTTGTGTTGCAGTCGGGTGAACGGACGCTGACCGAAGAAGAGTTAAGTGGTTGGTCCGAAAAGGTTGTCGCGGCGTTGACGGGATTGGGTGGAGTGCAGCGGGCGTAAATGCGAATGAAAGCGTAATTTCTACATGGGTAACGCACAGGATCAATCAATATAGTTTAAGGTGATTGAAGTGGTATGAAGGAGTGGGGTAGATGGGTTCTTCGACAATCAGCGTGGATGAGTTTCAGGCACTAGAGCAGAAGGTTTTGCAGACCGTTGAGCTCATTAAGAAAGAGCGCGAGGCCCGCACGGCCGCCGAGACCGAACGGAATGAGGCGCGCGGGGAAGTGATTGTGCTGCAGGAAAAGCTGATCGCGGCGGAAGAGAAGCTGGCGGCTTTGACCGAGAAGTTGACCGCGACAAGCGAAGAACTGGCCGCTGCGGGGACCGCACAGGCCGAAGTAGACAGCCTGCAGAAGGAGCGCGAAGCCGTGAAGCTGCGCGTAGAGAAGATGTTGGCGCAGATGGACGAGCTTTTGTAGCGATTTGAGTTTAGGCTGGGAGCAGTATGGCGGAGATGCAACAGAAGAGTGCGGCGGAGATGTCGCGGAGCGAGCTGGCGGCGCAGGCGGCGGGCGCGGTCGTGGTCGAGATCTATGGACAGGTGTATCAGCTGCGCGGAACCGATACGGCGCACATTGAGAAGCTAGCCGGGATCGTCGACGGCAAGATGCGCGCGGTTTCGGCGCACGGAGCGACGGTGGATTCGCTGCGCGTAGCCGTGCTGGCAGCTCTGAACATCGCGGATGAGCTGACGGCGCTACGGGCGCGGTTTGACACGCTGAACAGCAGCGTGGCACAGACGCATACGCTGCAGACGATGCGTTCGCGGGCTGGCTCGCTGGCCGGCATGCTGGATGCGGTGCTGGACGAGCGCAAGGTCGGCTAAGCAATAAGTCGGAAGTTAACTTGAAATCGCGCGGTTGATGCCGGATGATGTTCGCACGTGGAGAATCTCACTATGCGAGTTCGCTGGATCAGTGTGTTCGTTGGTTTGATGCTGCTTGGCGGTATTGTGTGGGGGCAGCAGCAGGCTGATCCGGACCCGGTGGTGCCGGAGGCGACGGTGCCGGCTGCGGCGCAGCATGCGTTCGAGCAGGGTCGGGATTTTGAAAAGCGGCAGCAACTGACCGGGGCGGTGGACAGCTACCAGGCGGCGATGAAGGCAGCGGGCGGCAAGTGCGACGGCTGCACGGAGGCAATCCTACGCACGCAGATGAAGATGGAGGACTTCAAAGGCGCGGCAGGGACCGCGGCGATGATGGCCAGGAGCGCTCCGGACGCAAAGGCGAAGGCGCAGGCGGAGAAGCGCGAGGGGTTGGCGTTTTACGAGCAGTACTTTGCGCAGAGCGAAGGTCGCGGCGGGGTGGATAAGAACCCGAAAAAAGCGGCAGACTCACTGAAGCAGGCCGAAGCGGTGCTGGCGCAGGCGGTGGCAGACGACGCGAGCGATGAGCCGATCCGGATGCTGCATGCGCGGGTGATGGCTGCGCAGAAGCGGGATGAGGATGCCAGCAAAGAGTTTGCGGCGTGTGCGGCTACTCCGGGAACGAGCGAGCAAGAGTGCGCACGGGCGCTGCGGTTCGCGAAGGACGTGGGCATTGCGCGCAATGAGCCGGCGCCCGCGTTCAAGCTAAAGGCGATGGATGGCAGCGAAGTGACGCTGGATAAGCTCGCAGGAAAGATCGTACTGGTGGACTTCTGGGCAACGTGGTGTCCGGTGTGCCGCAGGGATTCGGACTACATACAGACGACGGTGGACGCCTTCGATCCGCAGAAGTTTGTGCTGTTGGAAGTGGATGCGCATGAAGATGAGGCGCGGTGGAAACAGTATGTGGAGGACCAGCGCCTGGAGGGGCTACAGACGCGCGACAACGGCGAGGTAGCGGATGCCTTCCATGTGGGCGGGTATCCGACGTATGTCGTGCTTGACGGCGACGGGATTGTGCGAATGCGAGCAGTGGGGATTGAAGGAGATTTGAAGGGTACGGTAAAGAAGCTGTTGCAGGAGCAGAAGGCTGCGGAGGGCGACAAGCGTACGCCACTCCCGAAGGCCGGCGCAGAGTAAAGTTCTTATTGACGTGGCGGCGAAGGTTGGCGTCCAATAGAAGTAGAAATAAGTGCTCCCCTGCGAATGGCATCGCAGAGGAGCAGGTTGAGACGGTTAGCGCCGCAATAGCAGCACTAACCACAGAGCCTTCGATATCAGACGCAGCAGGATTTCTCCTGGAATCTGGATTGAAAGCTTACCAAAGCGAATCCTTACGGACCGCAAAGGGCCTCACCTCCTTCTACGGAAAATCGCCTCGGGGTTACCGCCCCGAGGCGTTTCGCTTTTCAGGGCGAAACTTTCCCTCAGTGCTTGAATCCCTGTGCGAGCCAGTCCGCAGAAGTTCCGCCAGTATCTCATTCTTTGAGGGAGTTGCACTCCACGGCAATGCCGGATAGCATCCAAGGCAGAGACCGATCTGCAAAGCAGGTACGGCGAATACCGCAGGTTGAACCAATATTCTTTGAACAGGGGTTCGGCTCGTAAACATTGCTCGGTGTGCTATGTCCGCCAGTCCGGAAAGCCTAAAGAGCGACGGCTGAGCCCCACCGCTTACACGCGGGTTCACCTGCGCCTCGTCCGTACGGCCAAGCGGATCGGTCCCTGCTTTTAAGGCAGACAGTAGAGGGCAGACAGTAGAGCGTGGAGAGACGGTGGGTCTTCTCCGCGTATCCTTAGTGGTGATGATGTTTTCAGTACAGAGCGCTGCTGTTGTCCTGCCGGGATTTTTGCGGTTGGGGCGGTGGCATCTGCCGGTTTATGGAATCTTTGCGGCCGTGGGCCTTGTGGCCGCGCTTTGGCTTAGCCAGAGGACTGCAAAACTTGTGGGGATCCCTGCGGAAAAGCTGTGGGATGCGGGCATGTTTGCCGTGATCGCCGCGTTTGTGGCCTCGCGTGTGTTGCTGGTGGCGATGGATTTCCGCGCGTTCCTGCGGTTTCCGGTGCTTGTCCTGGCACTGCCTTCGCTTACCTATAGCGGCATGTTCTTGACCGGGGTACTGGTGTGGATTTATCTGCGGTGGAAAAAACTGCCTGTGTTGGATGTGCTGGACGCCTGGGCGCCCTGCGCGGCTGTGCTGGCGGCGGTGCTTTCGCTGGGACACTATGTCGAAGGCACCGATGCCGGGATGCCGACGCGGCTGCCGTGGGGTGTCGTAACGCCGGGAGATACAGTGCTGGGCAACGTGCATCCGGTGGAGATCTACGCGCTGATCGCGGCGCTCGCGATGTGCGAGGTCCTGCTGATTCGTTTGAAGCGGCGGCAACGTCCGGGTCAGGTTGCAGGGATTGCGTTGGTTGCTGGCGGGGCGATCTCGTTCCTGCTGGATATGCTGCGGCAGCCACTGGATACCTTTGGCGGGGCGTGGCTCGATCCCTCGCAGTGGGTCGCGCTGGGTGCGGTTTTGGTGGGTGTTGGGATTCTTACTTATGCGAAGAGTTCTTCGATGGTTTATGCAGTGAAGCTCCGCGGCGACGGCGAACAGTCGATGAAGGAGTTGGTCTAAATGCCCTCGAAGAATATGTTGCCGAAAGGAAATCGCCGCAAGTCGGTGAAGGAGGAGTATCGCGCTCACCGCACGGCGCTACAGGAGCAGATGGCGGCGAAGATCGCCGCAGGCGTGGTGGACGCGGAAGAGTTTGAGCCGGTGACCTACGACACGGCGGAGATGTACGCCACGCCGTCGCCGTTTGCCAATCGCCCGGGCCTCGTCACCGATGGCCCCGACGGCGGCAAGCATCCCTCGGAAGAGAAGACCCAGCGCCGCTACGGCAGACCGAAGGCAGCCGAGGAGCCAGCGGTAGAGATTCAGCCGCTGGAGCTGGAACCCGAGGACGGCATCCGCAGCTTTACCGCCGAGCCTGCGGCTGCTGGCTTGCGGCTCGATGCGTATCTGGCTAAGGCGATCCCCGATATCAGCCGCGCGCGCGTGGTGCTGCTCATCGAAAAGGGCCAGGTGACCGTCGATGGCGAAGCGGCGAAGGGCAAGACGAAGCTTAAGGGCGGGGAGCTGATCGAGATTGAGGGCGAGCCCAGGCCCGAGCCGCTACACGCCGAGCCGGAGGACATCCCGCTCGCGATAGTGTACGAGGACGACGACCTTGCTGTGATCGATAAGGCCGCCGGGATGATGGTCCACGCCGGCGCGGGCGACAGCGAGCGCAACAGGGGCACGCTGGTGAACGCGCTCCTCTTCCACATGGGCAAGGACTTGTCCGGCGTCAGCGGCGATCTCCGGCCGGGGATTGTGCATCGGCTGGACAAGCAGACCAGCGGGCTGATCGTGGTCGCGAAGAACGACTCGGCGCATCGCAAGCTGAGCGAGATGTTCTCCGAGCGCCGGCTGCGCAAGGTGTATCTGGCGCTGGTGCATGGGTGGATCGAAGAAGACGAAGGCACGATCACGCTGCCCATCTCACGCGATATCGTGCGGCGGACGCGCATGACGACGCGCCGCAGCGGTGGCCGGACGGCGATCTCCCACTGGCGCGTGCTCGAACGGGTCGAAGGCCCATACGGCAAGTTCACGCTGGTTGAGGTCAGGATCGAGACCGGACGAACCCACCAGATTCGCGTCCACATGCAGGCCATCGGTCATCCCGTCGTCGGAGACACCCTCTACGGCGCACCGGAACGAGTAAAGGCGGTCGGCACCGCGAAGCCCGGAGCAGCGCGGATGGCGATGCCCCACATTGAAAGCACAGAGTTTCCGGCATTCTCGCTGGAGCGCAACTTCCTTCACGCCGCCGAACTGGAATTCAATCATCCCCGCACCGGGAAACCACTGGAACTGAGCGCCGGACTACCCGAAGAGCTGGTTGAGGTGCTACAGCGAGTGCGGTAGAAACAGGACCCTGAACCCTAATCCCTAACCCCTAATCCCTGTCTTTTCGATACGATGGTTGTTATGAAGATTTGTAATAGCGCGCTCGGGGCCGCGATGGCCTTGGTTTGCGCGGCAACGATGCAGGCACAGCAGACTCCCCAGGCACCCACGGCGACGCCTCCGGCGGCCACAACCCCCGCACAGCAGACGGCTCCGGCGGCTACACCGACCGACCAGAATGCGCCGGCGACCTTGCAGCAGCGTCCGGACGACTCGCCGCATACGGTCATTCCGGTCTTCGTGAACGAAGTCGATCTCATCTTCACGGTGCTGGATAAGAACGGTCACTTTGTTACCGGCCTTCAGCAGGATCGTTTCGGTTTGCTGGACGACGGCAAGGCGCCGCTGCACGTGCTGAAGTTTGAGCAACAGACGAACCTGCCGCTGCGCGTGGGCCTCATGCTCGATACCAGCAGCTCCATCCGCGAGCGCTTCCAGTTTGAGCAGGAGGCCGCGACGGACTTCCTGCTACAGGTGCTGCACCCGGCGGACCGCGCGTTTGTCGAAGGCTTCGACGTGCAAACCAATATCTCGCAGGACTTTACCAACCGCGTGGACATGCTGGATACGGGCATCCGGAAGCTGCGGCCGGGCGGCGGCACGGCGATGTTTGACGCCCTCTACAAGACCTGCCGCAACCAGATGCTGACGCTGCAGCAGACCGTTTCGGTGCGCAAGGCGATTGTGCTGGTCTCGGATGGCGACGATGACTACAGTCGAGTCACCCAGAACGAAGCCATCAAGATGTGCCAGCGCGCGGAGACGATCGTCTACACGATCTCGACCGATACCAGCCCAACCAAGGACAAAGGCGACGACGTCTTGCAGGCCATCGCCGATGCAACCGGCGGCCAGGCGTTCTTTCCGCAGCGCATCGACGACGTGGCAATCGGCTTCCGCAACATCGAGGAAGAGCTGAGAAGCCAGTACCTGCTGGAGTACACCCCGGCCGACTTCAAGCGCGATGGAGCTTTCCGGACGATCTATCTCCACTCCCAGGACGAGCGCTACTCCGTCCGAACCAAAAAGGGCTACTTCGCCCCGAACGCGCAGTAGCGAAAGCTGGCGGTTGCCACAACTCCGGGTGCCCTACCCTTTTGCGCACTTTGCAAAGGGTGGGGTATCGAGCTCCGCTCGACCGCTCTCCTCAATACCCCCACAAAAAACTGTCATTTCGACCGAACCCTGAGCGAAGCCGAAGGGGCAGTGGAGAGACCCCTGTATTGGCACTTACTGTTGCTCTTGCTTGTATTCGTCTATCAACTAATAAACTAGTAACTTAAAACTTCCCCCCCGGTGCCGTACGGTAAAATCCCACCGTAAATCACCGTCCGTAGCACCGTAAAAGCGACCGTCTCCACCGTTTTTTTCACCGTCAAAAACAGCGAAAACCCTCGTCATTCCTGCCGATTTCAAATTGTTCCACGTGGAACATTTGGCCGTTCCACGGTCCTACCCGTCAAAATCGCACTTTCCCCACCCCAAAAAGCCTCGCCCCTCAATCCTGTAGCCCTCATCCCTCTCCAAAAAACACCACAAACACGGTCCGTACGGTGGAGAGGCGCAGCAACTTTTTGGGGGGTTGGCGGGTCTACTTTAGCAGAGGTCTTCTGCGATGAAGCTGCGTCTGGTTGGTGGTTTGGTGATGGCTTTAGGGTTGGCGGCTGGGGCTCAACAGCCGCATGGAGTAACAGAGGCGTTGCAGGGAATGGTCTCTGAACCCGCGACGCATACGGCGTTTACCTTCGACCACGACATGCTGCAGTCGATGAGTGGGGCGATGGGCGAGAACGGCGGCCCGATCGCTGGGCTGAGCGCAATAACGGTAGAGAATTATCGCTACAAAGAGCCGGCGTTTTATATCCCGGAAGAGGTGCACGCCGTGATCGCAGCGTATCGCGAGGCAGGCTGGAAGCACCTCGTAGACCAGAATGCGTCGCCGGGGCAATCGGCCTCACCCGACAAGCCGCTGACTGACCTTTGGCTGCACTTTGAAGGAGCGAATATTGATGGTGTCACCGTGCTGGTGCGTGGACGTAAGACGATGAGCGTGATCGAAGTGAGTGGGGTGCTGAAGCCACTGGATCTGGTGCATCTGAGTGGACACTTCGGAATTCCGAAGGTGGACCCGGGTGCCGTGATGGTTCCTGCGCCGCCCGGGAAGTGACACTTCACCAGCCGTAGCGTTCGATCTCGCCCAGAAGTGCAAGTTTGCGATCGGGAGCTAGAAAGCTGGCTTCGATGCTATTGGCTGCCAGTTCGCGAAGCTGGTCGAGTGAGAACTCGAAGTCGCGGTGGGCGAGGAGATATTCGTCGAGGAGGTTCGCGCCGAAGAAGGGTGGGTCGTCGGAGTTGAGTGTGACCATGAGGCCCTCTTCAAAGTAGAGCTTGGCGGGGTGGTCGAGCAGCGTGGGACAACAACCAGTGCGAAGGTTCGAGGTGATGTTGAGCTCGAGCGGAATCTGGCGCTGGGCGAGGACTTCGATGAGGTCGGGATCCTGTTGCGCGGTGAGGGCGTGGCCGATGCGCTCAGCGCCGATGTTGAGCGCGGCCCAGATGCTCTGCGGGCCGCAGGACTCACCAGCGTGGCAGAGAAGATGAAGCCCGTTTGCTTTGGCTTCCTGGTAGAGCTCGCGGAAATCCTGCGCAGGGCCGCGGGCTTCGTCTCCACCGATGCCTATGCCGATGACTGAGGGGTAGATCTTTTGCAGTTCTGCGGCCTTTTTGAAGACTTTGGCAGAGGCTTCGACGCCGAAGTGGCGGACGGCGTCGATGATCCAGAGCAGCGAGATGTTGAAGTCGCTCTCGGCGCGGGTGCGGGCGTGCTCGACGGCGGCCATGACCTCGTCGACGTCGAGGCGGTTCTGCCAGTGGAGAATGCCGATGGAGATATAGACCTCGGTGTGGCGGACGCCCTGCGCGGCGAGGTCGCGGAGCATGTTGTAGGTGATGAGCTCGTAGTCCGCGGGGGTGTGGAGGCGCTGGGTGACGGCCTTAAAGCTCATCAGGAAGCTGGGGAAATCAGTGTAAGTATAGACGGCGGGCGCTTCGGCGAGTGTGAGCGGAGTGGGGTCGTTACGTTGCGAGAGCTCGACGAGGGTCGCAGGGGTGATGGAGCCTTCGAGGTGCAGATGAAGCTCGGCCTTCGGAAGGCCGCGGAGCCAGGTTTCGGGGTCTATGTCTGCGAGATGAGCCTGAATAGGGGTGCGACGAGCCATTGGGTTAGTTTAGCTGGCTCGCCGCCCGGAGGGTTAGCTCCATTTACTATCGCGACGGTTACTGCCGTTGCCGAAGATCTGGAGGAGCAAGAGAAAGATGTTGAGGGCGTCGAGGTAGATGCTGAGGGCCATGAAGACCGGCGTGGAGTTTGCGGGGCTGTCGCGGAGGCGCATGAAGTCGACCAGCAGGAGGACGCTGAAGATGGCGAGCATGCCCCAGCAGTAGATGGAGTAGGCCGCCGGACCCATGAAGTGGAAGAAGAAGCCGATGAAGCCGACGATCATGAGGCCGAGGAGCGCGGCGACCGCGTAGGCGCCGACCTTCTGATAGTTGAACTGAGCAATCTGCGCGATCATTGCCATGACAGCCATGCCAAGCGCGGTGGTGATGGCGGCTTCAAAGACGATGGTCTGGCCGTTGGCGAGATGCAGGTAGGACTTGATGAGTGGTCCTACTTCGATGCCCATGAGGACCGTGAAGGCGTAGAACATGACAAGGCCAAGCGTGGGCGAACGCTGCGCGGCATAGCGGATGGCGAAGAGCATCACGAAGCTGAAGAGGAAGACCGCCATGTAGCCGATGCCGCCGAGGATGTCGGGGCCGATGTAGGCACCGAAGGCGGTGAAGAGGAATCCGACGGTGGTGATCCAGAGGACCTTGCTGAGAAGGCTCGCGGTGGCACGGCTGTCGAGGATGCGGATGCCCTGGCTGGCGTTGATGGTTTGCATGGTTAAATCCTACCTCTACTTCTACTAATAGATTAGACGCGGGAGTTGGGCTGGGGTCGCAAGGGGCACCTGCTTACTCTGGAGTCACTTAGAGGGTGCGACTCACCATAAGAGGGGAACGGATGCTTGCTGGAAGGTCGGTTTAGGGCCGCCTGGGCTGGAGAGGTGGAGGGTAGAGAGAAAGGGTTGAGTTTGCGGGTCGTAGGTGACGGTGATGCTTCCGCCACTGCCGGAAGAGCCGTCGCTGCCGTTGCTTCCAGAGCTTCCGCTGTTGCCGCTCATTCCCGGAGGAGAGCCGTTTCCGCCTGAGCCTCCGCTGCCTCCGCTTCCGCCTTTGCCTCCAGAGCCTCCGGAACCCCCGTTGGAGGCAACGTACAGCGAGCCGCCTTGCGGGTCGACGAGGTAGAAGCGCGGGCTCTTGGCCCCGGCGGCGATAACGGCAAACTGCAGTAGAGGATGGGTACCGGGCTGGAGCGTCATCCGCACACTGACAGCGGGACCATCACCACCGTCGCCTCCGTCAGAGCCGTTAGTGCCATCGGTACCGTTGCCGCCATTGCCGCCGGCGGAGGGATTGTCAGGGTCCGTAGAGCCGTCCATGCCGTTGGAGCCGCTCGTTCCGTCCGTTCCATTGAAGCCGCTGGAGCCACTGGCGCCGGAGTAGTTCGAGCTGAACTTGATGTCGTAGCGGAAGGGGATATCGAGATCGGTCTGGAGGCCGGGCTGGCTGGGGATGGTGATGGTGACGTGTCCGGTTTTGCCATCGCTGACGCGGGGGTCTCGCGAGAGAGACAGGACACCCTTTTTGGCAGTGACGACGGTTGCGACCACGTTGAGTTCTTTCCACTGGACCTTGCCCTTGCCTTTGCCTTCAGTGACGAGGATTTTTCCGGTGGGATCGGTGAAGGTGATGACGAGCGAGGACTTTGCGCCGGGCGCTATGGCCGGTCCTTGAGGCAGGCTGGCTTCCATGGTTTTGACGGGGGTTTTGGTCAACGTAACCTTCCAGCCGAACTTGACCTGGAGGCCGGAACAGCCACTGAGGAGCAGGATCGAGAGGACACTGAGGCTGGCTGCTGCTTTGGAAAGGGTCAATGGGTTTCGCGATCCGAGGGTGCTCATGAACTGCTCCGTAGGGCTTCTCCGGTGCTCGATTTAGCCCTTGTAGAACTCGCTGCGTTTGCGGCTGTAGAAGTAGTAGACGACGAGGCCGATGATGAGCCAGATGAAGAAGCGCTCCCAGGTGCGGACGGGGAGGCCGGCCATCAGGAGGATGCAGAAGATTACGCTCAGCACGGGGAAGACCGGGCCGCCGGGGACGCGGAAGCCGCGGCGGCGTTCGGGCTGCTTTTTGCGGAGGACCAGGACGCCGATCGAGACCAGAACGAAGGCGAAGAGAGTGCCGATGTTGGAGAGCTCCGCGAGGGTGCCTACGTCGAAGAGGCCCGCGGGGATGGCGACGAGGATGCCCGCGAACCAGGTGGCGAAGGCGGGTGTGCGGAACTTGGGATGAAGTTTGGAGAAGGCGTCGGGGAGCAGGCGGTCGCGGGACATTGCGAACCAGACGCGGGCCTGGCCTAGCTGGAAGACCAGGATCGAGGAGACCATGCCGATGATGGCGCCGACGAGGACGACGAGGCGCGTCCAGTGCAGGAGTGGGCTGCCGGTTTGGATAGTAAGGCGCTTGAGAGAGTTGACGACCGGGGCGGCGTCGCCGATGACCGATTGCCAGGGAACAATGCCGCAGAGGACCAGAGAGACGCCGATGTAGAGGATCGTACAGATGACCAGCGTGGCGATGATGCCGATGGGGACGGTGCGCTGGGCGTCTTTGCACTCTTCGCTGGCGGTGGAGACGGAGTCGAAGCCGATGTAGGTGAAGAAGATGATGGAGCCGCCAGCGAGGACGCCGGACCAGCCGTTGGGAGAGAACGGGACGTAGTTGCTGGGATGGATGAAGTGCAGGCCGACGAAGATGAAGGCCAGGATAGCGACCAGCTTCACGAGCACCATGATGTTGTTGGTGCGGGCCGACTCGCGGATGCCGCGGACCAGAATCATGGTGAGCAGGATGACGATGATGAAGGCCGGAATGTTGAAGCCGAAGTGCCAGCCGGGGGTGTAGATGTCTTTGCCGGCGAGGTCTTGCAGACCTTGCGGTAGATAAGCCGGAGAGAGCCACTTGGGACTGAGGTGGATGCCTAGCCAGTCGAGGAGGTCGACGAAGTGGGCGGCGAAGCCTACGGAGACGCTCATGTTGGAGAAGGCGTACTCGAGGATGAGGTCCCAGCCGATGATCCAGGCGATGAGCTCGCCGAGGGTGGCGTAGG
>Ga0302316_10002415_pt1 | contig 13526 bp, 11 predicted proteins | sample III_Palsa_N3_2_FD_200456 | JGI IMG/M metagenome (GOLD analysis project Ga0302316, IMG submission 200456) | Peat permafrost microbial communities from Stordalen Mire near Abisko, Sweden - III_Palsa_N3_2 | ecosystem: Environmental > Terrestrial > Soil > Palsa > Peat permafrost | place: Sweden...
CGCCCGAGCGGCTGGACCGTTTGCTCGCCCACCTCACCGACCCCAACCAGTTCTGGCGGCGTTTTCCGGTCGCCACCACCCCGGCCGACGCGCCCGGCTTCAATCCGGCCGGCGGCTACTGGAAGGGTGGGGTCTGGGCGCCGACCAACTATATGGTCATCCGTGGTCTGGAGCAGGTCGGGCGGCGGGACCTCGCGACGCGGCTGGCGCGGCAATATTATTGGTGCGTCGCCCAGGTGTTCAAAACCACCGGCACCTTCTGGGAGAACTATGCCCCCGACGCGCTCGCGCCCGGCAACATAGCCCAAAAGGATTTCTGCGGCTGGACCGGCATCGCGCCGATCGCCCTCTATCGCGAGTTTGAGGGCGGCTGAAGCCTCGGCTCCACTCGTCGCGCCAAGCTTGTCGAAGCATTGGGACCTTAAGAGTCGACTAGCCGACAGTATTCGCCAAGCGTTTTACGGCAAAGGCTGGAACCGGCGCTGTTTCAGCCAGTTAGTCCCTCACACCGCAACCCACTGGAGGGACTTCCCCATGGCCACCACCGCCACCGCCAAATCCTCGCATGCCAAGACCCGCCGCACGCGCCGCACCGGCCGTCGCGATCCGCTGGCCATCACCCTGTTGAAGAAGGACCACCGCGAGGTGGAGACCATGTTCGACGAGTATGAACAGCTGGAGGCCGACGCCGAAAAGCTGGCCCTGTTCAACAAGATCGCCTTGGCGCTCAAGGTCCACACCCAGATCGAGGAGGAAATCTTCTACCCCGACGAGCGCGGCGAGGTCGAAGACGACATGCTGGACGAAGCCTATGTCGAGCACGACGGCGCCAAGAAACTGATCGCCGAGATCGAGGCGATGAAGCCGGGCGAAGAATACTACGACGCCAAGGTCAAGGTGCTGGGCGAGTACATCAAGCACCACGTCAAGGAAGAGGAACAACCCGGCGGCATCTTCGCCCAGGCCAAGCGCGGCGACGAAGACCTGGACGCCATGGGCGAGCGCCTGAAGGCGCGCAAACAGCAGCTGATGGCCGAAAAGGGCGCGAAGGCGAGCTGACTTATGGAGGCCCTCCCCGATGGGGAGGGCTTCTAACTTTTCGGACCTTGCGGAAAATACATGACACTCGACGTCATGTTTAGGGCCGCATCCTTCGCCTCCCAACAGAGGCGGACCCATGCACCCCAAGATTCAAACCCGACTTTACGCGCTCGCCGCGGCGGCCTTTCTCGTCGCCTGCCCTCTCGCGGCGCCGGCGCAGGAGACCTTTGCTCCGCCGCCGGCCGGGCCGGACGGCGCCCACGACTTCGACTTTCTGATCGGCGGCTGGAAGGCGCACCTGCGCCGGCGGCTCGACCCGCTGACCGGCTCCAACACCTGGGTCGATTACGACGGGACCTCGGTGACGAGGCACGTGCTGGACAGCAACGCCAACCTGGAGGCGTTCGACGTCGACAGCCCGGCCAGCCACCTGCACATCCACGCCGAGACCCTGCGGCTCTACGACATCAAGACCCACCAGTGGAGCATCTACCTGCTGGACGTCACCAAGGGCACGCTGGGCCTACCGGCCACGGTCGGCGCCTTCACCAATGGGCGCGGCCGCTGGATCGAAGTCCGCTACGCCTGGACCCACTCAGGTCCCAGCGAGGCCCACATGGAACAGGCCTTCTCCACCGACGGCGGCAAGACCTGGGAGGTCAACTGGATCTGTGAGCTGACGCGGGTGGGGGCGTAGTTAGAGGTCCGGTCGCACGATCGCCTTGCCGACCACCTTGCGGTCGGCCAGCAGGTCGAAGGCTTCGCGCCACTTCTCCAGCGGCAGTTCGGCATGCACACGGGGCTTCAGCTTGCCTTCGTTGGCCATGGCCCAGATGGCGGCGGTGTTCTCGCGGCCCTTCTCGGGGAACTGGCGGCCGTATTCGCCGGCGCGGACGCCCATGACGGAGAAGCCCTTGATCAGGGGCATGTTCACCGAGACGGTCGGGATACGGCCCGACGTGAAGCCAACGATCAGGAGGCGACCGTTGAAGGCGATGCAGCGCACGCTTTCGTCGAACACGTCGCCGCCGACCGGGTCGTAGATTACGTCCGCGCCGCGCCCGCCGGTGATCTCCTTCACCCGCTCGCGGAAACCGCCGGTGACATTGACGGTGGCGTCGGGGGCGTATTCGGCCTCGATCAGTTTGAGCTTCTCGTCCGAGGCGGAGGCGGCGATCACGCGCAAGCCCATGGCCTTGGCCATGTCGACGGCGGCCAGCCCTACCCCGCCGGCAGCGCCATGCACCAGCACCCATTCGCCGGGCTCGGCCTGGGCGCGGCGCACCAGGGAGACATAGGCGGTAATGTAGGCGGTGCCGAAGGCGGCGGCCTCGGAGAAGCTGAACCGCTCTGGCTTGGGGCGCAGAGCCGCCGCGGGCGTCACCGCATATTCGGAGAAGCCGCCGATGCGGGCGCCACCGACCACGGCGTCGCCGATCTTGAACCTGTCGACGCCGTCGCCCAGGGCCTCGACCTCGCCAGACAACTCCAGGCCGGGGATAAAGGGCAGCGGCGGTTTGTGCTGATATTCGCCCCGGGTCATCAGCAGGTCGGGGAAGTTGACGCTGGCGGCGCGCACCTTGATCCGCACCTCGCCGGGCAAGGGGTCCGGGGTGGGGATCTCTTTCAGCACGCAGCCGGCATAGTCCGGCAAGAGCTGTTCGACGACGAGGGCTTTCATAGGCGGATGCAGGTTCTGAGCATTATACGGCCGATCTAATTCAGCAATTTTGAGCGCTCATCCCCGCGAAGGCGGGGACCCAGGGGAATCGCACAAGCCTCTCCGCACGGCGCGACTTCAGAGTTTCAACCGCCGTGGCGGTCATTGCGCCTGCTCCCCTGGGTCCCCGCCTTCGCGGGGATGAGCGCCCGAGTGGTTACCGGATGCGCCCCTGATATCCCTCGCGCACCAGGCCGGCGATCTCGCGGCAGGCGACCTCGGCGCAGGGCACCACGCCGGTGAAGGCGACGAAAGCGTGGGCCAAGTTGTCGTAGCAGCGGAAGGCCACCGGCACGCCCGCGTCCCGCAGCCGCTTGGCGTAGGCCTCGCCCTGGTCGTTCAGGGGATCGAAGCCGGCGGTAATGATGACGGCGGGCGCCAGACCGCTCAGGTCCTTCTCGCGGATCGGCGACAGGCGCACATCGGCCGGGTCGTCGCCGGGCGACAGATAGTGACCCATGAACCATTCCATGGTGGCGCGCGACAGCGGATAGGCGTCGGCATAGGTGGTCATGGACTGGGTCTCCGACGCCACGTCGACGGCGGGGTAGATCAGCATCTGCAGCACGGGCTGAGGTTCTGCAGCCCGCTTTAATTCCTGACATATGATGGCGGTGAAATTGCCGCCCATGGAGTCGCCGCCGATGGCCACATGGCCGGCCGGGGCGCCAAGGCGCGAAGCATTGTCCCGCGCCCAGTGATAGGCAGCCAGCACATCGTCCAGGCCGGCCGGGAAGCGGTGCTCCGGCGCCAGACGATAATCCACCGACAGGACTGGGCAACGGGCCGACTTGGCCAGGATGGTGCAGAAGGCGTGACAGGTCTCAAGATCGCCAATCACCCCGCCGCCCATATGGGCGAACACCAGCACCGGCGCGGTGGGGTCCTGGACGTCGGCGCGATAGGCCCTGGCCGGAATGGCGCCGCCGGGGCCGTCGATGCTGAGATTTTCCCAGGTCACGCCCGGTTCCGGACTGCCGGCCACCGAGGCGAAGGCCGCCGCCGCGCCCGCGCGGGCGACTTCCGGCGGAAACCCGCTCATCGGCGGATTGCGCCTGGCCGCGTTGGCCAGGAACTGCAGACGCGGATCGAGCGTGCGACCGCCTTGGTAGACCGCTCCGCCGCCGGATAGCCCTCGAAGCAGCGATGTCGGCAACGACATCAGCCCCTTGAGCATCATCTTCTGATACGCCAGCTCCGCCATAATAAGAGCCTCCCCAGCCCTGTCTTCCTTGCGCCCGGTTTCCCCCCGGAAACCTCAGGCGCAGCCCTGCCCTTTAGCCCTAAAACCCCTAGGTCGACCCGGTTCCAATCGTCATCGGATCAAGTCTCCAGCCTGGGCAGCGCTGGAATGCCGCCCAGAATCATCTGCACCGCGAACTCTACCGCCTCCGGCACATTTATGGGACGGCGCTCAACCATACGTTCGCCGATTTCACGAGCGATGGCGATCGTCGCGGCGGCCAGATAATCGGTGTCCACCGCCTGCCCGCCGTCCTTGGCGAGGGCGCCGGAAATGGACCTGCGCACCTGGTCGAACACCGCCTGCATCTCGGGTGTTTCAGTTCGCAGATGCGGATGCCGTTCGCCCGGCGCGTGCACGGCCCGCTCGGCCTTATGCTCCTCCACCAGGAACTCGAAATAGGCTCCGATGGCGCCGCGGATGTAGGTCTGGAAGTCGGCGGCGGCCTCGTACTGGGCGGCCAGGATCGGCCGAAAGCGGCGCACCCCGTCGTCGGACAAGGCTTCATACACCTCCTCCTTCGAGCGGTAGTAGTTGTAGAAGGCGCCCACCGACAGGCCGGTGCGGCGGATGATGTCGCGCACCGTGGCCGCCTGATAGCCCATCTCGGCGAACACCTCGCGGGCGGCGTCCAGGATGGCCTGGCGGTTCTGCTGCTTGGTCTGTTCGCGCTTGCCGGCGGACTGGATATCGAAAACGACGTCGGACATCTCGTCACAAGGCCCCATCCAGCTGCTTACGGCAAGGGCCGGCTGTCGCGGCTGCAATCGGAGCGACAACTTGTCCAGGTTTCTGGGCAACTCGGCGCATCACCGCCCGCCAGGCAGAAATAATAGGCCTGCGCGCAGCCCTGGCGGCACTGGCCGACGTCCCGAGCCGCCGGCTGGGCGTCGGACGCGAAGAAGGCCGACGGCGCCTTGGACTGGATCGGTGGCGGCAAGGGCGCTGGGGTGGGCGGGGTGACAGCCGTCGCCGCCTGAGTCCCTCGCAGACCATCGGCGCTCGAGCCCACCACGCGCAGGCTCCCCGGCGCCGCGGCCAAGGCCGGCCCGGCGATCAGCAAGCACAAAGCCAACTTCACAACCAGTATTGGGGTGACAATCCGCATGGGGCGCAGGATCGCGCCGATGCGGTTAAGGTTGCGCTAACCATGATTCAATTCGCCGCCAGCCTTGTCGCCGCCCTGCTGATCGCCACCCCGCCGGCGATAAGGCCCGACCGCCCGATCGACACCGCCGAAGCGCTCGCCGCCCTGAGGGCCGTGCGCGCAGGCGATGAAGCGCCGGCGAACGCCCTGGCTAGCCGGCCCTTCCGGATCATCGCGCCGGTGGCGGCGGCGGACTGGTCCTACGATCCGAACTTCGGGGTGCTGACCTATCGCCCGCACCTGACCTTCTGGAGCGGTTCGGCCGACCCCAGGCTCGAGAACGCTGTCGGCCTGCGCCTTGGCGATGGGGGCGCGGAACCCCTGGGCGTCGTGCTGGCTCCGGCGGCCTTCGACTGGTTCATGGGCGGCGAAGGCTTGGCTGGCGTGCGCCTGCCCGTCCCGCCGGATGTGGCAGCCGACGCCAACGGCTCGCTGAGGCTAGTCATCGAAGGCCAGATCCAACCCCTCGACGCCCACCACGCGATCGCCTGCGGCGCGCCCGGCGAAGGCTGCATCCTCGGCGCGCGGATCGACGATCTGGTGCTGATCTATGGCCCCACCTACGCGCCCCACATCCTGGCGCGGTGGGACCCCACGATGGGGGAGTAGTGAACATCCTTCTCCCACAAGAGGGAGAAGGAATCAGCTCTTACACCGCTCGATCAGCGCCATCGCGCCGGCAGGCGCCCTCACCTTCCCCTCGTGAATGATGAAGGCGAACACCTCGCGCGGGGTCTTGGCGGGTTTGTGGTCGGGGTCGGCGCAGGGCAGGTCGTCGGGCCTTCCGCCCTCGGCCCAGGTCTTCAACCGGCCGGCCCAGGCGTCCAGGTCCTTGGGCGCATAGGCGGTCTCGATATCGTCGGAGCCGGTCTGCAGCCGGGCATAGACGAAGTCGCCGGTGACATCGGCCAGGGCCGGATAGGCGCCGTGGTCGGCGAACACCACCGGAATCTCATGCTTGCGCAGCAGCGCCGCGAAGGCCGGGTCGCGGAAGGTCGCGTTGCGCACCTCGACACAGTGACGAATGTCGCGGCCACCCACCTTGCGCGGAAGAAGTTCGAGAAATCCCCCAAAATCGGCCTCGTCGAACTTCTTGGTCGGGGCGAACTGCCAGAGCACCGGCCCGAGTTTGTCGCCCAGCTCGGTCACCCCCTGGTCGAAGAAGCGGCCGACCGACTCGCCCGCCTCGGCCAGCACCTTGCGGTTCGTGCAGAACCTGTTGCCCTTCAGGGTGAAGACGAAGCCCTCGGGCGTCTCCTTGGCCCATTTGCGGAAGCTCTCCGGCTTCTGCGAGCCATAGTAGGTGCCGTTGATCTCGATGGCCGTCAGATGCTGGCTGGCGTAGGCGAGCTCGTTCTTCTGGGTCAGATCGTCGGGATAGAAGACGCCCCGCCAGGGCGGGAAGGTCCAGCCGCCGACGCCGATGCGGACCGCGCCACGCGTGGACATGATGTCACTCCCTGCCGAATTCGAAGCTGGAACACTAGACGAACGCCGCGCCGGGCGTCAAAAGCCCGCCACGCATACCGCTGTTATGAATTCGCCCGTTTGTCGCGTGACCATTTGTTAACGAGCAAACCGGCCTCTGGTCGGCTAGGCCTTTGTTTCGAAGCGGTGGGGACTGTCGGGGTTTCGATGGCCGTCGCCGTGTAACGGATTGATTTAGCCAGAAGTCGACTTAGCGCCATGCGCAAACATCTCGTCCTCACCGCCATCCTGCCCCTGCTCGCCGCCTGCGCCACGGGTGAGAAGATTCCGAAGCCCAATGTGGCTTTGCCGGTCGCCTATCAGCTGCAGCCGACGCCAGCGCCAGCGGACACGCCGATCGACAAGTGGTGGATGCTCTATAACGACCCGCAACTACAGGGTCTGGAGAACGAGGCGTTGCGCAACGCGCCGGACGCTCGCAGCGCCCTGGCGCGGCTAGAGCAGGCTAAGGCCACCCGCTCATCGGCGCTGTCGTCTTTCTGGCCGCAAGGGCAGATCCAGGGCCAGTACGACCGCACCGGCACCACGGCGCTTCAGGGAGGTGTCGTCGATTTCCCCATCCCTGGCTCCACTAGAGTTATCCCGCTCGACGTCGCCAATCAGGGAATTTCCGACAACTATGGCGGCAATTTCAACGTCAGCTGGGAAGTCGACCTGTTCGGCCGGGCCGCCGCGACGCGAAAGAAGGCCAACGCCGACCTCGCCGTCGCGCGGTTCGATTTCGAAGCCTCGCGCACCAGCCTGGAAGCGAATGTCGCCGACCAGCTGTTCCTGGCCCGCGGCCTGGCGATCCAGCTCGACGACTCCAAGGAGGAAGCCTCGATCGAGGCGCAGCTGGCGGATGTCGCCACCAAGAAGGCCAAGTTCGGCTTCGGGGCGAGTTCCGACGCCGACCAGGCCAATTCGCAGCTGGCCCAGACCAAGGCGCAGGTCGTCGACCTGACCACTCAGCTCTATGCGGCGCGTCGCACCCTTCTGGTGTTGATCGGCCATGGCGGCGATCCTGTCGAAAGCCTGCCGACCGCGCCGGACGTGGGTACGCCGCCGCCGATTCCAGCCAGTGTCCCGGCCCAGCTGCTGGCGCGCCGCCCCGACGTGCGCGAAGCGGCCATGCAGATCACCTCTGCCAAGGGCGCCTACCGGCTCGACCAGCTGGCGCTGTTCCCGACCTTCAACCTCACGCCCGGCGTCGGCCTGACCTCGGCCAGCGAACTCGGCGCGGCGACGACGACCGACGCCTGGACGCTCGGCGCGTCGGTGGTACAACCTGTACTCGACATTCCGCGCCTGATGGCTCAGATCAAGGTTCAGGGATTCCAGGCTACACAGTATGTCATCGCGTACGAAAAGGCGGTGCAGACGGCGTACGGGGAGTCTGATAACGCCTTGGTTCAACTAGGCTCGGATGAAGAGAGGGTGCGGCTCTTGACGACCGGTGAGGCTGAGGGACTCTCAGCCTATGGGGCGTCGAAGAAACGCTATCAGGCGGGGATCGACGATTTGACCACGGTATTGACTGCAGAGCGCACCTGGCGCTCGGCGCGAACGGCGCTGACCGGCGCGGAGGTGCAGGCGCTGCGCCGCTCGGTCCAGGCTTTCAAGGCTCTGGGCGGGGGCTGGACGCCGCCTGAAATGAAGATGGCGAACGCCAGCAGATGACCTCGACGACCTTCGTGAAGACCTTGGCGACCGCTGCGGCGGTCGCGCTTGTGTTTGGGGTGGCTGGTTGCCACAAGAAGCCCGCGCCCAGCGCGCCGGGGCCTCGCGCCGTGCGCGTGGTGACGCTGGAAAACCGCATCATGGGCGGTTCTGTCGAAGCCTCGGGCCTGCTGGTCCCGCGCGAGGAAGCCGCCGTCAGCCCGGAACTCAGCGGCTACAATGTCGCCAAGGTGTTCGTCGAAGCCAACGCCACCGTGAAGCAGGGTCAACCGCTGGCTCAGCTGGACGACACATTGCTGCGGTCCCAGATCGCCCAGCAGACGGCCCTGGTGGACGAGCAGAAGGCCGCCGCCGAACAGGCCGCTCAGCAGGCCGCCGATGTGGCCGGCCTGGACAACCAGGGCGTGCTGTCGAAGGAGCAGATCGATCAACGCCGGTTCCAGGCCCGCACCGCCCAGGCGGCGCTGGAGGCCCAACAGGCACAGCTGAAAGATCTTGAGACCCGCGAGGGCTTGATGACCATCCGCGCCCCGGTGGCCGGTTTGGTTTTGGTGCGTAACGTGCGCCCGGGCGATGTCGCCGCGCCGGGCGGAACGCCCATGTTCACCATGGCCCGCGACAGCCTGATCGAGCTCGACGCCGAACTGGCGGAAGGCGATTTTGGCGGGATCAAGGTCGGCGATCCGGTGAAGGTCGCCTTGCCGGACGGATCGACGGTCATGGGAACGGTTCGCCTGATCATGCCGGCGATCAACCAGCAGACCAAGCTGGGCGATATGCGCATCAGCCTGCCGAACAGCGCCAGCCTGCGGCCCGGCGGTTTTGCCCGCGCCAGCTTCGGCGGCGGCGGCGCGAGCCAGCTGGCCGTGCCTGAAACCGCCGTCCGCTATGACGCCGACGGTGCGGTGCTGATGACGGTGGACGCCACCAACCACGTGCACGAGGCGCAGGTGCGCACCGGCCAGCACGCCGGCGGCTATGTGCAGCTGATCTCCGGCCCGCCCGCCGGCACACGCATCCTGCTGGCCGCGGCGGTCTTCGTGCTGCCGGGCGATAAGATCGATCCGGCCGAGGACGCAGCCGGCCCAGGCGCGCGCTGATGGCCGAGCTCAAGCTTTCCACCTGGGGGATCAAGAACCCGATCCCCGTGGCGTTGTTCTTCATCGCCGCGGTGCTGGGCGGTCTGCTGGCCTATGGCTTTTTGCCGATCAAGCAGTTTCCGAACATCGTCTTCCCCGCCGTCGTGGTCACCGTCACCGAGAGCGGCGCGGCGCCGACGGATATGGAGACCCAGATCACCCGGCCGGTCGAAGACGCCATGGCCGGCATCTCCAACGTCAAGTCGATCCAGTCGGTGGTCACCCAGGGGGTCTCCACCACGGTCATCCAGTTCGAACTGAGCGAAGACCTGCAAAAGGTCACCGACGAGGTGCGTCAGAGGGTCGACCAGACCCGCGCCGTCCTGCCGCTCGGCATCGATCCGCCGCAGATCCAACGGCTGGACGTGAATTCCGAGCCGATCGTCACCTATGCCGTCGCGGCGCCGAACATGTCGCCGAGCAATCTGTCCTGGTTCATCGACGACACCGTCGCCCGCACGCTGCAGGCGGAAAAGGGGGTGGCCCAGGTCTCCCGCGTCGGCGGCGTCGACCGCGAGATCAACATCATCATCGATCCGGACCGCATGGCGGCCCAGGGGCTGAACGCGTCGGTGCTGAACACTGCCCTCGCCGCCTTCGACACCGACTATCCGGGCGGTCGGCTGGATGTGGGCGGTCGCGAGCAGACCGTGCGCGTGCTCGGCGCGGCGACCACGGTCGAACAGCTGCGCAACCTGACCATCCCCTTGGCCGGCGGCCGGTACATCAAGCTGTCGGACGTTGCGGACGTGGGCGACGGCTCCTCGGAGCCACGCGGCTTCGCGCGCCTGAACGACAAGCCGGTGATCGGCTTCCAGGTGCTGAAGACCAACGACGCCAGCGAGGTTCGGGTCGAGGACGAGGTCAAGGCGGCGATCGCCAAGCTCCAGACTGCTCACCCCGGCGTCAGCTTCACCGAGATCTTCTCCACGGTCGACGAAACCCGCGACAGCTATGCCGCGACCCGGCGGGCGATGGTCGAAGGCATGGTGCTGGCTTCGCTGGTGGTCTTCCTGTTCCTGCGCGACTGGCGCGCCACGGCGATCACCGCCATCGCCATGCCGGTCTCGCTGATCCCCACCTTCCTGATGATGGCGGTGTTCCACTTCAGCCTGAACGTGGTCACCCTGCTGGCCCTGACCCTGGTGATCGGGATCCTGGTCGACGACGCCATCGTCGAGATCGAGAACATCCAGAAACGGGTGCAGGCGGGCGCGCGCCCCTACTACGCCTCGATGGAAGGCGCCGACCACATCGGCCTGGCGGTCGTCGCCACCACGGCCACCATCGTCGTGGTCTTCACCCCCGTCTCCTTCATGGGGTCGATCCCCGGCCAGTTCTTCAAGGAGTTCGGCCTGACCGTCGCCGCGGCGGTGCTGTTCTCACTGCTGGTCGCCCGGCTTTTGACGCCGCTGCTGGCCGCTTATTTCCTGAGACCCGTCTCCGAGCCCCATCCGCGCGGCGAGCTGATGCCCTTCTACCGGCGTATTCTGGAGTGGTGTCTGTCCCATCGGATCGCCACCGTGGCGATCGGCGGGGTCATCTTCATCCTCTCGCTGGGTCTCGACGCCTTCCTGCCGTCCGGCGTTCAGCCGCCCGGCAACCCCGACTACATCTTCGTCGGCATGCAGGGGCCGCCCGGCGCGACCCTGGCCGACATGGATGCGGTCTCCCGCGAAACCACGGCGCTGTTCATGAAACAGCCCGAAACCAAGTTCGTCTTCACCCAGATCGGCTCGACCGCCGGCGAAGGCTTTGGCGGCGGCGGCGGCGGAGGCTCCGGCGACCCGTCGTCCGGCACGGCCACCATCGTGCTGAAGGATAAGCGCAGCCTCAACGTGAGCCAGATTCAGGACCGGGTGCGCGCGTCTTTGCGCAGCATCCCCGACGCCCGGGTGACCTTCCAGGGCGGCGGCTTTGGCGCGGCCGGCATCCAGATCCTGCTGACCGGCCCCGACGGCGCCGAGCTCAACCGCGCCGGAGACGAGTTGCAGCGCGAAATGGCCGGCTTGAAATCGGTCGCCGACCCCAGGCCCTCCAATCCGCCCACGGGTCCCGAGGTGGTTATTCGACCGGATCCGGAACAGGCCGCGCGCCTGGGCATCAGCGTGTCGACCATCGCCAACGTCGCGCGCATCGCCTCGCTCGGCGATATCGACGCCAATGTGCCCAAGCTCACCGAAGGCGAGCGGCGCATCCCCATCCGCATCCGCCTGCCCGCGGGGGCGCGGACCAAGATCGACACGATCAAGAACCTGCAGATTCCCAACGCCAGCGGCTCGACCACGCCGCTGTCGGCGGTCGCCGATGTCCAGTTCGACGCCGGTCCAGCGCAGATCTACCGCTACAACCGCGAGCGGGATATCGCCGTGGACGCCGACCTGGCCAATGGCGCGCAACTGGGACAGGCGTTGAAGGAGATCAAGAAGACCCCGATGATGCGGGACCTCGGCAAGCCCGCGTCCAAATATCCGGGCGTTCAGCAGGCTGAGCTCGGCCAGACGGAACAGTTCCGCCAGCTGTTTGAAGAACTGGGCATGGCCATCCTGACCGGGATCGCCCTGATCTATGGCGTGCTGGTGCTGCTGTTCCGCAGCTTCTTCAAGCCGATCACCATCCTGGCGGCCCTGCCGCTGGCCATCGGCGGCGCCTTCCTGGGCCTGCTTGCCACGGGCATGTCCATCAGCATTCCGTCGTTGATCGGCCTTTTGATGCTGCTGGGCCTGGCGGCCAAGAACTCGATCCTCCTGGTCGAATACGCCATCGAGCGCGAGCGCGACGGCGTGTCTCAGCGCGACGCCATCGTCGAGGCCTGCCGCGAGCGGGCGCGGCCGATCATCATGACCTCACTGGCGATGATGGCTGGCATGCTGCCCACGGCCCTGGCCATCGGCAAGGGCTCGGAGTTCCGCCAACCGATGGCGGTCGCGGTGATCGGCGGGCTGATCTCCTCCACCCTGCTGTCGCTGGTGGTGGTGCCGGTGGTCTATGAGTTGATCGACGATATCGAAGCCTGGCTGCGGCCCCGGTTCGGCCGGCTGATCACGCCGGTCGAAGCGCCGGCCGCGGAGGCGGAAGCGCCGCCCGCTCATTAGCGGCGCGCCTTCCCATTTCCTCATCCTGGGGCGCGAGGCGAAGCCGAGCCTCGAAGGACGCACGGAGCCGCCGCTGCGTCCTTCGAGGCCCGCTGCGCGGGCGCCTCAGGATGAGGAGTTTGTGCGGTGACGGCTACCGTTGACCTCAGCTAGGCCGGCGTAAGCCAGTCCACGCGGCAGGACGCGCCTTCACCGTCCATCAGCCGAACCAGGTCCGCGCCCAGGGCTATCAGCTGCTCGTCCAGCTTCCAGGGGGCGTTGCAGACGATGATTCCGCCGCCGGCCAGGGTCTGGTCGTCGCGGGGCCGGATCTGGAACTCCCCCCGCAGGGTCTTGGGAAAGGGCGTGGAAATCGCCGCTTCGGCGAGGGTCTCGGCGATGACGCGATCCTTGATCGGATACCAGGCCAGGAAGACGCCCGTCGGCCACTTCTTCAGACCCCGGGCGATGGCGCGCGTCAGCGTCACGGCTTCGTCCGTCTTCTCGTAAGGCGGGTCGATGAAGACCAGGCCGCGCCGCTCCGGCGGCGGGGTGAAGGCGCCGATGGCCTCATAGCCGTCCCGGTGATGCACGCCGATCCGCGGATCATGACCATAGCGCGCGCGCAGGACCTCGACATCGGCCGGATGCAGTTCGCAGGCGATCAGCCGGTCCTGGGGCCGCAGCATCCGTCGCGCGATCTCCGGCGAGCCGGGATAGCTTACCAAGCCTACCGGGTTCATCGCCGTCAGCAGCTCGACATAGGCCGGCGCCGACGGCAGGTCCTGGCCGAACACCTTGGCCGCGCCAGCTTCGTATTCCAGGGTCTTCTGCGCCGGCTCCGACAACAGATCGTAAGCGCCCAGGCCCGCGTGGGTGTCGAGCATCACATAGCCCTGCGGCTTCCGCGCCAGGTGTTCCAAGATCAGGATCAGCGCCGCATGCTTGAAGACCTCGGTGTGGTTTCCGGCATGGAAGGCGTGGCGATAGTTCATTGCGTCTCGCGCGACAGGTC
>Ga0302316_10002427_pt1 | contig 13492 bp, 8 predicted proteins | sample III_Palsa_N3_2_FD_200456 | JGI IMG/M metagenome (GOLD analysis project Ga0302316, IMG submission 200456) | Peat permafrost microbial communities from Stordalen Mire near Abisko, Sweden - III_Palsa_N3_2 | ecosystem: Environmental > Terrestrial > Soil > Palsa > Peat permafrost | place: Sweden...
CCCGCATGGACAAACTTCAACAAAAAATCCCAACCCGCCCAACCGCCGCCTAAACAGCCGGGTGGCCCATCTTCGCGACGGCTTCATCCTCGCTAAGGTGGGTTCGCATGATGTTCCGCAAAAAAATCCCCACCCTGGTTGACGCCAATCCACCCTGCGCGGTCAAACCCAAAACCTATTCCTCCCGGCAGGAGCCCCCATGATGCGTCGCAGCCTCGCTCTCATCACCCTCGCAGCAGCACCCTCCCTCGCCCAAACCCACATCACCCCTCCGCCCGAACCCACCGGCGCCGTCACCGGCCACGTCTTCTGTTCCGACACCAACGAGCCCGCCCGCTTCGCGCATGTCCATCTCGAACCGGTCCACCTGGAAGCCGTCCCCGCCGCCGCGCAGCCCAAAGCCAACTCCAGGCCCACTCCACCCCCCGCCGCCGGCTCCGACACCATCGACACCACCCTCGACGGCAGCTTCCTCCTCACCAAGATCAAGCCCGGCGTCTACTACGTCGTCGTCGAAAAGGACGGCTACATCAAGCCCCGCGCCATGTTCACCGACCAGGAGATCGCCGACCCCTCACCTCAGATTCGCTCCCTCGTCGAAGCCGCGCTGCCCCGCGTTCAGGTTGAGGGCTCTCACACTGAGCAGGCCGAAGTCCGTCTCGAACGCGGCGCAGCCGTCAGCGGCACTGTCCTCTACGACGACGGCAGCCCAGCTGGCGGCCTCAACATCAAGCTCCTCCACAAAGACCCCGCCGGCAAGTGGGTCCCGCTCTCCGGCTTCGAAGGCCCCCGACTAGGCAACCTCGCCACCGACGACCGCGGCGTCTTCCGCGTGCCCTCGCTCCTTCCCGACGAGTACCTCATCGAAGCCGACCTCACCCTCACCGACAGCAAGACCTCCAACATCGACGACGGCGAAGGCCGCCAGATGCAGTTCATGATGGTCAACGACCGCTTCTCGCTGCCCTTCTACGGCGCTGGCACCGCTCATCTCTCTGAAGCCGCCAGCTTCAACCTCCGCGCCGGTCAGGAACTCCCCGGCCAGGACATGACCATCCCCATCGCCAAACTGCACAAGCTCACCGGGCACGTCGCCGCCGGCGCCGACGCCCACTTCGTCAACGCCGCCAAGCTCTCGCTCGTCACCCGCGATGACGGCAAAGAAATCGCCAACACCGAAATCTCCCGCGAAGACGGCCTCTTCCACTTTGAGTTCGTCCCCGACGGCGACTACATCCTCAAGGTCACCGGCGCCCGCGACGTCGTCTGGGATCCCGCCAAGCCCTCGCCCAACGCCCCCTTCAACCCCATGCAGCCGCAGGAAAAAGAGCGCGTCCTCGCCAGCTACGGCAACACCGAGGAACCCATCCTCCTCCGCGGCGATCTGCTCGACACCCTCGCCACCGTCAGCCCCGACGCCGTTCCACCCGCACCCGCCACAGCAGCGCCCACCTCAACTAAATTCGGTGCCGACTCCGGTCCCGACGTCCCATTAGGCCCCGGTCTCCAAACCCTCCCGCCACCCGCTCCCCAACCCAAACCCCAGGCCAAACCCGAAGCCAGCCCCGATACCAAATCGAACGTAGCAGCGCTCCACTAATAGTCCGTTACTTCGCCGCCACTCCCACCACATCCGGCCCCAGTTCCACCTGCGTCCGAATCAGCGCATCCGCCACCATCCGCCCAAACACCGCCTTGCCCTTATCATCCAGGTGCGTGCGGTCCAGCGCGGGCGCAACTCTATCGGAATTTTCCGCCTTTGCATCCGCATGTCCCACCGCGTCGAACTCATCCGCCTGCGCCTGCGTCATCGTCGCCAGCAGCGCATCCGACATCCCCAGCAGATCGACGAACGTCACATCTTCCTCCGCCGCAACCCGCCGCGCCGCATTGGCATACAGCTTCAAATCGTCGTTCGAAGGCTTGCCGTCCTTGAACGTCCTCCGCGCCAGCGGCGAGATCACAATCGGCACCGCTCCAATCGCCCGAGCGTCATGAATATACCGCCGGATGTTCTCGGCGTATGTCGTCTCCGGGTCGGTATGCCGCGACGGATCGGCCTTCTCATCGTTATGCCCAAACTGGATCGTGTAGTAATCGCCTTTCTCCGCCAGCGCCTTCTTCCACGCTCCCTCATCGATAAAGCTCTTCGAACTCCGCCCGTTCAGCGCATCGTCGATGCACGTCACATTCTTGGTCATCACCGCACAGAACCCCGGCCCCCACCCACCCTGCGGCGCCGTCGTCGAATCCCCCACCAGCACAATCTTCACCGGGCCGCCCTGCATGATCTTCATGGCCTTCACGCCTTCCATCGGCAGCACCGCAGGCTCCGGCAACACATACTGCTTCAACTTCGGCACCACGTTGCCGAGGTCCACAGCCACAATCCGCCCCATCACATAGCTCCCCCACCAGTTCCAATGCGTCTTGTCCTGGATCGTCACCCCATCCGCATCCTTCTTGCTCAGCGAAAGCTTCGCCGAAGCCACCGGCCCGATCTTCTCCAGGTAACCGATACTGTCTGCCTGCAAATCGATCAGCGGAGCCTTCATCTCCTTCGCCACGCCGGCCAGAGCGTTGCTGTACTCCGTCAGATCGGAATGGATCTTCCCATCCGGCCCAAAATACTGCCGCGTAATCGGAGTCACCAGCACCGGCACAATCCCCGCCGCGCGGGCCTCCGTCACAAACCGCTTCAGGTTCGCCACATAATCCGGCAGCTCCACTTCGCGGTCGGCGTGCCCTTTGGTCACCAGGTCGTTATGCCCAAACTGGATCAGCATATAGTCCGGCTTGGTCGCGAGGCCCCGGTCCCACAAACCCTGCTCTCGAAACGTCCGCGTACTCGCGCCGCCCTTGGCCATGTTCACGCAGTCCACCTGCGCCGTAAAGTTGGCGCAAAACCCTCGCCCATACCCCGCGTTGTTGGTCTGCGTCGAATCCCCAATCAGCTCCACCCGCACCACCGTCCCCGGCTTCCGCACCGCAGCCGTCGCCGCGTCGAACGCCCGCGCCTGATCCCCCTGCGCCCATGCCGCAACCCCACTCAACGCAACCGCCCCCGCCAAAAACATCGTCACCTTCAAGCTCATTTCATGCCTCGCGGATAGAGTCTACGCCACCCGCTGCCGGATCGCCCCAAACTCCCGTATGATCGGGGCGTCGATTTTTCTCCCCCAAAAGGTAGACCCAACCCTATGAACTTCCTGACCCTGCGTTCCGCCGCTCTCTCGCTCGCTCTCGCCTCCTCCGCCGCCGCCGCACTGGCCGCCGACCCCAACAGCTTCGTCCTGGTCAAAGACGGCAAAAACGTCGGCAAAGCCTCCTACTCCATCGACACGGCCAAGGACGGCTACCACATCAAGTCGCGCTACGAGTATCACCTCACCGTAGCCCCGTCAGCCACCTCCACCACCTCCTTCAGCACCATCAACGAGGCCCAGTTCAGCAATGACTATAAGGTCGACCTCAACGGAAACTACATCTCCGGCTACACCCAGAACGCTACCAACCAGATGATTACCTCCTTCCAGCCCAACAAGACGCGCGACATCGTCACCGTCAACCAGATACAGGGGGGAATGAGCGGCGGGGGCAAGCCGCTGCCCCTCCCCAGGCCAGACTTCCTCGTCGCTCCCGACTACGACCCCAGTGCCCTCCAGATCCTGCTCACGACCAGCCTCGCGCATCCCCACGCCGATTCCAAATACACTTTCGTCGTTCCGGGTACGGGCATGGGGCCCAAAGCCGCCAACACCATCGTCTATGTAAGCGTGCAAGCCCAACCCGACGCCAACGGCACCCTCGACGGCAAGCCCATCACCTTGAAACACTTCCAGATGAACTACGCCAAGGGCAAAGCCGACCTCTTCACCGACGCCGACGGCAAGCTCATGCAGGCCGACATGGGCACCCTCGCAACCAGCTATATTCGTGTCAAATTCGTCCTGGCTGGCCAATAATCCGCCCCAAATCCTTGACACGCACCCCCATTCCCTCTAATCTTGACCCTAATGAAGCAGAATCTCACCGCCGCCCTATGTTGCATGTGTTGTCACATGCCGCGCTGTTGCGCCGGTGTCTCTCTGCTGTAACGCGAAGCCGCTAGAGGCTTCCGCCTCAGCCAAAAGCACCCACGCACAGCTGCTCTTACGAGCACAGCGTGGGTTTTCTGCTTAAGCCCACGTTCTCCCCCAAAAAATTCTGACTCGCAATCGCAGGAGTTCCTCCATGTCCCCCAGGTTTGAAGCAACAAAAGCCGTCACTCATCTCAAGCTGGCCTTCAACGCGGACGCAGCTGCCATCGCCATCGCCCTGGCCTTCGCCGCCCTCATCCGCCTCAACGTCATCCACCACATCGGCTGGTAGGCTGTTCCGCTCTCTGGACCCTAAGCCCTGGACCCTGAACCCTCTCTTGTCCGCTCTCACCATCCCGATGCCCACCCCCACCGCAGCCCCTGCCTCGCGCCCGCGCCAACTCCTCGCGCTCCTGCCCGGCACGCTCCTGCTCTTCGGTATCGGCCTCGCCGGCAAACTCCTCGAATCCCTCGGCTACACCCTCCGCGCCCGCCACATCTACTTCCCGCACATCGAGTACGTCCTCTGGGCCATCATCCTCGGCCTCCTCATCTCCAATGTCTTCACTGTCCCAGAAATCTTCCGCCCCGGCGTCGCCACCTACGAGCTCTGGCTCAAGCTAGGCATCGTCCTCGTCGGCGCCAAGTTCGTCCTCGGCGACGTCCTCCACATCGGCGGAATGTCCCTCGTCCTGGTCTTCATCGAACTCGCCCTCTCGCTCACCGTCATGACCTTCCTGGGCAAGTTCTTCGGCCTCCCGCCCAAGCTCACCTCGCTGCTCGCCATCGGCTCTTCCATCTGCGGAGTCACCGCCATCATGGCCGCGCAAGGCGCCATCGAGCCCGACGAAGAGGACACCTCCACCGCCATCGCCGCCATCCTTACCCTCGGCGCGCTCGCGCTTTTCACCTTCCCCGCCATCGGCCACGCCCTGCACATGGGCCAGCAGTCCTACGGCATCTGGACCGGCCTCGCCGTCGATAACACCGCCGAAGCCACCGTCACCGGCGCACTCTACGGAGACGTCGCCGGCCGCTACGCCGTGCTCGCCAAGACCGCCCGCTCCGCCTTCATCGGCTTCGTCGTGCTCGGCTACGCCATCTACTGGGCGTCGCAGGGCAAAGCCGCCATCGTCAAGAACAAGCCGCTCTTCCTGTGGCAGAAGTTCCCCAAGTTCATCCTCGGCTTCGTCGCGATCTCTATCCTCGCAACAGTCGGTTTCTTCACCGCCGGACAGCTCACCTCGCTCTCCAACCTCTCCAAGTGGGCGTTCCTTCCCGCCTTCGCCGGCGTAGGCCTCCGCACTCAGCTCCGCGATCTCGTCAATCAAGGCTGGCGCCCCATCCTCGTCGGCGTTCTCGGCGAAATCTTCATCGCTCTCCTCACCCTCGGCATGGTCTTCGCCGTCTACCACCACGGAGGCATGCAATGAACCGCACGCCTCCTCTTCACCTCACTCATACCCTGTCATCTCGACCGGAGTCCGCGCTCTTGGCGGACGCAGTGAAGAGACCCCTGTATTTGTCTCTCGCTGGCACCGCCGCAAATCTCCAACTGTGTTGTCGCTGTTGTTGTCGCCCCTAGCTCCCGCTAGCCCTCGCGCGAGAACCAGCCACACCTCGTCCACAACCCAGAACCAAAGCGATGCTGCGCACCTCACGCAGACGCGTCCCTACACACATCTTTCAGGAGCCCCATGCACCTCTTCAAGCGCACTACCTTCCTCATCGCCACCATCGCGATCGCTCTCACCACCCACGCCCAGGTCGTCGGCGGAACCATCGCCGGCACTGTCACCGACACCACCGGAGCCGTCATCCCCAACGCCCACGTCCTCGTCCACAACGACGACACCGGGACCCAGCGCACCCTCACCACCAACTCCGGCGGCACCTTCACCGCTCCCGCCGTTCCCATCGGTGCCTACACCGTCACCGTCGACGCCCCTAACTTCGACCAGCTTCGCCGCACCCACATCGAACTCACCGTTGGCCAGACCCTCAACCTCACCCTCGCTCTCCCCGTTGCCACCGGCCACGATACCGTCGAAGTCAACGACACCCCAGCCACCATCAACACCTCCACCGAGCAGACCTCCGGCCTCATCGACTCCCGCCAGGTCAAGGAACTCCCCCTCAACGGCCGCAGCTACGACCAGCTCCTCACCCTCAATCCCGGCACCGTCAACTACACCAACCAGCGCTCCGGCGGAGTTGGCACCTCCAACTCCTCGGTCGGCAGCATGTTCTCCATCTCCGGACGCCGTCCCCAGGACAATCTCTTCCTGCTCAACGGAATAGAGTACACCGGCGCCTCGCTGATCAACACCACCCCCGGCGGCACCTCAGGCCAGCTCCTCGGCATCGACGGTATCCGCGAATTCAACGTCGTCTCCGACACCTACTCCGCCGCTTATGGCAAGCGCGACGGCGCCCAGATCTCCATCGCCACCACCGGCGGTACCAACACCCTCCACGGCGACGTCTTCGATTTCACCCGCAACAGCTTCTTCGACGCGCGTAACTACTTCGACGGCACTCGCATCCCTGAGTTCCAGCGCGACAACTTCGGCGCTGCCCTCGGCGGCCCCATCAAAAAAGACAAGCTCTTCCTCTTCGCCAACTACGAAGGTTACCGCCAGAACCTCGGCGAGTCCATCGTCACCTTCGTCCCCGACGCCACCTCGCGCGCCAAGGCCGTCGCCAGCGTACAGCCGCTGCTCAGCCTCTGGCCCATCGCCAACGGCCCAGAAGTGCTTCTCAACGGCGCAGCCACCGGAATCGCGCTCTACACCGGCTCCGCGCCCCAGAACATCCGCGAGGACTTCGGCACCACCCGCTTCGACTACAACATCGCCGAAAACGACACCTTCAACACCATCTACACCGTAGACGACTCCTACGCCACCACCCCCTCCGCCGACCCCTACTCCTACGTCAACGAGTCCCTTCGCGAACAGGTTTTAAGTGCTGAAGAACGCCACACCTTCTCCCAGCACCTCATCAACGTCGCTCGCGTCGGCCTCTCCCGTTCCACCTTCTACTTCTACGGCTATGTTCCCGCAGCCGAGCAGGCTGGCGCACCCAGCGCCCGCCCCGGCGTACCCACCTATGCCATCGTCGTCTCCGGCTCCACTGCCTCTAATGGAGCGTCTTCGTCCATCACCGGCGCCGGTGCCAACGTAGGGGCCAACAACGGCATCACGCGCAACCTCTACACCTTCGACGACCACGCCTACTACAGCGTCGGCAAGCACACGATTCAAGCCGGCGTCTGGCTCCAGCGCCTGCAATCCAACGACAACCTCGCGCAGGACCAGTACGGCCAGGCCTCCTTCGCCTCCCTCACCACCTTCCTCGCCGGCACCATCAAGACCTTCACCTACGCCCCCAAAACCACCGAGCTCGGCTGGCGCACCCTCTTCGCCGACGCCTTCCTCGAGGACACCTGGCACATCACACCGCGCCTACAGCTCCGCGCCGGCTTCCGCACCGAAACCTCCACCGGCTGGAGCGAAGCGCAAAACCGCGCCAGCGTCTACACCTTTGCCAACGGAGCCATCAGCACCAACCCCACCTCCGGCCTCTCCAACGCCCTCACCACCAACCGCGGTCTCTTCCTTCCCGAACCCCGCATCGGCCTCGCCTGGAACGTCTTCGGCAGCGGCCGCACCAGCATCAGCGCTGGCGCCGGCCTGCATCACTCCCTGCTCGACGCCCTCGACTACCGTCTCGATCAGGCCGCTCCCTACAACACCGTCTACTCCTACTCCAGCACTACGGTCGCCAATCCAACCAGCGGCACCGGACTCGTCAGCCCCTCCACCGTCGCCTCCAACATCTCCACCCCCACCTTGCTCTCCTACGACCTCAAGATCGAGCAACAGATCGCCCCGGCAACCTCCATCACCGTCGGCTACAACGGTTCGCACAGCTATCACCAGATCCTCAACGGCGACCTCAACGAGCCCGCCTACACCGTCGAAGCCAACGGCTCCATCTTCTACCCCACCACCACCAAGGCCAACCCCGCAGTCGCCAATACCACGTCATGGTGGGCCGGCGGTACGGGCAACTACAACGCGCTGGTCGTCGACCTCCGTCACGATCTGGCCCACGGCCTCCAAATCCGCGCCAACTACACCTGGTCCAAGAACCTCGACGACGGCTCCGCCTGGAACACCTCGGTCTCCTCCAACACACCGGCCTTCGTCGAAGTCCCCTCTCTTCCCCATCTCGACTACGGCCCTGCCGCAACCGACATTCGTCAGCTTGCCTCCATCAACGCCACCTACGAGTTGCCCTTCGGCAAAGGCAAAACCTTCCTCGGCAACTCCGGCAACCTCACCGACCGCTTCGTCTCCGGATGGTCGATCGCCACCATCTCCAACCTGCTCACCGGCTTCCCCTTCAGCCCGCAGCTTGGCTACAACCCCACTGGTTCGGGCGACTCCCGCAACCCCGTCCGCCCCAACGTCAATCCCTCGTTCACCGGCCAGCTCTATACCAAAGGGACCACCGCACAGCGCGTCGCCCAGTTCTTCAACCCGGCTGCGTTCACTGAGCCCGTCTCAACTCTCAGCTCCTCCAGCGCAATCACCGGCGGCTACGTCGGCAACGCCAGCCGCGACGGCCTCACCGGCCCCGGCTTCGCCGACTGGGACTTCTCGCTGCTGAAAACCACCCAACTCACCGAACGCGTCCGCCTCCAGTTCCGCTCCGAGTTCTTCAACATCCTCAACCACACCAACCTCCAACTCCCCAATGAAGTCGCCTTCTCCACCGCGCCAACGCTGGTCAGCAGCGTCTATACACCCGCAGCCGCATCGGCCACAGCCGGAGCCATCTCCGCCACCGCCAACACCAGCCGCCAGATCCAACTAGGCCTCAAACTCCTCTTCTAACCACCATCAACCGGGTGCCCCATCCTCACGACGGTTCCATTGTCGTAGGGTGGGGTATCGCGCTTGCGCGACCGCCTTCCTCAGCATCGCCCATTAACCCTGCGCCCGCGGCAGGCTCCGCCTCCCCGCCATCGCAAAGTCAATAAACGCCCGCGCTGGATCGGTATGGATCAGCTTCACATTCACCTTGTCTCCGACATCCAGCCCATCGCCTCCCTGCACCACTCGACCCTCAAACGGCGGCGAGATCACCCGCACATAAACGCCCTTGTCCGAAGCACCAGTAACCACGCCGGCAAAGACCTGCCCAATCCGCGAAGCCATCGCCACCGCCGCCACGCGCTTCTGCATATCGCGCTCGATCTTTCTCAGCTTCTTGTCCGCATCGTTGCAATGGATCGCAATCGCCGCCAGATCGGCATCGCTATACGGCGGCGGCGCGCCGGTCATCATCGCATGCAACACCCGCTGCGTCACCACGTCGGGAAAGCGGCGGTTCGGCGCAGTCGAGTGCGTATAGTCTCGCGCCGCCAGCCCAAAGTGCCCCGTCGGGTCGTCATCCGGCTTCATCAGCAGATACTCCCCCGGCCCCATCAGCTTGATCACCGACACCGCCACATCGGGATAGTGGTCGGGGTCCAACTGCCGCACCTTCGTCAACACCTCATTCAACGCCGCCGAATCCGGGTTCACCGGCAGGTCATACCCCCGGTCCTTCGCCAGCGCCACAATCCTGTCCCACCGCTTCGGCACCACCACCACCCGCTGCAGGCCCGAGCGCCCACCCTTTCGCAACGCCCGCGCCATCACCCCATTGGCCGCGACCATCAGGTCCTCAATCAAATTCATCGCCCGGTTCTGGATCGCCTCATGCACATCGATCACCCGCCCATCCACCACCACCGGATCGGCCTCCGACTTATGAAACTCCAGCGCCCCATTCTTCACCCGCGCCGCATGGAGCGCCTGCGCCGCCTCATCCTGCAGCTTCAACTGTTCCACCAACCACCCCGCCCCCAATCCCTCACCACTGTCATCTCGACCGGAGTCCGCGTCCTTTGCCCCATTTAATTTGTCATCTCGACCGGAGTCCGCGTCCTTTGCCCCATTTAATTTGTCATCTCGACCGGAGTCCGCGTCCTTTGCGGACGTAGTGGAGAGATCTGCTTCTTGAAGGCTCGGATCAGCCTCATGCTCCCGCGCACTATCGCTCCGCAGCGACAGCGCGTCGTTGTCCACCACCCCCGCCGCCGTCTTCTCCAGCCACGGCCCCACCCGCGAGTACGCCAGCTGCCCCCGGTTCCTCACCAGCGCACGCGACACCGTCTCACTCACCATCTCTCCATCCGGCCCCACCACAAACTCCATCGTCACCGCCAGCCGGTCGCCATTCTCATTCAGACTCGTCACCCCGGTCGAAAGCTCCAGCGGCAGCATCGGAAAGTTCTTCACCGCGGTATAGATCGTCTGCGTCTGCTCCTGTGCATGTTTGTCGATCGGCGAGCCCTGCTCAACCGCCGCCGCCACATCCCCAATCGCCACGCGCAACTGAATCCCGCCTGCCACGCGCTCCGCAACCTCAATCTGGTCAAGGTCCCTGGACGTATCGTTATCGATCGACGACCACCCCAGAGCCCGCAGATCCTCGACCCCATCCTCCGGCTTCAACTCCGCCAGCTTCTGCACAATCTGCGCGGTCTGTTCGGCCACGCCCGCGCCAAACTCCGGCTTGAACCCGGCCTCATGCATCTCATCCAGCGCTGCCTGCGCCAGGTCGAAGTGCCCGCCATGCTGCTGCCCATGCCCCACAAAATTCGAGGAGTCCTGCTGCGTAAAAGTCTGCTGATGCTGCTGCTGAGGGGTTCCGTGCGGCTTGTGACGATCGTGTCCTGACATGCCCCGCAGACTACCACGCACAACACACAATGGGCTTTTCTGCATCTCCTCTAGTACCAGACCCGCAAAATAGGCTTGTCCGGCGCCACAGGACCGCCAGACAATGGATAGGCAGCAGCCGCGAATCGCAGACCGATGAAGATGTCGATCGGTAGTACGCTGAGGACTACGCATGGCAGACCAAGCCCATACTGAATTAGCCGGGAAATCTGCGCCCGCCTCTGCACAGGCGCACTTGATCTCGCTCATCGATCGGCTTCACGACGCCGTCGCCATCCTCGATGGCTCCTGGCGCTTCGTCTACGCCAATCCCATGGCGCTGGCCATCAGCCGGCTCACGGTTGAAAACCTCAACCGCGAAACATTGTGGGAGCTCTACCCCGGCGTATTCGAATCCAATCTTGGGCATGCTTATCTCGAAGCCGTCGCCACCGGCGAAGAGCGCGAGGTCCGAGACTTTTATTACGAGCCCCTCAATACCACGTTCGATCTGCACATCTTCCCCATGGAAGACGGTGTCGGCGTCCACTATCGCGACGTCACCCAGCAGCGCACCAACGAGGACGAACTGCGTGCCAGCGAGGAGCGCTACCGTATCCTCACCGAGCTCAACCCCCAGTGCCTCTGGACAGCCGACCCGCAGGGCCGCGTCCTCTACGCCAATCAGCGCTTCCTCGAGTACATCGGCAAGGACTTCGTCCCCCGCGACGGCACCGAGTATCTGCTCTGCTTCGACCCCGCCGACCGCGACCGCGTTCTGAAGCTCTGGTCGCGCAGCGTGGCCACAGGCAAAGACTACGCCATCGACGCCCGTCTGCTCCGTGCCTCCGACGGCGCCTCCCGCTGGTGGCACCTGCGCGCGCTTCCCGTTCGGGACGAAGACGGCGTCATCCGACAGTGGCTGGGCGTTGCCAACGATATCCATGAAAGCCGCAAGGCCGAACAGCGCCTCCTCGATCAACTCGCCGAGATCGACCGCCAGCGCCGCGAAGTGGAGGCCATCTATCGCGGCGCGCCCATCGGCATGGCCCTCTACGACGCCAGAACTCTTCGCCTCCTCCGTATCAACGACCGCCAGGCCGAGATCTTCGGCCTGCCCGCCGCTGATGCCATCGGCAAACATTACGACGAGCTCACCGCCGGCGTGACCGCCGGTCGCGCCCTCATCCAGCGCGCCGCCGCAGGCGAAAAAATCCTCAATCACCAGCTGGAGGGCACCCTCGACATACGCCCCGGCGAGTACCGCTACTGGAACGTGAACTACTCGCCCGTCCTTGCCGAAGACGGCGCCGTCCAGGCCATCGCCACGGCCACCTTCGAAATCACGCAGCAGAAACGCGCCGAGGCCGCCCTCATCCAGAGCGAAAAGCTCGCCGCCGTCGGCCGCATGGCCAGCTCCATCGCCCACGAGATCAATAACCCGCTCGAGTCCGTCATGAACCTCATCTACATCGCCCGCCAGCATGTGGTCCTTCCCGAGGTCCAAACCTACCTCGAGCTCGCCGACCAGGAGCTGCGCCGCGTCTCCATCATCGCCAACCAGACCCTGCGCTTCCACAAGCAGACCACCAAACCGCAGTCCGTCCAATGGGAGGACCTCTTCGCCAGCGTCCTCAGCATCTACGAGGGTCGGCTCAAGAACTCCGGCATCACGGTCGAACAGCGCAGGCGCTCTGGGCAGCCCGTCGTCTGCTTCGAAGGCGAGATCCGCCAGGTGCTCAACAACCTCGTCGGCAATGCCATCGACGCCATGCCCAGAGGTGGTCGCCTCCTCCTGCGCACCCGCGAGGCCACCGACTGGCGCACCGGCCGCCGCGGCTCCTGCCTCACCATCGCCGACACCGGCAGCGGCATTGACCCCAAAACCCAGTCCCGCATCTTCGACGCCTTCTTCACCACCAAGGGCATCCAGGGCACCGGCCTCGGCCTCTGGATCAGCACCGAGATCATGCAGCGCCACCATGGCCGCATACGCATACGCAGCAGCCAGAGGAAGACCCAGCACGGCACTGTCTTCAGCCTCTTCCTGCCCTACGAATCCGTCCCTTCTCCCGACCCCGCCGCCGCAGCATAGTCCGCGTCTTGCTCTGCCGGATTAGCGCGGGGCTTCAGCCCCACGAATTAGGCCAATAAAATCGACGGGCTGGTAGCCCTGAACTTTAGCTCAGGGTCTCCCTGGGTCTCTCGACCACTCACAAACCCACCGCCCACCACAAACCGGAAGGGCACGGTTTCATGAGCCTGTCCTGAGCGTAGCCGAATGGATGCCACAAACCCCGCGTCCCCGAAGATAAGTTTTGTTAAGGGCACGGATTCATCCGTGCCATAAACGCCGCATCGCAGACGCCTGCCACTCTGCCCTGAGCGAAGTCGAACGGGCCCGAGCGCAGCCGCAGGCGAAACGACTGAATTGGCCCAGATAAATTGCACTGACTAGGAAGCAACCCCACCCAGCAAACGTTTCGAAGCGTCATCAGCATGGAAGACCTGAAAATCAGCCGTCCACTCATAGGCTACCGTTTCGAGAGAGAACTGGCCGCGCTCTACCCGAGAAACCATAATCTTCGACCGAAGATTCGTCAGCAACTCCAAGTCCTGCGAGATGCCGGATTA
>Ga0302316_10002432_pt1 | contig 13470 bp, 11 predicted proteins | sample III_Palsa_N3_2_FD_200456 | JGI IMG/M metagenome (GOLD analysis project Ga0302316, IMG submission 200456) | Peat permafrost microbial communities from Stordalen Mire near Abisko, Sweden - III_Palsa_N3_2 | ecosystem: Environmental > Terrestrial > Soil > Palsa > Peat permafrost | place: Sweden...
CGAAGCGATGACCGCGGAGGCTCGATGTATTTCGACTCATGCAATATCAGGGTTGGCTGTAAGGCTCGACGACCCCGTTGACCTTGATGGAGGGCAAGCCGGTGTTTGCGGATAGGTAAGGCACGTTGTTGGCCATTACGGCGTCGGGAAACTCCCAGGCGGTTGCCAGCACACCTGAGCCGCTTACCGAGCCGATACTGGAGAATCCGGAGCCTGACACTGGCGTTCCGATGCATTGGCAGTCGAGCGTGTTGAGGACGAGCTCGTTGATTGATCCAGACACGATGTTGAGCAGCGCGGGCGCGGTAGGGAAGGATGTACCAGAACCGCTCTGCACGGCAAAGCCATTGAACGCGAGGTTGGCGATGCTGGAGCCATTGTCGAGAATGAGGGCAGCTACGGGAAGATCGTCTTTATTGGCAATAGTGCAGTTGTTGAGGGAGAGATTCGATCCGACGTATGTCATACCGTTGTAAAGCGCGGAGGTTCGCACAAAGGCGAAGCCTGGCGGTTGGCGGGAGTTAAGCGGAACCAGCGTGACATTGTTGAATGCGACATCTCCGAAATTCGCCGAGACATCGAGTGCGGCTGGGGCGGTCAGATTACAGTCTGAGATAGTCACGCCTGTAACCGAGTTCGGATTGCTGACAGGGTTTGTTCCGATCAGGAAGCCGGTGTACTGAAAGGTGCCACTGCAATTGCTCACGTTCACTGTGTCAATGTTGAACAGTGGTCCACCGTCCCAGGAAACCGATTCCATGCGCAATAGTGAGAGGCTGTTGAATTGGCAGTTGGTGACGGTGACACGCGAGATATTGCCGCTGTATCCCTCAGGGCAGTTCAGTGCGATCGCGTCGTCGCCCATGTTGAAGTTGCAGTTTGAGATTTGGATGTCGTTCGCCGGACCGTCGAAATGCAATCCGTCGGTGTTGACTCCAGTGCTTCTCAATACGCACCCGGAAATGTTGACGTTGCCGACATTGGAAAGCCGAATGTGGTAGGCCGGGGTGTTCACGACCACTACGTTGTCAATTGTGATGTTGTTGAGATTCATGAGATTGATGCCGAAGTACCACCCGGTGGTGCTTCCTTGCGGCATTCCTGTCGTCGAGTCTCCTTTATGGCCGTTCCCCTGGTTGCCGTTGAGGGTGAAATTGCTCAGCGAGACGCTGCTGCCTCGTGGGGGTGCTGGCGGCCCTGGGTCGGAGGGGATGGCGGCATTTGGGCCACCGTTGTGGATGCCGTCGTTGTTGGTGCCTGACTTGATGAAGAAGCCCGTGCCGCAGCCGAGCCCCGCGATGGCCCAATGGCCGCCGGCAGGGAGGAAGAGGCCTGAGACCAGCGCGCTTCCGTCGATGATCAGAGTGATCGGATTGCTTGCCGATGCGGCGGCCATCGCTGCATTGATACGTGGTCCGTCGTCGGTGGCTGCGCCGCCGGTCAGTTTGTTGCGGCCGTTTTCCAGGTTGCAATCCAGAGCGCAACCGATCTGCGATGCGCGGATGTACGTCATTCCCGGAACTGGCGTGGGTGCGGCAGCAGGGCCGAGACAAGGGATGTACAGTTCGCTGGATCCGCAGCTCAGCAGGGAACTGCCCAGCGCCGAACCGGCGGCAAAGAAACCTGCGTTGCGGACGAAGCAGCGCCTGTCCATCGAAGTTTTGCCTGGGGTCACGGAGCCTGGGCTGGTACTAGTGGTCACGGACCATTTCCTCTTCGCTACGGCTTTGTCTGATTCTTTTCAGACTGCCAGCGAATCATGCTTTCAGGAGTCGATACGTAGTATATTGCGACGGCGTCTTGAACCGCTCTTTTTTAATCAGGCGCCTTTTCCTCAGCCGCGTGGTTTCAGGCGAAATCGCGGGTATGCGCCCCACGCCCGGGAGATCTCGGTGGGGCGGGCTCACCTTTGGCGTTGGTTCCGGGTCTTACCCCAGGGTGCGGCGCTCCACAGTAGCCGCAGAAATGGACTAGACTTCAGGATGATGTTGAACTTGAAAGATTCTCGAATCGATCCTGATATCCGCCGGCTTACTGCCCGTCCTTTGACCATTCTGCTTCTCTGCGCGGCGCTGTTATGCGGCCCGGCGTTGCTGGCGCAGTCTTCCTCGTCGTCCGCCAGCGCCGCAAAACCAGCGCAAAGTTCATCCACTGGGCCGGCGTTTGCGGAGGAAAAAGCGCCTTCTCTGGTCGACCCGGCGGGGGCGGCGATTGAGCTGTTGAGCTCCGAGCCGCTGTTTTTCATGGCAGCCACATTGAATGCCTGCGGCTACGACGATGGGCTGGCGGAGAGCGATCCGGTTCGGCAGAAATTGCGCGATGAGGTAAACCAGGCCCTGGCGGCGAGCGAAGATGCGCGCCAAAAGCGGGATGCCGTTTGCCTGTACATTGCGCAGCATCGCATGACGGGAACAATCAAGGATGTTTCTCAGTACATCTCGCTGGCACTGTATCTGACGCCGCCGCCGGCGGAACTGGAGACGTCGGTGGAGCTGCCGCAGATGCCTCCCGACTCGACCCAGGTCGTCGAGATTTTGCCTCTTCTGCGGGATTTTGCGAAGTCGGTGGACCTGAACGGGATCTGGCTGACGCATCGGCGCTACTACGACGACGTTGTCAATCACCTGCACGACTCGCTGACGCAGATGATCCTCTCCACCAACTACTACCTGAAGATGCCGGCCTCCACGTACGACGGTCGCAGGTTCCTGGTGGTGGTGGAGCCCCAGCTGAATCCGCACACCATCAACGCGCGCATCTATGGGGCGGATTTTGTGGATGTGGTGTCACCGGTGAATGGCGAGATCCGCATGGCCGATATCCGGCATACGTATCTGCACTATCTGATTGAGCCACTGCTGTATTCGCGGTCATCGGCGATGGACCGGTTCTTACCGATTTTGAAAGAGGTCAGGGAAGCGCCCCTGGATACGCGGCTGCGCTCGGACATTGTGGATCTGACCATCGAGTGCCTGATCAAGGCGGTCGAAGCGCGGACGATGGATACCGGCATCAAGCCATATGTCGCTCCCAAGGATGAGAAACGGTCGGACTTTGAGCGCATCGAGACCGAGCGCAACGCGGTGAACCAGAAGATGGAGCAGGTAAGGATTGCGCGAGTGCGTCACGACATGGCCCAGGGGTATGTGCTGACCGCGTACTTCTACGAGCAACTGGTGCAGTTTGAGAAAGATCCGGCGAGCTTGAAGGACACGATCGGCGAGCTGGTGTACAGCATGGATGTGGATCATGAGGTGCATCGCGCCCGGGAGGTGACCTTTGATCAGCAGGCAGATGATGATGTGTTGCGGCGGTCCGCTCCGCGAAAGCTGACAGGACTGGATCTTGCCGAGGCGAAGCTTGCCGCCGGGGATGTTGCCACAGCGGCGGCGATGGCGCAGCAGACGATTGCTGCAGCGGGTAGTGGACAGGCTGCCGGTGGTGAAGCCGGCGATCCGGGCCGGGCCCAATTCATCCTCGCGCGGGCGGAGATTTTGACCGGGCATCCCCAAGAGGCGATGGATGGCTTTGAGAAAGCTGCTGCTACCGCCAAGGAGACGCGCATCCTCGCCTGGTCGCATATTTACTTGGGCCGGATGATGGATTTGCAGTGCAAGCGGGAAGACGCGGTCGCCCAGTACAAGGAGGCGCTGGCGGTACGCGATGGGCAGCAGGATACACGCATCGCTGCCGAACGCGGACTCAGGATGGCTTACGCGCCGGTAAAGGGGCATAGCTGCGATGCGGATGCTCAGGATGGCCCCGCGGATGGTTCGGGCGACGGCGCTGGAGCTTCGGGTGGCGCCGCAACCAAGCCGCCCAGCCCCGATTCGCCGTTCAATACTGCTAAGCCTGCTGCTTCTTCGCCTGCGGCGCCGAAGTAGGAGATGAGGTATCGGGCTCGGATATTGGATGGATTCCCGGATTCTGCACCAGATTAAAGGCAGTTGATTCGGCTTGGAGGCTCACCTCCGGGCGGATTTGCGTCTACCATAATTAGAGATGCAGTCGACGCTTCCTTCCCAATTCGCGGATTTGTCGGAGCTGGAGTTTGCTCTGGGGCATACTTTTGCGCGTCCCCAGCTACTCGTTCATGCCCTGACGCACCGTTCGCAGGCCTATGAGCTGGCGATGGAGACGAGCGGCAAGCCGGAAGAGGCTGCGCCCGGAGACAATGAGCGGCTGGAGTTCCTAGGGGATGCGGTGCTGGGCGTAGTGGTTGCCGAGGCCCTATTTCAGAGCCATCCTGACTGGCAAGAGGGCGAGTTGACGCGGATTCGGGCCCAATTGGTCAGCCGGCGGCATATGGCCGTGGTTGCGCAGGCGATCGGGCTGGGTGAGCATCTGCGGCTGGGCAAGGGCGAAGAGCGTTCGGGTGGCCGGAAAAAGGCTGCAATTCTGGCCAATGCCATGGAAGCGGTGATTGCTGCGATGTATCTGGACGCTGGCCCAGAGGGCGCGCTGGAACCGGTGCGGCGGTTTGCCCGCAGGCATATTCTGGGGCCGGCGGCGGATGACCTGGCGCGGGAGCTGCTTTCGGGCGCGGCGCTGGGCGATCATAAGTCCGCGCTGCAGGAGCATTTGCAGGCGACTCATGCCGGCGTTCCGGTGTATCTTGTCGAAAGCGAGAGCGGGCCGGATCATCGCAAGCGATTTCATGTGGAAGTCCATCTGAGGTCAACAGATGGCCGCATGGGAGATGCGTTGGCGAGCGGCACGGGCAGCACCAAGAAGAAGGCGGAGCAGGAGGCGGCGCGGCGTGCGCTGGTTCTGCTGGCCGAGCAGGCGACGATTTCGGAGCCAGCTGGGGAGCCGGCCGAGGTATGAATCGATTGTCCACTTTACCGGCAGAGATGAGTCCAGTGAGCCAGTCACCCGTGGCTGAGGCTGTTGCCGTGCCAAACTCGGACTCAGTGACTCGACATGAGCCGGCAATGGGTCTGGGACAGGCGATCGTCCACGATGTGCGGCATGGCGTGCCGGAGGCTGTTTCCTCTCTCTTCAGGACGGTCATTGTTGCCCTGTTTGTCCTGACTTTTATTGCTCAGCCCATGGTGATTCCTTCTGAAAGCATGGAGCACACGCTGCTGGTGGGCGACTTTTTGCTGATGAACCGTTCGACTCTGGCGCCGGGAGGGATTTGGAAGCGGATCATGCCTTATGCCGGGGTGCAGCGTGGGGAGATTGTTACGTTTCATTCTCCGCTGAATTCGAAGGAGTATCTCGTAAAGCGGGTGATCGGGCTTCCGGGCGACCATCTGCGCATCGAAAACGGTCAGGTCATCCTCAATGGACAGCCGCTGGACGAGCCGTACGCGGCGTTTGAGCCAACAACAGCAAATCCCTATCTGGATCACTTCCCCACCAAGGTGTACAGCGATCCCGGAGTGGAACCGGGCTGGTGGAAGCAGATGCAGCAGTTGACGCAGGATGGCGAGTTGGTGATTCCGGTGGGCAAGTACTTCATGATGGGGGATAACCGCAATCACAGCCGGGATTCGCGGTACTGGGGGTTCGTTTCGCGGAACCAGATTATTGCCCGGCCGCTGGTGATTTACTTCTCGCTGATGCGTCCTTCCCGGACCGATGTTCAGCAGGCCTCGGATGATAGACTTGGGCACGAAAGCGATGTTTCGGCGCATCTAAAAGGCTTTGCGCGCTGGAAGAGAATCTTTCACGTGGTGCATTGATGCACAGGTCATTGAGGCACAGGTTTTGCGCGGCTTCTCACCCATTGCGTAATTAAGACGCGAGGGATTGGCGACACGCCAACGAACTGACAGGATCGGAAGACGAATAGATGGCGAAGGCAGAAAAGCTCGTAGTGGAGAATCTTGCGTCGGCCCCTGCGGCGATACCGCCGGCTGAGGTGAAGAGCAGCGCGGACGCAGCTTCGGAGGGGGTTGAGGAAACGCCCTTTGAGGCGCTGGCGAGCATCTGTTCAGTGCTGGTGATTGGCCTGTTTATCCTTACCTTTCTGGCTCAGAATTTCGTAATCCCGTCGGGTTCGATGGAGAAGACACTGCTGGTCGGCGATCATCTGTTGGTCGATCGCATCACGCTGGCGCCGGGGGCTTCGTGGATGCCGCTGGTGCATTACCGCGAGCCGAAGCATGGCGACATCGTCGTATTTCTCAAGCCGGGCAATCCGGATATGTTCCTGGTGAAGCGGCTGATCGGGGTTCCCGGAGATCACATTCATCTTCGCAATGGCGTGGTGATTCTCAATGGCGTCGCTCAGACCGAACCTTATGCCAAGCTCTGGCCGGAAGACACTTATTATCCCTATATCGACGATTTCCCATCGGTTGCGACCAGCGAGGCAAACGGAGTGACCGAGGAGTGGGCGGTAGACTTGCCGACTCATATTCAGGGGAACGATCTGGTGGTCCCGCCGGGGATGTATTTCATGATGGGTGATCACCGGCATAACAGTCTTGATTCACGCTTCTGGGGATTCGTGCCACGAGCCAATATTGTGGGAAGGCCGTTGTTCAACTACTGGTCCTTCAAGACTCCGGATGATGAGATGGACAAGACGACCATGGGCGACCGGCTTTCCTGGATGGGTCATGTGGTGCTGCACTTCTTCACGGATACGCGCTGGTCGCGCACTCTGCACATGGTGAACTAGCGATGGCGGATGGAGCCGGCCCACACGATGCCGAGAAGAGCGTGGCCGAGACGGAAGGCCTCGCATCGGACGGGTCGGCGGAGTCGCTCGATTCGATTTCTGACGATACATCTCACGAAGAGGCTGCGAGCCGCTCGCGCTGGCGCCGGCGGGTTATGCTGGCCGGCATCCTGATCGTGCTGATCGCGGCGGCCGTTGTGCTTCCTCCGCTGATCAATATAGGACGATATCAGCGGCGCGTTGCGACCTTGATGAGCCAGTCGCTGGGTAGGCCGGTTCGTATGTCCAGCGTCGAGCTTCGTTTGCTGCCGTTGCCGGGATTTGTGCTTCACAATCTCTCGGTCGGTGAAGATCCTGAGTTCGGAGCGGAGCCGGTCCTTTCGGCTGAAACCGTGGTTGCGTCGATTCGCATTCTTTCTCTGTGGAGAGGCAATCTGGAGATCGACAAGGTAAGCGTAGATGTGGCGAGCCTGAATCTGGTGCGAACGGCGCAGGGGCGCTGGAATTTGGATTCGCTGATGATCAATGCTCAGCCGGCCTTGACGAGCCACGGCGCACGTGCGCCTTCAGAGAAGGCGGCGTCTCGGACGTCCCGCCATTTTCCTTACCTGGAAGCGACAAATTCAAGAGTGAATCTCAAGATCGGCGTGGAAAAGAGTCCATATTCGCTGACGGAAACAGATCTTTCTCTGTGGCAGGATGAGCCGGGCCAATGGCGGGTGCGGCTCCGCGGTCAGCCGGTGCGAACCGATCTAGAGATGAGTCTCGCCGATACGGGTGAGTTGCGCATGGAGGCCAGCCTGCACAGCGCCGCGATGCTGCGCGAGATGCCGGTGAAGCTGCAGATGGAGTGGCGTGAGGCGCAACTTGGTCAGCTTTCCCGGCTGCTGTTTGGATCCGACGCCGGGTGGCGTGGAGCGGTGACGGCAGATATCGATGTGGAGGGTACCGCCGACGCTGCGCAAACCAGGGCGAGACTGCGGGCCACGGGAGTTCGCCGGGAAGAGTTTGCTCCGGAGACACCGCTGGATTTCGATGCCAACTGCAACTTCCGCTATCAGCACTCGCAGGGGGCGCTGCATGACGTGGGCTGTGACACCGCTATTGGAAATGGGCACCTGCAATTGAAGGCAGAACTTCCAGGGAACGCAGAACCACCCCAGGCAAAGCTTGAGGCGAAGGAGATTCCGCTGCAGGCCGGACTTGACCTGCTGCGAACAGTTCGAAGCGGGTTTGCGCCCGGGATTTCGGTGAAGGGAAGTCTCAATGGCAGCCTCACCTACAAAAAGGCTGCAGCTGACGCAAAGCCGCCGGATGCCAGGAAATCAACCCATCGGCCGCAGGCGCAGAAGGATTTGCAGGGCGCCATTGCAATCGATCCGTTGCTCGCCAATCTCACCGGCTCGTTGACGCTGGATGGAGCTCAGATCAAGGGAAGCGAGTTGAAGGAGCCGCTTCAACTTCCTCGCGTGACGCTGACGCCGGCAGTCTTCACAGCGATTGCACAAAGTCAGAGCAAAACCCCCGCGAGCGCAGGCACGGCTCCGACTGCTGCCAAGTCAGCCATCCCCGAATCGACTTTGGGATTGGGAACGCACTTCACGATCCCTCTGGTTCAGGCGGTGTCTAAACCGGGTTCGCAACCGGACGGAACTCCGGTGCCGGCAATCAACGTACGGCTCGCCTTGGGCCAAGCCGGGTACAGCGCGATCATCGAGGGGTCTGCGAGTACACCGAAAGTCCGTGAGTTGGCGTATGCCTTCGGTTTGCCGCATCTGGATGCGGCGGACAGTTTCGCCGGGGGCTCAGCGGATTTTGATTTTTCAGCCGCTGGGCCATGGCTTGCCTCAGAGGAATCATTGACTCCAAGCCCGTCGGCGGCTACACCAACGAACGCCACAGACTTGAAGCAACTGAAGCAGTCTCGATCAGCGAAACCAGCTTCAGCCACCGATGCGATTCTTGAGCCCCTGCCCGGCAGGGAAGCCGTCTTCGGCTCATTGCAGCTTCATCATGCTCAGTGGAAACCGGCGTATCTGGCGCTTCCGGTCGATCTGACGTCGGCGACAATTACGATCTCCGCGGCAAAGATCACTTTGACTTCCGATTTTGCTTATGGCACTTTGAAGAGCGCGGACAAGGACTTGAGCAAAGCTTCAGACAAGGCCACAAACAGGGAGTCGGACGCGGATCTCAAGCAGGCCCAAGGCAAGGATCAAGGTGAGAGCGCAGAGAAAGGCGCGGAAGCGAGTTCCCAAGCCGATCTTGACCCGGATAAGAATGCGTCGGGCAAGGTCTCGGCAAAGGCTGGCTCACTCAAAGGCTCTGTAGTCGTGACGGCCTCGACAGATTGCAGCACTGCAGATTGCGTGCCCGAGGTGCAACTCCGTCTTGGAGCAGTGGATGCGGCCCAGGTAGAAGCGGCCTTGCTGGGGGCTCCTGAGCAGAGGGGATTGCTCTCCCCGTTGATCGATAGAATGCGCTCTTCTGACAGGCCGAAGTGGCCCGAGGTCGCGGTTACTGCGCAGGCAGAGAGCTTGTTGCTCGGTCCGGCCACATTGCAGAAGCCGACGGTGCGGATGCGATTGAAAGGCGGCGAAATCGATCTTGAGGATTGGGAAGCCGGTTTGCTGGATGGTTCGGTGAAGGGCACAGGACATTTCGCATGGGCCGGGAATAAACCGGATTACTCGCTGGATGGAAACTTCACGCGGGTCAATGCCGCAGCCCTGGGAGCGATGCTCAACACCCGCTGGGCCGGCGGTCTGCTGAATGGAAGCGGCAGCATTCATTTGACCGGGCTGACTGCGAAAGAATTTGCCGATTCGGCATCGGGTCAACTGAAATTTGACTGGACGCATGGGGTTCTGTCGATTGCGGCGCAGGAAGTGCGCTTCGATGCCTGGAGTGGGACAGTTGCAATCCAAGGCGGAAAGGCTCTGCTGGATGAGAACGCGATGCTCGCTGGCCGCCGAAGTTCGGTGGTCAAAGGCGGCCTTGCCTTCGGCGGCCCGGTAAAGCTCTCAGTTGCGCCTTCCGATGGCAAGCTGGTCGCACATGCTGGCCAGGCCGTGCCACTCCCAGCCGTAAAATAGAGCGATGACGGCTTCTTCTTCCCCATCTCCCAAGACAAATAGCCTTCCTGACGTGATGCTGCCTGCACCCGTCACGATCCGCTGCAAGGGAATTCTCTTCGATATGGACGGGATTTTGATCTCGTCCCTGGGCTCTGTGGAGCGGAGTTGGAGTACCTGGGGGCTGGCTCGCGGGATCGATGCGGCGACTGCGATTCATACGGCGCATGGCTGCCGGGCGATTGAGACAATTCGCAAACTGCGGCCCGATCTGGATGACGAAGCGGAGCTCAAGTTCATTGAAGATCTTGAGATCGCGGACAACGAGGGACTCGCTGTGTTGCCGGGTGTGCTGGACCTGATTTCGGCGTTGCCACCGCATCGCTGGACAGTCGTGACGTCGGCGACGGAGAGGTTGGCTCGGGTTCGACTTGGTGCCGGGGGAGTTCCTGTTCCCGAGCAGATCATCACGGCGGATCACGTCACGAGCGGTAAGCCGCATCCAGAGCCTTACCTGCTTGGTGCGGAGATTTTGGGAGTCCCAGCCGCTGAATGCGTGGTCTTTGAGGATTCCGCGTCGGGAACGAAGGCTGGGCGGTCAGCTGGGTGCATGGTGATCGGAACCACGTTCTCCCATTCTATAGAGGAGCTAAGCGCGGCCCATTACCTGGTAACGGACCTGACCGGCATCGCAGTCGAGGCGCTGCCTGGGGACGAATGGATCGCGCTGCACTTCACGCCGCTGACGGTTCCTGTCTAGTCTTACTGCCTAGCGTGCCTGATTAGCCACGCTCGCGGAGGATCCTGTCGACTCGCCGAAGATCGTCTTCAATGTCCACGCCGATCGTGTCTCCCGAGGCTTCGCCGACGTAGATGGATATCTCATTTTCGAGCATGCGTAACTGCTCAAGGCGCTCGATCTGTTCGAGAGGCGACGGCGCGAGCGCTGCGAACTGCTCCAGAGCGGCTTTGCGGTATGCATAGACGCCCAAATGCTTGCGATAGCCGGCGAAGTTGACGCGATCACGGTCAAATGGAATCGTCGACCGAGAAAAATAAAGGGCCCGGCCGTCTGCTGCGGTTACGACTTTGACGGCGTTAGGGTTGGCGATATCGTCCACGGGGCAGGGAACGGAAATTGTGGTTACCTGAACCTCCGGTCGGGCAAAGAGGTCCAGCAGCGGAGCGAAATGGCCAGGGGTCAGCAGCGGCTCGTCGCCCTGGATGTTGACGTAAATTTCGGCCTCGATCTGGCGCGAAACTTCGTAGACGCGGTCGCTGCCGCTGGCGCACTCGGGCGAGGTCATGGCTACGGGAATGCCGCGCTCACGGCAGGCTTCTTCCACTTCACCGGAGTCGGTGGCGACGACAACTTCGTCCAACTGACCGCTTGCGACTGCCGCGCGCCAGACCCACTCCACCATCGGCCTGCCGGCGATCTCGCGAAGTACCTTTCGCCGCAACCGCGTGGAAGCAAGACGCGCCGGGATTACGCCTAAAATCTTTGCTCTAACCATAAGAGACTAGTGTAATCGGCGGGCTGGGCGGCGAAGACCAGAACGGGCGGATCTTCGAGGATCACTTCGCTCATCGGATCATTGAGAAAATGAACATGTTCAAAATCATCTGGACAATTTCAAAATCCAGCGTATCTTGATAATTGAACGTGTTCAAAACATGAAGAGAGGAGAAAAACAATGTATGACCTTATGAGAGATGCCCTCTATCTGGGATTGAGCGTACCTCTGACGATCGCGGCCGGATGGAAACTGCATCGGACCGGCCGCAAATTCCTCATGGACGCTTTTCACGGCGACGCTGTAATTGCAGGCGCGGTCAATCAAATACTGGTCGCAAGTTTTGGCCTGATTATGGCGGGATACCTCGCAATGACGGTCAATTTTTTCAAGTCTTTCGCGGATCTCGACGACATTGTGGGCTACGATCTGGCTCACTTCGGAGGGTTCCTGATCTTCCTAGGGGTCACGCTCTTTTTTCACATTGTGGTGTTGGGATGGATGCGCGGCCGGGCGCGACGGCGACCGCATCATGGGGAGTCGATCCTGGCATGATGGCGATCAAGGCAAATGCGAAGAAGTCTGAAGAGACGCGGACAAAGATTCTGGAGGCTGCGCTGGCGGTCTTTCGCGAGCGCGGCTTCTCGAACGCTACGATGCGTGAGGTCGCTTCCCAGGCCCAGGTTGCGGTGGGCGCGGCTTACTACTATTTCGATTCGAAGGACGCGATCGTGATGGCCTTTTATGAGCGTGCTCAAAACGAGATTGGACCGGCGATCGTGACGAAGCTGGCGGAGTGCAAGTCGTTGGAAGCGCGGTTGCGGTGCGTGATTGGGTACAAATTTGAATACTTCAGTCCGAATCGCAAACTGCTGGGAGCGCTCTCCGCTCACTCCGATCCGCTCCACCCGCTGTCTCCTTTCAGCGCGCAGACACGGGCAATTCGCGAGGAGGATCTGGAGCGTTTTGAGAGGGCTGTCCACGAGTCCAAGGTGAAGCTGCCGAGACGGATCAAGCCTTATCTCCCGCGGCTTTTGTGGCTCTATCAAATGGGGCTGATCTTGCATTGGGTGTATGACCAGTCACCGGGGCAGCGGCGCACGGAGGTTTTGTTTGAGAAGACACTACAGATGATTCTGCTGTTGCTGCGCTTTGCGAATCTGCCGATTCTGCTGCCACTGCATCGTCTGGTGGCGGATCTGCTGGATTCGGTGTATGGGGAAGCGCTGACTGAGGGAAGCCGATGAGAGCCAAGGGTCTGCGCATCGTCATCCCTGGCGGAAGCGGACAGGTGGGGACGCTGCTAGCGCGGTATTTTCTGGACGGTGGACATGATGTCAGTGTGTTGAGTAGATACCCGAAGACGGCGCCGTGGCGCGAAGTTCTTTGGGACGGAGTTGCGGCCGGCGAGTGGACCAGCGAACTCGACGGAAGTGACGTCTGTATCAACCTTGCCGGGCGTAGCGTGAACTGCCGTTATGGAGCTGCGAACCGTCGCGCGATTTACGACTCTCGGATCGTTCCGACCCGACTGCTGAATGAAGTGATTGCGACGATTGCGCGGCCTCCCAGGGTATGGCTGAATGCGTCTACGGCGACAATCTACAGGCATTCCCCGGACAAAGCCATGGAAGAGAGGACTGGCGAACTGGGCGGGAACGAGCCGGACACACCGGACACGTGGAATTTTTCGATTCGCGTGGCCAAAGATTGGGAGCAGGCATTCTTTGCGACAGATACGCCCCGGACGAGGAAAGTGGCTCTGCGAAGCGCGGTAACTTTCAGCGCGGATAAGGGTGGGGCCTTCGATGTGCTTTCTAGGCTCGTCCGACGCGGCTTGGGAGGGACGAATGGAAGTGGCAAACAGATGGTTTCCTGGGTGCACGGTCAGGATTTCGCGCGTGCTGTGGATTTTCTGATCAAGAACGAGAGCTTTTCGGGGATGGTGAACATCGCTTCACCTAATCCGCTGCCGAATCGGGAGTTTATGCAGTCTCTGAGGAAGGCTTGGAGTGTCCCGATCGGATCGCCTGCACCGGAGTGGCTGATCGAGATTGGATGCTTTCTGATGCGGACGGAGTCGGAGCTGGTGTTGAAGAGCCGTTATGTCGTGCCGGGAAGGCTGGAGGGGGCTGGTTTCCAGTTTCTTCATCCAGAGTGGCCGGCTGCAGCGGCGGATCTGGTTGCACAGTGGCGAAGGGTTATCGGTGCAGGTAGAGGGCCAAAGGGTCAATAGTTCGGAATA
>Ga0302316_10002437_pt1 | contig 13439 bp, 13 predicted proteins | sample III_Palsa_N3_2_FD_200456 | JGI IMG/M metagenome (GOLD analysis project Ga0302316, IMG submission 200456) | Peat permafrost microbial communities from Stordalen Mire near Abisko, Sweden - III_Palsa_N3_2 | ecosystem: Environmental > Terrestrial > Soil > Palsa > Peat permafrost | place: Sweden...
TGCCCCAACCATCCCCTACCCTACGCAATGCCGCAAGGGCTCGTTCCATTGGACGCGCCAACTTCTTTTTTCCGGTTGTCCTTGCGTGGCGTTTTCTGCTGTCCTTCTATCGTGCTGCGAAGGAATTCAGGGCATCCTGCCGCTAAAAGCAGCGCACGTAATTTTTGCCCGGCATCTGCTTTACGCGGCCTGCCAGTTCGAGCTCAAACAGTGCCGTAAATATCTCACCCGAAACCAATTTGGGCTCCAATCGCTCGATCAGATCGTCAAGTTGCAGCGACTCATCCTGCCGCAACTCCTGCATCACAATACGCTCATGCTCGCCCATATTCTGGGTCGGACTGGAAGCCTGATCACCAAATAAGGATGCGCTACCCCCGCTGGAGGATTCATTTGCCGCTGTTCGGGCTTCCATCTCCAGGCGTACTTGTGAGGGCAGATCCTCCCAAACATCCTCCCAGGTTGCGGTCAGTTTGGCTCCTTGTTTGATGAGCGTATTCGGGCCCCAGGCGTTCTTGTTGGTGGCGTTTCCGGGGACGGCGTAGACGTCGCGGCCCTGCTCGAGTGCACAGCGGGCGGTGATTCTTGTGCCGGAGTACTCTGCCGCCTCGACGACTAGCACGCCTACGCTCATGCCGCTGAGCGTGCGGTTGCGGATGGGAAAGTTCTGCGGCGCGGGGAAGGTGCCGGTGGCAAACTCGCTGACCACGGCTCCGCCCTGGGCGACGATCTGCTCGGCGAGCTTCTTGTTTTCCTTGGGATAGATGACGTCGATGCCCGTACCCCAGACGGCGATGGTTGTGCCGCCAGCGTCGAGCGCGCCCTTGTGCGCGCAAGTATCCACGCCACGCGCCATGCCGCTGGCGATGGTCACACCGCGACGGGCGAGATCGCGGCTGAGGACCTCTGCCATGCCTGCTCCGTAGGGCGAGGGCTGGCGTGTGCCGACAACGGCGATTGCTGCGCTGTTCAGGACACTGGCATCGCCGCGAACCCACAAGACCGGGGGTGGATCGAATATCTCCAGCAGCCTGCTGGGGTAAGCGTCATCCTCGGGCGTTAGGAAGATCGCGCCGACTTCGGCTGTCCGTGCGGCTTCTTTGATGGCCGCTGTCCGCGCCTGTCCATCGAAGCAGAACTGTGCCGACTCCGCGGGCATACCTGCGCCTTCAAGCTCTGTAAGCGAGGCTGTAAATAGTCGCTCCGCCGAGCCCAGCCGCTTCACCGCGCGTCCACAGCGCGTGGGGCCCATACGAGGCGTCAACGCCAGGGCGAGCCATGCCAGACGCGCTTCTTCCTTTAATTCATCCATCACACGAACCCTCTCTGCTGTGTCGTCCTCGCATCGTATCGCATCTTTGCGCCGGTCTCCAACGCGAGGCTGCCCGGTAGAATGAGGACGTGCCTCTTCGCGTCGCTGCCATCTCGTTTCTGAACCCTGCCCCACTCCTCTACAACTTCGAGCACGAACCGACTGCTTCGGCGCTCGCGGCGCACTATTCGCGGCACTATACGACGCCAGCCGAGTGCGCGCGTGAACTGCTTGCCGGGACAGCAGATCTCGGGCTAATTCCGATTGCTTCGCTTACGCCGGAGCTGGCGATCGTGCCGGGTTGCACGATTGCCGCGCTGCATGCGGTGCGCAGCATTCTGCTGCTGGTCAAGAACCCTCAGGCGCTGCCCATTGCCGAGGCGCTGAAGCAGGTTCGCACCATCGCTGCGGATGCGGCCTCGCGCAGCTCGCAGGCCTATGCACATATCCTCTTTGAGCACTTTCACAACACGCGGCCAGCGTTTGTTGAAGACGCAGCCGACCCGCTGCCGATGTTGGCGCACGCCGACGCCGCGCTGCTGATCGGCGACCCGGCGCTGCTGGCGCGGGAACATCGTGCAGCTATCGACCCCGGCGGCGAACTGCTGTGGCTCGACATGGCGGCGCTGTGGCGGGAGCATACGGGACTACCGTGGGTCGCTGCTGTGTGGGCCGTGCGACCGGCGGCGCTTACGGATGTTAACGCGCAACAGCTTATCGCAGACCTGACGGCGAGCCGCGATGCGGGGCTCGGCCACATCGACGAGTTGGTGCGCGAGTGGACGCCGCGGCTTGATGTTCCGGCAGCGACGATTCACGCTTATCTCACCGAAAATATTCATTACACGCTGGATGCGGAGTGCCTTGAGGCGATCATGCTGTTTCGCAGCCTGGCGGCGAAGATTGGCGCGCTGCCGGCGCTCGATGGACTGAATCTGCTCGGTTAGCGGGCAATAAATCGCCACAACCGCGTCTCCGGCCTGTATTCTCGCGTCAGACCCACAAGAATGATTGCGACCCTCCAACCTCTTGCCGTCCTACTCGCTGTTGCGGCGAGCCGCGAACTTGTGCGCTTTTTCTTTCACCTTGGGCTGGTTGGGCTCTTCGTTATCTCTTCGGTCGATAGCTCGTTCGTTCCACTCCCCGTCCCGGGCGTCACAGACATCATGCTCGTCTTCTATGCGGCTGCGCACGCCAATGTCTTCCTCCTGGTGCTGGTGGCCACCGCAGGCTCCGCTGTTGGAGGACTCTTCTCGCACGCCGTGGGACAAGCGGGAGGGATTAAGTTTCTCGAGAAGAACGTGCCTCCGCGGATTCTGAAACGCGTTACGGCCTGGATGGAGTCTCATGCGATCATCTCGGTCGCGCTACCGGCAATTCTGCCGCCGCCTATGCCGCTCTCGCCGTTTGTGCTGGCTGCCGGTGCGGTTCACATGTCGCGCAAGAAGTTTATGACGGCGTTTACGATCAGCCGGTTCGTGCGGCACTCGATTGCAGTCTGGATCGGCGTCCACTACGGCAAGAATGTGCTGCACCTCTGGTCGCGGTTCTCGGCAGAGTGGGGAACCCGCATCCTCATCGGCGTGTGGACCTTCATCGCAATCTTCACGGCTATCGCGATCTGGCGGCTGGTCAAGACGTCGCGGGAACTGGATATTCGACCGGGCAAGCGGCTAAAACACCATGTCTCGAACAACCCGGCCTAGACACTGCGGTTCCTGGCGCTCTTTCTGAACCCTGAACCTCTGGTAAACTAGGTCTCGTGCCGGGTCCTACGCGACGTATTCCCGCCAACCCCGCCAGGTCCGGAAGGAAGCAACGGTAACGGGCCAATACGGGCGCAGTAGGGAAACCCGGTACGCTAAACCCCCGCACAACCCCTGCAGTTTCAGCATCTACCGGGTAAATCCCGGCAGGCAGTTTGCCGTGACCTCGAGCCTGGAACCCTACCCCGGCTGCCCAGACGCGATAAGATGCTCACTGTTGTCTTTTTCCCGTTGGAGGATCGCAGTTTGAGTCTTGAGTTGAAGCCCCGGAACACCGTTCGCGCCAAAATTTCAGCCGTCGGAGCCTACGTTCCGCCCCGCCTTCTCACCAACGCCGACCTGGAGACCATGGTCGCCACCAACGACCAGTGGATCACCGACCGCACAGGCATCCGCCAGCGGCACATCGTAGACAAGGGAACGGCCACCAGCGATCTGGCTGCCCAAGCCGCCCGCGACTGCCTCGCCAAGGCCAATGTCTCCGCCTCCGAGGTCGAGGCCATCATCGTCGCTACGGTTACGCCGGATATGTTCTTCCCGGCCACCGCCTGCCTTGTGCAGGAGAAGATTGGCGCTACCGGCGCGTGGGGGTTCGATCTCTCGGCTGCATGCTCGGGGTTTATTTATGCGCTACAGATGGGCGCGAAGCTGATTGAATCCGGCGCACACAAGAAGGTGCTCGTCATCGGGGCTGATGTGATGAGCTCGATCATCGACTACACGGATCGTGCCACCTGCATTCTCTTCGGCGACGGCGCCGGTGCGGTACTGCTGGAGCCCGGCGCGGAGGGCGAGGTGGGGCTGGTCGACTTTGTGCATGAGATCGACGGCTCGGGCGCGAACTCGCTTTATATGCCCGGCGGTGGGAGTTTGAATCCCTCTACGGTTGAGACCGTGAACAGCAAGCAGCACTTTGTACACCAGGAGGGTGGGGCGGTGTTTAAGGTTGCGGTGCGGAAGATGTCGGAGCTCTCCGAGACACTGCTGAACCGTAATGGATTGACGGCAGATGACATCGACCTCTTCATTCCTCATCAGGCCAACAAGCGGATTATCCTTTCCACGGCTGAGAAGCTGGGGATGCCGGAGGAGAAGATCGTCATCAACATCGGCGAGTACGGCAATACAACGGCGGCTACGATCCCGCTGGCGATGCACACGGCGCTGGAAGAGGGTCGTCTGAAAAAGGGCGGGCTGATTCTGCTGGCGAGCTTCGGTGGCGGCTATACGATCGGAACTACGCTGCTGCGCTGGGAGTTTTAGCCCAGCCCCAACATTCTCACGATGGCCATCGCGTTTGTCGTGCGATTCATGCCGTCTTTGAGCAGGTAGTCGAAGCCGAGCGGGTCGTCTTCGTCGGCGCTGGCCATGTGGACGTTTCGGCCATGGAGTTCGGGGATGTCCGCCAGCGAGGCGAGGGTGAGGTCATGGGTTGATATTGCCCCTACGCCACCTACCTGAACCAGCGACCGAAGCACGGACTCCGCAGCAGCCTTGCGGTCGAGTGAGTTGGTTCCGCTCAGGACTTCGTCGATCAAAAAGAGCATCTGGCCGGGATTTTCGCGGGCCAATGTGACCAGCGAGCGAAGGCGTTCTACCTCGGCGAGGAACTTTGACTTGCCCTCTGCCAGCGAGTCGCTGATTGTGATGGAAGCGCCGATCTTCAGCGCACAAAGGCGCAGGTAGCGGGCCGTTACCGGAGCGCCCAACTGGGCCAGCACCGCGTTTGTACCTATCGACCGCAACAGAGTCGACTTGCCAGCCATGTTCGAGCCGGAGATCAACAGAAACTGCACGCCGCCGCCAAGAGCAACATCGTTCGCGACGGCTTTCTCGCGCGGCAGCAGCGGATGCACCATGCCCTCGGCTGCGAACAAGGTTGTTTGTCCTTCAGCTTCCACGATCTCCGGAAAGACGTTTTCCCCGTGTTCGGCCGCGTAGGTGCCGACGGCGAGCAGCACCTCAAACTCCGCCCAGGCCGCTAGCCAGCGACGCATCGACTCGGCATACTGGCGCTTCCAGGCGTCGAGGCTCAGGGCCGCGTGCGTGCCTGCGCAGAAAAGCAGCCCCAACGCGTAGTACCACTCCTTGGCGCGTTGCTCCACAATGATCAAGGGTCGCTGCAACTGCGCCAGCGCACGGTCCTCGCCTTCGACTTCGTGTTGCAACTCGACCAGCCGCGCCGCCTGAAACTTCGATTCGCGGAGGATACGAATGCCTTCGCGCAGAATGTCCGTCTCGCTGGCCAGCCGCCTTGCCGCGTCGATCTCTACCTGCACCTTGGCTCGAAATGGAAAACAAACGGCCGCCTGCACCGCGAGCAGCGCCAATACGTTTCGCAGCAGGAGCGGCATATCTACATGAAACAGCAGACCTGCCGCCAGTGCCGCAATCCACGCGACTGTCAGCACCGGCAGCACGATGCGCGGCCAGCGCGGAAAGTTACTGCGCTCGGCATCCAGCCAGATCTCGAAGCTTTCGGCGGGCAGATCTTCAAATCCCCACCGCCCCAGCAGCCCCACCTGCTCGCGCAACTCCAGTAGCGGAGCCAACTCCTTCACCGCCTCTTGTCGTGCGTTGGCTACGGCGGCCTCCGCTGGCTGCAGCAGCATCTGTGCGAGAGCCCTTTGGCCGAGCGCCGTCCGCGTCGTCGCCAACATGCCAAAGAGTGAGTCCGGACCAAGCACATTCAGGTCACGCTCGTAGAGGTGATCGGGCTCGGCGAAGGCGTCGCCGGTGAAGCCGGTCTGCGGCTGCTCACCGCTGATGCGGCCCAGCGCGCGCTCATAGAACTCGCTGCGGCGCGAGGCCACGCCGGACCGGCGGCGTGTGCCCGACATCAGCACGAGCACCACAGCCCCCACCGCCACGACCACACCCACCGGCCACAAGCTCGCGTTCCGGTGGACGACGCCCCACATCAGCCACAGCACCACACCCATCAGAACCAGCAGGGTCGTCGCATAGCGTCCGCGCCAAAACTCCCAGCGCACATAATCCTCCGCGGCCACGCTCTTCCGCTGCTCATACTCCGCTGCAAGCTCATACGACATGCTCCCCAGCATATCCGTTTGCCCTTGACCCCTGACACGCGTACCCTAAGCCCCATGCGTTCGCTCGTGCTTCTTACCCTGCTTGCCGCCCCTCTTGTTGCCCAGGATGTACACGTTAAAGTCGACCCGAACGGTGGCGGCGGCATTACCAGCACGAACAACTTTGCCACCATTCAGCAGGCTCTGGACCATGCGCCCGAGGCTCCGAACGGCCGCATCTATATCTCCATCGCTCCCGGGACGTATCACGAGCGCATCAACGTGACGCGGCTGCGGCCACGGGTGACGCTGCTCGGGACAGGCAAGCGGCCTGAAGATGTCGTGGTAACCGCCGCGCAGTTTGCGAAACAGGCAGGCGGCACCTACTTTACCGAGACCGCCCAGATCAACGCCGATGACTTTGAAGCCGACAACATTACCTTCGAGAATACCGCCGGGCCCGTCGGCCAGGCCGTCGCCGTTACCGTGCGCTCGGACCGTGCCATCTTCAAGCACTGCCGTTTTCTGGGTGATCAGGACACCCTGTTTGCCGACTTCGGCCGCCAGTTCTACGTGGACAGCTACATCGCCGGCGGCACCGACTTCATCTTCGGCAACGCGACCGCCGTCTTCGAGCGCAACGAGATACACGAGATCCGCAACGGCTTTCTGACGGCGCAGTCGCGCACCGCGCCCACGCAGACCACCGGCTACGTCATCGACCACTCCCTTGTGACGAGCGACCCTGGTACCGGGCCCGACGGCAAGCCCGTCACCTTCCACCTGGGCCGGCCGTGGCGCGTCTACTCCCGCGTCGTGGTGATGAACAGCGACCTGCCTGCGAACCTCGCGCAGGGAGGCTGGTCCGCGTGGGGCAAAGACGACACGACACCGCTGGCCTTCTACGCGCAGTACAACAACGGCGGACCGGGCGCGCGGGCAGGCGAGTTCGTGCCGTGGTCCCACAGCCTTACCGACAAAGAAGCCGCAGCCTTCGAACCACGAACCTTTCTTCGCGGCACCGATAACTGGGACCCGATAGCCCAGGCCGCAAAGCTGCCCTGACGCCATTCAGCTAGAATCATCGGATGAAATCCACGGCTGTGTTCGCCCTCTCGTGCCTCCTCTTTGCTCCCGTCATCGCCCAAAGACCCTCAGCCGTCCGCCTTGGCACGGACCACCCCGGATTCAATCCCGCCAGCATTGACCGCTCCGTAAAGCCCGGCGACAACTTCTTCCTCTACGCCAACGGCGAGTGGATCAAGAACACCGAGCTGCCCGCCGACCGCGCGAGCATCGGCTCCTTCAGCATCATCGCCGACCGCACCGACAAGCAAGTCGCCGGCATCATCGCCGACGCCGCCAAGGCCAATGCCGCAGAGGACACCGACACCCGCCGCATCGCTGATCTCTACGCCTCGTTTATGGATACCGCTACCATCGACGGTCGTGGACTCGCACCCATCAAGCCTGAGCTTGATCACATCGCGGCGATCAAGACGCAGCGTGACCTGGCCCGCGTTCTTGGTCTCACCCTGCGCGCCGATGTGGATGCGCTGAACGCCACCAACTACCACACGGCCAACCTCTTCGGCCTGTGGGTCGCGCCGGGTTTCAACGATCCCGACCACTATGCACCGTATCTATTGCAGGGCGGCGATGTGCTGCCCAGCCGCGACTACTATCTCTCCACCACGCCGCACATGCAGGACGTACTGGCCAAGTACACGACGCACGTCGCAACGATGTTCAAGCTCGCGGGCTTCGACCATCCCGAGGAGCGCGCGGCGCATGTTCTGGAACTGGAAAAGGCCATCGCCGCGCAGCAGATCTCGCTGGCCGACGACGAGGACATCCACCGCGCCAATAATCTCTGGACCGCCGCTGACTTCGCAGCCAAGGCCCCGGGACTCGATTGGGCAGAGTACTTCCGCGCCGCCGGTCTTGGTGCGCAGAAGACCTTCTACGTGTGGCAGCCTACGGCCTTCAAGGGTGAGTCGGCGCTGGTCGTCTCCATGCCGTTCGATGCCTGGAAGGATTACCTCGCCTATCACGCACTGGAAGCCCATGCTGGCGCTTTACCCAAGCCTCTTGCGGACGAGGATTTCGCGTTCTTCGGCACCACGCTCTCCGGCACGCAGCAGCAGCGGCCAAGGGACAGGCGCGCTATCGGGCTCGTCAACGGCGTGCTGGGTGATGCCGTGGGCAAGCTCTACGTCCAGCAATACTTCTCGCCCGAAGCCAAGGCACAGGCGCAGGCCATGGTTGCAAACCTGCTTGCGGCCTTCCACCAAAGGCTCGAAAACATTACCTGGATGGCCCCCGCCACCAAGGCCGAGGCGCTGCGCAAGCTGGGCACACTACGGGTTTCGGTGGGCTATCCGGACAACTGGCGCAGCTACAAGGGCCTGGTGATCCATGCCGACGACCTCTACGGCAACGTGGAGAGCGCCGGGCTATTTCAACTCCACTACTCCCTCTCGCGCATCGGCAAGCCCGTGGACCGCGGCGAGTGGTGCATGGTTCCGCAGGAGGTCAACGCGGTGAATTTGCCGCTGGATAACGGCCTGAACTTCCCCGCCGCGATCCTGCAGGCTCCGTTCTTTGACCCCAAGGCTCCTGCAGCCTCCAACTATGGCGCAATCGGCGCGATTATGGGCCACGAGATCTCGCATACCTTCGACAGCGAAGGCGCTGCGTTCGACTCGCAGGGGCGCGTGCGCGACTGGTGGACGCCGGAGGACCTCGCCCACTTCAACGCCGCTACCGCTGCGCTGGCCGCACAGTACGATGCCTACGAGCCCTTTCCCGGCGTCCATGTAAACGGCCGCCAGACCCTCGGCGAAGACATCGCAGACCTGGGCGGGATCGCCGCTGCATACGACGCCTTCCACGCCTCGCTCCAAGGCCAGCCCGCAATGCCGGTCGGCGGCCTCACCGGCGACCAGCAGTTCTTCCTCGCCTTCGGGCAGGCGTGGCAATCCAAGGCTCGCGAGGCCGCCGAGCGGCGACAGATCGCCACCGATCCCCACGCGCCCGCACAGTTCCGCGCTGACACCGTCCGCAACAGCGATGCCTGGTACCCGGCATTCGACGTCAAACCCGGGGAAGCCCTTTATTTGGCGCCGGATAAGCGCGTCCATATCTGGTAGCAATCCGGGGCCGGGCAAAACACTATTTTTCAAGCTTCGATCAAGATTCAATCTGACAAAGCGCCTGACACTTTTGGGTTACATCTTTCGTTACTCTGTTGCGTTTATAGTCAACCTGCCGAATCAGATTGACTTTGTATCTCTTGTTTTTCTCCCGCGCTCGCCTCCAGCCCAACTGGTTGCGAGAGATGGAATCCTGCTATGGTTTCACCGCTAGTGCACCTCATTTACGTGAGTACGGCTACGCGCCACTTTGGACTCGACGAGTTAAACACTCCTCTTGACCAGTCTCACCTCAACAACCAACTCCTCGATATCACCGGCATCCTGCTCTACAAGGATGGCCGCACCCGCAAGCTATTGCTTGCGGAATAAAATTCGCAGCCCTTAAGGACGCTCGAGATCATCAACTCCTTCACCTTCGCCTTTCAGCCCATTGTCGACGTCGTCAAGCAGGAGATCGTCTCCTACGAGGCCCTCGTGCGCGGACCCAACGCCGAGCCTGCACCGCAGCTCTTTGCCGCAGTGCCGCCGGAGCTGCTCCACCAATTCGATCAGCAGTGCCGCACCCAGGCGATCGCGCTCGCCCAGACTCTTGCTGTCCCGTGTTCACTCAACCTGAACATCATTCCCACCGACCTTCACACCGCCGAAGAGGCCATTCTCAGCACCATCGCCGCAGCCAGCGAAGGCCGCTTCCCGCTGGACCGCATCGTGCTCGAAATCTCCGAGACCGTCGTCATCGCGGACCTCGAGCGCTTCAACGAGCTCATCCTGCTCTACCGCAGCATGGGGTTCAAGCTCGCCATCGACGACTTCGGCTCCGGCAACTCCGGCCTCAACCTGCTGGCCGACTTCCAGCCCGACCAGATCAAGCTCGACAAAGGCCTCGTCCGCGGCATCGAGCACAGCGGCCCCCGCCAATCCATCGTCCGCGCTATCTTCTCCGTTTGCCGCGATCTCGGCATCGACCTCATCGCCGAGGGCGTAGAAACCGTCGAAGAATACCACCGCCTCCGTGAACTGGGCATCACGCTCTATCAGGGCTATCTCTTCGCCCGCCCCGGCTTCCAACACCTGCCGTCGGTCCACTTTCCCGTCGGGTCGTAACCCACCCCGCAAGCTTCGCTCGTCTCTTTCTGCAAGAATGTCTGTCAGGGAGAAGCATGAGCCTCATCATCGCCGCCATCCGTTCCGGTACAGACCCCATTGCCCCGCTGCCGCCGGCGACCTTCCACCGCACTCTGGAAGACCCCATCTACTGCCCCAAGTGCGAAGCCAGCTACAACCTCGTCGTCGACTATGACCAGGCCATCGGGCGGCACTTCGCCAACGAATCCCGCCGACATCTCACCATGCTCCGCAAAGCCGTAATGATGGGCCACACCACCGACCACCGCGTCACCCACTTCGAGACCAACGGCGTTATCGTGCTGAGCCATACGCCACCAAGGCCGGATCCCCCCATCACCGCGCTCAAACCGCTCACCAAGCTCATCAACTAGCTTCCGGCTCCCTTTGCTCCCTGACGCCCTCTGCGTGGGCGCTTTCGCCCTTCGCAGGTATCAAACCTGCTAAAATAGACCTCTGTGAGCCTGTCTACCACCCTCGACGGCGCCGCTCCCGAGACCACCCTAAAAGAACCCCACCGCCCTACGGTCGGCTTCGTCTCGCTCGGCTGCCCCAAGAACCTCGTTGACTCCGAGGTCATGATGGGTCTGCTCCATCGCGGCGGTGCCCAGTTGACCCCGAAGGCCGAGGACGCCGAAATTCTCGTCGTCAACACCTGCAGCTTCATCGACTCCGCCAAGCAGGAGTCCGTCGACACCATCCTCGAGATGGTGCAGCACAAGATCGGCAACGGCGGCAAAGCGCAGCGCCTCATCGTGGCCGGCTGCCTGGTCGAGCGCTACCGCGACGAGATCATGAAGAACATCCCGGAGGTCGATGCCGTCGTCGGCACCGGCGAACTGGAAGCCATCCTCGAAGCCGCCGGTCTGAACCGCCACACGCCCGAGGCCAGCAACTCGCCCTTCGCGATTCTCACTACAGCCCAAATCGACCGCCACGCAAGCGCCGTCAACCAGCACTCGCGCCCCGATTCTGACTCCCCACAAATTCTTCACGAAACCACGCGGAGCGTCTCGCCCGACGCGCAGTCGCGCCCCGAAGGCGACGCCCGCGAGGCCGCTGGCCGCTTCTCGCGCGAGGCCTGGGATGGCGCCACCGCCGCGCTGCCCAGTTATCTCTACTCCGACGAGACGCCCCGCATCCTCACCACGCCGCGCGCCTCGGCCTACATCAAGATCGCTGAAGGTTGCGACCACCCGTGCAGCTTCTGCATCATCCCCCAGCTACGCGGCAAGTTCCGCTCGCGCCCGCTGGCCAGCATCGTGGCGGAGGCCAAATCGCTGATCGCACAGGGCGTCCGCGAGATCACCCTCATCGGCCAGGACACCACCTGCTACGGCGAAGACCTCCCAGTGGACGCTCTCACCGGCAAGCGACCAGAACTGGCCGATCTCCTTGACGCGCTAGCGCCGCTCGAAGGCCTCAAGTGGCTCCGCTTCCTCTACGCCTACCCGAACAAGATCACCACGCGCCTGCTGGAGTCGATCGCAAAGCACGACACCGTCGCCAAATACCTCGACGTTCCACTACAGCACGCCAGCGCGAACGTCCTGCGCCGCATGAAGCGCGGAGGCTCCGCGGACCGCTTCCTCCAGATCATCGAGAAGGCCCGCAAGATCGTCCCGAACCTCGTCCTCCGCACCAGCTTCATCGTCGGCTTCCCCGGCGAGACGGAAGCCGATTTTGAAGAGCTCCTCGCCTTCGTCCAGGCCGCGCAGATCGACTGGCTCGGGGTCTTCAGCTACTCCGACGAAGAGGGCGCGGGCGCCTTCGATCTCGACCAGAAAGTTCCGAAGCGCACCATCGAATCCCGCCGCCGCCGCCTCATGCGCCTGCAGCAGAAGATCAGCACCAAGGCCCGCAAGCAGTGGATCGGCCGCGAGCTCGACATCCTCGTCGAAGGCGAGAGCGAAGAGACAGAACTCCTCTGGCAGGGCCGCTCGCTCGACCAGGCGCCGGAGATCGACGGCAAGGTGCTGATCAACGACTTCGGCCCCCACGAGATCCTGGTCCCCGGCACCTTCTATCGCGCTGAGATCACCGAGAGCCACGACTACGACGTAGTCGCAAGAATCCTTGAATAACTTTTTCTAATATGGCATCCTGTAACTGTTTTTAGTTGCAAAGCATTAAAAACGATGATCGGCCAGCGGCAAGCGGAGAAACAATGTCCCGGCAAGATAAAGCTTTGAAACGGTTATTGTCAATTCCTAAAGACTTCACCTGGTCAGAACTCGTAACACTCATGAAGGGTCTTTCCTACGACCTTCAAAAAGCCGGCGGCTCTGGACGCAAGTTCGTCCTGAGGGAATCGAAATCAACTCTTTTCATCCACGAGCCTCACCCTGCAAAGGTACTCAAGCCCTACCAGGTTCGCGATGTGGTTCATCATCTTTCCAAGGATGGTTTTCTGGAATGAACGAAACATTACAGCACAAGGGATACAACGGTTCGGTACTCTACAGCGCTGAGGACGAGATGCTTCACGGTCGCGTACTCGGCATTCGAGACACAATTAGTTATGGCGGAACAACGGTAAAGTCTCTTGCCAAAAACTTCCGTGATGCTGTGGATGAATATCTGCGCTTTTGCGAGGAAACCGGTAAGGTGCCTAACCCGCCTTTCAAGGGAAGTTTCAATGTTCGCGTGAGTCCGGACCTTCACCAACGTGCATCGCTCTACGCCGAACAGCATGATATGAAGCTGAACACGGTGGTCCAAAACGCACTCAGCGAATATCTCGACCCCGCAGCCTGACTCCCGGAACACAACCATGACCAAAACCGTCCCCTGCCCCATCTGCAAAAAGCCCGTCCTCACCACCGACCCCAACGTCCCCTTCTGCTCCGACCGTTGCCGCACCATCGACCTCGGCAAGTGGGCCTCGGGCGACTACAAGATCAGCTCACCCATCCTCGACCCCGACCTGCTCGAAGACCTCGAACACGCCCAGCAACAGCGACACCCCACCGACGAATCCAAGTGGAAAAATTAGCTTCGTCTTTATTCACTATTCACTACTCACTATTCACCGCACCACCAAAGC
>Ga0302316_10002441_pt1 | contig 13427 bp, 6 predicted proteins | sample III_Palsa_N3_2_FD_200456 | JGI IMG/M metagenome (GOLD analysis project Ga0302316, IMG submission 200456) | Peat permafrost microbial communities from Stordalen Mire near Abisko, Sweden - III_Palsa_N3_2 | ecosystem: Environmental > Terrestrial > Soil > Palsa > Peat permafrost | place: Sweden...
CCTGCAAAAACGTCAGGACGACATGGCGCCGTCCAGGGCAAACACAAGACGCCCATTTTCGCCCGAAAGAGCGACGCTGACCATGTCGATGAATGTCACGACGTCTTTGTGCACTGCGCAAGGCGCTAATCCAGCTCGCGCAGACGGCGGTCAATTTCAATCGCATGACGCCGTCGGGCGTTGACCGTACCAACATTCACGGGACAAAAGCCCAAATAAAAAGAGCGCGGATAACCGCGCTCTTTTTATTTTTTCCGAGGACCTGACTTATCGCCAATGACTGGCCATGAATCAGCTTCTCGATACCGCAGAGGCCGATTACTGCCCAGCGGTGGAGGTGCTTGCCGGAGCAGCAGCCGTGCTGGCCGGAGCCATGGCAGTACCAGCAGCAGCCGGAGCCATGGCAGCAGTGGAAGCCGGGGCCATGGCAGCGGTGGAAGCCGGCGCTGGTGTTGCAGCGGTAGCCGCGGCCGGCGGGGTCGAGTCAGCCGGTGCCGACGAGGAATCGTCGCTCTTGCCGCAGGCGCTCAGGGACAGGACGGCGGCCAGCGAGGCAGCGCAGATCAGAGTGCGGGTCATCTTCATACAAACATCTCCAGTTTCTAGGGTTGGAAGGAAATTTTTTACATCTGACCGGGTTTGATCCGATCGGGGTCCATAAGCTGATCACGACGGGCATCAAAAGCGGCTTCCATGCATCGGCGCTGCCGTCAAACTGCCAGGCAACCATGTACAGGCTATCACTTGCTACTGCTGTTGTAGAAGATGGCCTGCTCCAGGGTGAACCAGTCAAGTAAACGTTCAGGACGAAAACGGGTTGGAATATCCAGTGCCCGATGCCAAAAGCACCGGATTGAATTTCCCAAAGAACAGATTTTATTGGTTATCGGACCCACTTCCGACCATAAACGGGGATCAGAGATAACCCCTCGCTGGTTAACCGTTTGTGAGCGTCGATGCGCACAGCAACCGCTTGTGTCGCCAAGGCCTGCCTCGTCTCCGACCCATTTTCTACCGGCTTCAACCCCTTACACTCACGATGCGCCTTGATCGGGCGCGCTCGCGCCGTCTTGCGCGGAAGCTTTTCCAATGCGCGGCAAGGCAGGAGAAGATCACATACAAGGCTGGCGTACTGAGCAGAGTCAGGCTTTGCGAGATCAGCAGGCCACCGATCATTGCGATACCCAAAGGCCGGCGCAATTCGGAACCCTCGCCCAGCCCGATCGCGATCGGCAGCGCCGCGAGAATCGCCACCATCGTGGTCATCATGATCGGCCGGAAGCGCACGAGGCAGGCCTCGCGCACCGCCTCTAATGGATTCTTGCCATGCTCACGCTCGGCGACCAAGGCGAAATCGATCATCATGATTGCGTTCTTCTTGACGATACCGATCAACAGCACCAGCGCGATCTGCGCGATCACCGACAGCTCGGTATCGGTGATCCACAGCGCCAGCAGCGCACCGGCGCCGGCGGCGGGCAGCGTAGAAAGAATGGTCACCGGGTGGATCAGGCTCTCGTACAACATGCCCAGCACGATGTAGACGGTAATGATTGCCGCGGCCACCAGCCACAGCATGCCGCTCTGCGACTGCTGGAAGCGACGGAAGTCACCGCCGATATTGAGCTTGATGTCACCAGGCATACGCATGTTGCTGGCGGTCGCCTGGATGATCTGCAGCGCCTCGCCCTGGCTGATGCCCGGTGCCAGGTTGAAGCTGAGATCCATCGTGGTCTGCTGGTTCTCGTGGGTGACCTGAGTGGGCGCCAGGCCTGCCTGCTGATGCGCGAACGCGGTCAGCGGAATCATCTGGCCACTGGTCGACTTAACGTAGGTCTTGTCCAGCGACGCCGGCGACGCAGTCTGATTCGGCAATGCGTTGATCACCACCTTGTACTGATTGAGGTCGGAATAAATCGTCGAAACCTGGCGCTGGCCGAAGGCGTCGTAGAGCGCGCCGTCGATCGTGCCCATCGACAAGCCAAGCCTTGAGGCCTTGTCCCGATCGACAATGATGTCCTGCTCGAGCCCGGCGTCATCGACATCGCTGCCGACATCTTTCAATTTGGGATTTTTCCGCAGCTCGGTCACCAGCTTGGGCAGCCAGGTCTGCAGCTCGGTCAGGTCGTCGCCCTGCAGTGAGACCTGATACTGCGCGCCCTGATTGCTGCCACCACCACCGAAGCTGGGCAGGTCCTGGATCGGGCGCAGCCGCACGTTGAGGTCCGGGTAGCGCGCGGCCTTGGCGCTCAGCCGGGCCAGTGCTGTGAAGGTATCGTCCTTGCGGCCCTCCGCATGCGTCTTCAACTGGATGTCGAACAGGCCGCTGGCGCCCTGCCGACTGCTACCCAGTCGCGAACCGACGGTGGCCACGTCGTGATCCCTCAGCAGCATGTCGATCAGGCGCTGCTGGCGATTGACCGAATCCTGAAACGACACGGTGGCACCCGAGGATGCGCGACCGCGAATCAAACCAGTGTCCTGCGCCGGGAACAGGCTGGCCTTGACCTGGGTGAACAGAAACAGGGTGACGCCGATCAGCAGTAATGGCGTCAGCGCCAGCATCAACGCATGACGCAGCGAAAAATCCAGCGCGCGGGTGTAAACCCACAGCATCCTGTCCTGCATGGCCTCCAGCGCGATGTTTAGGCGCGAGGGCTTTTCCGGTTCGCTATGCCCTTTGAGAAACAGCCCGCACAGCGACGGCGTCAACGTCAACGACACCAGCGCCGAAATCACGATCGCCGCCACCAGCGTCATCGTGAACTCCTTGAAGAACATGCCGGTGATGCCACCCATGAACAACAGGGGGATAAATACCGCCACCAGCGAGCCGGTAATCGACACGATGGTGAAGCCAATCTCGCGCGCACCGGCCAGCGCGGCCTCCATTCGTGTCATGCCCTGATCGATATGCCGCACGACGTTTTCGATTACCACGATCGCATCATCAACCACAAAACCGATCGCGATCACCAATGCCAACAGAGTGAGGTTGTTGAGCGTGTAGCCGAGGATGTACATCACCATCGCCGCGCCAGCCAGCGACAGCGGCACGGCGAGCGCGGCGATCATGGTCGGTGCCAGGCGGCGCAGAAACATCGCCATTACCAGCACTACCATCGCCAGGCTGATCAGCAGTGTCGCCTGCACTTCATGCAGCGATGCACGGATGGTTGGCGTGCCGTCGAAGTACGGCGTGAGCGTGGTGCCTGGTTGCAGAAAACCGCGCAGCTCGGGGATCGCTGCCTTGACCCGATCCACGGTGCCGATGATGTTGGCGTCGGACTGCTTGTAGACGTACATCAACACGGCTGGCTTGCCCTGAAACCAGGCGGCCTGATACGCATCCTGCTGGCCGTCATAGACTTTGGCGACGTCGGACAGCCGCACCGCAACGCCGTTTTGATTGGAGATGATCAGGCTGGAAAAATCGTCGGCGACGTGCAGCGCATCATTGGCCGTCACCGCCATCGTGGTCTTGCCATCGGACAAGAAACCCTGGGGTGAAGTGACGTTGGCAGCGGTCAGCGAATTGCGCAGATCGTCAGGCGACAGGCCCATCGCATTCAACGCGCGCAGGTTCACGTCGACACGCACCGCCGGCGTCGACGCGCCGGCGATGTCCACCGAAGCCACTCCTTCGAGCTGGCGCAGTCGCTGCGCCAGCAGCGAATCGGCGACATCGTAGAGATCGCGCGAGGACTGTGTATCCGAGGTCAGCGCAAACGCGATGATCGGGTCGTCGTTCGGGTTGGCCTTCTCGTAGCTGGGCGGATTGTTAAGGCCGGAGGGAAGATCCGACTGCGCCGCGTTGATCGCCGCCTGCACGTCGCGCGCAGCATCATCAAGGTTGCGACCGCCGTCGAAAATCATGAACACCTGCGTGCTGCCCAGCGAACTGGACGAGCGCAAGGTATCGATACCGGTCACCTGCCCCAGATGGCGCTCCAGCGGCGCGGCAACCGTGGACGCCATGGTGCCCGCACTGGCGCCGGCCTGGCTGGCCTGCACAAAGATCACCGGCACCTGGATGTCCGGTAGCGCGGCCACGCCGAGCAGCGCATAGCAGATCACACCAACCACGAACACACCGATCGCCAGCAGCGAAGTGCCGATCGGGCGACGGATGAAAGGACCCGAGATATTCATGCGGCGGAATGATGAGGAGCAGCGCGCGGGAGGTAAAAACTCATGCTGTCATCAACGTCCGCGTACTGAAAAGGTTGAGCGTGAAAAGTGTTTCGCACAAAATTTTGAACTCAAAAAAATAGGACATAGCATGAGCCGCAAGACCTGCTGACGACGGAGCATGCCAGCGCGGTATCACCAAGCCGAAAGGGGCGAACGGCTCGCGCCGCGCCCCTTTCGTTTCGCACCGTCCGCGCATCATTGGACGGGCACCATCGAACCGCTGGACTCAAGTCGTTCTCCGCACCTGACTCTGCGCCTGGGCATGGGCCAGCGCACGCCGCTCGCGGCGCGCTTCCATCCAGTCGGAGAAACGCTCCATATGCAGGTAAATCACCGGCGTGGTGTACAGCGTGACCAGCTGCGACAGTAGCAGGCCGCCGACGATCGACACGCCCAACGGACGACGCAGCTCCGAACCGATGCCGTTACCCAGCGCCAGCGGCAATGCACCCAGCATCGCCGCGGCGGTCGTCATCATGATCGGACGAAAGCGCAGCAGGCAGGCGCGACGGATCGCGTCGCGTGCATTGAGCCCGGTGCGCTTCGCCTCGATCGCGAAGTCGATCATCATGATCGCGTTTTTCTTGACGATGCCGATCAGCAGCACGATGCCGACGATGCCATCCACCGACAGACTCATGCCGCACAGGATCAGCGCGAGCAACGCGCCCACACCCGCCGGCGGCAACGTGGAGATGATTGTCAGCGGATGGATGTAACTCTCGTACAGCACCCCCAGCACGATGTAGATCACGATGATCGCGGCCAGCAGCAATAGCACTTCGTCACCCAGGCTGTTGGAGAACTCGGCCGCCTTGCCGATGAACTGACCACGCACCTGCGCCGGGAATTTCAGCTGCTTTTCGACCTCGTGGATCGCGTCGACACCTTGCGACAGCGAATAACCCGGCGCCAGATTGAACGACAACGTCACCGCCGGCAGCTGTTGCGAATGACTGACCACCAGCGGTGCCGTGGTGACAACCGATGAAGCCAGCGAGGCGAGCGGAATAATGCCGCCAGTGCCGATAATCACGCCGGTATTGGCGACACCGACGCCGGTGCTGGTGGACGAATTGCTCGAGGCAGCCTGACCGAAGCTGGTGGCGTTGCTACCGGTCAGCGCGCCGTTGCCGTTGCTCTTCACCGCCAACTGGTTCAGCAGCGCTGTGCTGTTGCGGAACTGCGGCGCTACTTCCAGCACCACGCGATACTGGTTGAGCTGGGTGAAGATGGTCGAGATCTGCCGCTGGCCGAACGAGTCGTACAGCGTGTCGTCGATCGTCTGCACCGGCACACCGAGTCGGCTGGCCTTGTCGCGATCGATGGTGAGCTTGAGCGCCGTGCCCTGGTCGGCGAGATTGTTGTCGACGTCTGCAAGTTCAGGCCGCTGGCGCAGCGCCTGGGTCATCTGATTGGCATAGCCGGACAACTCGGTCGAGTTCACGTCGGACAGCGAGTACTGGTATTCGGTGGCCGACACCTGGCTGTCCAGCGTCACGTCCTGCACCGGTTTCAGATACAGCGCGACACCGGGAATATTGGCCGCGGCCTGCTGCAGGTTGGCGACCATGGTATTGAGATTGGCGCGATCGCCGCGGTCCTTCAGCACGATGCTGAGCTGGCCCTGGTTCAAGGTGGGATTGACCGAACCGGCACCGATAAACGCCGCCACGCCAGCCACGCCATCGATCTTGCGCAGCGCATTGGCAACCGCTTGCGTACGCTGTTCCATCTGCGGAAACGCCACGTTCTGATCGGCCTGCACCACACCGGTGATCATGCCGGTGTCCTGCTCGGGCAGCAGGCCTTTGGGGATGATGATGTACAGGATGATGGTGATGAACACGGTAATGCCGGCAACCACCATGGTCAGCCGCTGGTGATCGAGGATCCAGTCGAGCGAACGCTCGTAGCCGCCGACGATGCGCGTCCACAGGTTCTTTGTGCCCGCGGCAGCATGACGCTCATGCACATCGTCGCTGTCGGGCAGTTCGTCGGCCTTCAACAGATACGCGCACATCATTGGCGTGAGCGTCAGCGACACCAGCATCGAGATAACCACCGCAATGGTCAGCACCCAGGCAAACTCGTGGAACAGCCGGCCAGTGACGCCGGGCATCAGCAGCAGCGGCAGGAACACCGCGACCAGCGATACGGTCAGCGACAGCACGGTAAAGCCGATTTCCCTGGCGCCGACTTCGGCGGCCTCCTTGCCGTCCATGCCTTGTTCGATATAGCGCACGATGTTCTCGATCATCACGATCGCATCGTCCACCACGAAGCCGGTGGCGACCGCCAGCGCCATCAATGAAAGGTTGTCCAACGACATGCCGGTGAACGACATCACCGCGAAGGTACCCAGCAGCGACAGCGGTACGGCAACGGACGGAATCACCGTCGCCCACAACCGGCGCAGGAAGACGAAGATCACCGCCACCACCAGGCCGATGGTGATCAGCAACGTCATCTCCACATCGTGCACCGAGGCACGGATGGTCACCGTGCGGTCGGCGAACACATCCAGGTGCACATCGGCCGGCAGCACTGCCTGCAGCTGCGGCAGGATCTGCCGGATCGACTGCACCGTCTGCACGATATTGGCGCCGGGCTGGCGGCGGATATCCAGCAGCACGGCCGACTTGCCGTTGGCCCAGGCGGCGAGCTGGTCATTCTCCACACCGTCGACCACGCTGGCCACGTCGGACAGTCGCACCGGCGCGTTGTTGCTGTAGCTGATGATGGTGCTCTTGTAGTCCTCAGCGGTGGCCAGCTGATCGTTGGTGCCGATGCTATAGCTCTGCGTGGCACCGTTGAGTGTGCCCTTGGGCGCGTTGACGTTGGCCTCGGTGAGCGCGTTGCGCACGTCCTCCATCGTCAGGCCGAGGTTGGCCAGCTGTGCCGGATTCACCTGCACGCGCACGGCCGGACGCACGTTGCCCGCGATCGATACCAGGCCCACGCCCTGCACCTGTGCGAGCTTCTGCGCCAGGATGGAATCGGCGTAATTGTTGACGTCGCGCAGAGGCAACGAGTCAGACGTGAGCTGCAGCGTGAGGATTGGCGCATCGGCCGGGTTGACGCGGTTGTACACCGGCGGATACGGCAGGGTGCTGGGCAGCGTGCCGCGCGCCTGGTTGAGCTCGGACTGTACGTCCTGTGCGGCGATGTCGATGTCACGATCCATGTCGAACTGCAGCACGATCGTTGACAGACCGGCCGACGAGTCGGAGGTCATCATCGACAGGCCGGAGATCTGGCCGAGATTGCGTTCCAGCGGCGTGGTCACCAGCGACGCCATGGTCGCGGCGCTGGCGCCGGGATACTGGGTGGTCACCACCAGGCTGGGCGCCTCGATTTCGGGCAATGCCGAGACCGGCAGCTCACGGTAGCCAAGGATGCCGAGCAGCAGCACCGCCACCATCAGTAGTGAGGTGGCGATCGGTCGGCGGATGAAGAGGGTCGAAAATCCCATGGCGTGTGGTAACCGTCAGCTGGAGTGGTCGTGGGCGACCGTCAATGAACCTTGCGCGATGGCGCTACGCAAAGGCAGGCTGCCGCGGGTGACCGGCAGATTCGCTACGATCACCCGCCGGATGAAGCGCAATTCGTCAGCCGCCGCCACGACGGCCGCCACCACTTTTCTGCTTGGCCTTCAGCAGGTCGGCATCGCTGGGTGCAGCCGGCACTTCGCCGGGCTTCAGTGCCTGTACCTTGCTGCCCGGCTTGAGACGGAACTGACCTTCGGTCACCACCTGATCGCCAACCGCCAGACCCTTGCTGATCATCACATTGCTGGCACCCACTTCGTTGGCCACAGTCACCGGCTGCATCTTGACCGTCTTGTCATCCTGCAGCTGATAGACGTAGTCGCCATCGGGACCACGTTGCACCGCCTGCGCCGGGATCACCAAACCACCGGCCGTGGTGCTCACCTTCAGCTGTGTGTTGATGAACTGACCCGGCCAGAGGTTGCTGTCCAGATTCGGGAACTGCGCGCGCAGCTTGAACGTACCGGTGGTGGTGTTGATCTGGTTGTCGATCACCTGCAGTACGCCGCCGCTCGCCAGCGGATGCGCGTCGGTCTTGTCCAGGGCCGCCACCTCGAGCTGGGCGCCACCCTTGATGGCATTGCGCACGGTTTCCAGATTCTGCTCAGGCAAATAGAAGATCACGAAGATCGGATGGATCTGGGTCAGCGTGACGATCGCCGTGGTGGTGGTCACCACGTTGCCCGGATCGACGCTGCGGATACCGGTGACGCAATCGCACGGGGAAATGATCTTGGTGTAGTCGAGCTGCACCTTGGCCGACTTGACCGAGGCAGCGTCGGACGCGACGGTGGCCGTGTCCGACGCCACGGTGTTGCGGTAGGTGTCCATGTCCAGCGCGGCCACATAGCCTTGCGATACGAGTGCCTGGTTGCGCTTGAGTGTGCTCTGGGCCGTACCCAGCAGCGCTTCGTCCTGCTTCTGCTTGGCGACGGCCTGATCGTAATTGGCCTGATACGTGCGCGGATCGATCTGCGCCAGCACGTCACCCTTTTTCACCGACTGACCTTCGGTAAAGTTCAGCGTCATCATTTCGCCGCCGACCTGCGGGTTGATGGTCACCGTATTGAGCGCCTGCACCGTGCCCAGGCCGGTGAGATAGATCGGCACGTTCTGGCTGACCACTGGCTGCACGGTCACCGGCACCGGCGCGGCATCCTTGTCGCCCTGACTATCTTGGCCCTTGGCCGCTGCACTGCTGTCCGAGCCTGCACCGCGGTGATGACGGCCACCGGCCGTCTCCGCTGGCTTGTGCAGCAGTCGAAAGCCCACTAATGCCACCACGATCACAGCGATAACGATCAGGGTGATCTTCCAAAAACGCGACATGTGAAACTCCTGGACTTGAAACAGCGCGGCAACGTGGTCCACAAAGGGGTGCCATACACCAGTCCAGCATGCACGGCTTGTGTGTCTGAAGTTTGTCGGCTCTCACCCAGCCGGCACAATGGCCGACAGACTCCTCTGGGGTGAAAGCATAGGTGCAGTGGAACGAATTTGAACAATGCCAGTTGACAGGGGTCGGGCATGACCGATGGCAGGGTAGGCCTTTTGCAGACCGCATTTTGCTGACATGGTTCGCTCATTGGTGCCGCGCACCGGTGGCCATGATCGGCAAAGACCTGAAACTTGCCACAGGCTTCGCATATAATCCTGCGCTGGTTGCCTCATAAGCGGGCATGGCAATCGCGCACAACCGCCGGATCTGCGATAAAGGCGGTTGCGACGTCGCTACACCACCGGTGCAACAGAACAGCCAATCAGGTACGCCGGAACAGCCTTGCTGGCTCACCGCCCTGCCTACTGAAAGGAGTACGTGCGTGAGCGGTTCCATGAGCAATTCCGACAAGGCCACCATCCGCCAGCTGAGCATCATGGTCGGCGGCCTTGCCGTACTGACAGTTATCCTGATGTTCGCCGGCTACGAGATCTACGACCACGCGCCGAAGGAAACCGATCCGAACCAGTCGGCCGCGGTGGCCGATCGCATCGCACCCGCGGGTGCCGTTTACGCCGGCAATACCGGCCGCGCCGCGATGCAGGCCGCTGCTGACGCGGCAGCCAAGGCCGCCGCCTCGCAGGTAGCCTACGGCGGTACCACCGATGGCAAGACGATTTTCAACAACTTGTGCACCAGCTGCCACACCGCTGGCGTCGCTGGTGCGCCCAAGGTCGGCAACAAGGCGATGTGGGCGCCGCGTATCGCTGAAGGCCTCGACACGCTGATCAAGCACGCCACCGAGGGCTATCACGGCCCGGACGGCAACTTCATGCCGCCCAAGGGCGGCAACCCGGCATTGACCGATGCGCAGGTCAAGGCGGCAGTCACCTGGATTGTGGATCAGGCCAAGTAAGCCGCTTCAACAAGGCCACGCTCCGGGTTTTCTAGCAACGCCGCCTTCGGGCGGCGTTGCTGTTTGTGGGCTGACCCGTTTTTCCCCATCGCACATGGCCCATCGCGGAAACGGTCATTTCTATCTGCTAGCGTCAACGCCCTGCCATCACGCCTTGTTATCTGCGCGCACTCATCGGAACCCTTTATGTCGTCACGCTTCACCGCGCTTCTCACGTTGGCAACCGCCCTGCTCGCCGGCTGCGCCGCCCAGCACGCGAAACTGCCGGACGGCATGCAGGCGAAGGTAGCGATTCTGGAAACCACCGACGTGCATTCCAACGTGCTGAGCTACGACTACTACAAGCTCAAGCCGGATAGCTCGCTGGGCTACGAGCGCACCGCCACGCTGATCCGCCGTGCCCGCGCGGAGTTTCCCAACACGTTTCTGTTCGACAGCGGCGACACCATTCAGGGCAGCGTGCTGGCCGACTACCAGGCCTTGGTCAAACCCATCGGCTGCGACCAGGAGCTGGCGATCTACCGCGCGATGGATGCGATCGGTTACGACGGCGGCACCGCCGGCAACCACGAGTTCAACTATGGCCTGAGCTTTCTCTCGCAGGCCACCGGCACGCCGATGAATGTCGATGGCGGCCATTCCGATCATTGCGCCGGACCGCACTTTCCGCTGGTGCTGGCCAACGTCGACAGCGTGCGCGACGGCCAGCCGATCTTCCAACCGTGGACCGTGGTGACGAAAACCACCGAGGCCTATACAGCGGATGGCCGCAAGGTCAGCGTGCCGCTGAAAATCGGCATCATCGGCTTCACCCCACCGCCGATCATGCAGTGGGACAAGCAGAACCTGGCCGGCAAGGTCACCGTCAGCGGCGTGGTTGAAGCCGCGCAAAAATATCTGCCACAGCTGCAGGCGCAGCATCCCGCCCTGATCGTGGCGATTCTGCACGGCGGGCTCGACACATCGCCTTATACGCCCGCGATGGAAAACGGCGGCTGGTATCTGGCCGGCGTACCCGGCATCGACGTGCTGCTGCTCGGCCACGCGCACACCGAATTCCCCGGCCCGCATTACGCCGGCATGAAAGATGTCGACGCGCAGCGCGGCTTCGTGCGCGGCGTGCCCGCGGTGATGGGCGGCTTCTTCGGCAAGGACCTGGGCGTGATCGAGCTGGTGCTTGATCGACAGCAGGGCCGCTGGGTGGTCGACCGCAGTCAGTCGCACAGCGAAGTGCGACCGATCTGCGCAATCGTCGCCGGCGCCAACAAGGCTGCCGCAAAACCCGACTGCGTACCGGCCGATCCGCAGATCGCGCCCTTACTGACAGAAACCCAGGCCGCCGCGATCACCTACGTCAACACACCAATCGGCGAAAGCAGCGTGCGCATGAGCAGTTACTTTGCCGACGAGGGCAATATGACCGCGCTGGCCGCCGTCAACGCTGCGCAAGCCGACTATGTGCAGCGCGAGCTGCCACGCACGCATCCCGAACTGCGCGACGTGCCGGTGCTGTCCAGCGCCGCCGCGTTCCGCACCGGCTTCGGCGGCCCCGACGATTACACCGACGTCGCCGCCGGCCCGCTGACCTTGCGCAGCGCCGCCGACCTGTACTTCTATCCGAACACGCTGGCCGCGGTGAAAACCGACGGTGCCGGCCTCAGGGCATGGCTGGAGAAATCCGCCGAGCGCTTCAACCAGATCGATCCGAACAAGGCCGGTGAGCAGCAGCTCATCAACGACAAATACCCCGGTTTCAATTTCGACCAGATCCAGGGCGGCATCCACTACGTGGTCGACCTATCGAAGCCCGTCGGCCAACGCATCACCACACTCGCCTACCATGGCAAACCGGTGACGCCGGAGCAGCCCTTCATCGTCGTCACCAACAACTACCGCGCCAGCGGCGGCGGTCACTTCCCCGGCCTCGACGGTAGCAATATCGTGCTCGCTGCACCGGACGGCACGCGCGAAATTCTGGCCAACTGGCTGAAGAGTAAAAAGCAGATCGGCGTCAGCGATCTTGAGGCAACATCGTGGCAATTCGCGCCACTGAAAACGCATGGCCCGATCGTGTTCACCGGTGCCAACGGCAAGCAGGACGTGGCGCGGCAAGCTCGACTGACAGACATTCGTCAGTTGAAGGACAACGACGACGGCACGGCAACCTACACCATCGATCTCTTTTCGCCATGACGACGATATTGCGTGTCTGAAAACCGAGCCTGGTTTTATCCAGGAGCCCGCCGTAGGCTGCTAACCTTAGGCATGCGTGCCGAGTAGCTCATCAGAAGGGATTTATCTCATGACGAAAAGGCCATCCCGATCCGGCATCCGCTACTGCATGCAATTTGTCGCATTCGTCCTGAGCATCTTTGCAATGCTTCCAGCAGTGGCGAGGCAAGGTGATCGAAGTCAGATCGTGCAATCACAGCAAGACGCGCTCAACGGTTTCTACTCCCCCAACAGCATCACCACGTTAACCGGTCACGTGTTGATCACCCAAGGCAGCACAAAACTTTCCGGCAATCTTGCCACACTCTATTTAGGGGCAGCACAGGAACTGAACCGAGCCGTGGTAACCGGCAAGCCAGCGCATATCGAACAACAGAATGACAACAATGAACTGATGACTGGCGATGCGGCGCAGCTTGATTACAACAACATCAGCGGCATGGTCGTCCTCACCGGGCACGCGATAGTCAATCAACAGGGCCATGGAGAGATCCATGGCGACAAGCTCACTTACAACACGCAGACTTATCAGGTGATAGGCCAAGGCAATACGCGCATGACATTGCTGCCCAAGCCGCCCGGCACCGCATCCCCAGCAAAAATTTGACCGGTACGAACTACCGACTCAATTTGGGCCTTCCTCTGGAGCAACTCTGTGCTTGATTGACTGACCGTATCGCAGCCGCCGTCAACCAGGCCACAAAGTTTCAATTGCACCTATTGACGCCATTGCTGCATCGCGTCTATGTTCAAGCCATGTCATCGACCTTACTGCCAGCACGCATGCATCTCGCACCGGTTAGCGCCGGCGCCGTGCTGTCGTTGGCAGGCATAGCGCCGACCGGCATTTCCTCGTCCACCATTACGATTACCACCACGACCGGTACTGGTACGGGGTGGGAGTCGGTGCGCGAATAGGTTTCAACAAACGCGCAACGGCTCCGCCCTCCACGAGGCGAGCCGGCGCAGACCGACCCGCCACAGAGATCGGGGCCTCATCCGGAGGCTACTGTGAACATGTGTGCACCCCAACTTGCCGAACAACCCCTCAAACGCCGCGCGGCCTTTCCGTTGGCGCCGTCGTCGTTACGCCAAC
>Ga0302316_10002442_pt1 | contig 13427 bp, 9 predicted proteins | sample III_Palsa_N3_2_FD_200456 | JGI IMG/M metagenome (GOLD analysis project Ga0302316, IMG submission 200456) | Peat permafrost microbial communities from Stordalen Mire near Abisko, Sweden - III_Palsa_N3_2 | ecosystem: Environmental > Terrestrial > Soil > Palsa > Peat permafrost | place: Sweden...
GCCTCCCGTAGGAGTCTGGACCGTGTTTCAGTTCCAGTGTGTCCGTGCGCCCTCTCAGGCCGGATACAGATCATCGTCTTGGTGGGCCATTACCCCGCCAACTAACTAATCTGCCGCGAACTCCTCTCCAAGCGCATTGCTGCTTTGACTCGTAAGTGTTATGCGGTATTAGCTAAGATTTCTCTCAGTTATTCCCCACTCGGAGGTAGATTATTCACGTGTTACTCACCCGTGCGCCACTGTACTCAGGACCGAAGTCCCTTTCTCGTGCGACTTGCATGTGTTAGGCACGCCGCCAGCGTTGATTCTGAGCCAGGATCAAACTCTCGTTTAATCTTGGTTTGGTTGCTCTTGTAGGACAGGGGTCCCAAGAGTCAACCGCCTCCGAGCGCTCGAAAAGGCTCGGAGGGTAATAATTAGTGAGAATGACCCAACCAAAGGTCGATTCATCTCACGACTGGCACGTTCAACTATGTTGTCAAAGATCCTGACTGTTCTCGCCTAAGCGGACAGTTTTGGATCAAGGACCAACACTCAGGCAAAGCCATGAGCTTGTGTCCTCGAACTTGATTGCGCTGTGTGTTGATGTCGAGTGGACTGGAGTATTCCAGCGCATCCCAGGTTTACTTCTTGCATTCACCGGGCATGCTCGAGCGTTTTGCGCGAACTTTCTGAGATTATCTACTTCTCGTTCACTTGTCAACCTTTTTCTCAAGTTTTTCATCATCCCTCGAGCGGGCGACCACACAGCACAAAATATCAAAACAACGGTACGACTCGTAATGAGCCGCGGAGCACTTGGCTCCTGGTATTTGCCCTGCAGTTGCTTGGGTTTGTTTCGGCTGGCCTCGGGACGAATCCTCGAAAAGCTCTTATAACCGCGATCAAACGCTTGGACTGCGCTCCGACTTGCCAACATCGCCCTTTGTGGGCACGGCGCGAAGCTTGTGAAACTCGTACCTGACTAGAGTATCGCACCCCGAAGGATTACGCAAACTCCTGGTACTTTTTGCTGCCGCTTTGCTTCTCTGCGACTTCTCGAAGATATCAACTGAAACGGTTTTATGCAAGCCGCCCTGCCTGTGGACGGAAGTGGAAAAGCCGTTTGCAGACTGATACCTGGCTCGCTCACGTAGAATCGCCGCATCATGGAAGCTACTGAAATCGACGAATTCACCAAAGAAGTGGAAGAAGGCGGCGAAAAGGGTATGAAGCACGTTTCGCTGGCCATCAGCATTCTGGCCGTATTAGTCGCGATGGTCACCGTACTTGGGCACCGCACCCACACCGAAGCCATGCTTTCGCAAACACGTGCCGCTGACCAATGGAACCAGTACCAAGCCAAGAAGATTCGCCAGGGACAAATCAGCGCCGCCTCCGACCTGCTTTCCCTGCAGCCCAGTTCAAACGATACAGCCGTGCAAAAGAAGCTAGCAGAATACAAAGCACACATCTCGAAGTGGAACGATGATCTCGTCGAAGAACAGCACGAAGCTGAGTCGCTGGAGACCGAAGTAAAGCGCGCGGAACGCCGCGCCGACCGCTACGATCTTGGCGAAGCGATGCTTGAGATCGCTGTAGTATTGTCGTCCATCACGCTCCTGACCAAACAGCAACAGTACTTCATACTGGGCTGTGCTCTTGGAATCGGCGGCATGCTTATAGCCGCATCAGCGCTGTTTGTACACTAGGGAAGAATTCAAGCAAAAATATCCGGTGGTTCAGCCAGCAACTCGAAAGCCTTGAGGACTGCGTTTCCATGCATTCGACCTTAATCGACCTTTTGCAGAGTATGTCGTGTACGACGGTCTTCGCGATCTTTCTTCTGCCGCCGGGGTATCTTGCAGCGCGGCTCCTCAACCTGAAAGAAATGCGGGAACGCTCGGGTGCAGAACAACTGCTATGGTCCATAGCGCTATCGATTCCGCTGGCGATTGTGCTGGCGGAGCTGCTGGGCCGAGTGCTGCCATTCGCGGCGATACTCGGTGTGTTTTTGGCAATGGCGATGGCGTCTGTTGTGGTCCTGCTGATCGACGCACACAGATCCCCGGCCAAGCCAACATCGCCTGTAAGCCGCGAGACTTATCTCATCGGCGGTGCAGCTCTGCTACTGGGCGCTTATCTGCTGCTGACTTTGATTGATATCCAGGTCGGCAACAGGCTCTTTGTCCCGACAGTTGTTACCGATTGGGGCGTTCGGGTTCCGTTTGTAGAGTCAGCAATCCGCGGGCCTGTGCCGCCGCTGAACCCCTTGTCGGCGCTGGGGCCGATCGTTCCGTCCATGCGCTATTACTACTTCTGGTATGTGCTTTGTGCACTGCCGGGGCGGCTATTGCATACACCTCCGGGCGGCATACTGGCCGCAAGCGCCGTGTGGGCCGGGTTCGCGCTGCTTGCCGTGAGTTTCCTGACGCTCAAGTATCTGGTGGGAGTCCGCGAGCGCCTGCGCAGCCAGTGCGTGCTGGTACTGCTGCCAATGCTGGTGATCGGGTTGGACATCCTGCCAGCCATCGGCACCTATGCCTCCCGCTCCCTTCACCCCTCTCTCGATATCGAATGGTGGACTCCGGATCGCACGCCGGCGCCTCTGACAGCACTGGTCTACGCTCCGCACCATATTGGCGGACTCGTGTGCTGCTTTGTGGCTTACCTAGTCCTTATCACCGAGCCGGAACGCACCCTTCCGGTCGTATCCTGGAGCTTCCGAAAAGCCGCTGGCAGCGCCATTCTGGTCGGAATTGCCTTCGCTGCATGCGCAGGGACATCGACGTTTATCGCCTTCATCTTTGTGATTGTGTCTCTTCTGTGGACCGTCGACCTGCTGCGCACACGGCAGTTCGGGCAGATTGGAACGTTGGCTGGAAGCGGCGTAATAGCTTATCTACTCAGTCGGCCATTCCTGCACGAGTTGAAATCCGGCACCTCCGCCGCGCATGGCTTCGCCGCGTTCGCTTGGCGCTCATCAGAGCACCTCAACGAGATCTTTGTTAAGCGTCACGTGCTGGCAACACATCCCATCGCTGCCTTTGTGGTCAAGCAACCATTCGTTCTGACGTACGACTTCTTCGAGCTTGGCTTCTTTGCCTTTGTCGCTATCTATAAATTCCGGCGCGAACTGCTTCCGGCCTTACGCGGAAAGCTCATCCTTACCCTCGGCCAGCGAGCACTCTGGGCCATCTTCCTTGGCGCATCCATCGCCTGGCTCTTTGTTTCTTCCGCGGCAACCTCTTCCGGCAACGACTTGGGCGGCCATGCGGGCATGCTGGTTCGCTTCGTCCTCGTGCTCTGGTCTCCGCCTTACCTGCTGGAGCTCTGGAGCCTCCGCCACAAGTTCCTTCAGCTCCCCCTCAGGCGCCAGCTTGCTCCCACCCTGGCAACCATCTGCCTCTTCCTCGGCCTTGCAGGCGGACTTTTCGACGCAATCCTGCACCGCGTTTACATCCCCTTATTCGACATGGGATACATGAAACGCCCCGCCGGAACCCTCACCCCGGACCACCTCAGCGAACGCTTCCTCGCGATACGCTCCGTCTGGACGCAGCTCGACAAAATTCTTCCCGCCAATGCCCGCGTCCAATACGACCCACTCAGCCTGATGCAACACTCCCTCGCCCGCTACAGCAATCGTCAGCTCGTAGCCTCCGATGGAGGCTGCGGCACAGCCTTTGGCGGCGACTACGACCGCTGCACCCCAGTTCGAGCCCAGCTCCGCCATCTCTTTGACACCGAAAACTACGAAATGATCATCGATGGCAACGTAATCCCGGCCCAGCCCGAAACCCCGGCAACGGTCGCCGACTTCAACAAGGCGTGCCGCGACCTTTCGCTCTCCGCAGTTCTGGTGGAATCGACCGATCCCGTTTGGAATCAGCAAGATTCATGGGTCTGGAGACTCAAGCCGGCAATCGTGGAACCGACCGTCCGGGCCTACCTCTGCGCACCACCGGCAAACTGAGACTCAGGGCCTTGCAATAACCCCAAGATCCTGCATTCCGTTGACAAAATACTGCACGGCAAGCGCTACCAGCAGCAGTCCCATAATGCGCACAAGAATGCGAATGCCGGTTTCCCCTAACGCCTTCGCCACACGATCCGCACTATCCAAAACCAGCCAGCAGACAGCGGCCGTAAAGGTGATCGCCCCGAAGATAGCCCCCATCTGCCATCGCGTCTGTGCCTGTCCCACCAGCACCATCACACTCGTAATCGCACCCGGCCCGGCCAGCATGGGAATCCCCATAGGCACGATGCCAGCGTCGTCCTTGACCGAAGCCGCCTCGGTTTCGCCGGGACTTTCCTGCGTGGGCGAGCGTTTCGCCTCAAGCATATCCAGTCCGATCAGCAGCAGGATGATGCCGCCGGAGATCTCAAACGCCGGCAACGTAATTCCAAAAATGCGGAAGATATAAGTGCCCGCAATCGCAAACGAAGTGAGGATCACAAAGGCCGTCAGCGATGCCTTGCGCGCGGTGCGGCGTCGCTTGGCCGGGTCCTGCCCGGCAGTGACCGCGAGGAAGGTTGGCAGCGCGGCGAAAGGGTCGACCAGGAAGAAGATCGAGCTGAGCGCCAGCAACGAAAATCGAACATAGGCCGATCCTTCAAGGCTCGTTAATGAAACTGCATGTGGATCGAACATGGCTCTTAGATTGTTTCACGGTTACATTAGGCGCACATAAACCGCGTTTTGCCGCATAAATCCGTATAATTTGGAATCAGGCTAGGAGAAAGATATGGCGCTCGAGACTACGACAAACATCTGGCATAATGGCCAGCTCATTCCATGGGAAAAGGCGAATATCCATGTAATGAGCCACGTGATTCACTACGGCTCGTCCGTATTTGAAGGCATTCGCTGTTACACGCAACCTGGCGGCGCGGGCATCTTCCGCCTTCCCGAGCACATGCAGCGGCTAGTTGACTCGGCCAAGATTTATCGCATGCCGCTACCGTACTCCGTCGACCAGCTTATGGATGCCGTGGTCGATGTTGTCGAAGCGAACGGAGTGGTTCCCTGCTACGTCCGCCCCATAGCGTTTCGTGGCTACGGCGAGATCGGCGTCAACCCGCTGAAGTCGCCCGTCGAGGTTTACGTAGCGAACTTCCCCTGGGGCAAATATGTCCCGGGCGATGCCGGCGCGGATGTCTGCATCTCCAGTTGGAATCGCCTTGCGCCCAACACCATGCCCTCGCTCGCAAAAGCTGGTGCGAACTACATGAACTCGCAGCTTATCCGCATGGAAGCTGAAGTCAACGGCTACTCAGAAGGCATCGCACTCGACGTGAACGGCTATCTCTCCGAGGGTTCCGGCGAGAACCTATTCATCGTTCGTGGTGGAACGCTCTACACGACGCCGCTGGCAAACTCGGTGCTGAACGGCATCACGCGTGACTCGATTCTTGTGCTCGCTCGCCAGCTGGGTATCCCCGTGGTCGAGCAGGCGCTGCCTCGCGAGCTGCTCTACATCTGCGATGAAGCCTTCTTTACCGGCACTGCCGCAGAGGTCACCCACCTCCGCTCGGTCGACCGCATCCTGGTCGCCGACGGCAAGATGGGACCGATCACCAGCGCCCTGCATAAAGCGTTTTTCGACATCGTAAACGGCAACGCTCCCGACCACTACAACTGGCTCACGCCGGTGAAAGTACGCGAAGCCGTTGGCGTTTAGTGCAACTAACGACACCAAAAAAGACAGGCGGCAGCCTCAGGGCTGCCGCAGCTTTTTCCAGCAGATCACGACACTGCAGACCGGCCGTCAAAACCTTCAGTTAGTGGTTTGTGGCCTTATCGAAATAGACTCATAGATGCGCCTGCTTTCAGGCGGCCCGTACCAGCTATAAGCTTTGAGGATCGTCTTACATGAAATTGCGGTTTTTCGTTTTAGCCCTGACTCTGGCCTTTATCACGATTGGCGCCCATGCCCAGGGTGGCTTGTATCTCAACCCCATCGTTTCACGCGTCAGCAACTCCGTAGCCGACACCGGAAACTTCGCATTCCTCGGTTCAGGCCAGAAGTCGCAAATCTTCGGGGGCGTCGTCATCGGCGGCTTTTACGAGGTCTACCACGCACCGAAATTCGATTTTAGCCTCGACCTGCGTGATGAGATCGAGCATGGCAACAATGCTTCGCTGAACAGTTTGCTCTTCGGCGGCCATCTCGCTTTCAAGCCTACAAAAAGCTCTTTCAGGCCCTACGTCCAGGCATCGTTCGGTGACGGACGAACCACATCTCCGCTCAGCCCTATCCACACGAGCAAGCTCGAGTGGGCCGCCTTTGGCGGCGTCGATAAGCCCTTGAACCGGCACGTCGATTGGCGACTCGTTGAAATCGGCTATGGCCAGGTGACAACCATCAGCAGTTACCTCTACTCCGGCCCAACCGTGATCCCCGCGGCACACTTGCTGAACTTCAGTACAGGCTTTGTCTTCCGCATCCCCTAAGAATTAGCCCAGAGACAACGAAACCCACTCGCAGGAGTGGGTTTCATCATTTGCAACCGGAAATGCCTACGCAGCCTTCTTCTTCAAATCCGGAGCAGCCTTCTTCTCATCTTCCTTGCTCTTCTTGGCGGAATACTTCTCCTTACCACTCTTCGGCTCCTTCTTCATCTCCGGCTGGCTCGACGCCGCCTTCAGAATCGGTTGTGCCGCAACCCTGATCTTCTTCGCCGCAGCCAACTCCTCGCTGAGATTCTCATTCAGCAGCGAAGCAATCTCGTTCAAGCCGAGCGTCTTCGCCATCGCAATGCAAGCCTCATAGCCGGCAATCTCATAGTGCTCGGTACGCAGTGCGGCGCCAACGATGCCGGAATCGAACGATGGTCCTTCTTCATCCTTCTCCAGCGCATCCGCACCTTCTTCAATAACGCCTTCCATACCGTTGCAGTGCTGGCCCGTAGGCTTCTCTCCCAGGCTTTCAAACACTTCCTTCAGCCGCAATACCTGTCCCTTGGTCTCTTCCAGGTGCTTGGTAAACAGCGTCTTCAGCGTGCTGTCTTTCGCTCCCTTGGCCAGCTTCGGCAGCGCCTTCACCAGTTGGTTTTCAGCGCTGTACATATCACGCAGTTCGTCAATCAAAACATCTTTGAGTGCCATGTTGATCTCCATTTGAAGCCATCTGCTAGGCGTCCCCGGCGCTGAGCGCGCGGCCCGCTGATGAACCTATTGGCATGAGAAGCTATGCAGCGAAATTACGTTGGCCGCAACGAATTATTTGTTCCGGGCTTGTACGCTGCGTGACATACAGCTAGCATTCCGCAATGCTCGTAAATCGATTTCTTCGCTTGTCCCTCGTAGCGCTTCTCGCTTCCACCTTTGCTTGTCGCGCGCAGGATATGCCCGGAATGGCCGGCATGGAGCATCACCATCACGACGATGCTCCCACAGACCTCGAAAAACTCGGCCAGGTTCACTTCCCTGTTTCCTGCATGGCGAAGACGCAGGCTCCGTTTGAGCGTGGAATCGCGCTGCTGCATTCGTTCGGTTACGTAGAGGCGGAGCGCCAGTTTCGCAACATCGCCGACAGCGATTCAACATGCGCGATGGCTCACTGGGGCATCGCAATGTCGCAGTTCCACGAACTATGGGGACGGCCTGAAACCGATGCCATGAAGACCGGCTCGGCTGAAATGACAAAAGCTGAAACTCTCGCAGCTTCGACGAAGGTCACGCCACGCGAAAAAGCCTATATCGACGCACTGAATGGCTTTTATGCCGAAGCGCCAAAAGACTTCCAGACCGCAGCGGATCAGTACGCCGCAGCGATGCTTGCACTGCACACTGCCTATCCCGGCGACATCGAAGGCGCCGCGTTTTACGCACTCGCCGTAATCGCCAGCGAAGCACCGGACGACACATCGCTCGACAAGGAACGCACGGCGTTGGCTGTGCTGGTGCCGCTGTTCAAAGCGAACCCGCACCATCCGGGTCTCGCGCACTACATCATCCATACGTGCGACACTCCGGCACTAGCTGCGCAGGGTCTCGACGCAGCAAAAGTCTATGCGCAGATTGCCCCATCTTCCCCGCATGCGCTGCACATGCCGGGACACATCTTCGCACGGCTCGGCATGTGGCCCGAGGACATCGATTCGAACCTCGCTTCCGTCGCCGCGTCGCAAAAAGCAGAAGCTGCCGGCCAACCTGGCGTCGCTCATCAGATGCACGCTGATGAATTTCTGATTTACGCCTATCTGCAGGTGGGCGAAGACGAAAAGGCACGCACCATGACCGCGAATATGCGCGCGGTCGGCGAGCATGTCGACTCCATGCCCGGCATGGACGACATGAAGGGCGCCGGCCCATGGTTCGACAACGAACTAAACGCTATCTACTTTCTCGAAATGCACGACTGGAAGACCGCGGAAAAGCTAAAACCTGAGCCGCGGTCCACGGAAGACGACGCTACCGATACGATCTGGGCACATGGAATCGCTGCAGGCCACCTGCACGATACGAAGATAGCCGAGGCGGCACTTACCACCTTCAATGCCAACCTTGATAAATTGCGTGGTACGCCTAGGGCCTACCTGATACCGGGCCTGACCATCAAACGCGACGAAATAGCCGGCTGGGCCGCATATGCGGAAGATAAACCGGACGAAGCTATCACTTCCATGCGCAAAGCTGCGGACCAGCAGGACAAGCTCGGCCAGGGAGAAGTGGATATTCCCGCCCGCGAGATGCTCGGCGACCTGCTGATGGCGTTGCACCAGCCTAAGGAAGCTCTTGCGGAGTACAAGGTGGCGTTGGCGCTAAGCCCGAACAGATTGAATGGTCTGCTCAGCGCAGGACAAGCGGCCGAGGCTAGCGGCCTGAGGGATGAGGCTGCGCAATACTATGCAACGGCCGCCCACAACACGCATAACGCAATCGACAGCAAACGCCCACAGGTGCTGTACGCTGTTCGCTTCGCTGAACAACAGCCCGCAAAGATCGCACAAGCCGAGTAGCCTGCACACAAAGCCGGGTGCCCCATTTATGCCCTCGCACTTGGGGGTGAGTGGGGTCACATCCTAGAGCGGCACAATCACCGCTTCCTTCTTCGGAATCTTGCGTAGAAAATCTTCGCCTGTGTGGAGATGCTCATCGACTAACCGGGAAGGTGTGTGCGCGAGCCATTCCGCTGCGGAAATGTCCTGGTATGTGCCCGTCGGAAAGACCTCGATAAACACAAGATCTTCATCACCCGTATTCTCGATGTAATGCGGACGGGAGACCTGGATGTAGCCGACATCGCCCGTCTGAAAATCCATCGTGCGGGCCTTGCTGCCGGAGTCAAACACTGTCATGCGCCCCTTACCGGACACGTAGTACTGCCACTCATCCGAAAGCGGATGCCAGTGAAGCTCACGCAAGCCACCGGGCTTCAAACGAACGATGGCCGCTGCGATATCGGTCACAGGAAAATTTTTGCTATCGACGATCTTCACCTCGCCGCCGGCCGTTACCTTGCTCGGCTGCATCTGCGCAGGCCGAAAGACAAACTTCTCGTTGATCCCCTTTGTGCCTTCCGCTGCCTGGCGCTGCTCTTCGGCGAGCGCGCGGGGCTCTTCCGATTGGAAGATATAAAGCTTGTCCTTGGGCAGATTCTCGAACGTCGACTCGGGCACATTGAAGTTCTTGGCAAGAACTTCCTTTGGCGTATGTTTGAACCAATCGCTCAGAAGGAACGTGCTGAACTCATCGAAGTCACCTTGATTGAACACAAGAAGAAACTTGCAGCCATCGGGACCAAGTCCTTGAATCGAATGTGGAGTGCCACCAGGAAATAGCCACAAATCACCGGCTTTTACGTCGTTGACGAAGCTGTTACCCTCCGGATCGACCGCCGTGATGCGTGCATTGCCGTAGATCATGAACGCCCACTCGCCGGAGACATGCCAATGCAGTTCACGAACGCCACCCGCAGTGAGCCGCATTTCAACGCCAGCCATCGTCTTCGAGATCGCCAGATCACGCACTGTAACCTGGCGGGTCCATCCACCGGAATCAATCTCCTTATGCGAAAGATCGAACGAATACTTGAATGGCAGCATGGTGCCGTTGTCGGTTTCAGGCGCCCATACGGAGTCCGGATTCAAGGCATCGGAAGCGGTGTTATTGGGTCCAACCTGCAGTTCGTTAGGCAGGTGATGATCGGACGAGTGCGGTACGTTGGCCTGCTGCGCCGCCAGGGGAGCGGCAGCCACGGCAGCGGCAATCGCTGCTCCGGAGGCGCCAAGAAAATGGCGGCGAGTGACACTGCCGGTAGAAGCTGTTGCTGTTTCTTCCAATTCGTTCGACATGAGTCTTCCTTCCCAACATCAAAATGCGCCAACATTCTGGCACATATTGTTTTACTCCAATAGCAAAAACGCGCCCAGTAAACATGGATGCGCCATAGGGCATGCTTTGGTTGTCTGAGGTTGTAACGTCTCTTTCATGAACGACACTTTGTCCAGTAGCAGACGCTTCTTTGGCAATCGCGGATCGCCGACAAAGCGCTGCATTTCACCGCGGGACAGTTTACTCTTTGGCTGGCGGATGCTCTGGATCGCCGTCCGGGACAGTCGGTTGCACAAGGCTTCCCCATCCAGGCAAGTCCTGCGAACCCACGATCAGGCGAACGCCATCGCGAAACGTGAGATACGTATACGCCCACTGCCGAAACACTCCCCAGCGATTACGAAATCCAATAAGAAAAAAGATGTGCACCACCAACCATGTGGCCCACGCCATAAAGCCGCTCCAGTGCGCATGGAACGGCCAGGCAATCCGCGCCACGGCCGCCTTGCGGCCAATTGTCGCCATGTCTCCCTTGTCGAAGTAGCGGAACGGCTTCTGGCTGTCTCCTTTTCCTGCAATCAATAACCCGATGCGCTTAGCCGCGTAATCTCCCATCTGCATCGCAGGTTGAGCAACACCCGGAACCGGTTTGCCATCCTGCTCAAAGTGCGCAAGATCGCCGAGCACAAAAATCTCAGGGTGCCCCGCCGGATGCAGATGGTCGTCCACAAACACACTGCCATGCCCATCGGTTTCAACGCCCAGCATCTTACCCAGCGGAGAAGCTTGCACACCCGCAGCCCACAGCGTGCAGGCGCTCTCTATTCGCTCATAGCCCACCATCACATAACCAGGCTGAATGTCCGAGACGCGCGCGTTTGTACGAGTGGTAACGCCAAGTGCATTGAGCTGATCGACCGCCTTCTGCTGCAGATCCGGCGGATACATACCAAGAATGTGCGGCGAGCCTTCAAGGATCAACACCTGCGCCGAGCCCGGATTGATATGGCGGAAGTCACGCTTCATGTAGAGCTTCGCGATGTCGGAGATTGCACCTGCCAGCTCAACACCAGTGGGTCCGCCGCCAACAATAACGAAGTTCAGCGGAGGATGCGTTCCAGTTTCAAGCTTCTGCCGTTCAGCCAGCTCAAACACCAACAACACACGGCGGCGAATCTCTGTGGCATCTTCAAGAGACTTCAATCCCGGCGCCAGCTTCGCCCACTCTTCCTTGCCGAAGTAGCTATGTGTCGAACCTGTCGCAACGATGAGATAGTCGTACATTAACTCCGCGCCACTCTTCAGGTCCACGCGATGCGCAGTCGTATCGAACCCAACGACCTCATCCATGATGACTTCTGTGTTGGTGTCATCGCGAAGAATACTGCGGATGGGCTGAGCAATATCACCCGGAGAAAGAACGGCCAGCGCCACTTGATATAGCAACGGCTGAAATGTATGGTGATTCGTCCGATCCACCACCGTGACATCGACCGGCAACTTCGCCAGTCCCATCGCGGCATGAATTCCACCGAAACCCGCACCCAGGACGACCACCCGAGGCCTCTTGGCTGTCTGCCTTTCTGCCATGCATGCTCTCCTTCTGCGCTTCTCTACAAAGATACGATGCGGCATAAAGCTCAACCGGTTCGGATTATGTCCAAACAGCGTATAGCGACACCAAGTCCAAAATGAGCGCCGGATAAACCCTCCAGCATATTTCTCACTTTTGCGATAACCGCCCCAAAACAACGGATTCACGGGCAATTTCCAAGACTCTTTCGCACACAGAGGACTAGCATGACAGTGTGCAGGGACGGTGCCTCGAGCTGGCGCCGCCAGTCTGGAGGCTGAATGGTAGCGGCGGCAAAGATTCCAACAAACGAGCCCACCTCAACACGCGTTCTTACCACGAACCGCCACCTGATTCGCTGGGTAGAGAAGATGGCGGATCTCACGCAGCCATCTGCGATCCACTGGATCGACGGTTCCGATGCGGAGAACGAGTACCTCTGCCGACAGCTTGTGGAAGCGGGCACGTTCACCCGACTGAACGAAGATCTGTGGCCGGGCTGCTACTACGCGCGGTCTTCTCCGAACGATGTAGCCCGGGTCGAAGACCGCACCTTCATCTGCTCGCTCTCCAAAGACAACGCCGGTCCGACCAACAACTGGGAAGACCCTTTCGTGATGCGCAAGAAGCTCAAGGCTCTCTTCAAAGGCTCGATGCGCGGCCGCACGATGTACGTGCTGCCCTACTCGATGGGCCCCGTTGGCAGCCCGATGTCGCAGATCGGCGTGCAGCTTACCGATTCCGCCTACGCGGTCGTAAACATGCGCATCATGGCTCGCATCGGCGCGCCGGTCTTCGCCGAAATCGATAAGGACCTCAAGCGCGTTGTGCCCTGCATGCACTCTGTCGGCGCGCCGCTCGCACCTGGTCAGCAGGACGTTGCCTGGCCACAGAACGACACCAAGTACATCGTCCACTTCCCGGAGACGCGCGAGATCTGGAGCTACGGCTCGGGCTACGGAGGCAACGCGCTGCTGGGCAAGAAGTGCTTCGCCCTGCGCATCGCCTCCAACATCGCGCGCGACGAAGGCTGGATGGCCGAGCACATGCTCATCCTCGGCGTCGAATCTCCGGAAGGCGAAAAAACATACGTGGCCGCGGCGTTTCCATCAGCCTGCGGCAAAACGAACTTCGCGATGATGATCCCGCCTGAAGGCTTCGACGGCTGGAAGGTATGGACGGTCGGCGACGACATCGCCTGGATCAAGCCTGACGCTACCGGCCAACTCCGAGCCATCAACCCCGAAGCCGGCTTCTTCGGCGTCGCTCCCGGCACCAGCGCCAAGACCAACCCCAACGCCATGGCCACCCTCGCGAAGAACACCATCTTCACCAACGTCGCGCTCACGCCTGAAGGCGGCGTGTGGTGGGAAGGCATGACCGACGAACCACCAGCCGAGTGCCTCGACTGGCGCGGCGAGCTCTGGACGCCGCAGATCGGCAAAGAAACCGGCAAGCCCGCCGCACATCCCAACGGCCGCTTCACCGCGCCCGCCGTGCAGTGCCCCGCCATCGATCTCGCCGCATGGGAGTCGCCCGACGGCGTGCCCATCTCCGCCTTCCTCTTCGGCGGCCGCCGCGCCACAACCA
>Ga0302316_10002445_pt1 | contig 13411 bp, 10 predicted proteins | sample III_Palsa_N3_2_FD_200456 | JGI IMG/M metagenome (GOLD analysis project Ga0302316, IMG submission 200456) | Peat permafrost microbial communities from Stordalen Mire near Abisko, Sweden - III_Palsa_N3_2 | ecosystem: Environmental > Terrestrial > Soil > Palsa > Peat permafrost | place: Sweden...
GCGTTCCGCGCCGGATTGAAGCCCAACGACCTGATCACCCGCATCGACGACACGCAGGTCAAGGGACTGACGATGGACCAGGCGGTCAAGAAGATGCGCGGCGACCCGGGCTCGAAGGTGCTGCTCACCATCTTCCGCAAGGACGACGGCCGCACGTTCCCGGTGACGATCACGCGCGAAGAAATTCACGTGCAGAGCGTCAAGGCCAAGGACATCGACGGCTACGCCTGGGTGCGGGTCAACCAGTTCCAGGATCGCACCGTCGAGGATTTCGCTGCCAAGGTCGAGGATCTGTACAAGAAGGATCCGAAGATCAAGGGCTTCGTGCTCGACCTGCGCAACGACCCGGGTGGCCTGCTCGAAGGCGCCGTGGGCATCGCGTCCGCGTTCCTGCCCACCGACTCGGTGGTCGTGAAGACCAACGGCCAGATCAACGAATCGAAGCAGACCTTCAAGGCCTCGCCCGACGACTACCTGCGTCGCGGCGGCAGCGATCCGCTCAGGCTCCTGCCGGCGGCCATGAAGACGGTGCCGCTGGTGGTGCTGATCAACGAAGGCTCGGCCTCGGCCAGCGAGATCGTCGCCGGCGCGCTGCAGGACTACCACCGCGGCACGCTGATGGGCGCGCAATCGTTCGGCAAGGGCTCGGTCCAGACCGTGATGCCGCTGCCGGGCGACACCGCCGTCAAGATCACCACTGCGCGCTACTACACGCCCAGCGGCCGATCGATCCAGGCCAAGGGCATCGTGCCCGAGGTGTGGCTCGACGAGACCGCCGAAGGCAACGTCTACGCCGCGTTGCGCACGCGCGAGGCCGACCTGGACAAGCACCTGGTCAACGGCGACGAGAAGAAGGACGCCGCACGCGAGAAGGAACGCGACGAAGCGCGCACCAAGCTCGAGGAAGAACTGTCCAGGAGCAACAACAAGCCGCTGAAGCCGTTGCCCGAGTTCGGCTCGCCGGAAGACTTCCAGCTGAACCAGGCACTGAACCGCCTGCGCGGCCAGCCGGTGATGGTCAGCAAGACGGCCACCGAGCGCAAGGCCGAAGACACCACCACCCAGTGATCGTGTGTCGACGCCGGCCAAGGGGCGCGTCCGCGCGCACCTCGCCGGCGTTGTCGTTTCCGGAATCGACGTGACCGACGACGAGCTCCTGCGCTACTCGCGCCACATCCTGCTCGACGAGCTGGGCATCGAAGGCCAGCAGCGCATTCGCGCCGCTCGCGCGCTGGTGATCGGTGCCGGCGGGCTCGGCTCGCCGGTGGCGCTGTACCTGGGCAGCGCCGGCATCGGGCGGCTGACGCTGGTCGACGACGACGCGGTCGACCTGACCAACCTGCAGCGCCAGATCGCTCATACCCATGACCGTATCGGGCAAGCCAAGGTCGACTCCGCCCGCGCGGCCGTGCTGGCAATCGCGCCGGCACTGGATGTCGTCGCGCTGGCGACCCGTGTCGATGCGCAATCGCTGCTTTCACTGGTCGCCGACGCTGATGTCGTGCTCGATTGCAGCGACAACTTCGCCACCCGCCAGGCCGTCAACGCCGCCTGCGTCGCCGCGGGCGTGCCATTGGTCTCCGGTGCCGCGATCTCGTTCGACGGGCAACTGTCCACCTGGGACACGCGAGATGCCGACGCGCCCTGCTACGCCTGCGTGTTCCCGGCCACGAGCGCGCCGCCCGAGGCACGCTGCGCCACGATGGGCGTGTTCGCGCCGCTGGTGGGCATCATCGGCGCGATGCAGGCCGCGGAAGCGCTCAAGCTCGTCGCCGGCATCGGCACGTCGCTGGCCGGCAAGCTGCAGATGCTCGACGCGCGCGACATGAGCTGGACGCAGATCCGCGTGCCGCGCGATCCTGCGTGCGCCGTGTGCAGTCATCGAGCCCCACGGTCGCTGGCGCTCCCTTGAACTTCCCTCGAGACGAACGAGCGGCAGCGCCGGCCTTCGCGGGCCATGCAGTGCGGGCGGACGCGGGGCTGCGGTAAGCTGTCCGGATGAAGCATCGCCCCCTGAAATCCCGCAATTTCCGCAGTGCCGGCGAAGACGCCGCCAAGGCCAAGCCGCCCTCCCTCTACGACGGCCCCGGCAGCGCATACCACCTCGCGTTCACCGATCTCGATTTCCTGCTGCAGGACGAACTGCGCCCGGTGCGTGTGCAGCTCGAGCTGATGAAGCCGGAGATGGTGCAGGCCAGGCACGGCATCGAGTCCACCATCGTGCTGTTCGGCAGCGCGCGCATCAAGCCGCCCGAAGTGGCCCTGGCTGCGCTCGACGCCGCTCGCCGCGGCACCGACACCCTGGCCATCAAGCGTGCGGAAAGCGCCGTCGCGATGAGCCACCACTACGTGGAAGCGCGCCGCTTCGCGGCAATGGTCACCACCGGCACGCGTCACCTGGCCACGCCGATCCACGTGGTCACCGGCGGCGGCCCGGGCATCATGGAGGCGGGCAACCGCGGCGCGTTCGAGTCGGGCGGCAAGAGCATCGGCCTGAACATCGTGCTCCCGCACGAGCAGCAGCCCAACCCGTACATCACGCCGGAGCTGTGCTTCCAGTTCCACTACTTCGCGCTGCGCAAGATGCACTTCCTGATGCGCGCCGTGGCGCTGGCGTGCTTCCCGGGCGGTTTCGGCACGCTCGACGAGCTGTTCGAGGTCATGACGCTGATCCAGACAGGCAAGTCGCGCCCGCGCCCGATCCTGCTGTTCGGCGCCGCGTTCTGGAAGCGCCTGATCGACTTCGACCTGCTGATCGAGACCGGCATGATCTCGCCCGACGACGTGCACCTGTTCAAATTCGTGGAAACCGCCGAGGAAGGCTGGGCCGCGCTCAAGGGCGCCTACGGTTTCGAAGGCATCGCGGACAGTCCCGCCGTCGCCGCCGGCGAACTTTGATCGGCGAAACGATCGTCATCACGAATCATTCGCACCCCGCCACCGCGGACAATACGCCATGACCAAAGTTTCCCTGATCGGCGCGCCGACCGACATCGGCGCAGGCGCTCGCGGCGCCAGCATGGGCCCTGAAGCGATGCGCGTCGCGCAGATCGGGCCGACGCTCGAAGCCCACGGCATCGAGGTGTTCGACCGCGGCAACCTCCTGGGCCCGGCCAATCCCTGGCTGCCGCCGGTAGCGGGTTTTCGTCATCTTCACGAAGTTGCCGCCTGGAACCGCTCGGTGCACGACGCCGTCCACGCGGAGCTGGGCCTGGGCCACCTGCCCATCCTGCTGGGCGGCGACCACTGCCTGGGCATCGGCTCGATCAGCGCCGTGGCGCGCCACTGCCGCGACACCGGCAAGAAGCTGCGCATCCTGTGGCTCGACGCACACGCCGACTTCAACACCCACGTGCTCACGCCCAGCGGCAACATCCACGGCATGCCGGTGGCCTGCCTGTGCGGCCACGGTCCGCAGGAGCTGATCGAGATCGGCGGCCAGGTGCCGGCCATCAACCCGAAGTGGATGCGCCAGATCGGCATCCGCAGCGTCGACGCGGGCGAGAAGAAGTTCGTCCACGAGATGGGCCTCGAGGTGTTCGACATGCGCTACATCGACGAGATGGGCATGCGCCACACGATGGAGCTGGCGCTCGCCACGCTCGACGACAACACGCACCTGCACGTCAGCTTCGACGTCGATTTCCTCGACCCGCAGATCGCGCCCGGCGTCGGCACCGTCATTCCCGGCGGCCCCACCTACCGCGAAGCGCAGCTGTGCATGGAGATGATCGCCGACACCGGCCGCCTGGCCTCGCTGGACGTGATGGAGTTGAACCCGGCGCTGGACGTGCGCAACCAGACCGCGATGCTGGCCGTCGACCTGATCGAGAGCCTGTTCGGCAAAAGCACCCTGATGCGCAAATAAGGCCGCAAACGCGGCGCGCGCAAGCGCGTGTCCGGCTGATTTCCTGGCGCATACTCGTGTCAGGACTTTGCCGGGGGCTTGCCGACATGACTCTGACGCGTGGGCTGACGACACTTGCCGCGAAGGCATCGTGGTCGCTCGCGTTGGTGCTGGGCCTCGCGCTGTGGGGCACCGCGCCTGGCGTCCGGGCCGCCACGCTGCGCGTCGCGAGTGCGTTCGATCCGCAGACCATGGATCCGCACAGCCTCGCGCTGGAGTACCACACGCGGGTCGTCTTCACGATCTACGAGTCGCTGGTGGGCCGCGACCAGAACTACCGCCTCGTGCCGGTGCTCGCCACGAGCTGGTCGCAGACCGATCCGACGACGTGGCGCTTCAAGCTGCGGCCCGACGTGCATTTCCACGACGGCAGCCTGTTCACCGCCGAGGACGCCGTGTTCTCCTTCGAGCGGGCCCTGGCGCCGCCGTCGCAGCGCCAGTTCGTGCTCAAGGGCGTCAAGCGCGTGCGCATGGTCGATCCGCTGACGATCGATGTCGAGCTGTCCGCCCCCGACGCCGTGCTGCCGCAGAAGCTGGTGCTGGTGGCGATGATGAGCAAGCACTGGGCGCAGCTGCATCACGTCGAACGCGCGCAGGACTTCAACGCGCGCCAGGAGACCTTCTCCGTGCGCAACGCCAACGGCACCGGCGCCTACCAGCTCGAGCGCTACGAGCCCGACATCCGCACCACGCTGAAGGCCTTCCCGCAGTGGTGGAACCGAAAGAACGCCGACAACGGCAACGTCGACAGCCTGAGCTTCATCACGATCCGTTCCGACGCGACGCGCCTGGCGGCGCTGCATTCCGGCGAGATCGACCTGGTGCTGGATCCGCCGTACCAGGACGTCGAGCAACTGCGCCACGATCCCGATCTCGCCGTGGCCCAGGTGGGAGACATCGCCACCGACTACCTCTCCTTCGACCAGGCCAGTGCGGCGCTGCCGGGCGTCGCTCCGGGCCCCGACGGCCAGCCGCGCAACCCGTTCAAGGACCCGCGCGTGCGGCGCGCCGTCTACCAGGCGATCAACATCGACCTCGTGATCCAGAAGGTGCTCAAGGGCCTGGCCACGCCCACCGGCGACCTGCTGGCGCCGGAGTTCGGCGCGCCACCCGGACTCAACGGCCCGCGCCTGCGCTTCGACCCGGTGCATGCACGCGAGCTGCTGCGCGATGCGGGCTACCCGCGCGGCTTCGACCTGACGATGGATTGCGTGAACGTCGCATTCCGAGAGCACGTCTGCCAGGCCATCGCGGCGATGCTGACGCAGGTGGGCATACGCACCGCGCTGCACACCTCGCCCAGCACGCAGTTCTTCCCGATGATCACGCAAGGCAAGGTGAGCCTGGCGGAGTTCGGCTTCACGGGCACGTCCGAAGACCCCTGGCAAAGCCTCAACGCGCTGCTGCATAGCTGGGACAAGGACGGCGGCGGCACGTTCAACGCCGGCCGCTATTCCAACCCCCGGCTCGACGCGCTGATCGACGCGGTACGCACCGAGCGCGACCCCGACAAACGCCGCACGCTGGTGTCCACCGCGCTCAAGCTGGCCGGCGACGACATCGCCTACATCCCGCTCTACCGACGCTCGCTCACCTGGGTGATGCAGAAAAAAGTACATGTCGTGATGTCGCCCGACGACACCCTCGCGGCACGCTGGGTGGTCGTCAAATAGCCCGTCCGCGCCTCGACAGGTGGTTAGCGCCCTCTTGTCGTGACGAATTCCACACTCAGGTGTGACATGACGTACGAACCACCCGTTCGGGTACGTCGCCTGCCCTTTCAGCTGGACCGTGGGACGTCTCCTGCGACACTGAAAAGGCCCATGTCAGGCATCGCGCACCGTCGCTCGCTCAGCACCAAGCTGCGTATAGTCATCCTGGGCTCGACGCTGCTGGCGCTGGTGCTCGCACTGGGGGCGACGATAGTCACGGTCTACGTGCGTGCACACGACGAGCTCGACGAACGCATCGTCAGCTACAGCGTGCTCGCGCTGGTGTTGATCCTGCTCGCACTCGCAGTCACGTGGGCCGTGTCATCCTGGCTGCAGGCGATCGTGACGCGTCCGCTCGCAGCCATGGCCGACATCGCGCGCGATGCGACGCAGCACGGCGTACTTTCGCGCCGCGCCACCAAGCTGGGCGACGACGAAGTCGGCGAACTGGTCGATGCGTTCAACGGCCTGCTGGCGGAGATCGAGCGCCGCAAGTCCGAGCAGGAAGCCGCGGCGGCGGACAAGGACCGCGAGGTGGTCGAGCGAATGCGCCTCAACGAGGAGCTCGAGCGCCGCGTGCAGATGCGCACCGCGCAACTGCAGGAATCGAACAACGACCTGATCGCGGCCACGCGCGAGGCCGAGAACGCCAATCGCGCCAAGTCGGAGTTCCTGTCCAACATGAGCCACGAGCTGCGCACGCCGCTCAACGCCATCATCGGCTTCGGCCAGTTGCTGGGCCACGACGACGCGGGGAGCGTGTCGCCCGAGCGCAGCCGCGGCTTCGTCAAGCACATCGTCGATGCCGGCAACCATTTGCTCACGCTGATCAACGAGATCCTGAACCTGGCGCAGATCGAGTCGGGCAAGCTGTCGATCAGCCTCGAGCCGGTGCAGCTGCGCGAGGTGCTGGAGGAATGCCACGCGCTCACGCGCACGGCGTCGGCGCAACGCGGCATCCGGCTGCTGTTCCCGATGGAGACGCCCTTGAGCGTCAATGCCGACCGCACGCGCCTGAAGCAGGTCCTTCTGAACCTGCTGTCGAACGCGGTGAAGTACAACCGCGAGCATGGCGCCGTGATCGTCGAATGCACTGCAGGCGACGAAGGCCGGGTCCGCATCTCGATCCAGGACACCGGCGCCGGCCTCACGGTGGACCACCTGCGATCGCTGTTCCAGCCCTTCAACCGTCTCGGCCGCGACGGCACGGGCATCGAGGGCAGCGGCATCGGCCTGGTGCTGACGAAGCGGCTGGTGGAGCTGATGGGCGGCACGATCGGTGTGCACAGCACGCCGGGCACCGGCAGCACGTTCTGGATCGACCTGCGCAGCGCCGAGCGCGTGCGGGTCGACCTGGCCAGCGTGGCGCCGCGCCTGCCCACGCCCACCGAGCTGGTGGGCGGCGATCCGCAGGTGGCGACGATCCTGTGCGTGGACGACAACCGCGCCAACCTGGCGCTGCTCACCGAAGCGCTGTCGTTGCGCAGCGACTGCCTGGTGTTGACTGCCACGGATGGCCAAGCGGGTGTCGAGATGGCGCGCAGCCACAGCCCGGACGTGATCCTGATGGACAACAACATGCCGGTGATGAGTGGACGCGATGCGATGCGCATCCTGCGCGCCGACCCGGCGACGGCGGGCATCCCGGTCATTGCCGTCAGCGCCGCGGCGATGCCGGCGATGGTGTCCTCGGGGCTGGAGCAAGGCTACTTCCGCTACCTCGTGAAGCCCTACGACCTGGTCGATCTCACCGATGCGGTGGATGCGGCAATCGACTCGTCGCGGCGCAACGCGCCGCGCTGACGCTGCAGGCGCTCGTTCAGCGCGGGTGTACCGCTCGCGTCTTCGCGGCCTTTTTTACGGGCGATTCCACCGATACGACAGCGGGTATCCCATCGGCCGCGACGATCCAGCCTTCCAGCGTGTCGGCGTCGGCCGGAATGCCGTAGCCGGCCTGCGTATCGGCCCAGCCCGCCAGCAGCAGGCAAAGCGCCGCGTCGAGGCGGTCGCCCTGCGCGTCGGCCACCAGCTCGTCGCGCTGCGCATGGGTGAGCTTCAGGCGCAGGCTGCGCCAGCGGCCCTGCTCCAATGCGTCGACCAGGTCCTTGCGGGCGATCAGCCGCTCCGTCGTCTGCTGCGCCCTGGTATCGCTCTTGTACGAGCGGCGGCCTATCAGCGCGCGGGCGACCAGGCCGGGGTAGCCTTCCAGCGCCACGCGCGTGGGGTCGCCGGCCTGCAGGCCCGGCATGTCGACGCCGGCCGCGCGCAGCGCCGGCACGCCGGCATGCAGCATGAAGGCCACCGGCGGATTGACCCATTTCATCGACGGGCTGCTGCCCGCCGGACCGTCGCAGGCGCGATGCGCGAACTTGGCGCCCACCGGGCGTGCATCGCAGAAGGCCGCGAAGGTCTCCACGATCGCGGCGCGCGACAGGCTCGCGTAACGCGTCATGCAACCGGCCCAGTCGGCTGGCCAGCCCAGCGTCGTGACCAGCTCGCGCGGCAGGCCGAACGGCAAGTCGAATGCGCCCAGCCACGGACCGGGACGGTGCAGCGCCTGCTCGAACGCTGCCAGCGACGTGTTCTCCTCGAAGCGTTCCAGGCGCAGCAGGCCGGGCCGCTGCCAATGGCCCCAGGCCCAGACGATGGGTTTGCCGCGGCGGGGGGCGCTCGAGAAATCGATCCCGGCGAGCGCGCGCCCTTCGGACTGGGCGGCGGCAGCGGGCGGTACGGCAAGGTTCATGTCAGGCATTTTTGCTCACAAGCCGCCGTCGCCCTCGCGACGGCGCTGGCGCGTTGAGGTAGTCTCGGACTCTTGACGCAGCCGCCGGATGTCGGCGCTTCGTCCCGGCCCCTCCCCGGAGTTTCTGCCTCACCTCATGGTCGCGCCCGCGTCGCCTTCCCCGAATCTGATCGACGCCGTTGCCCCACCCGTCGCGGGTGTCGAGAATCTGCGCCATCTCGCCACCGCGCGCGATTTCGACGACGACGACAACGCACAGGGCGCACCCCTGCTCGAGGCGCTGTTGGCAGAACCAGCTCGGCCGTCGCGCCTGGGCCTGCCGGCCGGCGCCGGATCCGTGTTCGAGGTTGCGGGGCTCATCACGCTTGTGGCCATCGTTCTGGCGCTCGGCGGCAGCCACTTCGGCGTCTCGCCAAGCTGGGTGCGCCTGTTCGACAACACCCACTGGACCATTGCCGATTTCGGCGCCGCGTGGCTCGCCTGGATCGGCGTGCGCGACGCGCGCCAGAAGGGCTTGCGCGCCGAAGCCGTGGCGCGCCGCTGGTTCGCGCTCGGCTTCTCGTCGTACGCCATCGGACAGGCGCTGTGGGATCTGCAGATCTTCCTCGCCTGGCAGCCGTTCCCGGCGCCGTCCGATCCGTTCTACATGATGATGGCGCCCTGCTGCGCGATCGGCATGATGGGCTACCTGCGCGGACGCGTCAGCGCATCGCAGCGCCTCGCCGCAGTGCTGGACACGCTGTCGCTGGCCATTGCCGCGGTGGCGCTGGCGCTCGTCGTCTACCTGCCCGAGCGGGGTGACATGAGCGCGCTGGCGCTGGGCGTGATGGTCACCTATCCCACGCTGCTGCTCGCCGGCGCCTGCGTCGGCTTGATGCTGATCGCGTTGCTGCGCGTGGGCCGCGGCTGGGGCATCTGGGTGTTGACGGCCATGCTGGCGGCGCACAGCGGCCTGTGGATGGAGTGGAACGCGCTGACGCTCAAGCACGCGCTGTCGGATGGCGGCATCGTCAACTCGGCATTCTCGGTGTGCACGCTGCTGGGCGGCCTCGCCGTCAGTTGCTGGCGCGTCGAGACGGCGGTGAACCCACGCATCGACCGCTTCTACGAAGGCGCGCTGCGCGTGCTGCCCTTGATCGTCGTGGTGGGCGTGACCTTCGCCGTCACATTGCAGGATTCGGTCGCCCACCTGTCGCCGTCGGCGCGCCTGACCTGCGACGCCGCCGCGGTGATCGTGATCGTGCTGGCGGCCGTACGCCAGACGCTGCAGTTGCGCGACCGCGACCAGTTGATCGAGGCCCAGCACCTGCTGCGCGATCGCGAGAACGAGTTGAGCGAACTGAACCAGCACCTGGAGCAACGCGTCTCCGAGCGCACGCGCGAGGCGGAGCAGCGCAACACCGCCTTGTCCACCGCGCTGCAACAGCTCTCGATGGCGCAGCACGAACTCGTGCGCGCCGAGAAGCTCGCGGGGCTGGGCTCGCTCGTCAAGGGCGTGGCGGTGGAGATCACCGCGGCCCTGGACAACGCCAACATGGTGGCGATGACGCTGCCGGGCCAGGTGGCGTCCCTCGGCCGCCTCCAGGCTGGCCCCAGCGACGACCTGGTGCGCGCGCCCGGGGACGAACGCCGGCGTAGCCAGGTGGCCAGCTACGTCAATGCGCTCGACGAGAGCCACAGGCAGCTCGGCCAGTCGCTGGAACAGGCCCAGCACGTGATCGCCGTCTTCCAGCAGATCGCCATCGACCAGACCAGCGACCATCGGCGCACGTTCGACCTGCTCGCCACCGTGCGTGAGATGGTGGATCTCACGCGCCTCGCGCACCGCCACGACCCGATCGAGATCATCGTCACCGGTGAGACCGAGCTGATGCTCGACAGCTATCCCGGCTCGATCGGCCAGGTGCTCAACCAACTGGTCGAGAACGCCATCGTGCACGGTTTCTCCCGCACCGGCGAGGGCACGATCTCCGTGCGGGTGTGGCCATCGGGCCATGACGCCGTGCGCATCACGGTGCACGACAACGGCGTCGGCATCGCCCCCGGCGACCTGCCGCAGGTGTTCGCGCCCTTCTTCACGACGCGGCTCGCACAGGGCGGCAGCGGCCTGGGGCTCACGATCTCGCGCAACATGGTCAACGGCATCCTGGGCGGCCGCATCGAACTGGTCTCGCCGCCGGGCGCGGGCACCACGGTGACGATGACGTTGCCGCGACTGGCGCCGCGGTCCGCTGCCTAAAGAGCGAGCAGCGCCACGCCGCCCGCCATCAACACGGCGCCCAGCATCCGCTGCCCGCGGTCACGCTCGCCCAGCAGCTTGCCGCCGATCAGCGCGGCGAACAGCATCGACACCTCGCGCGCGGGCGCCACGTGCGACAGCGGCGCCAGCTTCACGGCATACAGCACGAGGATGTAGGCGAGCGGGCTCACCAGGCCGAGGATCACGGCGTGCCATCGATAGCGCCGCCACGCGTCGACAAAGCCCTGCGGATCGCGCAGCGCCGTCGGCAGCATGAACGGCAGCCGCACCAGGTTGCCGAAGTAGTCGACCAGGATCGGGCCGATCAGCAGCCGCTTGACGGCGTAGCCATCGAGCACCGTGTAGCCGGCGATCAACACGCCGGTCGCCGCACCCCAGATCAGGCCCGCATGCACGCGTGCGCGTTGGTCGGGGTCGTGCGCGGCGCGCAGCAGCGCGGGGCCACCTGCGACGATGAAGACGCCGCCGCACACGCACAGCACGCCGACGCCGCTGCGCAGCGTCAACGTTTCGCCCAGCACCGCCACGGCCAGCAGCGAGCTGATCAGCGGGCCGGTACCGCGAGCCACCGGATAGACCACGGTCAGGTCGGAGACGCGGTAGCCCTTGAGCAGCACCTTGAAATACGCCAGGTGCGTGAAGCCGCTGAGACTGATGAACGACCACTCGACCCAGCCCCAGTGCGGCACCTCCTGCCAGCCGAGCCACAGGCCGGCGGGCGCCCAGAACAGCGCCAGCAGCAGGCCGCCCATCAGCACGAAATGCTTGTTGCCCCCGGTCTTCTTCGCGACGATGTTCCAGAATGCATGCAGCAAGGCGGCGACGATCACCATCGCGAGGGCGGAAAGAGGCATGCCCGATTCTAGAATCGATGCCAGTGCGTTTTCATTGGGAGACACGAATGCTGAAGATCCTGGGCAAGCCGATATCGATCAACGTGCGCAAGGTGCTGTGGCTGTGCGAGGAGCTCGCGCTGCCCTACGAGCTCGAACCCTGGGGCGCCGGCTATCGCGACACGGACACGCCGGAGTTCCGCGCGCTGAACCCGAACGCGATGGTGCCGGTGATCGTCGACCAGGATGCGGTGCTGTGGGAGTCGAACACCATCTGCCGCTACCTCGCGGGCAAGCACGGCCGCGACGACCTGCTGCCGAACGGTCCGCTCGCGCGGGCGCACGTGGAGCAATGGATGGACTGGCAGGGCGGCGACCTGAACAACGCGTGGCGCTATGCGTTCATGAGCCTGGTTCGCCACAGCCCCGCGCACCAGGACGCCGCGGCCGTCGAGACCAGCGCTGCCGCCTGGAACCGCCACATGACGATCCTGGAGCGACAGTTGGAGAAGGCCGGCGACTTCGCCACTGGCGCCACGTTCACGCTGGCCGACATCGGGCTCGGGTTGTCGGTGAACCGCTGGTTCATGACGCCGATCGCACGCCCCGTGCTGCCGCACGTCCAGGCCTACTACGATCGCCTCGCGACCCGCGCCGGCTTCCGCCAGCACGGCCGCAACGGCACGCCTTGAACCGGAGCGCGCCATGACCCAACCCGTTCTCGTCGAACTCTGGCGCGGCGACATCGTCGAGTCGTTCCATCGCGGTGCCTGGGCGGTCGTCGACGCCGCGGGCGCGGTGCTGCGCCAGGGTGGCGACATCGATCGGCCCGTCTATGCGCGTTCCGCGGTGAAGGGCCTGCAGGCGCTGCCGCTGGTGGCCTCCGGCGCCGCCGAGCGCTTCGGCCTCTCGAACGAGGAACTGGCGCTGGCCTGCGCGTCGCACGGCGGGCAGGCGTGGCACGTGGCCACCGCCACGGCCATGCTGGCCAAGGCCGGCCTCGATGCCGACGTGCTCGAATGCGGCGTGCACTGGCCGTCCAACGAGCTGGCCTCGCGCGCGCTCGCGGCGAGCGGCGAAGCGCCTTGCGCGCTGCACAACAACTGCTCCGGCAAGCACTCGGGCTTCGCGTGCCTGGGCGCACTGATGGCCGGCGACGCCGACGCCGCGCGCGGCCTGCTGCGCGGCTACGTGGAGCCCGGGCACCCGGTGATGCGCGAGGTCAGCGCCGCGCTGGAGGCCACCACGGGCGTGCGCCTGGCCGACGCGCCGCGCGCCACCGACGGCTGCTCGATCCCGACCTTCGGGATCCCCGTGCGTGCGCTGGCGCACGCATTCGCGCGCTTCGGCACGGGCACGGGTCTCGCGCCCGATCACGCGCGCGCGGCCGCCCGCCTGCGCGAGGCCGTCGCCGCCGCGCCGCTGATGGTGGCCGGCACCGGCCGGCTCGACACGCGCCTGATGGAACACTTCGGCGCGCGCCTGTTCTGCAAGGTGGGCGCCGAGGGCGTCTACTGCGCGGCGCTGCCCGAGCTCGGGCTGGGCATCGCGTTGAAGATGGACGATGGCAACACCGCGCGCGCGGCCGAGGTGGCGCTGGTCGCGCTGATCGAATCGTCGTTGCCGCTCAGCGATGCGGACCGTGCATTTGTCGAACCGCTGCGCGACGTGACGCTGAGCAACTGGAACGGCCGCGTCGTCGGCCGGTTGTCCGCGGGCGACGCGTTGCGTTCGCCGTCACCGCCCTGACAGGGCCGCGGCGCGTCACACCTGTCCTTCGGCATCCGGGATGGCGATGTCGACCACATCCGCAAACGACGACGTCAACGGCGCCCGGAACGCCGCTTGCCGATTTCGGGCATGCACCCCTGACCTCTGGTCATCCATTGCTGCGGGCAGGCCGTTGGCCGCCGAAGTCACGTTTCGGAGATTGACATGGACTCGTTGGACACTCGG
>Ga0302316_10002450_pt1 | contig 13374 bp, 9 predicted proteins | sample III_Palsa_N3_2_FD_200456 | JGI IMG/M metagenome (GOLD analysis project Ga0302316, IMG submission 200456) | Peat permafrost microbial communities from Stordalen Mire near Abisko, Sweden - III_Palsa_N3_2 | ecosystem: Environmental > Terrestrial > Soil > Palsa > Peat permafrost | place: Sweden...
TTACGTTCCACGGGTTCCGGTATGTGGAGGTGTCGGGATATCCGGGTAAACCAACGCTGGCGGCGTTGCAGGGCGAGGTGTTGAATAGCCTGCCGGCGAAGCCTTCGATGCGGCTTGAGACTTCGAGCGATCTGCTGAACCGCATGGACCAGCTTGGGTTGTGGGGACAGCGTGGGAACTTTGTTTCGATTCCGACGGACTGCCCGCAGCGCGATGAACGCATGGGATGGATGGGCGACGCGGGAGCGTTCTGGAGGACGGGATCGTTCAACTTCGATATTGGTGCGTTCTCCGATAAGTTTATGCAGGACATTATCGATGCGCAGAGTGCGGATGGCGCGTTCTCGAATATCTCGCCGAATTTGTTGCAGGTTGGAGAGGGTTATCCGGGTGCGCCGGGATGGGGCGATGCGGGGATTCTTGTTCCGTATGCGACGTGGCTGCAGTATGGCGACCGGTCGCTGCTGGAGAAGAGTTGGCCGGCGATGGAGCGGTGGATGGACTTCATCGCGAAGACAAATCCGAACTATCTAAGGCAGAAGGAACTGGGTGCGAACTATGCCGATTGGCTGGCGCCGGACCCGCATACTCCGAAGGATTTGGTTGCTACGGCTTATTGGGCGCTGATTGCGGAACAGATGCAGACGATGGCAACGGCGCTTGGGCGCAGCGAAGATGCGAAGAAGTATGCGGAGGTGATCGACAGGATTCGCGCGGCTTATGTGAAGCAGTATGTGCATGAGGATGGTTCGATCGAAGGAGATACGCAGACTGGGTATGTGGTGACGCTTTATACGGGGCTTGAACCGAAGGCGCTGGAAGCGAATATGACGGACCGGCTGGTGAAGAATATCGCGGCGCACCAGGGGCATTTGACTACAGGATTTTTGGGGACGCCGTATCTGCTGCCTACGCTGGATAAGGAAGGTCGGGCGGATGTTGCATACTCTTTGCTGCTTACGGAGACATATCCTTCGTGGGGGTACATGGTGAAGAAGGATGCTACGACGTGGTGGGAGCGGTGGAATGGCGATACCGGCGACCCTTCAATGAACTCCTATAACCACTATGCGTTTGGGTCGGTGATGTCATGGGTTTATCGGCGGATGGCGGGGATCGATACCGATCCGGGGGGAGCGGGATTTCATCATGTCGAGATTGCGCCGCAGGTTGATTCGCATCTAACTCATGTGCATGCGGAGTATGACTCGGCTTATGGAACTATCGTTACGGATTGGAAGATGGGGACGCAGCATCAGCTTCACTTGACGGTGCATGTGTCGGCTAACGCGACAGCTACGGTGCATCTGCCGGGGAGTGCGACGAGCGTTGTGAAGAGGGATGGCAAGCGCGTGGAGTATGGGTATAAGGATGGGTCGCTGAGTGGGGAGATTGGCTCGGGCACTTATGAGTTTGATGTGCTGGCACAGTAGCTATGAGTATGATCGGCAGTGATAGAGGAAGTGGTGCATGAAGATTTTGAGTGTGATTCGACAGGTTCCTGATGCTGAGAGCAGCCTTCGTGCGGCTAATGACAGCATCGACCTTAGCAATACACGTTTGGTCATGGACACGATGGACGAGTATGGCGTGGAAGAGGCGCTGCGGCTGCGCGAGGCGGGGAGCGGTATTGAGGTGATTGCGCTGGCTGTGGGGCGGGCGAGCAGTGAGGAGATTTTGCGTGGGGCGCTGGCGATGGGGGCTGACCGGGCGATCCATGTGAAGACGGATTTGGTGCTTGACCCGGTGGCGCTTAGCGGGGTGGTGGCGAAGATCGTGGTGGCGGAGGGGGTGGAGCTGGTGCTGTGCGGCGGGCGGCAGACGGATTGGGATAGCGAGGCGCTGGGTGCGGCGGTGGCCGAGCGGCTGGGATGGCCGCAGCTTACGTGGACCAATGAGCTGGCGTTGAAGGAAGGCGCGCTGACGGGACGGCATGATGTGGATGAGGGCAGTGAGGGGTTTACGGTTGCGCTGCCGGCGGTTGTGACGACGCAGCAGGGGTTGAATGAGCCACGGTTTCCTACTCTGCCGAACCTGATGAAGGCGAGGAAGAAAGAGCTGCGGACGGAGACGCTGGAGGCCTATGGCGTGGTGCCGATGGTGCGGGCGGTGAAGACGGAGATTCAGAGCCGCAAGAGGCTACAGGAGATTACGGTGGCGGGCGATGATGCTGAAGGTGCAGCGGCGAAGCTGGCGGGGATACTGCGGACGGAATTGAAGGTGGTGGCATGATTCTGGTTGTTGCGAGCTATGCGAAGGGACGTTTGAGCAAGGCGACGTATGAGCTGGTGACGGCGGCTCGGCAGGTGGGTAGCGAGGACGCTGTGGGCGTGCTGGTGCTTGGCAGCGGCATGGATGCAGTGGCTGCGGAGGCGGCGGGAATTGCCGACCAGGTGCTGGTTGTCGACGATGCTGCGTTTGCGAGGTACAGCCCGGAGGTTTGGGGCGAGGCGGTTGCTACTGTAGCAGCGGAGGGTGAGGCGTGGCTTGTGTTGATTGCAGCTTCGCGGAGTGGGCGGGAGTATAGTCCACGGGTTGCTGTGCGGTTGAATGCGCCGCTGCTGGAGGATGTGATCAGCCTGTCGCGCGATGGCGGAAACATTTCGGCGCAGCGGTATAGCTTTCTTGCGCGGGCTACGGAGACGCTGATGGTGGAGACGCCGGTTGTGGTGGCTACGGTGAAGCCGGGGATATTTGCTGCAGCTACGAGTGGCGAGACGCCGGGGGAGCAGTTCGAGGTGGAGCAGCGCGTTGCGGCTAGTCGAGTGAAGACGTTTGAGGAGCGAGTGGATGCTTCGAGTGCGGTGTCACTGACGGAAGCAGAGATTGTGGTGGCTGGTGGGCGAGGCGTGGGGAGTGCTGAGGGTTTTGAGCGCTTTATTGTGCCGCTTGCGGAGGCGCTGGGAGCGGCAGTGGGTGCGACGCGTGCGGTTGTGGATGCGGGATGGAGACCTTATACCGAGCAGGTTGGGCAGACGGGAAAGACGGTGCAGCCGAAGGTTTATATCGCGGTGGGGATTTCGGGAGCTACGCAGCATCTTTCCGGGATGAACAAGAGCAAGGTGGTAATTGCGATCAACAAGGATGCGGATGCGCCGATCTTCAAGATTGCGGACTATGGCGTGGTTGGCGATGTCGATCGGATACTGCCGGCGCTGCTTGAAAAGATTCGGGGATGATGTGCAGGTTGATTAGCGGAGAGAGGCTACCTTGCTGCCAGTAGGACAACGCGTCGCCTTTGCGGTCTTTGCTCTGCTCACGGTGACGCTGGGGGCGCGGGGGTTCTATCGGCTTTACTTGCGGATCGCGCGGGGGCGCCGGGATGCTGATTGCCGCACGGACATGTTCGCTGCGAGGGCCTGGTATGCGCTGCGGACAACGCTGACGCAGGAGCGCGTGTTCAAGAAGCGTCCGGTGTTGAGCTTCTTCCATGGGTTTATCTTTTATGCGTTCGTGCTGTATCTGCTGGTCAATCTGATTGATGCCGTGGAGGGTTTTGTTCGTCTGCCGCTGCTTGCGTCTCCGATGGTGAGTACGGTTTATGGAGCGCTGGCTGATGCTTTCAGCGTTCTGGCGATTGTGGGTGTGGTGGCGCTGGTGCTGCGACGGTTAGTGCTACCGGCGCGGCGGGACTTTGCTTTCAACCAGAGGACGCTGCTGCAAGAGAGTGTGCGGAAGGGGTATATCGAGCACGATTCGATCATTGTGTCCGCGTTTATTGTGTTTCATGTGGGGTCTCGCGTGGTGGGTAATGCGGCGAGGATTGCGATGGATGGGCCGGCGAAGGGTGAGCCGTTCTCGAACTTCTTAGCACCTCTGTTTGCTGGGCCGCATGTGATGGTGTGGAGGATCTTTGGGTATTGGGGTGCGTTGGGAAGTGTGCTGCTGTTTCTTGTTTATTTTCCGTATAGCAAGCATGTGCATTTGATGATGGCTCCGTTGAATTACTTCTTCAAGCGCGAGGCGGGGAGTGGAGCGTTGCCGGCGGTGGAGATTGATCTGGATGCAGAGGAGCCGGAGCTTGGAGCGGCGAGGCTGGCGGAGCTTTCGTGGCCGAGGCTGATGGATGCTTACGCTTGCATCCAGTGCAACCGGTGCCAGGATGTTTGTCCGGCTTCGCGGACGGGGAAGGCGTTGAGTCCGGCGGCGATGGAGATCAACAAGCGCATGGCGTTGAATGCGATCGCCGGTGAGGCGAGTGTGTTTTCGATGGTGGGTGGGACGGGCTTTGAGAGAGGTACGAGTGATGGGCCGAGCCTGCTGGAGGCGGTGATCTCCGCGGAAGCCGTGTGGGCTTGCACGACGTGTGGGGCTTGCGTGGAGGTTTGTCCGACGCAGAATGAGCCGATGCTGGATATCGTGGACATCCGCCGGAACCAGGTGATGCTGGAGGGCGAGTTCCCTGCACCGCTGCAGAACGCATTTCGAGGGATGGAGCGGCAGAGTAATCCGTGGGGGATGGCGCGTGAGAAGCGGATGGATTGGGCTGATGGGCTCCATGTGCCGACGATTGAAGAGGTGCCTGATCCGGATGTTCTTTATTGGGTGGGTTGCGCGGCGAGCTATGATGCGGGCGCGCAGAAGACGGGGCGAGCCGTGGTGCAGTTGCTGACGGAGGCGAAGGTGAACTTCGCGGTGCTGGGCAAACGCGAGGGTTGCACGGGTGATAGTGCGAGGCGTGCGGGCAATGAGTTGCTGTATCAACAACTGGCGAAGGATGCGATTGCGACTTTGAATGAGGTGCGGCCGAAGCTGGTGCTTGCGAGCTGTCCGCACTGCGTGAACACGATTGACGTGGAGTATCCGCAACTGGGCGGCAACTTTACGGTGATGCACCATACGGAGTATCTGGAGAGGCTGCTGGCTGAAGAGAGGCTGAAGCCGTTGGCGGGTGATGCGGCGATTACGTTTCATGATCCGTGCTATCTGGGGCGGCATCGTGGCACGTATGAAGCGCCGCGGTCGATCTTGAACATTCTCTCGAACAACACGGTAGAGCTTGAGCGTATGAAGAACAACTCGTTTTGCTGTGGGGCGGGTGGGGCGCAGTTCTGGAAGGAAGAAGAAGCCGGGAGTGAGCGGATCTCTGAGAACCGCTTCAAGGAGGTGCAGGAGACGCTGGCGGGCGCACAGCAGGAGAAGGTGTTGGCAGTGGGATGTCCTTTCTGCAAGAGCATGTTGCAGAGCACGCCCGCGGCAGGGCAGGATTCGACGATAGCGATCAAGGATGTGGCGGAGCTGCTGCTGGAGGGTGTGCGTCGCGCGAAGGGTTTGGGTGGGGTAGCTGTTGTGGAGCCGTCACAGGTTGTTGCGGCTGTGATGGAGGTCGCTGCGACGGAGAGTGCTTCGCCAGTTGCTGTGGTTGCGACGGTTGAGGAGGTTCGTGAAGTAGATGTTGCGATGCCTGCGGTGAAGACGGAGCGCAAGAAGTGGGCGCCGAAGGCGGCTGCCGCGAAGGCCACGACGGAAGATACTGGAAAGGATTATGGACGCGATGAAGATTGAGGGCAAAACATTTGTTGTTACGGGCGGGGCGTCTGGGTTGGGGGCGGCGACGGCGAGGATGTTTGTGGAACGTGGAGGCTGCGTTGTTCTTGCTGATGTGAATGCTGCGGGGAACATCCTTGCTGAAGAGTTGGGCGATAGGGCCTTGTTTGTTTCCACGGATGTTACGCAGGAGGCTGATGGCCTGCGGGCTATTGAAGCAGCGCAGACGAAGTTCGGGGCGTTGCATGGGTTGGTGAACTGTGCGGGTGTTGCGCCGAGCGAGCGGGTTGCGGGCAAGAGTGGGCCGCACTCGTTGGAGAGCTTTACGCGGGCGATTTCGATCAACCTGATTGGGACTTTTAATATGCTGCGGCTGGCGGCGATTGCGATGTCGAACAACGAGCCGATGGCGGATGGGGAGCGCGGCGTGATTATTAATACCGCGTCGGTTGCGGCGTATGAGGGACAGATTGGGCAGGCGGCTTATGCGGCGTCGAAGGCTGGTGTCGTGGGACTGACGCTGCCTGCGGCTCGTGAGTTGGCTCGGAGTGGCATACGCGTTGTGGCGATTGCGCCGGGGCTGTTTATGACGCCGATGATGGCGGGGTTTTCGCAGACAGTGCAGGATTCACTGGCGCAGTCTGTGCCCTTCCCTGCGCGGCTGGGTAGGCCGGAAGAGTTTGCGGAGCTTGTTGCTACTATCTGTGTGCTGACGATGTTGAACGGTGAGACGATTCGGCTGGATGGCGCGCTGCGGATGGCTGCGAAGTAGTTGGAGAGCGAAGGAGCACGAGATGGTTTTTCTGGTGACGAGGCGACGGGCGTGTATTTGTGTGTTGCTACTTGCATGCGCGAGCGTGACTGCTGTGGCGCAGCAGCTTACCCTTACGCGCAATGAGGCAACGGTGGTTGTTGAGCCGTATGCGCCGAACATCGTGCGGGTGACGATGAGTTTGCTGAAGCCACAGGCGATGGCTGGGCCAGGATATGGGATTGTTGCGAAGCCGCAGATGGGCGGTTGGACGGTGGAGTCCAGTGGTGCTGGGGATGTGCTGCAGTCTTCGCGGATGATTGTGAAGGTGACGCCGCAAGGAAAGCCTTACAAACCTACTGGGACTGCTGCGGATATTGCGAAGTTCTTCAACGGGTCCACGCCGTGGGTGGGGGTTTCGATCAAGACGCCGGAGGGGGAGACGCTGCTCGACATGCAGGGATGGCAGATGTCGGTGCCGAATCATAAGGATGGCAACGCGGATCGGCTTTATGATCGGCGGCCGGGGGATGATCCTTTCTATGAGGTTGGAGCGACGTTTCGTGCGCCGCAGGATGAGCACTACTACGGCTTAGGGCAGAACCAGGAAGGCTATATGGATCGTCGCGGGCACGTGGTTCGGTGCGCGCATGACTACAACGCGCCGGCGGGGCAGAGTGTTTGTGTGCCGTTCGTGGTGAGCAGCAAAGGCTATGGGTTGGTGTGGGACAATCCGTCGCGGACTACGGTTGCGTTTGCGCTGAATGATGTGACGCGATGGACCTCTGATGTGGGGCAGCGAGTTTCGTTCTTCGTGATTGCGGGCAAGACGTATGACGAGATCTATGAGGGTTATAGGCTGCTTGCGGGGGATACGCCGATGCTGCCGAAGTCGGCTTATGGGTATATCCAATGCAAGCAGCGCTATGCGAGCCAGGACGAGCTGATGGCTGTGGCGAAGGGCTATCGCGAGCGGCATCTGCCGATTGATGACCTTGTGATCGACTGGTTTCACTATACGAAGATGGGCGAGATGGACATGGATCCGGCGAAGTGGCCTGACCCTGTGGCGATGAACAAAGAGCTGCATGCGATGAACTTTCACGTGATGATCAGCGTGTGGCCGCGGTTCGTACCGGAGAGCCGGTACTACGCAACGGTGCTGAAGAATGGGTGGTTTGAGAAGCTTGCTGATGGCACGCCGACGAATGGGCTGCCTTATGACCGTGCGGGTTCGGATATCGATACGACGAACCCTGCGGCGGCGAAGTGGTACTGGGATGTTGTGAAGTCGAACTATGTTGCGAAGGGTTTCGATGCGTTCTGGGCCGATGAGACGGAGCCCGATCTACCGCCGAATGGAAGCTACTTTCATGTTGGGCCCGGGACTGAGTTTTTCAATGTGTATCCGTTGTTTCATACGGCGGCTTTTTACAACGGGATGCGGGCGGATATGAAGGAGCGGGCGCTGATACTGGCGCGGGATGCGTATCTTGGGGCGCAGCATAATGGAACGATCTTCTGGTCTTCGGACATCAGCGGAAATTGGGATACGCTGCGACGCGAGGTGCCTACGGGCATCAACTTTGTGGCGTCGGGGATGCCGTACTGGAGCACGGATATTGGAGGGTGGCAGTATCTTCCTGCGGAGCATAAGCCGGAGCGACCGGTGCTGATTGATCCTTCTGATGCGCGGGACCAGGTCGGCAAGTACGATGACTATCCGGAGCTGTATGTTCGGTGGTTTGAGTATGGTGCGTTCCAGCCGAACTTTAGGAGTCATGGAAGCCGACCGCAGAATGAGGTTTGGTCTTATGGCAAGCAGGCTGAGCCGATCCTGGAGAAGTATCTGCGGCTTCGGTATGAGTTGATGCCTTATTTGTATTCGCTGGGGCATCGCACGCATGAGACAGGTGCGCCTTTTATGCGTGGCTTGTTTATGGACTTTGGCAATGATCCCAAGGTTGCGGATATCGGCGATGAGTATATGTTCGGGCCTGCGCTGCTTGTCGCGCCGGTGACTGAACAGGGACGTACCAGCCGCACGGTGTATCTGCCGGCGGGGACAGACTGGTATAACTTCTGGACCAATGAGCGGGTGCATGGTGGAGAGACTATTACCGTGAGTGCGCCGATTGATGTGATTCCTCTGTTTGTGCGTGCAGGTTCGATCATTCCGATGGGGACGGTGGTAGAGAGTACGAACGAGGTGCAGAAGGTCGCCAGGGTGCGGGTCTATGCGGGTGCGGATGGAGACTTCGATCTGTATCGCGATGATGGGAAGACGTATGGCTATGAGCAGGGGCATTTCGAGGTGTCTCATCTGCACTGGTCGGATAGCACTGCAACGCTCACGCATACAGGAGCTGCTGTAGGCTTTGCGGATAATGAGGATGCGATTGATATCATTGGAGGCCCTGCTAAGCTTTGATGACTTCGCGTAAGGACAGGGGTTCAAAGCCAGCATGACGGAACCGATGACAGTGCCAGCAAAGCGCGGGCTCGCGGGCTGCAACCGGGTTGTTCTTTACGCCGGGTTTGCGGCTACGGGGGTGTCTGTGGCGCTGCCGGGGGCGCTTATGCCGTGGTTGCTGGTGCATTGGTCGCTGCAGGATTCGCAGGCTGGGGTTTTGCTGTTTTTGTTTTTTGTGGGGAGCACGGTTGGCGCGTTGCTCTCGCGCGGCAGCCTTAAGGGTTCGATCGTTCGCGGGTCGGGTTGTGTAGCGCTGGGTGCCGCGATGCTGCCCTTTGCTTCGCATGTTACGGCCTATGTGGCGATTCTGCTGTATGGATTCGGGCTAGGGGTTGTGATGACTTCGATCAGCATGCTGCAGTCGCGACGGTGGGCGGATGATTGTGCTGCCGAGTTGACGCGGTTGAATTTGATATGGGCTATCGGCGCCTGCGCTGGGCCGTGGCTGATATTGCACGATGGCGTAGGCAATGGGCTGCATGACCAGCATGTGTTGGTTGCACTTGCGGCGGGGTTCGCGGTGTTCAGCATTTGGGTAATGCTTTTTGAGCGGGAGCCGGCGGCGGCGGTGCGGTCGCAACAGAGGACGACGCGATGGGGTGTGCTGGCTGCGCCGGTGGCGCTGCTGGTGATGGTGTTCTGCTCGACGGGGGTTGAGAGTTCTTGCGGTGGGTGGCTGGCGACGTTTTCGCAGAGAAGCGGGCATACGCTTGGAGTGACTATCGGCGCGCCTACGTGCTTCTGGGCCGGATTGCTGGTGAGCCGGCTGCTGCACTCCAGTGCACGAATCGGCCGGGCTTCCAGAAGATTTCTGCTTACGTGGAACCTGGCGGCGATGGTTGCGGCGGTGGGCACGCTTCTTGTTGCTCATCAGAGCAGCCTGACCTTGATGGCGGCATTTGTTGTGGGTTTTGCTGCCGGGCCGATGTATCCGCTCCTACTGTCGCTCGTTTACAAGTACGACAGCGGTAACAAGACTTACGTGCTGGCCGGGCTCGGTGCGGCTTCGCTGCCGTTGATGACGGGGTTGCTTTCGACTGCTTCCGGTTCGTTGCGGGCAGGGCTTGCAGCCCCCTTTGCCGCCGCTGCTGCTATGGCTATCGCGGGAGCTTTTGTCTTTCGCGAACAGGGCCATTCTTAGCGCAGGAGAGCATCCACAGACCAGAGCACCGGAGCCTGTCCGTGAAAGTCTCCGGTGTGACGCTTTCTGGCTAGATAGTAGTCCAGGTTGTTCTCTTTATTTGTACCTTCGCAGACGCTGGTGACATCGTGGTTTTGGTCGATGTAGCCGACGACCGCCAGCCAGCCTTTGCGGGCTGGCGGGCCGTAGACTGCGGGTTCAAGCCAGCCATTTTTAACGCCTGTGATTAGCGCGAAGGTGAACATGGCAGAGGAGGAACTCTCCGGCCATGACTCGTCGTGATCGATCAACTGACCCCACATGCCATCTTTGCGCTGATAGCGCAGCAGGGACGCCATCATCTTGCGGTAGCCGGCGAGAATGCGTGCGCGTTGCGGGTGATCAGCAGGCAAGGTGCGCAGCATCTCTGCCATGCCAGCCGCGACCCAGCCGTCTCCCCTGCCCCAATAAAAGGGGACATCGGGCGCGTGGAAGAAGAGGCCGTTTGGTTGCTGGAGTTGATCGAGATAGGCCACCATCTCTTTCGCGTCGCGATCCAGATACTTGCTGTCGCCAGTGGCTCGATAGGCCTCAAGCTGCAGCATGGTCAACATGTACATGTCGTCGATCCAGAAGCGGGTTTCGGCGGAGAGTCCGTCGGGGCGAGGATTTTCCCACTGGCGATCTGCCCATTGCTGGCCCAGCGCGAGATACTTCGGGTCCTTGGTTTCGATGGCGATCTCCAGCGGCACGACGCCGAAGATGGAGTCATCCACGTGATGACGTACAGGGATGAGTTTGGCCTCGGAACCACCGGGGAGGAGTGGTTCGAATCGTTTGATGAGTTCGGACTGGAGTGCTGAGTCGTGCGTGAGATTCGCGAAGGAGAGCGCGCCGTACCAGGTGGCGACCTCGGAGTAGTGAAGCGTGCCGCCGTACTGATGAGGGCTGGTGACGAAGTGCTCCGATAGCTGCTTGCCGACCTCCTGCGGAGACGTGCCGGCGGGCCAGTTGCTGAAGTAATCGGACGGCTGTTGTGCGCCAGCAAACGAGAAGGAGCCCGCCAGAAGCAGGCTTGCGAACGTTGCAATAGAGGGACGATTCGATGTCTTCACAAACACGTTCTGGGCTCCTGATTTCTATGGATGCGGACCGGCGAAATAATTACACGATTGCTTTTTGAATGCCGACTGCGACAACGAAGTAGTTCGCCGGTACATCGCCAACATTCTTGAGGCTATGAAGGACACCCGATGCCGTGAAGATGACGCCACCCGCCTCGATGGTGCCTACCTGTCCGTCACTGTTTACCTCGACTTTGCCATCGCGAATGAGCAGAAATTCGGAGTGGGTATGGCGATGCGGCGGGTGCGGCATCTGGCCGGGAGGGAGCATCGTCTCATGCACCTCAACGAATTCTCCAGTGGCCAGCGTACCGTGTACGACCGCGCGGCTGCAGCCTCCGTTAGAGGCTGTATTGACAGGCAACTTGTCGTAGGGAAAGAGTTGCGAATGATTGAGAGTGGGACCGCTATCTTCGGCAGCACTTGCAGAGCCAGTGGTCATGGCTGCCATTGCTGCAAAGGCAGCGAGGCCCTTCATGAGATCGCGACGGCCATAATTATCTAACACTGCACACTCCTCGGTCTGGAAAGGTTGTTGTTATTGTTGAGCGCGCCGCGTCTTCGCGGTGAAGGCGAGGGCCCTTTTTAGTCACCTCGACGTTACGACTTCCTGGTGCAAGTGGCAAGGAGTGGAAGGGTCAGCCTGCAGATGTCATTGCAAGAGGGGAGAGACGGAGCGTATCTGCGGTCATCGATAGACTTCCCAGGGTTTTATCGAATGCTGGAATCTATCCATGTCGACCCGCTTTCCACTAAAGCGAACGCCTTCCAATTCCAACCGAGCCCGTTGCTCGTGAGCAGCGGCGCCACGTAGCTTGATCTCGCCGCCGGCACCCAGGATGCGGTGCCAGGGCAACTGATCGACGGGGTCTGTTCTCAGGAGCCGAGCAACCGCGCGGTGATATCGAGGATAGCCCGCTGCTGCCGCGACTCCGCCGTATGTAGTCACTTTTCCTGGAGGAATCGAGAGAATCATGTGGCGGAATGCGATGTCTCGTTGATCGTTCGACCGTAAGGCATCTCGTTGCAACGATCGCTTGGCTTGTTCGTGAGCGAACTGATTTGATGGAGGTCTCTTCGATGAAGCTTTCGCTCTCACTTTGAGATCAGCCCCCATTTCCTAGCGCCAACCCAGGGCAGGAGCGACAGCCGTAAGAATCGTTTCCATCACGTGCACGTTGTACGCAACGCCTAATTGGTTTGGCACCGTAAGCAAGAGAGTATCAGCCTCCGCTATCGCCTCATCCTTCCGGAGTTGCTCGATGAGAACCTCCGGTTCAGCAGCGTAGCCACGACCGAAGACCGCCCGATTGGTTGAGTCGATGGAACCAAACTGATCCGCTTCCTGCGCTCCGCGACCGAAGTAGGCACGATCGAGGTCGTTCACCAGAGCAAAGATGCTTCGGCTGACGGAGACGCGAGGAGCCCGAGTGTGACCGGCCTCGGCCCATGCAGTTCGGAAGGCGCGAATTTGAGCCGCCTGCTGGACGTGTAGTGGTTGCCCGGATTCGTCGAATTTGAGGGTTGAACTCTGCAGGTTCATGCCGAGCTTCGCCGCCCAGACTGCCGTGGCGTTAGAAGCCGAGCCCCACCAGATACGGTCTCGCAGTCCCTCGGAGTGGGGTTCAAGCCGCAGAAGGCCTGGAGGATTTGCGAACATCGGACGCGGGTTCGGTTGAGCGAACCCTTTACCGCGCAGTAACTCTAGAAACTCCTCCGCATGACGCCGCCCCATGCCGGCATCATCTTCACCTGCAGCGGGGCTATAGCCAAAGTAGCGCCAACCGTCGATCACTTGCTCGGGAGAGCCGCGACTGATTCCTAACTGCAGGCGTGACCCTGCGATGAGATCAGCCGCACTCGCATCTTCGGCCATGTAGTGCGGATTCTCGTATCGCATATCGATAACCGCAGTTCCGATTTCAATGCTGCGCGTCCTGGCTCCGACCGCTGCGAGCAGTGGGAATGGCGAAGACAGTTGTTGCGCAAAATGATGAACCCGGAAGTAGGCGCCGTCCATGCCAAGGCGCTCGGCCTCGACAGCGAGGTCAATGGATTGGAGGAGAACGTCAGCCGCTGATCGCGTCTGCGATTGCGGGGAGGGCGTCCAGTGGCCGAAGGATAAGAAACCGATCTTCTTCATTCAGGTGGATTCGATGTGGGAGGGCCGGAGATTGATTCTCATTGCGGTATTTGCGAGCCGATACCAGGGCGAATGAGTCCGTACAGGAACTGGCCGAGAGTGTGCAGTAAATGGCAGGAACGGCCTTTGCGCTGCTAAGTTGTTGAGAGAATTGGTGGGCACAGCAGGATTCGAACCTACGACTTCCACCGTGTGAAGGTGGCACTCTACCGCTGAGTTATGCGCCCATCGCCCTGCGAGAGGCGCAAGGGTGTGCTGAAACTCCAGAATACCATC